>JGI25920J50251_10000482_pt1 | contig 13673 bp, 13 predicted proteins | sample LauGreBMM110DCMD_2_FD_50251 | JGI IMG/M metagenome (IMG submission 50251) | reverse complement strand
CACAAGGTGGTAAATGCAAAATGAATTCTCAAATGACACAAAATATATCAGATATTAAAAATTTAATAGACAGTAGATGCAAAACGGATTCTGTAGTGACGAACGGTATACCAGAGATTAAAAGATTAATAGAAACAATCAGTACAAATATATCCACAAATACACTTAATTTATCATTCATAAAAGACACAGGCGTACAACAAATATTACAACTATTAACTAACTTAAAAGAGAATACTCTACCTCAAATAAATCAAAAACTCGAAACAAACACACAAAATATTGTTGCATATAATTCAAGATTAGAAACCTATAATTCAACTAACTCAGAGTATTTCCGTAAATTAGAAACACAAACCCAAACATACAATTTAAGATTAGATGGAATTAAAGATGGCCTTTCTAAGGTAGAAAAGTGTTGTGAGTATAAAATATCAAGCAATGATTTAAATCTTTTTAACCAAAATGTAAGAGAATTAAAATCAATTGCAGACAGAAATCCAAATTTAAATAACGCAGTATTTCAACCAGCCTCTGCTGATTTAAGTAATATTCAAGCTATTATATCTACTAATAATGAAAAACTAGGTCAATTAACATCTACAATTACTGATAAAACAAACGATATAAATACTTTAATAAGAGCCGAAGGTGTTAAAATTGCTGAAGTTACTAGAATTGCCACTGAAATAAAAACTAGTACAGAAACAAATACTAAAAATATTGAAGAAATAAAGCGAAATGTAGACTTAATAATAATAGACACCAACAAAATAGATAATCTAAATAATTTAATAGATAGTAATTTAAAAAGCATCAATGCAAGTATAGAACCAATAAATAATAACATTAATAGTTCAAAAACTGATATAATAGCAAAAATAGATACACTAGATACAAAAACACTAGCGGAAAATACAAAATTAAAGGAAGAAAAAGAAGCACAAGATAAAGAATGTACCGAAGAAAAAAATAAATGCGAAACTGATATATTAAAACTAAATCACCAATCGGAATTAGATAAAACAACAGCAACTGCAGCCGCTGCAGCCGCTACAGGCACAATAAGCACCGGGACCCTAGCAATTCCCGATGAAGGTAAATTAACAGAAATAGTAATAAAAGCATTACAAACAGACAGACTACAACAATATGATGCCACACTTAAACAACGGCAACAGGAACTTACAGAAACATTTGACCCTGCATTGGCTCAGAAAATAAGAGTACAACAAGCACAACCAATGGAAGTTGTTGAAGTCAGTACAAACCCAACATATGACGCAATACCCAGAAAAAATTTACAAGACACGCCATTATATACCGCAACACACAGAGTGCCAATATATATCCCAATACACAGAAAATACGAAACGGAAAGAGATCAACAAATAAGGGCACGAATGAATTATCTTGAGCAGGCGAACAAAGAATTGCGGGGAATGGACAAGCTAAACACCTTAAAGGCACAAGCCCGGGGAATTCGCACCAACTTAATCGGGGACAAGCACAGACACAAGGAAGAAAAGGGCTGCGAGACCACAATGCGCAGTACCGTCTGTGACATTGCAAAGAATAAAGTAAGGGGACACAGGTACCGCGACTGTGACCTGAGCTCCGAGATGGCGCTCTCCATGACGGTGTTCCAGAATACGCCGAACCTCTCGCTCTCGGAGCTCTCGACCAAAGACGGGAGCCTGATGGCCATCCAGAAAGCCATTGTCTATGGCATTGTAAACAACAGCATGCCCTACTTCATCAAGATGCAGAATATGATTTCCATTGAACTGGCGCGCATCTTTGAAGAGACCAGCAAGAGCCTGGACCGGCAGATCAAGGTCTTCAAGGGTCTGGAGCGGCTCGATATGAGCAAGGAGCACAGCTCGCTCAAGAAGATCCGGGAAGCCTTGAAAAAGATAGACCCGCGCATCAACAGCGAGGCCATGAAGGAGCTGGACAACTACGAGACTAAGCTGGCGGCCGAGGAGAGCGTCAAACTAGTGAAAAAGACCCGAGACGACGAGCGCTACCAAATCACCAACGAGCAGTTTAAAGAAATCAAAAGCACGCTGGGCACCAACCAAAAAGAGCTAGCCGAGGTCAAGACCATGGTTTTTGGGATGCGTTAAAACTTTTTTTCAAAAAATAAAATAAAAGTAAAAGAGGATGACTGGTTTAAAATTACTGACGAAAAAAGGCGTCCTGATTTGTCTATTCCCTGAACTCAAGACTCAGAAAGGAAATATGTTAAAACCCAAAAACATGGAAGACATCCAGGATAAAATTAGGTTGCTACATCTCAACTGTGATGAGCAGTGTAACCTAGAGCGCAAATGCTCTACGGCCGGGTTTGATAAAGTAACTAGTGCAACGCTCATAGATCACATTAGAAAGGTTAGGGGCCAGGTGAAATCCAAGGACATGCTCAAAAAGGCCAAGGAGTTGTGTGACAAGATGAAGCTTGGGCTCTGCACAGAAAAAGCCCTGAAGCTGGTAGCCCTTGCCCAAAGTCTGGTTAAAGAAAATAGAGCAACTAAAAAGACAAAGTGCTTTCCCGTCAAAGACTGCCGGGCCATGAAGTGTCTGTGCAGGCTCCAGAACTGGTATGTGCCTCGTATGATCAAAGGCTACGTATACAAGCAGGGTATTACCGATAAAATTATGGTGGAGTCCTGGAAGACTATTGGTGGTACCTCTGGCTACATTAAAGCCCAGACAGATGATATCATTAAAAAGTATACTATTCTTGAAACAAAGAAAAAAGAGGAAAAAGAAAAAAGAAAGATTGACAGAAAGACGCGGTGTGAAGACAGCTGTAGCGACAGCAGCTCCTGCAGCAGCGACAGTTGCAGTGACAGCTGTAGCGATGATAGCTGTAGCGATGATGACAGTTGCAGCGACGATGACAGTTGCAGCGACAAGGACAGTTGCACAACGGCTTCCAGTTGCTCGGATGTGACGTCGTGTACGGGGGTGTCGTCATCGACATGTTCCGATGACACGATTTGCAAGAAAAAGTGTGATGATATTAGTATTACCGAGAGTGATGTGATTGGGGCAATTGACGATAGGTGTAGCAAGAAACCTGCGGGAGGTCGTCTAATGTGTGAGCCTAAAATTGAATTCCGCACATTTAAAAACATCTGGGAAAAGAAGGATAGTCATGGCTGCACGAGTCGCAACGACATGGCGCGGGCCTTTAAGCAGTGCAAAGAGAAGGGTGGGTGCACCGTGACCAAGGCCAAGGATCTGGCCAAAGAGTGCACGGAGCGCAAGTCCCGGCGGCGCTAAAAACAGCTAATAAAAAAAATCTTAAATTCTAAACAAAAATAAATTTTATTAAATCTCAGCGTATTTCGATGGACATGTGCTTGGAGAAGCAAGAGTCCGAGCAGTATTTTAGACAGGTGCGCTGCTTCATGGGTCTTGGTTGGCAAAAGTCACAGCGCTTGGGCACGCTTTCGATGCGCGGTCGCTTGGCAGGGCGCTCCTCGTCGTCCGAAAGATTATTGTCGCAGTTTGAGAAGAAACAGGAGTGCGAGCAGAACTGGGAGTTGCCATTGTAAAAAGAGCCGCAGCCCATGCAAGTGTAGTCCATCGTGGGTAAAAAAAAATGAAATAAAAAGCAAGCACCTGTCAAAAAATAAAAACACAAATTAAGGTTTAGTTAAGCGTGATTAGTTCGCGGCAATTTGGGCAAGTGCTATTTGTGGTACAGATCCACTTGTCGAGACAGGCCACGTGGAAGTTGTGCAGGCAATGGAGCAGGTATATCGGGGCTTCCGCCGAGATATCCTCGAGGCAAATGGTGCACGACTCCAAAGACAAGCCGATATTTTGGAGGGTTATTTTTGGGTGGGCGGCAATGTCGATGGAAGAGCTTGTGTTTGGCAGAAAGGTGTAGATGCGGCGCAGGTACTCTGTGTCGAAGATGAAGGTTTCGTTGCCGATGGGGTTTGCCCTGCGGCGGATGACGTCCTGGAAGTTGCGGTTGATCCGTTGCCGGTGCAAATCGATGTCCTCGCCCCGCAAGTTATTTAGGTGTTGGTCGTTCCAAATTTCCCAGGAAAATATTTGGTAAGGAGGGGCATCGGCCGGGACATCGGCCGGGGCATCGGTTGAGTTGTCCAAAGAAGCCGCGATCTCGGTAAAGCGCGGGGGCAGCAGCCTGACGAGCCTCTGGATGGTACGGTTTGGCCAGTCGCGCAGTGTAATGGCAATGGTGGCGGCATTGCCCAAGTAATGGGGTGCCTGGCCATAGAGCAGGTGCCGATGGGGCAAATTGAGTCTGTGGCGCCGCATGTACATGTGCACGCTGCGTTCCTGGACGCCCGAGAGCTGGGCAATGATATTGCTGAGCGAGGCGTAGTTTCTAGTGTGGTCGCGGTGCACAGTCTCCGGGTCAAAATTAGGGAAGGAGCCTTGTAATATAGCAAAGAGTTCATCCATTGGACAAAGAAAGGGTGTTTTTTATTAACAAGCGGGAATAGAAATAGAGGGTCCCTGGTATGCCGAGGTGAGGGTGTGCTTGTTGGCGAAAGCGATACCTCCCAACCCTTGTCGGTACTTGAAGATCTGCCAGTTGCGGGCAAAGATGATATTCTCGACCTGCTCGCTGGTGCCGCCGTTAGGGGGCGAGACCAAGGCATTCTGGTGGGCAAAGATAAACTCGGCGTTATCGATACGCGAAAAGTTGCAAGAGCCAGTGGGCTGCATCTTTTCGGGCTCCGTGGCAAAGGAGAAGCAGTAGATGAAGTTGTCGGGGATGTCGGTGTGCCACTGGTAGGGCACGACGAGGCGGAAGTAGCGGCCCTCGCGGCGACTGAAGCGGTCGTTACCGTTCAGGATGAGCTGGACAAAGTCGATGGGGTCGCGGTTGTAGCGGCCCGCGTAATTAAAGTAGTTATTGACCTCCATCTGGCAGCGGCGGCGCACGGCCCAGATCAGCTCAATGACGGGGTGATTGAAGTTGATGGAGATGTGGGCCTGGGGAGAGGCGGTCATGGGCATGGTGAAGCGCTGCACGGCATTCATGAGCTGCTCGAAGCTGGAGGCGGCGAAGCGGTCTCGCTCGGCCCGGTCCAGGTAGACATAGAGGCCCTCGAAATTGACGGTGATATCAGAGTCCACCACGGGGGCGCCGGTGGTACAGTTGAGGACGCAGGCTGGGTCGGCCTCGGGCAGAGGGGGCGAGATCTGGATGCAGCGCTTGAGCGCGGCCAACTGGCAGATGATCTGGACCGTGTGGAACTGGAGGGAGACCAGGGCCAGGGCATTGCCGGTGTTGTAGGTGAACCAGAAGGGCATGGGCACGTAGAGGGTGCGGGTGAACTTGGAGTCGGCGACCAGCTGGGCCACGGTGTAGCGCTTGCCAATCATCTCGAGGAGGCGCTTGCCCGGCTGGCCCGAGAGCTCCTCCCACATGAAGAGGTAGTCGTTGTACATGGTGTCGATGACCTGGCCGCCGATGACCACACTGACCCGCTCGGCCACAAACTGGCCAATGGCATTGACCCAGTGGCAGTAGGGCAGCTCGAGGCCCGTGCAGATATCGGCCGCGGTAGGCGGCGGGACATTGTTGCTCACGCCGCAGCCAATGTTGCTGGGGTCGCAGGGTCCCAGCTCGACGCCATCCTCGCAGGGGTCGCAGGGGTTGAAATAGGGAAAAGACTGGGCGCCACAGTTTACGCCCTGGGGGTTGTTGCAGGCCGTGATGCCCGGGATGGTGATCTGCAGGTAGGCAAAGTGGAGCAAGTCTCCGGTCCGATTGAGGTTCACCTGGACCTCGGAGCCGAAGCGGGCGCCCACCACGTTCTGACAGATGGGTTCAAAGACAAAGTGGGTGTGTTTGGCGTAGCGAAAGCGCCACAGAGTGATGGTGGGGTTCTGGGAAAGGAATTTGTCCATGGCACCGAGGGCAACCAGCTGAGTAAGAGTAGCTGCACTAGAAGCACCGAAACAAGCCATTTGATTTTTTTATTGGAATTTCAAAAAAAAATTTTTTTTTTTTATTTTTCATCTTTTAGTTTTACATTGTATTCCGCGGTGTTTCCGGGCAGCCGCAAAAGGTAGGCCACGTTGGTGTTCAGTGCCAGTAGTTGGGTCTGGTACTTGGAAATGGGCGCACGACCAGGCTCCGAAACCTCGATGAGATCCGTGACCTTGTCGCCAAAAGACATCAAAACGTGGAAAAACCGGGCAATATAGTGCCTCCAGTGGGCCTTGAAGTGGCTCACATTCCCCAGGTCCGCCTCGTACTCGGCCACGGGACGCATGATCAGGCTTTTGCGAAAGGTGTACCCCGCCGAAACCAGGTCCCGGTCAGTCTGGGTCCGGTTTTCCAGGAAATTGGGCCGTGCCGTCAGGAAAAACACACTCACATTATTGTGGATGGCCCACTGGTAGATCTCGTGGGCCGCTGGGATGCGCTGCTGGGCGTCGTTCTTCTTGTTGATGAGCAGGGTGCCGTCAATGTCAAACACAAGTGCCGGGGGCAGTGGGCTCGTGGACCCGGCAAGTAGCTGCACAACCTTTTTTTGGGCTGCGAGCAGCACCTGTTTGTTGCTACTCTTTAAGTGAATTTCCATTTATTTGTTGAAAAAAAGTTTTATTATTTTATACAGATTGGTCAAGACAATGTTTGTAGCCCGCTGCGGCCACCACCCCGTCGCCCAGCGAGTAGGCACACATGGAGGGCATGCCCGGGTCGCCCCAGCACTGGGAGCTGACGGCTCGCACCGCCGTCGTGACCGGGGGCTGTCGGGCCAGCGCATACTGCGACAGGGCCACGGCCCGGGTATGGTGCGGGCCCAGGGCCCGGGCATTCACGGCGTCCACTAGGGGCGCCAGCGGGTCCAGGGGGTTGGTCATGGGCACCCGGTCCACCTCGTTGCAGTACTTGGAGTCGAAGGTTCCCCAGCACATGACCCCGTCGGGCCAGCGCTGGTCACAGCCATAGAGCGGCTTCGAGACGGGGCCCCAGCACTGGGTGGTCCAGGGCTTACCGGGTTCTGTTTCAAAGGGCGGGATACTCCAGTTGTCTAGCTGTGGCATTTATTTAAGTCTGTCTTTTTGTAAAAATTCCTAATATGGATCGTCCTGGTGGGGCTTGCAGCGGCCACTCTCGGGGTCCGGNAAGGCGCCGCCCATCACGGGGAAGCCCATGCGCGACATATCCAGGGTCCCGGCGGGGGGTCCCTGGGACACCGGCGCAAAGAGCGGCCCAATGCTGGCATTGGCGGGACAGGTCCCCGGGCCAATGTTGCCAAAGAGCGGGCCAAAGATACCGTTCTGCGCNGGCACCATGTTTGTTGACATGGGGCTCAGGTTCGTGGAATTCTGGTTCCCGAAGCCGTGGAACATCTCGTAGGGCGGAATAAATGGGGCCGCGTGGAAGCTGGCCAGGTTGTAGGTGCCGCTCGCGGTCATGGGCACCGTGGATTTNGGGGAGTCCCAGGTGGCTTTGAAAGGAAATCCGAGCATTTATTAAAAATTTTAAAAAAAAAAATTATTTTTTATTACTCACGTCATGAAAATAACTATTTCCTGGTTAAACACAATGGTGCGCCGCTTCCCATAGGGACCCACNAGNGCCTGGCGCTTGCGCTTGCCCCCCACCAAACAGATCTGCTTCTTCTCTTGGTTGATGCGCCGGTAGGTGCTGCGCATGTCCGTCGCAATCCTTTGCCGGTTCACCGCTATAAAGTCATTGATCCCATTGGAGAAGTACCAGCGCACGAAATTCATCTGCGCCACTGTGGAGGTCCGCGACTGGAAGGTCACCGGGAAGCCACTCACCGTGCGATTGAAGGGGTCAAAGAAACGACGACCCCGAGCCTCGCGCAACGCCATATCGTAGAGCTGTCGCACATCGGAGCCCTGGACGGGGCAGGAGTATTTGCGCGAGTACGTGGTCATCAGGTAGTCGCACATGCGCCCGCTCACCTCCTTCTCCTCCATGAAGGGCACCAGCTGCGACACAATTTTCTCTTCCGTAAAATAGAGCGTCAGCGCGTCAAAGGTCTTTCGTGCATGCTTCGAAATATGAATCCCCTCACGCTCCACCAACTCAAAGCTTACGTTGCCATTGTCCATAAAAAAAAATTGCCCCAAAAAACACAATTAGTCCTATTATTAGGAAACACGTAACCCACTGCACTTTTTCTTTAGGTTTCTTTTTTTCTTGGTGTTTGCCCGCGGTTCCTACAGAACCTTGAGTAATTGTATCAGCAACCGGGGTTCCTTCAGAACCCGCGGCCCCATTGCACTGCAACAAGCAGGATCCCGGCGAGTCAAAGAGCGGCTGCTTCGGGTTTGCCGTGTACTGGGTCACCGAAACACAGTGGCTCAGCCCAGCTTCGATGCCTTCGCATTGCCACCCAATCACAAATTTCTTGGGGTAGGCATATTGGAAGGCATTACAGGCCTCAGCACTCCTGAAGACGGGACGTCCGCTCTGATCCAGTGCCTCGGGGCTTATAGTGAGCCCCAGGCTGGGTACTAGCTTGCAGCCCCGCAGACGCACTACCTTTTCGGGGATCAATTGCCACTGGTAGTCGCTGATGCTGCCCTCGCTTGTCACTACAATGGAGGGCGCTAGATTCGTCTCGGACCCGGGCACTTCAGGGTCCGTGATCGCCACACCCGTGTAAAAGGTCTTCAACTTGAGGTCCGTAAAGGCATGGACCTCTTTGCTCGTCTCCTCCTTTTCGCTGGATAGCGTAAAGTAGCACGCCTGTGCATTGTCCTTCCAGGTGGTGTAGGCGAGCACCGAGTTGTGCGCTACAATGAGGTTGTAGCGGTATTGCGCCCGGAAGGTCTGTGCCCCTTGGCCCTGGATGTTGGTGAGGTACTGGGTCCCGTTTCGCACCAGGTGAACCACCGTGTTCGAGTTTAGCGGGGACCTGAGGGGTTCCGGGGGCGCACGCTGCCTGGGTTGCCAGGGAGCGAGCGGAGGATCCGGCACCACCTCGATCCGAAAGGTCTCGGCCTCCGACTGCACTGGGCCCATGAAGGGAAAGGCCCTGTTTTGCTGTATCATCTGGCGCTCAAACATGTCTATTGTTTTTCGGAGCACAAAGGTTTGGCTCCTGCTATTATACAGGTAAACAACATCGCCTCCGTGCAAGCGCCACGAATGTGTTTTTTCTCCCATATTTTTGGTTTTTTAATAAATTTTTTTTCCTTTTTTTATTAATAAAATTATGGCGACAGCTGTTTCGGATCCTATTGACACTTTTTTGGGTGGTCTTGCTGCTAAACCTAGTTTCGATGTTTATAAAGAGGCAATGAAAAAAGAATATATCTATACTAGTTATGATATTACAGAAACTAATACACCTATATTACAAAGAAATATTGCCAAACTAGCTGAGAATGTCAGTTGCGGCGATATCCAATATGCCGAATGGATCACCAGGAAATTTATGGGAAAATTAAAAATAACTAAAGTAGGTAAAGAAAATTTTGCTTTTGTTTTTTTGCATAAAAATATTTCGAAAGATACTACTGTTAAACCAGGTAAACGTCCTGTTGCAGGTTTTTTAATTGATAAGCGTGATAATAAGGAATCTAATAAAACAAAAGCACCTAACCCTAAAAGACAAATCCCACAACCAAAAATGTGTGAAAATGAAAAAACAGGCGTTCCTATTGTCTGGAAATCTGATGGTGAAAAAAAATTAAAGATTAAAAGTGATACTACTAAATTAGAAAAAAAATTTTGTTTTACGGGAGCTTTTAAAAGACCTGTTTTTGGCCAGCATTTGCTAGTACACCTTTTATCACTTGGAGTTAAACCAAAAGATGTATTATTTAAATTTTATGGCGATGAACAATACTTAAATTTTGGCAGAGCACTAAAAATGGACCAAATTAAACTATCTTATCAATTAGAAGATTATTATACTGAGCAAATTCCAATGCGGCTAGATAAATTGTGGATTGATGTACCAGGTTTTTTTGAGTATATTAGGGTTCCAAAAGACAATGAAGCCACCAGAAATTTAATTATGATTCCAAAAATAGAAAGATTCTATGCAGAGAACCCACGTCTTGTTACCAGTGAAGTCCGACGGACACTGCGCGACATGTCGTGTTGCTATGACGAGGTACTTCGGAGCACCGGGGTTTTGTTTACAATGGCTGATTTACCAACATTTACTGCGTATTTGAATAGTCTTGTTTATCAACCAAAGTCATTATAAAAGTTTTATTTTTTTGTATATTAAAAAATGTCGAAAAAAACCAAGACACAACCTACCTATAAAATATTACCGATCTCTTTAGGCATATTTGCAAAAAGAAAAGAAGGAACTGACCCTGCCAATGAAAAAGAATGCAAGAAAAACGTTAAAAAATTAATAAAGCATGTAGCGTGTGGAGACGAACAGTACTGTGAATGGATAAATAGGAAGGCACGGCAAAATTATAAAAATGAAGCAGGTTGTACATTTACATTTTTAATAGAAACCAAAAAAACAAAAGAGCGGGTAGTTGGAGCCCTATTTGCCAAAGATAAAAAAGTTAATTTTTTAGAAGTGCCGGTTCCAGTAATGTGCGAAGATGAAACTGTTTCTGCACTTCCTGAAATATGGAGAAATAAGGGAGAACAAAAACTTAACGTGATATCTTTGATAAAAAAAGACACATATACACCAGGAGATGGTCGTTATACTACTCCAAATGCAAAAAAAAATTTTAAAAAAATCCATCTAATACTTAAAAAAGCAAAATTTTTAAAACAAACAGCAACAGCACCAGACGACACACTTTTAAGTAAAATTTTAGAAACAGAAATAGTACAGACGTATAGACGGCAAGAGTACTATGATATGAAAAATGACCTAACCAGACTAGACTATAGATATGTAGCAAAAGAAATAGACCAAGAACTTCTTATTTGCCTGAGTGGCGTGTACATAAACATGCTTGCGGTCTTTGACTACATCAAGTGTGGCAAAGATGTGGAAGCAACACGTAACCTATTGACATTTCCCTATATAGAGAAATTTTATGGCCAGAACCCACACCTAGTAACCAATGAAGTAAGAACAAAACTACGAGCCATGAGCAACTGCTACGAAACGGTACTCAACAACACTGGACTTTTATTTATGACTAAACCGGTTGTGTCTACAACACCTTAAGTAAAAACTAAAGGTCGGAATCGAAAGCGTCCAAATCGTCCGAGGCGTCCGAGGCGTCATCGTCGGGCACCGGGACAGGGCGCTGTTTCTTGATGGGCGGTGGGATGATGGTGGAGAGGCGATTGAGGATTCGCTTGCGGCGCAAAATAGTGATGCGGGAGTCGCTCTCGCCCTCGGTTCCCCAAGAGGAGCCAAAAATATTTCCATACTCCAGGTCGAGTTCGGCGCCGACGGCCTTCAGCATGGGGAAGAGCAGCATGTGGATGGCCGGATCAGTGATGGGGAACATGCGGGAGCCGTAGCCTACGCAACCCTTGCTTCCCGGGACCGGAGGCTTCTTGGAGAAGCAGCGCTGCTGGACGCCACGTCTTGATATTAAAAAATAAATGGTTGAAGATTTGTGTTCCTGCATTTTATTTAAGCAAAAGCGAGAGCCAGCGTACATGGCCTTGCAAATAAAAGAAACAGACTTTTCCGACTTTCCCTCATTGCATTGGACCCTGGAGATAGTGATAGGGGCCCACTGGGGCACCCCAAGGGAACGGATGAGGGTCTGGATAGAGGCTACCCGGGGGTCAGACGGCGAGACCTCGTTGTTGAGAAGACGCTTGAGAGACGTCAGGTTGCGGCGCTCCAGGCTCACAAAGTCCTCCGGCAAAGAAAAAGCGGCACAGGGTCTTGTTTCGTCGCACAGAATAGTGGAGAGCATCAGGGCATAGTCTGGGGAGTTTCGGAAGCGCTCTGTGCTGGCAGCTGGGGAGGACTCGCCGCCCAGGATGACCCAGACCGGGGTGTACGGCCGACCCTGGCCAAGCAGCGAGTAGCCGAGACCATTGCAGGAGCCACAGCGACCCTCGCCCAAGGCATTGCCGGCCGCCCGACGGGAGCACTGGGGGCAGCGGACACACTTGCGGGAGCCCAGCATACGGAGGCCCTTGCCGTTGCCGTAGACCGCGGTGTCGATGACCGAGGCCCAGGGCAGGGCATCGGGTTGCTGGGGCCAGTGGGTCATCATGAACTGGATGCAGTAGAGGGCCAAGGAGTTTGCCTGGTCCTCTGTGACAAAGAGATTGGGAAAGACGAGGTGGATGCCGGTCTTGACGAAGGGTCTCTTCTGGACGATGACGGGGGTAGGTTCATCGCAGATCAGGACAGTGGCGGTGCCCCGGCGAAGCCAATCTGCGGGGGAGTAAGTCCGGTAGCAAGCCCGGATGGCTTCCTGGAAGCGCAAAGCGATCCTAAAAACGGTATCGGGGTCAACGACGACCGAGCCGGCATAGTCAATGTCCAGGTAAAAGAGGAAGATATCGGCCTTCTTTTCGCACAGGAAAAAAGGGACATTGCCGCGGATATCACGGGCCATCATCATGTAGAGGTCCGAGCGGCGGGCCGAAGGCACGGCAAACATGCCCCCGCGGAGGCAGAGGTGGGTAGCCAGCGAGGCATTTTTTGTGTCGAGCTTGTGGCGGTAGAGCCAGTGCTCGCAATTTCTGCAGTCTTCATCGCGCCAATCCTGCTCCATTTTTGAAAAAATAAAGTAAAAATAAATTTTTTATTCACCTGTGGAAAAATCTGGGAGTGCGTTTGTAGCAAGTTGCTAGAAAAACCCAGGACTTTTTTCAAAATCACCTAAAGAAAAAAAAGAGTCCCTATTTTTTATAATGACTAGCCTTGCCGATCAATTGATTCAAGCCATGCGGGCCACCGACTCCAATAAGATGTGCATCACTGCTCCCGCGGTGGGAGGCTACAATGGCTACCAGCCAGCGATGCAATTTACGGTGGAGTTCATCCGGGATGGCGGCGAGGGGTCTCAGGTTGCCGGTGACAAGCGCAAGAGTGCCGATATTAGCGGCGACTCCGGGGAGACGGCGAGCCCCGACGGCAAGCGACGCCGGGTAGCCAAGGTCCGCCGCACCAAGAACAAGGTGGTTGATTTTGCGGCGACCCTGGAGAACTATGGGCGCCGGATCCGGGCTCTTCCGGCCGCCGAATTTGCCGAGTTTAAGGATGCCTACCTGACCGACTACAAGCTGCACACGACCTCGAAGTCCGACAGCCCGGCCACCACGCATGTCTATCTGCTTGCGGAGATTGCCGAGGAGAACGGGGCCAAGCCCCGGGGCTTCGTGAGCTCCAACAAGAAGGACGGCAAGTACATTGAGGCGCTGCCCGACGGTCTCCTGCGTGTCGAGGAGGGCGGCAACGCCAAGCTGGTCTATGTGGGCGACAAGAACCAATTCACGGGCCAGGCTGTGAGCAAGTGGGCGCTCCTGCGGACCGACAAGGTGGTGACGAGCACGGCCTCTGGCTCGGAATAAATAATAAAAATAAAATATATAAAATGACTATTCTCGATTATTCCATCATCAATCTATATGCAGAGTATAAAAAAAACAGTGACCTCATTCATGCGTATTGTGGGGGAAGTAGTGTAGAAAATTTTAAGGACTCGAAGATCATGGGTCTTACAGTGGGTATTTTTGTAGTAGTGCTAGTAGTAAGTTTGGTGTTATGGATTGCGGG
>JGI25920J50251_10000476_pt1 | contig 13744 bp, 9 predicted proteins | sample LauGreBMM110DCMD_2_FD_50251 | JGI IMG/M metagenome (IMG submission 50251) | reverse complement strand
CCGGCGCACGCGCCGAGGAGGTCCTCGGCCCGTCCGGCGATTGGCGCCTGCTCCCGGGACGCGCCGAAGCGCCGTCGGAGTGGCGTTCGCCGGGCTTCGACGATTCCACCTGGAGCGCCGGACCGGCGCCGTTCTTCTACGGGTTGCCGCTCGCGGGCACGGAGCTCAAGGACATGCGCGGCGTCTATCCGGGCGTGTACTTGCGCCGGACGTTCGTGGCCGGCTCGGTCGCCGATATCGGCAAGCTCACGCTGCGCGCGCTGGGGGATGACGGTTTCGTGGCCTGGATCAACGGCCGCGAGGTCGCGCGCCACAACATGCCCGACGGCGAGCCCGGCCACGCCACCCTCGCGAGCAGCCCGCTCGACGAACCGCCGACCGCCGAGGATTTTCCGGTCGCGCACCCTTGGACCGTCCTGGTCGAAGGCACCAACGTGCTGGCGGTGCTGGCGTCCAACGCATCGCTGGCCGGCAGCGACGACTTCGCCTTCGCCGCGACGCTCATCGCCGAGCGCGACCTGGATCCACCGGTCGTCGTGGCCCGCTTGCCGGTGGCCCGCGCGACGGTCGACGCCATCGACACCGCCGAGGTCGTCTTCAGCGAGGCCGTCGCGGGGATCGAGGCCGAGGACCTCTTGGTCAACGGCATCCCGGCCACCGCGATGGAGACCGTGGCGCCGGACCACTTCTTGTTCCGCTTCACGCAACCGGCCCCGGGCCTGGTGACCTTCACCTGGCGGGACGGCCACGGCATCACCGACGACACGGGCCGGGGCAACGCCTTCGCCGGGGACGCGTGGCGCATCACGCTCGACCCGAAGGCATCGCGCGCGGTGGTGACCCTCTCCGAGTTCATGGCCGACGACGACCGGACGCTGGTCGACGAGGACAACGACAGCTCGGATTGGATCGAGGTCCACAACGGCGGCGGTTCGACCGTGAAATTGCTCGGATGGTCCCTGACCGACGACGCGGCGGCGCCCGGGAAATGGCGCTTCCCCGACATCGCGCTGGCACCGGCCGCGCGCCTGGTCGTCTTCGCTTCGCAGAAGGACAAGACGAACATCACCGGCAGGCTGCACACCAACTTCAAGCTCTCCGCCAAAGGCGGCCATCTCGCCCTCGTGGCGCCGGACGGCCAGGTCGTCTCCGACTTCGGTCCCCGCTATCCGCCGCAGACGCGCGACGTGAGCTACGGCCGGGTGCCCGGTGCGGCGGACCGCACCGGCTTCTTCACCACGCCGACGCCGGGCGCGCCGAACAGCATCTCCGGCCAGGGCTTCGCGTCCGCTGTCGTCTTCTCGCGGGCGAGCGGGCCGTACACCACGTCGGCGACGGTGCGGCTCTCCGCGGAGGGCGCCGGGGCATCCGTCCGCTACACGCTCGACGGCACGCTGCCGGACGCTTCGTCGCCGTTGTACGATGGACCTCTCCATCTGGAGACCACGGTGCAGGTCCGCGCCCGGGCCTTCGCGCCGGGGCTGCTGCCCGGGCCGCCCCGCAGCGAGACCTATCTGAGGCTGAGCGATAGCCCGTTCCAGACGCCGACGTTCACCTCGGCGTTGCCGGTCCTGGTGATCTCGACCTTCGGCAAGCAGATCTCGCAGTCCGTCAACACCCCGGTGATGTTCGAGCTTTTCGAGCCGGTGGATGGTCTCACCTCGCTCGCTCGGGCGCCCACGTTCGCCACGCGCGGCGGCGCGAAGGTGCGCGGTTCGAGCACGGCGGGGATCACCAAGTCCAGCTGGGCGATCGAGTGGTGGGACGAGTTCAACCAGGACGTGGAGAAGAGCGTGCTCGGCATGCCGGCGGAATCCGAGTGGGTGCTCTACGCGCCGAACAACTTCGACCTCGTGCAGATCCACAACCCCTTCATGTACGAGCTGAGCCGCCAGATCGGCCGCTACGCGCCCCGGACGCGGTTCGTCGAGGTGTACCTGAACCGCGGCGGCACCCTCACCGCGGCGCAATGGTTCGGCACCTATGTGCTCGAGGAGAAGATCGGCATCGGCAAGCACCGCGTCGACATCGACAAGCTCCAGCCGGAGGACCGCGCCGCGCCGGAGGTCACCGGCGGATATTTGTTGAAGGTGGACCGCCTCGATCCCGGCGACAGCGGCTTCAACACCGGCGGCGACACGCTCGGCTACGTGGACCCCAAGGAGCCGGTGGTCGAGACCGCTCAGCGTGATCCGCAGGAGCAGTACATCCGCAACTATTTCCTCGCCTTCAACCGCGCGCTCACCGGCGTGAACTGGCGGAACCCGCAGACCGGCTACGCCGCGTACATCGACACCGGTTCGTGGATCGACCACCACCTGCTCAACGTGCTCTCCGCCAACCCGGATTGCCTCCGCCTCAGCACCTATCTGCACAAACCGCGCGGCGGCAAGATCACCTTCGGGCCGATCTGGGATTTCGACCGGACGCTCGGATCCACCGACGGTCGCGATGCGAATCCCCGCGCCTGGGGCGGCGGTGGTTCGGACTTCTTCTTCACCTACACCTGGTGGGGACGCCTCTTCCAGGACCCCGATTTCTACCAGCGCTACCTCGACCGCTACCAGGAGCTGCGCGATGGCGGGCCGTTCTCGACCGCCGACCTGCTCGCGCTCGTGGACCGGTTCGCCGACGAGGTCCGGCCCGCCGAGATCCGCGAAGGGAAACGTTGGCCGGCGAACCGTCCCCGCGGCGGGACCTACCAGGCCGAGGTCGTCCGGATGAAGAGCTGGCTCTCGAACCGCGTGGACTTCATCGACCGCCAGCTGGCCCAGCCGCCCGGGATCATCCCGGCGGGCGGCGTGGTCGTGGCCGGTTCGGTCGTCACGCTCACCGGACCTGCCGGCGCCCAGCTCTACTACACGCTCGACGGCAGCGATCCGCGCCGCGCGGGGTCCACGAACGTGCCGAGCGCATCCGCCAAGCTCTACTCCGGCCCGGTGGCGATCGGCGCCGACACCAGGCTGACGGTCCGGTCCTTCGACGCGACCAAGCGCCAGGTCGCGAGCGGCGGGCCGCGCATGAGTTCGCCGTGGTCGCGGCCCGTCACCGCGAGTTTCACGCTCCGGCCTTCGCCCATCGTGGTGAACGAGCTGATGTACCATCCGGCCCCGCCTCCCGCCGGCAGCCCGTATCCCTCGGGGAGCTTCGAGTTCATCGAGCTCGAGAACATCTCCGACCGTGTCGTCGACCTCGTCGGGAGCCGGTTCGTCCGCGGCGTCCAGTTCGTCTTCGCAGAGGGAGGCGCCATCACCCAGGTCGCACCCGGCGGACACGTGCTGCTGGTGCGGGATCCCGCGGCGTTCGCCAGCCGCTATCCCGGCGTCACCGGGGTCGCGGGCACGTACGACGGGGACCTCGCCGGCGACGGCGAACGCCTCACGATGCTCGGCCCGGTCGGTGAGACGTGGGCGGACTTCACCTACCATCCCTCACGCGATCCGCTCGCGGACGGGGCGGGCTTTTCGATCGTCGCGTCGTCCGGGACACCCGGCGCGACGTGGCGTCTCAGCGCGGCCCCGGGCGGATCCCCCGGCCGCGCCGATCCCGTGCCCGTGGTCGTGCCCGCGGTCCGCATCGATGAAGTCCTCGCCAATCCACGGGCCGGCGACAGCGATTTCGTCGAGCTCTCGGATCCTTCCGCGACTCCAGCGGACATCGGCGGCTGGTGGTTGAGCGACGACCTCCGCCTGCCCAAGCGCTGGCGCGTGCCCTCGGGCACGAAGATCCCGGCCGGCGGCGCCATCGTGCTGCGCAAGGACCAGCTCGGCGCATCGTTCGCGTTGCCCCGCACCGGCGGCGCGATCTGGATCTTCTCGGCGAGCGCGGAAGGCGACCTCACCGGCTGGCACCACGGCACGGAGTTCGGTGCCTCGGACAACGGTGTGAGCTTCGGCCGCGAGGTGCTCGGGGCGGAGGACGAACGCTTCCTCGCCCGTGTCTCGGCGACGCCCGGACGCCCGGACTCCGCGCCGCTCGTCGGCCCGTTGGTGTTCGACGAGATCCATTTCCGGCCGCCACCGACCGCCGCGGGCGCGGACGACACCACCGGCGAGTTCATCGACCTGAGGAACATCGGGCCGGCCCCGTTGTCGCTCGGCGACCCGGCGCGACCCCGGGACACCTGGCACGTGCGCGGCGGGATCGACCTGGATCTCCCGGCGAAGATCGTGGTGCCGATCGGCGGGCACGTGGTGCTGGTGGCGTTCGATCCGCGCGACGACATCGCGGCGCTCGGCCGCTTCCGCGCCCGCTACGGGCTCCCCGCGGATGCCGTCGTGGCCGGTCCATGGCACGGCGTGCTCAAAGATGCCGGCGAGAGCATCCGCCTGCTCAAACCCGGCGTGCCCGACCTCGGGACCACGCCGTACGTCCTCGTGGAAGAGGTCGGCTACTCCGCCTCCGCGCCGTGGCCGGCCGACACTTCGGGGAGCGGTCGTTCTCTGGTCCGCAGCGCGCGCGACCGGCTTGGCGCCCTGCCTGGAGCATGGACCAGCGTGTGGCCGACACCGGGTTCCGACGACTCCGACTTCGACGGACTGCCCGATGCCTGGGAATCCGCCAACGGCCTCGACCCGCTGCGCGCGACCGGGGCCGATGGCGGCGATGCCGATGCGGATGGCGATGGTCTGAGCAACCGGCAGGAGTTCCTGAACCGCACCGACCCCCGTGACCCGGGCGAAGCCCTGCGGATCGGGGTCCAGCTCGGTGACCTGGACGGGCCGCGGGCGCGCTTCGCCGCGCCGGCCGGCAGCGCGTTCGTGCTCCAGTCCAGCACGACGTTGGCCGACGGCTGGCAGACCGTGCAGACGATCACCGTCGGGCCCGAAGGGTTCGTCGATGTCGCGTTGCCCGTCGTGGACGAGGGCTACTACCGCGTCGTGCCGGCGCCCTGAACGGCGCGCACAACGGCGTCGACCACGAGGTCCGTCGTGATCCCCGCCATGCAACGGAGGTCGATCGGGCACTCGCGCAGGAAGCACGGCGCACACGGCGCCGCGGCCCGCAACAGTGGGTGCCGCGGATCGCCGGGGAGGCCGGGGCCGGTGAGCTCGGGCGACGTGCTGCCGAACGGCACGACCACCGGCGTCCCCACCGCGGCGGCGACATGCATCGGACCGGTGTCGTTGGTGATCACGACGCGGCACGCGGCGAGCGCGGCGCACAGCTCGCGGAGAGAAGTCCGGCCGGCGAGGACGCGGACCGGCGCCCGGCGTCCCGGACCCGGCACCTGGAGCGCGGCCGCGATCTCTTCGGCCAGCGGCACGTCGGCCTTGCCACCGAAGATGGCGAAACCGCAGCCGAGGCGAAGGTGCAATCCGCGCGCGGCCTCGACGAAGCGTTCCTTAGGCCAGCGTTTCGCCGGGCCGTACTCGGCGCCCGCGTTGAGGCCGATCCAGGTCGTGTCCGGGTCCAGACCGGAGCGCTCCCGCTCCGCGACCTGCTCCGCCGGCGTCACCTGGAGATGCGGCGCGACCGGTGCGACGTCGCCGCCGAGATGGCCCACGAGGCGGAGATAATGATGGATCTGGTGTGAAGAGGGAGGAGGGACCGGGGACCGTCCGGCGAGGCCGGCGACGAGCCGGGAGATCTCGGGGGCGCTGCGCTTCCGCATCGTGACCACTCCGGGCGCGGGCAGGACCCCGTCGGTCAACATCCAGTCGCGCCACGGCCACACGCCGCCGACCCGGCGCGGGATGCGCGCGAGCCAGGCCTCCAGTCCGGACCGGGGCGAATTCGGCAACAACAGCGCGAGGCCGGCCCGTTCGGCACGCAGCCGCCGCGCGACCGACCACACGCTCTCCTTGGCGGTGAAGGCCAGCACGCGGTCGACCGACGGATGACCGGGCCAGAGCCCGGCGAGCTTCTCGTGGGTGAGCAGCACGATCTCGGCATCCGGGAACCGTTCGCGCAACCTGCGCAGCGCGGGCGTGGTCATCACCGCGTCGCCGAGCCAGTTCACGCCGCGGACGACGATGCGGCGAGGGTCGCCTCCCGGTGGATGCGGTCGCGTCGTCGGCACGGTCATCCCTCCTCGTCGGACCGGGCCGTGGCCTTGGCGCCGGCGCGTTGCCAGCGGCTCGCGGGTTTCCAGCGGCGGTGGACCCAGAACCAGTTGGCCGGATCCCGCCGGACGCCGGCCTCGAGAGCCGCGTTGATGTCGCGCATCAATGCCTCGACGGTCCTCGGCACGCCGGCGGCGTCGCGGACCGGGATCACCGGACCCGCCTCGATCCGCCAGCGGGCGAGCCCGGTCCGGTAGCAGACCGCGGTGAAGACCGGGGCATCGTAGCGCAACGCGAAGACGGCGCAGGCCGGGTTGCACGAGCAATCTTGGCCGAGGAAGGGCAACCACAGGCCGCGGTCGCCGCCGTGCTGGTCGGTCAAGAGCGCGAGCATGGTATGGCCGGCGTTCATCGCCTTGCGGATCTGTTCGGCCTCGGTCCGCCGCTCGAAGAAACGGGTGCCGCTCCGTTCGCGCAGCCCGAGGAAGATCTGGTTCAACGCCGGTTGGCGCAGCGCGCGGTAGGTGGTCGCGATGGTCCACCCGGGCAACTGTTCCTTCGACCGGGCGTAGAGCTCGAAGTTGCCGAAGTGCCCGACCGCGGCGACGACGCTCGGGCTGTCGGCCGGGACGGCCTCGTGCAGCCCGACCCATTCGAGCCGCCCGGCGATGGCGGCGGCGGACATCGACGCGGTCTTGAGAGCGCAAAGGTAGTTCTCGCCGAGGCGCCGGAAGTTCTCCTTGGCGATGGCGTACCGTTCTCCGGCGGGCTTCTCGGCGCCGAACACGAGGTCGAGGTTCACGAGCGCGACCTTCCGGTGCCGGGCGTCGAGGAGGAAGGCGAGCGCCCCGCCCGCCCGCCCGATGCGCGCCACGAGATCCAGCGGCAAGGCCTGGACCATCGCGATGAACGCGCGGGCGAAGAGGACGAGGATCGCGTTCACTTGAAGCAGATGCGGCGGACGGCCTCGTCGAAGCCACCGGCGCCGGCAGTGATCTTGATCTCCACGCGCATGAACCAGATAGGCACGTCGCGGCGGTCGAGCTTCGGGAAGCGGACGGCGTCCTTCTGCGTGGTCACCACCATGTCGGCGCGACGTTTCTTGGCGCGGTTGATGGCGTCGAGCACCTCTTGCTGGCTGAAGCGGTGGTGGTCGGCGAAGCGNCGCGCGAGCACGATCTCGGCGCCGAGTTCCACGAGCTTCTGCTCGAAGCTCTCCGGCTGCGCGATGCCGCTGAAGCTGGCGACGCGCTTGCCCCGGAGCAGGTCGAGCCCGGCCCGCTCGCCGGTGAAGACATCCTCGAAATAGAGCGGATGATGGACGCACTCCACGATCTCGGCGCGCGGGTTGAGCCGCGCGAGACGGACGCGGAGGTCATCGGTCCGGCGGCTGCGCTCGGGCGTGCCGCGATCGACCTTGGTGAGGAAGACGACGCTGGCGCGGGAGAGATGCGAGGGCGGTTCGCGGAGCGTGCCGCGCGGGAGCAGATGCTCGTTGCCGAACGGTTGCTGGGCATCCACCAGCACGACATCGGTGCGGCGGCCGCGGAGCTTCCAGTACTGGAAGCCGTCGTCGAGCAGCAGCGTGTCGCAGCCGAAGCGCTCGACCGCGTAGCGGCCGGCCTTCACGCGGTCCTTGTCCACGAGGACGACGACGTCGCGGAGGTTCGACGCGAGCATGTAGGGCTCGTCCCCGGAGGTCTCGGAATCGAGCAGCAGCGAGCAGCCGTCGCTCACGACGCGGGGCGGCGTGGTGTCCTCGCGGAGCAGGATCTTGTCGAGCAATCGCTCGCGGAGCGGCTTGGGACGGGAGCGGTATCCGCGGGAGAGGATGGCGACCTTGCGTCCGGCGTCCTGCAGCGCGCGGGCGAACTTCTCCACGACGGGCGTCTTGCCGGTGCCGCCGACGGTGAGGTTTCCGATGGCGATGACCTGCACGCCGAGCGTGGAATCGCGGAGGATGCGCGCGTTGTAGAGCACGCGCCGGAGCTTCACCGCGACCCCGAACACGCGGCTGAGCAGGAGCAGCACGAAGCGGACGGCCGCGGCCTTCTTGCCGGGCCGTTGCTGGAAGATGACATCGAGCAGCCACGTCTCGGCCTGCTCGGAGAATTCTCGCCACGACTCGCGCACGGTCCGGCCACCTTGCCAAGCGGCGCCTCCCGGGCGGAAGACGGAACTGCGGCGGATCCCGGCGAGGCCGGGGCCCGCGGTCGTCTCACCAGCGGATCACGCGGACCGCCGTCCCCGCCGCCAACGTCGTGCGAGGCGGCACGTCGACCAACCCGTCGGCCGCCGCGAGCGATCCAAGCAGATGCGACGCCTGCGCTCCGCTGGCGCGGACCGTGCCATCCGCATCGGTCGCGACACGGACGAAATGCCGGCGTCCATCGGGGTTCGAGAGCGGTCCTTCCAACCTGCCCGGAGTCGAAGGCGGACCGGGGTCGGCGATGCCTTGCAGCCGGCGCAACGCCGGCAGCACGAGCAACACCGAGGTGACGAACGCCGACACCGGGTTGCCCGGCAGCCCGAAAAGGAACTTGCCCTCATGGAGACCGAAGAAAAACGGCTTCCCGGGCTTGAGCGCCAATCTCCAGAACTCGAGCCCGCCGCCGAGCGCGGTGAACTCCGCCTTCACCAGGTCGTGCTCGCCCACCGACGCGCCGCCCACGGTGACCACCACATCCGCCACCGCGAAGGCACCGGCCAAAGCGGACCGGAGCACCTCCGCGTCATCCGGCACGCACCGCGCCGCCACCGGGACACCGCCGGCGCGGCGGACCAGCGCGGCGAGCATGGCGGTGTTGCTCTCGTGGATCTCGCCCGGTCCGAGCGGTGCGCCGGGCGGACGGAGCTCGGACCCGTTCGCAAGGACCACGACACGCGGCGCGCGATGGACCGTCACCTCGGCGAACCCTGCTGCGCTGAGCAGAGCGATCTGCTGCGGCCCGAGCACCGTGCCGGCGGCGACGATCCGCGCGCCTCTCCGCACGTCCTCGCCCCGGAACCGGACGTCCTCCCACGGCTTCACGCCTTCACGGACGACCACGCGCATCGGGTCGGCAGGGTCGACGTCGACGTCTTCTTGCATCACCACGGCATCGGTTCCCACGGGCATGGGCGCGCCGGTGAAGACGCGGACGCATCCACCCGGGCCGACGATGCCCGCGAATCCGACGCCCGCAGCCGCCCGACCGACCACCCGGAGCGGCGCCGGGACGGTCGCGGTGTCCGCGGCGCGCACGGCGTAGCCGTCCATCGCCGAGTTGTCGAAGGGCGGCAGGTCCCGGGGGCTGGCGACGTCGGTTGCAGCGACGCGGCCATCGGCAGCGGCAACGGGCACGGGCTCGGCGGGGAGGGCGACGAGGGCGGAAAGCAGGCGCTCGCGGGCGGTCTCGAGGGCGAGCATCCCGGATCCTTCAGTCGACGCGCTTTTCCGCCTTGGCGGAGGAGGCGCGGGTCCAGAGCTTCAAGAGCATGGCGACACCGGCCCCGAGCAACGCGAAAAGCACGCTGAGCTGGAGCTGGAGGCCGATCCCCACCGCGGTCAGCGACACCGCGGACGTCCCGGTCACGAAGGCCACCCCGTAGAGCAGCCAGGATGCCTGCCTATGCTTGGGACCGAACGAGAGCAGATGGGAGGGCACATGGCTCGTGTCCGCGTGGAAGACCGATACGCCTCCTATGCGTGGCATCGGACGCGAGTGGACCTTGCGCTTGTCCGGCAGGTCCATGGCTCCGCACCTCCGCGCCGNCCAAGCGGCGAACGGCGTGAGCCAGAACAGCCTGAAGGCCGACACGGACAGCATGACGAGATAGGTCTTGTAGCTCATCCGAGCCGGGTTGGTCCCCGGAGGCGGGCGAAGAGCGAGCGATACCGTTGCACCATCATCGCGGAGGCGAACTTCTCCCGGGCACGCCGTCGTCNTGCTTCACCCAACCGANGACGNAGAAAGAGGTCGCCCAGAAGGCACCGGAGCGCAAGCGCGAGCGCAGCGCTTTCACCGGGCGGCACGGTCAGGCCGGTCACGCCGTCCGCGCAGACCCAAGGCACGCCCGACCGCCGCGCCCGGGCGGGTAGAATTTCCCGAGCCCCAGCACCCTCATGGCAGGCCCTCCGCCATGGCCTCGATGACCACGCGGCCGAACGGGTCCGGCTTGGTCGAGCAGTGGAGCCGCACGTCGAGCTGCGACGACGTCGCCGCGATATCCGCCTGGAAAGCGACGCAATGGACGCGCCCCTCGAGGCCGTGGTGGCGCACGGCATCGTGGAGCGACGCCTCGAACGGCCCGTCCTCGTTGAACGCGCGACCGATGACGGCGAACCGGCCCGGCCGGCCTTGGCGCGCCCATTTGGCGGCGATGCGGATGAACAGGTCCTGCCCCTTCCACGGCGTCACCCGGACGACGAGCCCGAACAACGGCTCTCCCGGGCCGAGCCGGAGCGGGTCACGCAGCAGCGTCGAGCCCGACCGGCCGTAGCGGTCGAGCGGGATGCCGTTGTGGACGGTCGTGGTCCGCCCTGCCGGGTTGCCTTCCGCGATCAGGGCAGCCCGGCCGAAACCGGAAACGGATGCAAGCCGGGTCGCGAGCTGCTTGGCCTTCGCCGAGAACATCCGGCGCACCGGCCACGAAAAGAAATCGGCGGACACGATGTCGTTACCCACCCGATGCTCGGCCGGCCGGCGGCCACGGCCCCGGCGACGAAGTGGTCCTTGTTGGTGCAGGACAGCAGGAGATCGGGCCGCACCGCGGTCGCGATCCCTCGGAGACGGCCGGTCGCGTTCTGGAGTTCCCGCCTGCCGCGGAACTTGGCCATCGGGCTGAAGCCGCGCCCGACCACGCGCAACTCGTTCAACGCCGGCGCCAAACCGAACGGGTGGCGCGGCACGCCGAGCTTCGCGAGCGCCGCTTCCAACGGGCTGCCGGGCGCACAGGCGACATGGACGTCCCATCCCTCCCGTGCCGCCGGCAGGGCGAGGAGCTCCAGCAGGTCGACCTCGGCCCCGCCCAGCAGCTTGCTATTCGTGGTCCACGAATAGGATGCGAGGGCGTTCCCTGCTCATCCGCGGACGGATGGCAGCGAAGGCCGGCGGTAAAAGGCAAAAGGCGTCGGGAAAACTCGCGAAGCTCGAGGACCCGCGACGACCCGGGCTTTTGTGTCCGTCGGTTTGCCCTTAGGGTACGGCCATGGCTGGCAAGTTCTACGCCGAGGGCGAGACGCGGGCGGCGAGGGTCGAGGACCTGTTCGCCGCGGTCGCGCCGCGCTATGACCTCATCAACGACCTCCAGAGCTTCGGCCTGCACCGCGTGTGGAAGCGGCGCCTCGTCCGGCTCGCCTCCGTCCGCCCCGGTGAACACGCGCTCGATGTCTGCTGCGGCACCGGCGACGTGACCTTCGCGCTCGCCCGGGAAGACGCCGAAGCCACCGGCTTCGATTTCAGCGCCCCGATGCTCGATGTCGCCCGACGTCGTGCCGCGGCGCTCCTCGGTTCCTTCCGTGCCGCGCCGCGCTTCATCCAGGGCGACGCGCTCTGCTTGCCGTTCGCGGACGCGAGCTTCGACATCGTGACCATCAGCTACGGGTTGAGGAACTTGGCGGACATCGACCGCGGCCTGCGCGAGTTGACGCGCGTGCTCCGCCCGGGCGGCCGGCTGCTGGTGCTCGATTTCGGCAAACCCGGGCTCCTCGTGTGGCGAAGGCTCTACTTCACTTATCTGCGCTGGTGCGTGCCGGTGTTCGGCCGCCTCTTCTGCGGCGACGCGGACACCCATGGCTACATCCTCGATTCATTGCAGAAGTATCCCGCCCAACGCGGCGTGGACGCGAAGCTGCGCGGGCTCGGCTACGAAGAGACCTCGGTGTCCGATCTGCTCGGAGGTGTGATGGGCATCAACCACGGTCGCCGGCCGGCGGCGCGTTGACGCCCGAGAGGATNNAACCGACCGCACCGGGCAGGTCGTCCACCACCACGGCACCGACGAGCTTCGCGGCGTCCTTCCGCTCGGTCTCCGCGCCGTAACCGGTCCGGACGAGCAGGCTCGCGGCGCAGCCGGCGTTGCGGCCGGTGTCCACGTCGATGAGCTTGTCGCCGACCATGAAGCTGCAAGAGAGATCCACGCCGAACTCGTCGCGCGCGTCGAGGAGCGAACGAGGCGATGGCTTGCGGTTGGGGCTCGGCTGCTCGGGCGCCTCCGGCGAAAAATAGATCTTCTCGAAGGCCACGCCGTCGGCCGCGAGCAGCGCGACCATCCGGGCGTTGACCGCGTGCATGTCGGCCTCGGTGTAGTAGCCGCGGCCGATGCCCGATTGGTTGGTGACCACGAANAGCAGGAAGCCCGCGTCCATCAGGCGGCGCAACGCCNGGCCGACGCCGGGATAGAACTCCAGCTTCGCGGGATCGCCCAGGTAATGGCGGTCGACGTTGATGGTCCCGTCGCGATCGAGGAAGACGGCCGGCCTCGGGGCGCTCACCGGGCACCTCCGAAGCTCGCGACGAGTTCTTCCGGGGTGACCGTCGCCGTGCCGACCTTGCCCACGACGACGCCGGCGGCGTGGTTCGAGAAGATCGCCGCCTCGACCGGAGAAGCGCCGGCAGCGATCGCGAGGGTGAACGAGGCGATCACGGTGTCGCCCGCGCCCGAGACGTCGAAGACCTCCTGCGCGACCGTAGGGATGTGGTACGGCGCCGCGCCGCGCCGACAAAGGAGCATCCCGAGCTCACCCAAGGTGATGAGCAACAGCGCCGGCGAAAGGTCGGCGAGCAGACGTTCCGCGACCTTCATCAGCTGGGCGTCGGCCGACGGGTCCGCGTTGCGCGTCGTGTCGCCGAGACCCGCGAGCTCGAACGCCTCCTTGCGGTTCGGAGTGAGCAGCGAGAGGCCGCGCAGGTCGAGCTGGTGGACCGGCTTGGGGTCGAGGCTCAGCCACTTGCCCTGGGCGCGGCACCGTTCCTTGAGCGCATCGAGCAACGGCTGGGTCACGACGCCTTTGCCGTAATCGCCCACGCTCACGGCATCCGCCTGCGGCAACAGGGCGTCGATGCGACGCAGCAACGCGCGGATCGTCTCCGCGCCGAGCCCGCCGCGGGTCTCGCGGTCCACGCGCACGACCTGCTGTTGGTGCGCGACGATCCGTGTCTTGGTGGCGGTGAGCCGGTCGGACGAGGCGACCAGGCCGGAGGACCCGACCCGCTGGGCCGTCAAGAGCTGCTTGAGCCGGGCGGCGTCCGGATCCCGGCCGACGACCCCGGACAACTCGGCGGAGGCGCCGAGGTCCGTCAGGTTGCGGGCCACGTTCGCGGCGCCGCCCGGCATGAAGCTCTCCCGCTCGAACTCGACGACGGGGACCGGGGCCTCGGGCGAGACGCGCGTCACCCTGCCCCAGACGAAGTGGTCGAGCATCACGTCGCCGACGACCAGGATCCGCGTCCCGGAGGCGCGGGCGAGAAGGGCGCGGAGTCGCGGCAGGGCGAGCGTGGCCATATCCGAGGGACCTTAACCTCCGCGGACACGACGAGGCAAGCGGACCGCTCGAAGTGGGTGCGATCAGAAGTGGCGGACATAGATAGCGCGGAGCGACCCACGAAAGGGAGGCTCCCGTCGGATCCGGGTGGAACGGCCGACTTGGCCGTCCTCGGCGGCAACTTGCCGCCGAGCTTCGGCACCGGTTGCGCACCTACCCGAAGGAGCGTTCCCGGCGCACCTGGAGCGGCGGGCGAGTCATCCGCCCCGACCGT
>JGI25920J50251_10000470_pt1 | contig 13806 bp, 13 predicted proteins | sample LauGreBMM110DCMD_2_FD_50251 | JGI IMG/M metagenome (IMG submission 50251) | reverse complement strand
AGGGTGTAGGCGACCGACTTCGCGTAGGTCGGGGCATCCACGATGTGGCGGAACGCCTCGGGCACGGCATCGGNGTGGGCCCGGACGTGCCGGCGGTTGAGCCACGCCAAGCCGGCTTCGGCGGCCCATCGCAGCAGAAGGATCGCGGCGGCCGAGATCGGGATGAATTCCATGGACGGCATGTCAGTCCGGCAACAGTTGACGATTCCAAGCATCCGGCACAACGCCGGGCGCGATCGATGATTGCACGTCTACGTACCAAGTTTATCCTGTCGCGACAAACCGCATGAAAACACTGGGAGCATTGCTCTTGATCGCTGTTCTGGGATTCGGCGGTTGGACCGTCTGGCAGAAGAAGCAGACGGCCGCCTCGACGGTCGCCGCCGCCAGCGGTCGTCCGACCACCGCGACGCTCGAGACGCGGAGCATCCGCTTCGCGGTGAGCGCGGCCGGTGAGATCACGCCCTCCGAGCAGGTGAGCGTGCGGCCCGAGGTGAACGGCAAGATCCTTCTGCTGCCCGTGGACGTGGGCGACGTCCTCAAGAAGGACCAACTGTTGTTCCAGCTCGACGACCGCGACCTGCAGATCGAGAAGCAGTCCCAGGAGACCGCCATCGATCGCAGCAAGCTGCAGATGGACCAGTCGGAACGGGATCACAAGAGGGCGCAGCAGCTGTTCGACGTGAAGCTCCTCCCGCTGCAGGACTACGAGGACACCCGCACGCGGTTCGCGCTCGCGAAGAACGACATCGAGCGTGCCCAGAAGACCCTCGACCTCGTGAACGACAAGCTGCGCAAGACCCGCGTCACGGCGCCTTTCGATTGCACCGTGCTCACGCGTCCCGTCTCGAACGGCCAGGCGGTCAGCGGTTCCGGCGGCTTCAATTCCGGCACCGAGGTGCTGACCATCGCGAATCTCAACGACCTCATCATCAACGCGCACATCAACCAGGCCGACGTCACCCGGCTCCGCGTCGAACAAGAGGTCGAGGTCAGCATCGAGGCCGTCCCCGGCCTCAAGATCACCGGCAAGGTCGAGCGCATCGCGCCGCAGGCGATGATCAAGAACAACATCAAGGGCTTCGCCGCGCGCATCCTGCTCAAGAACGTCGACAAGCGGGTGCGGCCGGGCATGACCGCCAACATCTCCATCCCGGTCGCCAGCGCCGACGATGTCGTCGCCGCGCCGCTCGCCGCGGTGTTCACCGAGTTCAACCCGGAGACGAAACAGCAGGAGCGCTATGTCTGGTTGCAGACCGGTGAGGAGTGGGAACGGCGTCCGATCACCATCGGCGTGAGCGATTATTTCTTCGCTGAGGTCACGACCGGCCTGAAGTCCGGCGACACGGTGGCGCTCGAGGACAAGGCCAAGGTCGCCAAAGCGGCGCCCGCCAAGACGGCGGGGGCTCCCAAGACGGCCGGTGGTTCCACCAAGACCGCTGCTCCGGCCGCGCGGACGCAGGCGGCCACGCGCTGATCCTCCCGACGTCCCGCGACCTCCTGCTCTCCACCCAACCACATCGCACCCCGCACGTGGCACTCCTCGAACTCCGCAACGTCAGCAAAATCTACCACCTCGGCGGCGAGGAGATCCGGGCGCTCGACGACGTCTCGCTCGACATCGACGCCGGCGAGTTCTGCTCGATCATCGGGCCGTCCGGCAGCGGCAAGTCGACGTTGATGCACATCCTCGGCTGCCTCGATTCGCCGAGCAAAGGCACGATCCAGCTCGACGGCACCGAGATCCAGAAAGCCTCGACCCGCGAACTCGCGCAGATCCGGAACCGCAAGATCGGGTTCGTGTTCCAGTTCTTCAACCTCCTGCCCAAGCTCAACGTCGTCCAGAACGTCGAGCTGCCGATGATCTACGCGGGCATCGGCGGACGCGAACGCCGCGAGCGCGCGCTGAAGGCTCTCGAGCAGGTCGAGCTCACCAACCGGCTCAAGAACCGTCCGTCGCAGCTCTCGGGCGGCCAGCAGCAGCGCGTCGCCATCGCCCGGGCGCTGGTGAACGACCCCAAGATCATCTTCGCCGACGAACCCACCGGCAACCTCGACACCCACACCGGCGAAGTGATCCTCGCTCTCTTCCGCCGGCTCAGCCACGAAGGTCGCACGGTCATCCTCGTCACCCACAACCCCGAGATCGCGGCCGTCACCCCGCGCCGCATCGAGATCCGCAACGGCAAGATCGCCGACAAGGTGGACGACCGCCTCGCCGGCCTGGACCGGACGCCGTTGCTTTCCGGTGCCGGGCATTGAGGGGATCGTATGTTGCGCGACGATCACATGCTCAGGCTCGCGGAGCAGGTCGGCTCCGCCATCGCGGCCGGCTTGGCCGAGGGCGGGCCCAGGACGACGACCGGGATGTCGGATGACCTGGCGACACTCTGCCGGCAGCACGTCGGGATCGATCTGAGCATCGTGTTCGGCCTCTCGCCCGACGGCCTGCGTGAAGTGCTGGCGCAATCCGGTCCGGCCTCGGTGCCGAAGAGCGCCGCGCTCGCCGAGATCCTGCTCGCGCAGGGCCGCTTGGCCGAGCTCCGCGGCGACCGGGCCGTCGTCGTGCCCTGCCACGTCCACGCGTTCCATCTGCTCCGGACCTGCGGGCCGTCGGTCCGCGCGGCGGATATCGGCGTGCACGAGGCCAAGATCGCTGCCACCTCCGACCGGTTGCGCGAGCTCGGGCTTTCCGCCTACGTCGCGCAGGAGGCCTCCCGGCGCCCGGATGCCGCCGGTTTTTCCGGCCCCTCGTCCTGATGAGCCTCTGGAACGCCGTCATCGTCGGTCTGAAGGAGATCTGGGCGCACAAGTTCCGCAGCCTGCTCACCATGCTGGGGATCATCCTCGGCGTGTCGTCGCTCATCGCCATGAGCGCTCTGGTCACCGGCATGGAGAAGGGCGCCAAGGAATCCCTCATCGCCGTCGGCGGCCTGCAGAAGATGCGGGTCGAGGCGGCGCCGTTGCCGGTCGACCAGCGGCATCTCCGCGATTTCGCCACCGGCGTGACCTTGCGCGACGTCTACGCGCTCCAGCGGAGCGCGCCCGAGATCCTCGAGGTCTCTCCGCAGATGCGCCTCGAACCGCAGCCGACCTTGGCCGCCAACGGCAAGACCTACCGCACCTGGATGATCTCCGGCGTCTGGCCGGTGCAGCTGGAGATGATGGAGCACACCGTCGAGCACGGCCGCATGTTCACCGCGTTGGACAACGAGCTCGCGCGCAACGTCTGCGTCATCGGCGACGGTGTCCGCGACGCCCTATGGGGCAGCCCCGAGGAGACCGGCGAACCGGTGATCCCCATCGGCCGCGAGATGACCATCAGCGGCTATCCCTTCACGGTGGTCGGCATGTTCCAGCACTACGAGAGCGAGCAGGAACGCAAGACCCGGGAGCTGGACGAGGCCGAGGCGGCGCAACTCAAGGCCGCAGGGGTGACGAATTCCGCGACCGGCCCGACGCGCAGCCGCGGATGGGGCGGTTCGGGACGCGGCAGCTGGTCGCCGTTCCGGATGAAGAACAGCACCGTCTACCTCCCGCTCAACACCGCGTGGCTGAAACTCAAGGCCGGCCTCACCAACTCCCCGGCCGAGCCCAAGCTGAGCGACATGGAGATCAAGGTGCGCGATGTCGCGCAGCTCGACCTCGCCATGACGCAGATCCGCAACGTGCTCATGGTGACCCATCGCGGAATCGAGGACTTCTCCTTCCGCACGCAGGAGGACTGGGCGGAGCAGATCGGCACCTTCATCAGCAACGCGCGCCTCAGCGGCGGCATCATCGCCGGCATCAGCCTGCTCGTCGGCGGCATCGGCATCATGAACATCATGCTCGCCAGCATCAGCGAGCGCATCCGCGAGATCGGCATCCGCAAGGCCGTCGGCGCCGGCGGCCTGGACATCTTCACCCAGATCGTCGTCGAGAGCACGGTGATCGCCGTCGTCGGCGGTCTGGCCGGGCTCGCGACCAGCATCGGTCTCATCCGCGTGATCACCTACGTCACGCCGACCGACAACGCGCCGATCGTGACCCTCACCTCGATGCTCCTCGCCTTCGGCGCCAGCGTGCTCATCGGCGTGCTCGCCGGCCTGTTCCCCGCCATCAAGGCGGCGCGGATGGACGTCATCCAGTCGCTGAGGTATGACTGAACGACCGGGACATCGATCAATCGCCCACGGGGCTTTGCCGGAGCCGGTGGGGCAGGTCGTGCGCGCCGTGCATCACGCGGACGAGCAGCACGGTCTCGCCCTCGATCCGGTAGAACACGACGTGGGCATTGAAGGGACGGATGGCCATCACAGAACACAGGCCTTGCAACGCGGGAGAGCGGAATCTCCTCGGGCGTCCGGAAAATGGGTGGCGGGCCAAGCGCGACAACGTCTCCGTCACGGCCGACGTGCAACGTTCCGCCAGTTCAAACCCGCCCTGCTCGACATACCAACCGGCTTGTTCCTTGAGGTCGGCGCGGAACTCGACGGAACGGATGACCGTGAAACTCATCGCGCGGCGTGCTTCGCGCGTAGCTCGGCGAGGATCTCCTGCATCTCTTCCGGCCGCCACGGCGTCTTCGGGCTGTCGATGGCCTCCAGCAACCACGCCTCCGTCTGGAGTGATTCCTCCTCCGGTCCGATCCGGTTCACGCGATACTCGCGCACGGCTTCGGCGACGGCGGTCGGAGCGTCGGGGAAGACACCGTCCGCGACCTTGCGCTCGATGTATTCCGCCAAGTCTTTGGGAAGCTCCACAGTCATGGTCGAAGTCTGCGCGGCCACGCGTCCGTGTCAACGCGTGCTGGACACTCCGCTCCACATACCCTGCTCCGCGTTCTCGTGAACCTCCTCAACACCATCCTCATCGGCCTGAAGGAGATCTGGGCGCACAAGTTCCGCAGCTTGTTGACGATGCTCGGCATCATCCTCGGCGTCGCCTCGCTCGTGGGCATGGCCGCCATCATCAAGGGCATGGAGAACGGGATGAAGGAGACCATGGTCGCCATGGGCGGAGTCGACAAGGTGCTGCTCCGCATGCAACCCGTCCCGGCGTGGCAGGACCACCTCGCCGACCAGGCCCCGGGCCGCACGATGGCCGATGTCATGGCCTTGCGGCGGAGCGCTCCGTTGATCCGCGTCGTCTCGCCCGAGATGGCCATCGAGGAAATGACCCTGAGCCGCGCAGGACGCCACGTGACGCCTTCCGAATGCGCCGGCGTCTGGCCCGCGGTGCTGGAGATGAACCTCCACACCGTCGCGCACGGACGCTTCTTCAACGATATCGACGAGACCGAGGCCCGCAGCGTCTGCGTCATCGGCACCGGCATCCGTGACGAGCTTTTCGGCAAGCCCGAGGAGGTCGGACGCGAGATCGTGCCGCTGGGCGAGCGGATCCAGCTGAACGGCCAGCCGTTCACCATCGTGGGCATGTTCGAGCACTACGAGAGCGAGCAGGAATCCAAGGAGCGCGCCCTCCAGAAGGTCCAGGGCAAGCAGGCACAGACCGGTCCGAAGCGCCAGAAGGGCTGGGGCAAACGGGGCGGATGGGCCTTCTGGCGGAAGAACATGACCATCTACATGCCGCTCAACACCGCGTGGGTGAAGTTCCGCGCCATCGGCGACAAGGACGGCATCCTCGATCCCCGCCTGAGCGACATCGACATCAAGGTCGTCGGCCTCGACCTGTTGGAGCCCGCGCTCCAGCAGGCGCGCAACGTCCTGATGTCGACCCATCACGGGATCGAGGACTTCACGTTCGAGACCCAGGAGAACCAGCTCGAGAACATCAACAAGCAGATCGCCAACGCGCGGCTGAGCGGCGGCATCATCGCGGTGATCAGCCTGCTGGTGGGCGGCATCGGCATCATGAACATCATGCTCGCCAGCATCAACGAGCGCATCCGGGAGATCGGCACCTGCAAAGCGATCGGCGCGACCGGCTTCGACATCTTCACCCAGATCCTGGTCGAAAGCGTCGTCGTGTCGCTGGTCGGCGCGGCGATCGGCGTGGTGGCGAGCTACGCCTTCGTCGAGGGGCTCCAAGTGCTCACGCCGTCGGCGAACACGCCGATCATCACGACGTCCGCGATGTTCGTCGGCGTCGCGTTCAGCGCCCTGGTCGGCGTGCTCGCCGGGTTGATCCCGGCGTTCAAGGCCGCCCGTCTGGACCCCATCCAAGCGCTCCGGTACGAGTGAGCGGTGCCCGGTCCGCGGCGTCCCTTGTCCGGGTCCGTCCCGCTCGATAGCGTCCCGCCCGATGAGCAAAGCGTTCACGCGCGAAGACGACGACGCTCCGGAACCGCCTCCACGGCCGCGCCGGATTTCTTCGCTGCCCTTCGGGACGAAAAACTACATCACCGCGGACGGGGCCGCCCGGATGCGTGACGAACTGGCCCGCCTCGTCGAGGTCGAGCGTCCTTCGATCGCCGCCGCGACGGGGGATCCCGAGGGCATCGAGCGTCGCTCAGCCATCGACGCCCGCATCGTGGCGATCCAGCAGGTGCTCGGATCCGCCGTGGTCGTCGAGCCACCGGCACCGCCCTGGGAGGAGGTCCGGTTCGGTGCCACCGTCGGGACCCGCGACCGTCGTGGCGAGGCGGCCACCTACCGGATCGTCGGCGTGGACGAGACCGACCTGGGAGATGACCATGTGAGTTGGATCTCTCCGGTGGCCAAGGCGTTGTTGAACGGGCGGATTGGACAGCGCGTCCATCTCCGCCTTCCGGGCGGCGACGAGGACCTGGAGATCACCGGGATCCGCTACCGCTGAGGTGGCCTTCGGGCGACCGGGCAACTTGGCCGTTCCCCTCGGCCTTGGACGCCGGTAAGCATCGCCATGCTGAAGTCCATCGCCGTCGCCGCGGTCTGCGCATTCGTGTCCTGTCCACCGCCCGCCACCGCGCAGAACCTCGCCGAACGGCTCGGCTACCTGGCCACCGACAAGCTGCTCATCGTGAACGGCGACGATGTCGGCATGTGCCACACGGCCAACCTCGCCACCATCGATGCCCTGGAGCGCGGCCTGATGCGGAGCGCCACCATCCTCGTGCCGTGCCCGTGGTTCCTGGAGATCGCCAACTATGCGAAGGCGAATCCGGAGAAGGATTTCGGAGTGCACCTGTGCCAGACCAGCGAGTGGCAGACCTATCGTTGGGGGCCGGTGGCGCCCAGGAACGAGGTCCCGGGCTTGATCGATCCCGAGGGCTACTTCTGGCACGAGACGCCGCAGGTCTATGCCAAGGCCACGCCCGAGGAGGCGTACCGGGAAGCGCGGGCGCAGGTGCTGAAGGCGCTCGCCGCCGGCGTGGACGTGACTCATCTCGATTCGCACATGGGCGTGCTCCAATACCGGCCGGATTATCTGGAGCAGTATCTCCGGCTCGCGGTCGAGTTCGACCTGCCGGTGCGGATGGCGTCGCAGGCGACCTTCGACAAGAACGGGCAATCCGGCTGGCGCGAGAAGTTCGCGGCGAAGGGCATCTTGTTCACCGACGATTTCATCTTCGACATCGAGTACCAGGGTGCGCAGGACGTGAAACCCGTCTGGATGAAGCGCCTGACCCAGCTGAAGCCGGGCGTCACCGAGTTGTTCATCCATGCCGGCCGGCCGACGGACGAGCTCAAGGCCATCACCGGGAGCTGGGCGGTGCGGTCGGCGGAACACGAGACGTTCACGACGGACGGCGACCTCAAGGCGCAGCTAGAGCGCGACCACGTGAAGCTCATCGGCTACCGCCCGATCCGCGAGCTCCAGCGGAAGCTGCGCAAGGAAAGCCGCGGAAAGTAGCGGGTTGCCGAAAGATCCGCTCCGCAGGAGCCCACGCGAGGAGACTCTCGGTCTCCGGCGAAAAACGGGACCCGCTGCCGCGTCTCCTACGGGCTCGGAATTTTTTCGGCGGCCCGCCAACCTCGGCGCATGTCGAAGAAATCAGCCAAGATCGCCGAGCTCGTCGCCGGCCTCCAGGGCGGCCGGTTCGACGCCCGTTACCTCGGGTATTTCGCCTGCTTCAACCAGCAGCTGTTCTTCGAGGCCCATGACGTGCTCGAGGAGCTCTGGCTCGCCCAGGGCAAGACCGGTCCCGACCACGCCTTCCACAAGGGCCTGATCCAGCTCGCCGGCGCGTTCGTGCATCTGCAAAAGCAGCGGCTGCGTCCGGCGGTCGCGTTGTTCGACCTCGCGGACGCCAATCTCAGGCGCTATCCCGTCGCCCATGCCGGGCTCGACCTCGCTGCCGTGCTCGCGCTGGTCGCGGATTGGCGCGCGCGGGTCGTGGACCACGGGTTCGAGGTCAACCCGTTGCGTCCCGAGGCTCCTCCGGGGCTCGCGTTGCCGGCCGCGTGATCAGTGGCGGAAGTGGCGGTGGCCGGTGAAGACCATCGCCATGCCGCGATCATCGGCGGCCTGGATGACTTCCGCGTCGCGCATCGATCCGCCCGGCTGGATGGCGGCCGTCGCGCCGGCCTCCGCAGCGGCGACCAGGCCGTCGGGGAAGGGGAAGAACGCGTCGCTGCAGACCACGCTGCCGGCGAGGGAAAGTTTCGCCTCGCCCGCCTTCCACACGGCGATGCGGCTGGAATCCACGCGGCTCATCTGACCGGCACCGACGCCGAGCGTGCGGTCCGGACCGGTGTAGGCGATGGCGTTCGACTTGAGGTGCTTCACCACGCGCCAACCGAAGAGCATCGCCTTGAGCTCGGTGTCGGTGGGCGGGCGCTTCGTGACGATCTTGAGGTCGGTCACGCGGGTCACCTTCAGGTCGCGCTCCTGCCAGAGGAACGACTCGGCGCCGACGCTGCGGACATCGCACGGCGCGGCGGCCGCGGGGTCCTTGAGCACCTTGAGCAGGCGCAGGTTCTTCTTCTGTTGGAGCAGCGCGAGGGCGTCCGGCGTGAAATCCGGCGCGATGATGACTTCGCTGAAGATCTCCACGATGGCCTCGGCGCAGGCGCGGTCGAGCGTCTGGTTCACCGCGATGATGCCGCCGAACGGCGCCTGCCGATCGGTCGCGTACGCGCGGTCCCAGGCCTCGCGCAGCGATCCGCCCTGGCCGACACCGCACGGATTCGTGTGCTTGAGGATGGCCAGGGTCGGACCGTCATCGCGGAATTCGCCGATGAGCGCCGCGGCGGCGGTGAGGTCGAGGATGTTGTTGTAGGAGAGCTCCTTCCCGTGNAGTTGCGTGAAGTAGTCGCGGAACTTGCCGTAGAGCCCGGCCTTCTGATGTGGGTTCTCGCCGTAGCGCAGGGGCTGCACGAGCGGCGCGGAGATGGCCAACGAGGGCAGGGGACCGGTCCCGGAAGAGAACTCCTTGGCGAGATGCGCCGCGATGGCCGCGTCGTAGGCGGCGGTGCGGGCGAAGACCTTGGCGGCGAGCGAGCGGCGCAGCTCCAGGGTCGTCTCGCCGGTGGCCTTCACCATCTCGGCGACCGGCGCGTAGTCGGCGGGATCGACGATGACCGTGACCGAGCCGTGGTTCTTCGCCGCGCTGCGGAGCATCGACGGGCCGCCGATGTCGATGTTCTCGATGGCGTCATGCAGCGTGACGTCCGGCTTGGCCACGGTCTGCTCGAACGGATAGAGGTTCACCACCACCAGGTCGATGGGCGGGATGCCGTGCCGCTGCACGGTCGCGACATGCTCCGCGTCCTCGCGCAGATGGAGCAGGCCGCCGTGGACCTTCGGGTGGAGGGTCTTCACCCGGCCGTCCAGCATCTCCGGAAAACCGGTGTAATCGCTCAGCTCGATGACTGCGAGGCCCTCGGCCCGCAGGGCCTTCGCGGTGCCGCCGGTCGAGACGAGCTCGACACCCGCTTCGGCGAGGACACGGGCGAAGGGGACGAGGCCGGACTTGTCGGAGACGGAAAGCAGCGCGCGGGTGATCTTCGGCATAGAAGGCGCGGAGATTTCGCAGCGGACAACCGGCCGTCAACCGTGGAAACCGACCGCGCGCGGACGCGGTCAGATCCGCGTGATGACATCCTCCGGCAGGAAGCGGACCTTCTGGGTCGTGGCGTATTTGTCGTCGTCGGCGCGATAGCCGGCGGCGCAGGCGACGACCGTGGCGTAGCCGGTGCCGGCGAGGCCGAGGACGGCGTCGTACTGGGCGGGATCGATGCCCTCCATCGGGCAGGCGTCGACCTCGAGCAACGCCGCGCCGGCCATGAACTGTCCGAGCGCGATGTAGATCTGATGCGTCTGCCAGGTGTCCAGATAGCCGGCGGCGCGGGCCTTCTCGATGCTCCCGAGCATGACCTTCTTGAAGCCGGCCAAGGTATCCACCGGGATGCCGCGGACCTCGGCGGTGCGCGCGAGGTAGCGGTCGAGGTCGGCCTCGCCGAGACCTTGCTTCACCGCGAACACCACGAAGTGCGAGCATTCGGCCGGCTGCTTCTGGCCCCATGAGATGGGGACGAGCGAGGCCTTCACCGCGGGATCGGTGACGACGATGAACTTCCACGGCTGGATGCCGAACGAGCTCGGGCTGAGCACGAGCGCCTGTTCCAGCGCGGACCAGAGGTCGGCGGGGATCTTGCGCGCGGGATCGAACTTCTTGGTGGCGTAGCGCCAGTTCAACGCGTCGAGCAGCTGGGAGGACGGGATGGGGGTCATGGGGACGGGAGGAGGTCGGTTCGTGTCGGGGTCGCCGGAAGCGCCGGCGAAAGTAACCGCCGCCGCGGACCTCGCAAGGGGATGACGATCTTTCGGCGCGCCCATCCGGGGCGTGTCTTCGCGCTCGGTGAGGACGCACATCCGCCGAAGGAATCTGTTTCGTCTTCGCCGCCGGGGCCGGTAGGTTCCGTCCGTACCTCGATGCACTCCCGGCCCTTCATCGTACTGCTTAATTCCGTCCTCGCGGCGGCTGCGTTGCTGTCCCCGGTGCGGTCGGCCGCCGCCGAAGCCAAGTTCGATCTCGAGGCGCGCAAACAGAAGCAGGCGTGGCTCTGGGAAGCTCCGAAGCGGCAGGTGCCGCCGGCCGTGAAGGATGAACGCTGGCCGCTCGGCGCCGAGGACCGCTTCATCCTGCGTCGATTGGAGGATGCCGGGCTGTCACCGGCGCCCGCTGCCGACGACCGGACGTGGCTCCGGCGCGTCCACTTCGCGCTCACCGGGCTTCCACCGGGCCTGGACGAGGTCTCGGTCTTCTTGGCGGACACGCAGCCAGGTGCGCGCGGACGGGTCGTCGAACGCCTTCTGGCTTCACCGCATTTCGGGGAACGGTGGGCGCGGCATTGGATGGACCTGATGCGCTATGCGGAATCCCGCGGGCACGAAGGCGACTACACCATCGCCAACGCGTGGCACTATCGGGACTACCTCGTCCTCGCCTTCAACACCGATGTCCCGTACGACCGGTTCCTTGCCGAGCATCTCGCCGGCGACCTCGTTCCGGAGCCTCGGCTGCGTCCCGGCACGGACATCAACGAATCCGTCGTCGCCACCGGCTGGGCCTTCCTCGGCGAGGAGAACCATTCGCCGGTGGATATCCGCCAGGACGAGTGCGAACGGGTCGACAACAAGATCGATGTATTCAGCAAGACCTTCCTCGGCCTGACCCTTTCCTGCGCGCGCTGCCACGACCACAAGTTCGACCCCATCCGCGCGCAGGACTACTACGCGATGAGCGGATTCTTCCTCGGCTCGGGCTTCCGGCAGGTCCGCTTCGAGGCGATGGAGAACAACCGCAAGATGGCCGCGGAACTCACGGACCTGCGCCGGCGATCCGTCCCGGGCATCACCCGTGAGATCGCCGAGGCCAACCGGCCGGGTCTGGGCAAAGTGGCGGAGATGCTGGTCGCCGCGCGCGATGTCCTGGCCGACGCCTCGCCGGCCGCGGTGGGGACCGTCGCCCGCAAGCACTCTCTCGACCCGGAGAGGCTCGGGCTTTGGGTGGCGCGGCTCCGCGATGCGACGAACCACTCTTCGGATCCTCTGCATCTCTTGGCGACCGGGTCTTCGCCCGTCGCGACCGCGGCGGGGCTGCCTGCCGGGGCGCGGGTGGTCGCCGATTTCACGGGCCCGGGCAGACAGCCGTGGAAAGTGGATGGCGAAGCGTTCGGACCGGGGCCGGTGGCCGCCGGCGAGATCATCTTGGCCCACGGCACGAACGGCCCCGTCGCCCGCGTCATGCGCCACGGCGCGGCACGGCGCGACCTGTTCTGGTCGCGGCTGAAGACCACGCCGGGCAACGAGGATGATTCGGGCCGGTTGGCCGCGACGTCGCGCTCAGGCCAGACCTTGTCCACGCCCACGGTGACGCTCGGTGCGGGCAAGCTGCACTACCTGATGCGCGGCAAGGCGCGCGTCTATGCCGCGGTCGATTCGCACATCATGCTCGAAGGCCCGCTCCATGGCCGGCTCGTGCAGAAGTTCGACAGCGGCCCGGGCGCCGGCCCGCGTTGGCTCACCCATGACCTGACCGATTACAGCGGGCACCGGACCCATCTGGAGTTCGGTCCCGACGGCGACGCCGAGCTGGAGGTGCTGATGGTCGTGGAATCCGCGACGCCCCCCGGGTGGCTTCCCGCTGGAGCGGCCGGAGGATCCGCTTCCGTCTCCGCCGCCGATCTGCCCGGCGAGATCCAGCGCGCGCTCATCGACGCGAACGAAGCGCTCGCCCGCGGCACGGTGAAGTCGCCGGCGCTGACCGATTGGTTGCTGCGGGACCCGGGCTTGTTCCGGAGCGGATCCGATGCCGGGATCCGGCGCGCAGCGGACGCTTACTTGGCCGCGCAGGATGACATCGCGCATCGGGTGCGCTGGGAATCCCGCACGGCCGTGGCGTTCTCCGACGGCACGGGCGTGGACGAGAACATCCTGACGCGCGGCCGTCCGAACCAGCCCGGCGCCATCTCGCCGCGGAGCCTTCCCGTCGTGTTCGCCTCGGCGCGGCCGGTCGCGACCACCGCTTCGAGCGGCCGGGACGAGTTGGCGCGGCAGTTGGTCGCATCGTCGAACCCGCTGGTCGCGCGCGTCATCGTCAACCGCGTCTGGCACCATCTCTTCGGCCGCGGCCTGGTGGCGAGCGTCGACAACTTCGGCGCGTTGGGCGACCGGCCGTCGCATCCGGAGCTGCTCGACCATCTGGCGTGGCGGTTCGTCCACGAGGACGGCTGGTCGCTGAAGCGCCTCATCGGGCGGCTCGTGCTCACGCGGACCTTCGCGATGGAGAGCCGGGCCGGCGATGCGCGCGCCGAGGAACAGGACCCGTCGGACGTGTTGCTCCACCGGATGCCGGTGCGGCGGCTCGAAGGCGAGGTGATCCGCGATGCCTTGCTCGCGGTGTCCGGTCGTCTCGATCCGGCGGTCGGCGGTCCGCCGGTGGCGATCCATCTGACCGAGTTCCTCGTCGGGCGCGGGCGTCCGGATAAGAGCGGTCCACTGGACGGCGGCGGGCGCCGCAGCCTCTACACGTCGCTACGGAGAAATTTTCTCCCGACCTTGATGCAGACCTTCGACACGCCGACGCCGTTCTCGACCGTGGGCAAGCGGAACGTCACCAACGTCCCGGCCCAATCGCTGGCGCTGATGAACGACGAGCTCTTCCACGAGCAGGCGCGCGTGTGGTCGCGCCGCTTGCTCCGGGAGACGCCGGGCGCAGGCGACCCGGAGCGCGTGCGCCGGATGTTCGGCGCCGCCTATGCGCGCGAACCGTCGCCGACCGAGACGGCCGATTGCATCGCCGCGCTCGGCGAGCTGCGCGGGTTGCATCGGGGCGGAGCGGATCCGGTCGGCGAGACGTGGGCCGCGCTCTGCCACGCGTTGTTGAACGCCAACGATTTCATCTACGTGAAGTGATATGGGCGATCCCCGGCAGAA
>JGI25920J50251_10000455_pt1 | contig 13892 bp, 5 predicted proteins | sample LauGreBMM110DCMD_2_FD_50251 | JGI IMG/M metagenome (IMG submission 50251) | reverse complement strand
CCGTCCCTACCNTCNTGGGGTAGGGTCCGCGCTGCCGCGCGGCCCCATCTGTCCTGCGGGCCGCTGCCGCTGAGGCGGGGAGGAGTCACGGACGGGCGGCAGCCCGTCCCTACCATCGTGGGGTAGGGTCCGCGCTGCCGCGCGGCCCCATCTATCCTGCGGGCTGCTGCCGTCTTGGAACCCGTGAAGTAGGCGGGCCCGGCGCCCTGTGGAAGGATCGCCTCCGGAAAACTCCGTCGTTGCAGTGCCCGCCCGGATCGCAGGAGGGTCTGGCGGCGTTTCCGGAGATGTGGCGAAATGGCAGGCGCAGGGGACTTAAAAATCGAAAAACACCAACTTCGCGTCACTTCAAGAGCTTTTGCAAATAACCATTAAAAGCCCGCATTTATTGTCCTTGATCGACATTTGGCCGACTCGTATGGGGCTGCGTGTCCGCCACCGCTACAGTGACTGCAACCGTGACAGTGAACTGCGGGAGAGCGGCGGGCAATCCGGCGCACATCTGCACGCAAAACCAGGGAGAGTCGCCGCTGCGTGGATCGTGGGCCAAAAAGCATTCTTTCCCTGCCCAAGGGCAATCCGCCAGAACACGCCCCAAAAAACGGTAGCGGTACCCCACTCCATGATAAAGTCATCCATCTCCACCACCAACAGCAGCTACAGAAGGCTGTTGCTGACTTTCGGTGCGCTTTGCTCTTTTTGCTCGGGCCACTGCCAAACACCCCCATTGGGGCTTCAGATGGAATTAGTGCCGAAACTGACGGTGGTCGGGCCGGTTGGCAGCCAAGCACGGGTTGAGTCGGCAAGGAGTCTGAGCGGTCCATGGACGACGTGGACGAATGTGGCGGTGAGTGCCGAAGGAGCGGTGTTGGTTGATTTGTCACCAGGGTCAGCGACTCACTTCTACCGGGCGGTGGCTGACCCGGTGGGGTTCGTATGGATTCCGCCTGGGACGTTCGTGATGGGGAGTCCAACCAATGAGCCTGGCCGCGTCTCTTTTTTGTCGGGGGGTTATATCAGCGAGGAGCAGCACACAGTTACCCTCACCCGTGGGTTCTGGCTGAGCGACCACGAGGTGACGCAGTCGGAGTTCCAGTCTGTCATGGGAAAGGCTCCGTCGAATTTCAAAGGTGCTCCTGACCGGCCTGTGGAGACCGTGAGTTGGGGAGATGCCATGGCCTATTGTCAGGAACTTACGGCACGCGAGCGAACCGCAGGAAGGATAACGGTGCAGCAGACCTACCGATTGCCCACAGAGGCCGAATGGGAATATGCGGCGCGGGCGGGTTCGCCAGCAGCACGGTACGGTGCATTGGACTCAGTTGCTTGGTTTCTCGAAAACTCCGGGAACCAGACGCACCCCGTGAGGCAGCTACCCCCCAACGCATGGGGCCTCTATGACATGTACGGCAACGTCTCTGAGCTGTGCCTCGACTATGTCCCCATCGGTTCTGGTTATCCCACCGGTATGATGGACCCCGTCGGTTGTTGTGGGGACCAATATGATCCGATGATTGTGCGGGGAGGCTCTTGGCAATCTTCGGGCAACGAGGCCCGCTTCATCCAGCCCAGGGCAGCAGCCCGGGAATCTGTGTTCCAGGACAGCCGGGGTAGCGCACAGATCGGCTTCCGCCCCGTCCTCAGTGCAGTTCCTTGAGACCAGCTTGACCCCACTCAGAACCTAACCGGTTCTAGTAACTCTGACGCGGGGAGATCTCGTCAAGGCAACCGTCTCCTGTCGGCTTACCTTAGCCCTGATGGAACCTAGTTCTGGATCATCACCCAGGCGGACCGGAGTGCGACGGCTGTCCTGCTCCGTTTTATCGAAGCAGGCCCACACAGAAGACTACAGATTCAACAAGGCCACCGGAGACCGGGCCCCACTCGCACGGGAAGGGCCGCGACCGAGGGGCGCTTCGCTTCGGCCCTTTCCGGCTCTACCCCAGTCTCTGCCGGCACAATAGACCAGCGGCAATTTTCGTCGGACACCCAGGGGCGACCTGGGTGGTGAAGTGGGACGATTCGATTCCGACATGGTCAGGGATGTCCTTGGGAATAGCCCTTGACGGTTCAATTGCCCAAAAGTTTTCCGCTGGATATTTCGGACCGATTTCGCAAACTAAGCAAATTCTAGAAAGGCTGTTTCCTAGGAGCCGTCACTGCGTCACTGGAGCAAATCTATGGCACTTACAAAATGTCCTGAGTGTAGCAAAGAGGTGTCTTGTCAAGCCGTAGCTTGTCCTCACTGCGGTTTTCCGCTGGCCAATGCGTCGAAGGACTCCGCGAAGGTTGAGCAGCCGAAGGTAGAGGCCTTGCCGAAATCCACTGCGGCGTCGCCACCCCCAAAACCAACGCCCGGCTGCGGCTGCGGTGGCTGTTTATCGGTAATCCTCCTCATCTTAGGGGTTGGTAGCATTATCATGGGTGTTTTTGGTTTTTCGAAACAGAAGCCAACAGGACAGGACACGGTGATTACACGGGGCTGGCTGCGGGCGGCTATCGAGAAGAAGCCAGAGTTGGAAATTAAGAAGAATTTTGCCGAGGGACCGGCTGACTCTGATGAGAGGTGGGGACAGGCTATATTTGGCATTGTTTGCGCTGGAGGCGGCCTTTGGATCCTCAGGGCTAGTTATGGGACACCGAAGCCGTAGGCGATTCCCGCGTTGACGTGGGTGCGATGGATTTGAGGGAGCGGCAGGGCTCCGAGGCGCGCCGTCCACCATGCGATGTGGGCTCGTTTCTTGCGGAAGGTGGGCGCTGCTTGTTCGCGGAGCCCTCCGACAGATACCGGGCCCCGAATTCTGCGAACGAAGGCCAGCGTCCATCGGTGGGATGCTCCGCTTGCTGGCTTCGGTTTTGAGGTTTTGAAGTGCGGCCTTGGCGGCAGGGACCGTCGTCACGCCTTCCAGACTGCGGAAGGTATCTCGGGCGCGTCTGGCGTGGTCGGTGGCTGAAAATCGGACATAGAAGACCTCGCCTCTCTTCCAGAGAGCGCGAACGCGCGAACGCGCGACTTGCGTCCATCGAAGACCTGTTCGTAACGTGCTGCGCTGGCTTTGCCAGGGGCGTTTTTGGGCTCGGAACGGCTTCCTTTCGTTTCGTCCCCTTTCATTGTCCGCTACCGTGATAGCAGCAAGGCGGCAAGAAGCGAAGCGGTGTAAGTGGTTGCAGGGAAACGTTAAAAAGACGTCGGGGATGTGGCGAAATGGCAGACGCAGGGGACTTAAAATCCCCCGGCCGCAAGGCCGTGCGGGTTCGAGTCCCGCCATCCCCACCACGCGGCCGGTCCGGTGCTTCGTCGTCGCCGGTCGGCGGTCCACCCCCGTTTGAGCCGCAGCAGACGGCGTCGTTCATCGATTGTGCTGCATTCCCGTCACTGGGCGCGAGACGAAGGGTGAGGCGGTGTTGGTGTCCCGGATGCGTGCGCCGTTGGAGCGGCTCAATCCCGCGCTGCCGCTGGATGCCACCACCGCCGCCGTGGATGGATCGACCCGCGACCGTTCGGCCATGCGCCTGGAAGCGGACAGGGAGCTTGACTGATGCTCGACCCACACTGGACCGAAGAATGTCCACCCGCGCCGATACCGGGGACCAACTTATCGAGCAGCCCGCCATCGGATTGTTCGCGGAGCCTGGCTCGAACACGGTGTCGGCGTGGGGGGGTCATGGGTAGGAGTCGAAGTGATGAGACTCAGTTTGCTGCGGCGGATGGTAAGGGACTCCTCCCCGTGTCCTCACGCTTCGGGCGCGAAAATCCGCTCGATCGGCTGCTTGAACAGGAGGCCGATCTTGAAAGCCAGTGGAAGGCTCGGATCATATTTCTCGGTCTCGATCGCGTTGATCGTCTGCCGCGAGACCCCGAGCTTCTCGGCCAGCTCGCCTTGCGACCACTGCCGTTCCGCCCGCAACTCCCTCAACCGGTTCTTCATCGGTAGCGGCAGTTCGCGATCGTGACGCCCACACACCACAGCATGAACATCGTCAGGTAGGTCCCGCCCACTTCGAGGCCGTGGGCCAGCCGATTCCCGCCGAGGCCATGCACGTTGAACACATTGATGATGGTGCCGACGACCACGGTGCCGAGGGCGGCGAACAACCAGGCCTCGAGCTGGATCCGCCGCTGCAACTCATCCAGGCCCCGCAGCAGCTGCAGCCCGTTCCGCAAATAAAGCAACCCGGGCAATATGGGCGTCAGGGCCAGCGTGATCTTCAACCACGGGCTCCAGTCGGGATGCAGCCGGACCCCAAACAGGGTTGCACCATAGACCGCCGTCGTCACCGCCAGCCAGATGTTGAGCTTAAACGAGCGCAGCGCCCGCTTGACCGCGTTGGAATCAGGTTGCTCCGCGTCCTGTTCATGCAGGCTTGAATCTTTCATCGCCCCAGTGTAAAGCGACCTTGTCATGTGTAAAGTAAACTTTACCTGTTCCAAGTGTGCCGTCCCCCGTTTTGAGCCCCGCTGAGCTTTTCTGCCACTCCACGCACCGACCCGTCCGCCGCAAGATTGGATAGAACCGGTGTATGATCTGCCGGCCAATCAGTTCGGCGTCACCGGGCTGCTGTACCCGGTCGCCGGAGCGGTCCGGCTTCGTCAATGGAGTGCCGGCGTGATCTCAGTACGCGTGACCGGCGGCGGTGACCGCGGCGGGGCAGGGCGGGTGGGTCACTTCAACTGCACCGAGATGGTGTTGCTCGTGGAGTAGATCACGGCCCCGGCGGGGCTCCGGTAGCGCGCGGCCACGGTCACCACCTTGTCGGTCGGACGCTCCGCGCCCCAGCGCAGCGCGAGCTGGTAGCCCAGACCGAGCGACGTCTCGGCGACGAGCGGCTTCAGCGCCGGAGCGTCGAACGACCAGACCTTGAGCGGCTTCGTCGTGCCGATGGCGCCGGCGTCGACCACTCCCTCGAACAACACCACCTCCAAGGTGCCTTGCCGGATGGCGATGCCGCGGGCGATGCCCGGACCGCTGGCGTAGATGCGGACGCCGATGCCGTCCGGGCCCGGCACGCCGTCGAGGTTCAACGCCACGGGCACGCCGAACAGATGGAGGTCCGACACGGCGTCGCGGCCGCCGCGCGCGGCCTTCCCGGCTCCGCCGCAACCGGCACCGAGGATCCACAGGGCCACGATGCAGGCGAGGCGCGCGGGGAGGGACGTCGCCGTCCCGGAAGGGTGGGTCATGGCAGGTTCAGAGGACCTTGGACGACGATGCGGGTCTCGCCGGCGAAGTGGCCGCGGGCGACGACGGCGTGATGATGATGTTCCGGCGCGGAGGCGGGTTGGTGGGGTACAACGGGTCGAGCAGCCGACGCTGCATCTCTCCCTGCTTCATCAACGGCTTGAAGCTGGAGGAATCCAGCTGCTGGCGCAGGACGTCGTCCGGATCGCGCAACGGCACCGGGGACTGGTTGTTCACCAGGACCTGAGGCGTGAGAAGGATCAACAGCTCCTTGCGCTCGCGCTTGGTGGAGGTCGTGCGGAACAAGGCGCCGAGGTAGGGGATGTCGCCCATGATGGGCATCTTCTTCACGCGCTTGTCATCGGTCGTGGCGATGAGGCCGCCGATGATGATGGTCTGGCCGCTCTGGGCGCTGACCGTCGTGCTGGCCTTGCGCTGGTTGATGATGGGCACGGAGGACGACTTGTTGACCTGCACGCTGGAGCTGCTGATGGCGCTGTTGGTCGTGCCGATCTCCATCTTCACGAAGCCGTCGGGGCTGATCTTCGGCGTCACCGTGAGGTTCACGCCGACGTCCTCGTAACGGAACGAGGTGGTGAGGTTGTTCTGGGCGTCGAGACGGCTCTGGTCGATCAACGGCACGCGCTGGCCGATGTTGATGGTGGCCGGTTTGTTGTCCGAGGTCACGATCTGCGGACGGCTGAGGACCTCGAGGCGGCCCTGTTCCTTCAGCGCGCGGAGCAGGAAGGAGAAATCGCTGCCGGTCACCGCGGTGGAGAAGCCGCCGAGGTTCTTGAGCTGGTCGGCGACGCCGAGATCGCTGCCGATGGCGTAGCTGGTGTCGCCGCTGGCGCCCTTGTAGTTCCACTCCATGCCCAGGTCGGTGGCGTTGTCCAAGGTGACCTCGGCGAGCAGCACCTGGATCAGCACCTGCGGCTGCGGCATGTCGAGCTCGTCGATGATGTGGCGGACCTGTTCGAAATAGCGGCGGTTGGCGGAGAGCAGCAGCGTGTTGCTCGAGGTCTCGGCGACGACGGCGACCTCCTGCTCCATCGAGCGCTGCACGGCGGCCGCGGCGTCGGCGCCGAGCGACTGGATCAGCTTCTGCCGCTCCTGGTCGAGGAAGCTGCGGATGGCGGCCGCGACCTCGGTGGCCTGCGAGTTCTTGAGGCGGATCACCTCGGAGTTGCGCTCCAGCGCCGTGCTGGAATCGAGCGACTCGATCAGCTGCGAGACCAGCGCGACGTAGTGGTCGGTGCCGCCGATGAGCAGGCTGTTGGTGCGCGGGTCGATGGTGACCGTCAGCGCCGACTGCTCGGCGGTCCCGAGCGTCGCCGAGGCGAGGGATTCCTCCTCGCCGTTCCCGCCGTCGCCGCCGACCGGGCGGACCAGCGTGTACTGCACGGAGCGCTGGGCGCTGGGCGAGGCGTTCTGCGTCATGCGGAACATCTGGGTGAGCAGCTCGCCCATCTGGCGCGCGTCGGCGTTGCGGAGGGCGAAGACCTTGATCTTGGCCATCTGCGGCGAGCTGGCGTCGAGGCGGGTCACGATCTGCTCCAGCAGGCCCATGTAATCGACCGGGCCGGAGACGATGAGCGAGTTCATGCGCGGGTCCGGCGTGATGAGCACGGACTCCTTCAGCGCGGCGGTGACGAGCTCCTGTCCTTCTTGGGTGCGGGTGATGAACTGGAGCACGGATTGCGCGTTCGGGCTCGGGTCGTTGATCGGCGCCGCCTTGGTGTTCAGCGCGGTGTTGAGGATGGACGCGAGGGATTCGGCCTTGGCGTAGCGGAGCGGGAAGACCTTGATCTCGCTGACCTTCGCGACCTGGTCGGTGTCGAGCTTGTGGACCAGCTCGCCGATGCGCCTGGCGTCGGTCTCGCCGCAGGACACGACGATGGCGTTGATGCGCTCGTCGGCCGAGACGGTGATGGGCAGCACCTGGTTGGGGAGGTTCTCGCGGAAGAGGCCCTGCACGGTGGTCGCGACCTGGCGGGCGTCGGCCTTGGACAGCGGGAAGACGTGGATGGCGATGCCGGTCTCGGTCGGTTCGCTGTCGAGCTTCTCGATCAGCCCGCCGACGGTGCCCATGTCGTCCACCGTCGCGCCGACGAGCAGCGCGTTGACCCATTGGTCGGCGATGATGGTGACGGGGTCGACGGGCTCGCCCTTCACCTTGGGCGGGCGGTTGGCGAAGATGGGCCGCAAGGTGCTCTGGAGCTTCATCGCCGTGGCTTTCTTGAGGGGGAAGACCTTGAAGTTCAACCGGGAGAAGACGCTCTCGCCGTCGAGCTCGGGCAGCATGCGGTCCACGAGGTCGAAGGCTTCTTTGCCGCCGGTGACGAGGAGGGTGTTCACGCGGTCGTCGGCGAGCACGGTCGCGGGGACGCTGCGCTCGTTGGTGTTGACCGCGATGGAATCGGCGCGTTGCTTGGCCTGGAAGAACTGCTGGAGCGTCGTGGCCAGCGAGCTGGCGCGGGCGTTCTTGAGCGCGTAGAGCCGGACATCCCCCGTCGCCGCGAGGTCCTTGGTGTCGATGCGCTTCACGACGTCGCGGACGATCACGAGGTTCTCCGGGCTGGCGCTGACGATGAGCGTGTTGCTGCGCGGATCGACGCTGATGGAGAGCACGTCGCGTCCGTTGTTGCCCTTCGTCGCGGCGCCGCCGGTGCGGCCCGGACGGTAGAGGCCCTGGTCGACCAGCGACTTCAGGATGGTGGCCACGCGCTGCGCGTCGGCGAACTCGAGCGTGAAGGTCTCGAACACGCCGTCGGCGATGGTCGGCTCCTGGTCGAGCTTGGCGACGAGGGACTGGATCAGCTCCAGGTTCTCCTTGCTGGAGGAGACGACCAGCGCGTTGTTCAGCGCGTCCGGCTCGATCTTGATCTGCTCGCTCGGGAGCGGCGTCTGGCCGGGCAGGACCTGCGCGCGCATCCGCGCGGCGAAGAGGGTCTCGACCATGGTGGCGACGCGGGCGGAATCGTTGTGCTTCAGGGGCACGACGGTGAGCGCGAGGGCCGGGTTGTCCTGCTTCGCGTCGAGGCGCTTCAGCAGCTCGTCGAGCGTCCGGTTGTCGTCCTGGCTGGCGGCGACGAGGAGCGAGTTGCTGCGCGGGTCGGCGAGGATGATCGGCTTGCTGCGCTGGAGGTCGGCGGTGCGGATGGCCGCGTAGCGCTGCTCGAAGAGCGTGGACATGGTGCCGGCCACGACGCGCGCGTCGGCGTGCTGCATCGGGATCAACCGGACGCGCCCGCTCAGCGCGGGGGCGGCCTGGTCGAGCTGCTTGGCGAGGTTCTGCACCAGCTCGAAACCTTCGCGCGCGCCGCCGACGAGCAGCGCGTTGCTGCGCTGGTCGGTCATGATCACGACCTTGAGCGCGTCGGCCTGGCCCTGGTTGAGGGTGGCGCGCTGGGTGACGCGGGCATCCATCAGCTTCTGCAGCGTCGGGGCGACGACGTTGGCGTCGGCGTGCTCGAGCGGGATGAGCGCGATGTCGCGGAGGTCGAAGGGCAGCTTCTGGTCGAGCTGCTTGAGCAGCCCCTCGATCACGCCGAACGCCTTGCCGTTGCCGGCCACGATCAGCGAACCGGTGCGGGCGTCCACGGTGATCACCGGGCGGTCCTCGTTGCGGAGCGGCGTCGCGCGCGGCCCGGTGTAGAGGTCGGTCAGGATCTTCTGGACCGCGGCGGCATCGGCGTGGACGAGCGGATAGATGCGCACGGTCTCCAGGCCGGAGGCGGCCGGGATGTCGAGCTGCTCGATGATGTCGGCGATGAGCGGCATGTTGTCGCTGCGGGCGGCGACGACGAGGATGTTGGCCTGGTCGTCCGCCTGGATGGTCAGCGCCGCGCGGGTCTTGGGCGTGTCGTTGAGCTTGGCGCGCTGGCCATCCTGGAGGGTGCGGAGGCGGGTGATCTGGGTGGACAAGCCCTCGGTGCCGGGGACCGACGGGCCTTCGGCGAAGGCGGACTGGAGCAGCGGCACGAGGCGCGTGGCCGAGGCGTGCTTGAGGCGGAAGAGCTTCACGTCGGTCACGAACTTCATCTGCTCGTGGTCCATGTCGGCGACGACCTTCTGGGCGAGCTCGAGGCTCTCGGGCTGGCCGCTCAGGATGAGCGTGTTGCTCCGGGCATCGACGGCGATGTTGAGGGGGCTCACGAGCGCCTTGCCTTGGTCGGCCGGGACGGCGTTCGGGCCGGCGGGGCCGGCGGCGAGCTGGCGGCCCTGGGTGAAGATGGTGGTCAACGCCTGCGCGACAGCCGTGGCGTCGGCGTGCTCGAGCGGCACGAAGCGGACCTTCACGCCGTCGAGCACCGGCACGGAATCCATCATCTCGACCAGAGCGGCGAGGGCCTTGAGGTTGTCGGGCGTCGAGGTGAGGACGAGCCGGTTGCCGCCGCCGGCGGCGGGATCGGCGGCGATCTTGATGGGCTTGGAGAGGTCGAGCACCACCTCGTCGCCGGCGTCGTTGCGGACCTTGAGGCGGCGGACCTGGTCCTGGAGCTCGCGGGATTCGGAGGTCGATTCGCCTTGGGCGCCGGGCTTGAGCATGCCTTGCAGGACGGAAGCGACCTGCGCGGCGCCGGTCTTGCGCAGGGAGATGATCTGCACCACCGCCTCGACGTCGGCGGTGGGCTGGTCGAGCGAACGGATCATCTTCTCGAGCTGGGCCGCCATGGTGTCGCGACCGATCACCACGAGCCCGCGCGAGCGCTGGTCCATCGCGACGGTCACCGGTTCACCCGGACGCGACGCCGCGAGCTGCGCGACCATCTGCTGCACGAGCGGGAGGACCTTCTCGGGAGGCGCGTTGGTCAGCGGCACGATGTGGAAAGTGAGCTGGGTGATCTGCCCGGCGTTGTCGAGCTGGCGGATGAGCGACTCCATCAGCGCGAAATCGGTCGGCCGTCCCCGGACGATGACGGAACGGGTGCGCGGCTCGGCGACCACGGTGATGCGCTGCTTGGGCGCGACGAGCATCGGGGCGCCCGACGCGGAAGGCACCGCGACCGGCTCCTGCTTGAGCAGTTCGGTGAGCGTGCGGGCGACGATGACGGGATCGGCGTCCTTGATCGGGAAGAGCCGGAACTCGGATTCGTCGCCGTGGGCGTTGAACGACAGGTCGGTGACGAGGCGCTCGACGTTGTCGAGCTCATGGGCCGGGCCGGAGAGGATCAACGCGTTCGCCGCCTTGTCCACGGCGATGACCACCTCGGGAGCCGCCGCGGGCGTGGTGTCGTCGGCCTTCTTCTCCGGGGGGGCGGCCGGGACCTTGTCGGCGACGCGGAGCGTCTTGCCGGAGACCTGCGGGTAGATGGTCTCGAGCATCTTCGCCATCTGGTCGGCGGCGACGCGCTCGAGCGGGCGGAGCCGCACCTGCACGGCCGAATCCTTGCCCTGCTCGTCGAGCCGCGAGACGAGGTCCTGGATCTGCGGCATGTCGCCGTGCTTGGCGATGATGGTGAGCGAGTTGGCGGAGAGGTCGGGCTCGATCACCGGGCGGGCGGAGCGGGGGCGGTCCTCGAACAGCGCGCCGAGCTTGGAGGAGACGTCCAGCGCCTTCGCCTTCTTGAGCCAGACGAACTGCACGTCGCGGTCGGACCGTTCGGGCGCCTTGTCGAGCGTCGGCAGGATCTTTTCGACCACGCGGAAGTGCGCGGGCGTCGCGGAGACGATGAGGCTGTTGGAACGTTCGTCGATCGACACGCTGACGGCCGGGCCGCGACGTCCTTCGCCGTCGGCGGATCCGCCGCGGAGGTTGCGCGTGACGTTCTGGAGCAGCTGCAGGAGGACCGACGAGACCTCGCGTGCGACGCCGTTCTCGAGCTTGTAGATCCGGACCTCGATGTCGCCCGGGTTGCCGTTGCCGTCGGTGTCGAGCTCGTGGACGATCTTGAGGACGTCCTGCACCGCGTTGGTCGGGCCGTTGATGAGGAGGCTGTTGGCGCCCGGGACGGCGGTGACGGCGACGCGGCGGCCGGAGCCGGGACCGGAACCGATGCGGTTGGTGAGCGTGCGGTTGACGGCCTCGGCGAGGTCCTCGGCGCGGCTCTTGGTGAGGCGGACGGTCTGGATGACGTTCTGGGAGGCGGGATCGGCCTGGTCCATCGACTTCACGAGCTGTTCGACCTTCTCGGCGGTGGCGGCGGGCGCGTCGACGACCAGCGTGCGCTCGTTCCCGCCGGCGCTGACCATCAGGCGGACCGCGGGATCCGGGCTGGCGATCTGCTTGGCGTAGAGTTGGGACAACATCGCCACCAGGCTCGTGGCGGTGCTGCGCTCGAGGGAGACGACGCGGACCGCGCGGCCGTTCTCGCCGCCGCCGCCGGCCTGGAGGAGCACGGCGATCTCTTCGATGGCGACCAGCTGGGGCTCGGTGCCGGCGACGATGAGCTGGTTGCTCGCGGCATCCTCGAGGATCAGGGCCTCGCTGCCGCCGAGCTCCGTCTGGCTCTTGCTGCGGTCGGTGTAGACCTGCCGCACCTTGGAACCGAGCTCGCCGACGGAGCGGTTCTTCACGGTCAGCACCCGCATCGAACGACCGGCCTGCGTGCCGAGCGACGAGTCGAGCTGCTCGATGATGACGGCGGCGGACTGGAGCTCCTTCGGGTCGCCGGTGGCGATGATGGTGCGGGTCTTGGGATCGGTGACGACGCTGACGCGTTTCTGGGGGCGGCCGTAGGCGTCGTAGCGGACGAGGGCGGTGGCGAGGATCTCGACGACCTTGTCGGCATCGGCCGACTTGAGCTTGAAGACGCGCGTGCTGGCGCTCTGGGCACCGACCTTGTCGAGCTTGCGGATGATGTCCTCGACCACGGCGAGCTCGTTGGTGGCGCCGGTGACGATGATGCGGTTCCCGCTGGTGTCGGCGGTGATCAAGGTGTCGGCGGCGGGCGCGCCCGGGCGGTTCTTGGCCTGCTCGGTGTAGAGGGTGCGGACCGTGGTGGTGAGCTCCACGGCGTTGGCGGTAGCGAGGTCGATCACGCGCGTGTCGCGGGGCTGGAACGCCGCGTCGCCGCTGCGCAGCTGCGCGATGATGGACTCGATCTCGGCGATGTGGTTCGTGCGCGCCGTGACGATGAACCGCGCGTTCTTGGCGTCGGTGATGATCTGCGCATCGGCGGGATCGCTGGCGTCGCGGCCCTTCATCCGGCCCTGGTAGAGCTGCTGCACCAACGGCTGCAGGCGCGCCAGCTCGTCCGCGCTGCCGACCTCGAGCAGCTTGGTCTCGCGGGCGGAACGGTTGACCTGCGCGGACTGGATCTCGTCGACGATCTGGTCGACGACCTTCAGCTGCGCCTCGTTGCCGGCGAGGATGAGCTGGTTGCTCTCGGGTTCCTCGAGGACGAGGATCTCCGAGGTGGCGAGCTCGGGCTGGCCCTTGATGCGGTCGGCGTAGAGCTGGCGGACCTTGGAGGAGAGCGCGGCCGCTTTGCCCTGCTTGAGGGTGATCACCTTGGTGCGCCGCTCGGGCTGGGCGCCGAGCGATTGGTCGAGCTGCTCGATGATGAGCGAGACGCCCTGGAGCTCCTTCGGGTCGCCGGTCACGATCAGCGTCCGGGTCTTGGCGTCGACGGAGACCGTGGCGCGCTTCTGCGGCCGGCCGTAGGCGTCGTAGCGGACGAGCGACGTGGTCAGGATCTCCGCGACCTTGTCCGGATCGGCGGACTTGATCTTGAAGACGCGGGCGGAAGCGCTCTGGGCGCTGCCTTTGTCGAGCTTGCGGACGATCTCCTCGATGGCGGTCAGTTCGTTGGTGTCGCCGACGAGGATGAGGCGGTTGCCGCCGGTGTCGGGCGTGATGAGCGTGTCGGCGGTCTGGCCGCCGAGACGGCCCTTGGCCTCCTCGGTGTAGAGCGTGCGGACGGTGGTCGCGAGCTCGACAGCGCTGGCGGTGGTGAGGTCGATGATGCGGGTCTGGCGGTTCTCGGTGCGTGCCTTGCCGGTGCCGAGCTGCAGGAGGATGGCCTCGATCTGCTTCAGGTGCTCGGGCTTGCCGGTGACGATGAGGCGGCCGGTCTTGGCGTCGGCGATGATCTGGGCGTCGGCCGGGTCGGTGTCCTGCTTGTCCTTCCACTGGTCCTTGTAGAGCTGCGCGACGAGCGGTTGGAGGCGCGCCACGTCGGCCGCGGTGCCGACCTCGAAGGTCCGGGTCTCGCGGGCCGCCGAAGCCCCGGCGTCGCCGACCTGGAGGCGGGAGACGAGGTCCTCGATCAGCTTCAGATGGTCGGCGCGCGCGCTGACGAGCAGGCGTCCGGTCTTGCCGTCGCTGACGATCTGGGCGTCGGCGATGCCGGTTTGCGGGCTGCTGGCGACCTGGTCCTTGTAGAACTGCTGGAGCAGCGGCAGCACGCGCTGCGCCTCGGAGAGTTTGCCGAGGTCGAACGTCTTGGTCTCCCGCGCCAACGGTGCCTGGCTCTCCATCGTCGAGACGATCTGGCGGATGGACGCCGCCTGTTCCTCGGTGCCATGGATCAGCAGGCGGGTGCCGGAGGCGTCCCCGTAGATGGAAGCGGGCTTGATGGTCTTGCCCTGGGACTGCTCGGTGTAGATCTGGCGGACCTTCGGGAGCAGGTCGGCCGTGGTCGCGTTCTTCAGCTCGATCGGATGGAGCTCGCGGACGCCTTGGTCGGGGTTCGCGTCGAGCGCGGTGACCATCGTGGCGACCTGGACGAGCGTGGCGGGCGGGGCGAGCACGAGCAGGCGCTTGCC
>JGI25920J50251_10000454_pt1 | contig 13941 bp, 9 predicted proteins | sample LauGreBMM110DCMD_2_FD_50251 | JGI IMG/M metagenome (IMG submission 50251) | reverse complement strand
TGAACACGACGCGCACGAGATACGATTAATTTATCTTCATCACTTAATTCATCCATACCTAAGATGGCGATGATATCTTGTAATTCTTTGTAGCGTTGTAATATCATTTTTACTCTTTGCGCTGTATTGTAATGTGCATCACCTACAATCGCTGGCGTTAAAATTCTTGAAGTTGAATCCAAAGGATCCACTGCTGGATAAATACCCAAATCGGCAATCTTACGACTCAATACGGTTGTTGCATCTAAGTGCGCAAATGTAGTTGCTGGCGCTGGATCTGTTAAGTCATCCGCAGGCACATACACCGCTTGCACTGAAGTAATAGAACCATTTTTTGTTGAAGTAATACGCTCTTGCATCAATCCCATTTCAGTTGCCAATGTTGGTTGGTAACCTACCGCAGATGGCATACGACCTAATAAAGCCGATACCTCAGAACCTGCTTGTGTAAAACGGAAGATATTATCAACGAAAAATAAAATGTCTTTTCCTTTTCCTGCACCATCTCCATCACGGAAATATTCTGCAATCGTCAAACCACTTAAGGCAACACGCGCACGTGCTCCTGGAGGTTCATTCATTTGTCCAAATACGAAAGTAGCTTTTGATTCTTTTAATTCTTCTAAGTTTACTTTGCTTAAATCCCATCCACCTTCTTCCATGCTATGTTTGAAAGCATCACCATATTTCATGATACCTGCTTCAATCATCTCACGTAACAAATCATTACCCTCACGTGTTCTTTCACCCACACCCGCAAATACGGATAATCCACCATGCCCTTTGGCAATATTATTAATCAACTCTTGAATCAATACTGTTTTTCCTACACCCGCACCACCAAACAAACCAATCTTACCCCCTTTTGCATAGGGTTCAATCAAGTCAATTACTTTAATACCTGTAAACAACACTTCAGTGGCAGTACTTAAGTCCTCAAACTTTGGAGCAACTGCGTGAATTGGACGACCATTTGATTTATCTAATTGTGGTAAACCATCAATCGCATCACCTGTTACATTAAATAAACGACCATAAATATCATCACCTACTGGCATTGAAATTGGCTTACCCGAATCTTCCACTTCCATGCCTCTTACCAAACCTTCAGTTCCTTCCATGGCAATCGCACGAACACTATCCTCTCCTAAGTGCTGTTGCACTTCAAGAATGATTTTTTCGCCATTTGGTTTTAAGATAGCTAGGGCATTATAGATTTCAGGAAGTGCATTCTGATTAGGGAATTGCACATCCACTACTGCGCCAATAATTTGTTTGATTTTACCTGTTGTTGCCATAATATTCTATTTCGGCTGCAAAGATAAGGTATTGCAAGATTATTGCAAAAATTGTAGGTAGATAATCGCAGCTAAAATTCCCCCAATAATGGGTCCAAATACCGGAACTGCGGCATATCCCCAATCACTACTGCCTTTCCCCTTAATTGGCAGGATAAAATGCATAATTCTAGGGCCCAAATCTCTTGCTGGATTAATGGCCCAGCCAGTGGGTCCGCCCAATCCAAAGCCAATTCCACCCACTAATAGGGCTACAGGCAATGCAGATAATGACCCCAAATCGGATCCGGCTGGTTTTAGGAAAAAGATCCCTATTAAAAATAGCATGGTTGCCAAGGTTTCCGTGATGAAGTTTTGGGGCAAATTACGAATCGAAGGACCGGTACTAAAAACTGCTAATTTAGCAGACGCATCATTACACTCAATAAAATGATCCTTATATACCATCCAAACGACCAAAGCACCTAACATCGCCCCCAATAATTGAGCTAAAATATAAGAAGGTACCAAGGCCCAACTAAATTTACCAGCACTCGCAAGTGCAATAGTTACTGCAGGATTTAAATGTCCCCCACTAATACTACTTGTTACATACACCCCTATAAATACAGCAATCATCCATCCAAAAACAATAGAAATAAGTCCGCCATTATTTCCCTTAGTATTGGGAAGCACTACATTGGCAACAACACCATTACCAAGGGTGATGACAAGGGCTGTACCTAATAATTCCGCTACAAAAGGAGTCATGTTGTTCTATTTTAATTTTTAACGATATATTAAATTAAGAAAAAAGGAGCGTAAAATACATATTTCAAAAATACAATTGAATAAGCAATTGCGTCCGTCTATTTATGCCATTTATTTTTACCAGTTATTCGTTGCTTTAATTGCACGCGCCCAACCTTGAATACACTCGGATCTTTGTGCATCACTGTTGGTGGGTTCAAAGGTTTTATCTATTTGCCATTTAGATCTCAATTCTTCCANATCCTTCCAAAATCCTACTGCTAAGCCTGCCAAATAAGCTGCACCTAATGCGGTAGTTTCAACCATGGTTGGACGAATCACTTTGGTATTTACAATATCCGATTGAAATTGCATCAATAAGTTATTATGTGTGGCGCCGCCATCCACGCGTAATTCCGCGATAGGAATTCCAGCATCTGCTTCCATTGCTTTTAACAAATCATAACTTTGAAATGCAATACTTTCCAATGCTGCGCGCGCAATATGCGCCGACGAAGTGCCGCGCGTTATTCCTACAATGGTACCTCTTGCATGTTGGTTCCAATAAGGCGCGCCTAATCCTGCAAATGCTGGTACCAGATAAACACCATCCGTATCATTTACTTGACTTGCTAATGCNTCAATTTCTGATGAATTTCTGATTAAGTGCAAGCCGTCTCTTAACCATTGTACTACAGCACCTCCTATAAATACGCTTCCCTCCAATGCATAATAAGTGTGCCCATTCATTTGCAATGCAATGGTGGTTAATAAATTATTTTTTGAAGTCACTGCTTTTTCACCGGTATGCATTAACATAAAACAACCCGTACCATAAGTATTTTTNACCATNCCCGCTTGCGTACACATTTGTCCAAATAATGCAGCTTGTTGGTCACCCGCAATTCCAGCAATTGGAATTTCGTGGTGTGCAAATAATTGCGTGGTATGTCCATAAATTTCACTGCTGCTTTTTACCTCAGGCAACATCGCAGCTGGCACATCTAAAATTTCCAATAGTTCCTTATCCCATTGTAGTGTATGAATATTAAATAACATGGTTCGAGATGCATTGGTCACATCTGTTACATGTACTTTACCGTTGGTTAATTTCCAAACCAACCAGGTATCAATCGTTCCGAAAATTAATTCTCCTTTGTTGGCAAGTTCACGCGCGCCTGCAACATGATCTAAAATCCATTTTACTTTTGAACCCGAAAAATAAGCATCAATCACAAGGCCTGTTTTTTCTTGAATTTTTTGCGCAAGTCCTTTTGCTTTTAAGGTATCGCAAAAATCTGCAGTCCTTCTATCCTGCCAAACAATGGCATTATAAATAGGCACTCCTGTTATTTTATTCCACACAACGGTGGTTTCTCTTTGATTGGTAATCCCAATAGCAGCAACATCATCAATGGATAAACCCTTCATGCTAATCGCTTCGGTCGCTACCCCCATTTGTGTGCTCCAAATTTCAAGTGGGTCATGTTCCACCCAACCAGCTTTGGGAAATATTTGNGTGAATTCTTTTTGAGANGTTGCGTGAATTTGCCCTTGATGATCAAATAAAATAGCACGACTACTGGTCGTACCTTGATCAAAGGATAGAATATATTTTGACATTACAATCGTTTATTTGATGGTAAGTTAAAAAAAGAAATGCAAAACTACCTTCTGTTTTTTAACCAAGATTCAGGATCCAAGGCCACGCCCTTTTCGTTATAAATCATAAAGGAAATGGCACCCTCCCCATCTAGGTTCACGCCCGACTTACCTAAAACAGTTCCAGCTTTCACTTCCTGTCCCACATTCACAGTCGCATTATTTAANTANGTATACATNGTGAANTATTTACCGTGTTGNACGATGATGGTTAAATCACCATTTACATCCCCAACATAGGAAATCTTTCCATTGGCNACACTTCGAACTGAAGTTCCCTTAGGTGCTGCTAATTCNATACCGTCACTTTTTCTATTCAATTTAGTACCAGGTATATTTTCAACACCAAAATGTATATAAACATATCCCTTATCTGCAGGCCAAGGTAAATTACCTCGGTTGGTTTCAAATGAAACGGAGGTTTCCCTACCTTCTTCAGTGGTTTCTAATGCAGAATACGGACGGTTATCTGTTGTACTTTTTAAGCCGCCTTCCCCAGCACTTACCTTAGCACCACCGGCGGTTCCAGTTTTAATTTCACTGCTTGGCTTCGCTTTGGTATTATCATTTATTGGCTTTTAATTTAGCCAATCTATCTTTTTCCTTTTTTTCTGCTTCTAAGGTTTCTCTTCGAATGATTGTCAAAATTGCTTGTTGCATTTTTTTACGCTGCGCCTCCTTTTGACGCACCTGTGCTGTAATTTCTTGCTCCTTGCTTTTTAATTGATTCACCACTTTATCCTGTTCTTTTCTGTCGACCACCAAAACTTTCAATTGGTCATTTTGAACATTCAATGTTTTTAATCGGTCCTTTTTATTGGAACTTAATGATTCAATTTTTACCCCTAAGTCCTTTTGAGATAAATCAATAGCTTGCGCTTGTGCAGTTCTGTTTTGTCGATAGCTTTTCAAATAGGTAATACGTTTTACTGCGTCATTAAAACTATTGGCTGAAAANAAAAAACTTAAATATTCATACCCACTGCGACTTTTGTAAGCAAAAATGATACTTTTAGCATACCTAGATTTTAAGGTATCTAAATCCTTATTTAATTTTTGAATGTCTAATTGGTTGGTGTAAATGGCATTATCGAAAATTTGTACCTGCTTTTTGATACCATTAATTAAAGCCTCTCTTTTTTTAATTTTATCTCGAATGACCGCCAATTGTCCCAAGGAATTTTTTTTGTTTTTTTTGGTTTGCTCTAATAATCGATTCAACTCATCTAACTCCTTACGAATGGACTGCTCTTCCTTTTGCAAATCCTCCCTTGAGCCATTTGCTTGCGCTTGCACATTTNCATTGGCAAAAATGAATAGTAAAAGAAAAAAGGTAATTTTTTTAAACATAATATTTTTTTTCACAATAGTGACTACTTCCGCTTAACAGTTTTAGGTAAACCTATTTTAGGAATGGCAAAAGTATATTTTACAGGCTCATTAAATGTAAATTCCTTCACTTCCATCTGAATATCCAGTTTCTGCTGCGCTACAATTGATATGGTTCTATTTAATGGAAATTGATATGGNCCAACATTGACATGATCTGCATAAGTAATATCACAAGTACGATGCTGATTAATGCCAATATCGTCCAACTTTAAATGCATCACTTTGGAATTATCATTATTCAATATCACCAAGTTTTTAAACAATCTTCCCATTAAACTTACTTGTAATTGATTGTTATTGGATTTATAGGATAAAATACTGCTGCTATCCATAAATATAGGATTTCCTAAAATTAAATCCTGAAGGGTGTTAAATGTGAAAGGAATTTTTATCACTTCCTGCAAATAACTGATTGGTTTTCGTTCGATGCTTTTTGTTTTATTTAAAGGATATAACAAAACAACACTATCCTTTTTTATGAAAGCCTTAATTCCAATAACACCCATGGCGCCTCGAATCGTAATGTAAATTTGACTGTCCTTAATCATACTCACATTGGCAATATATGAATCAGCACTTTTCGAGGACTCGTATTCTACTTTAATCCTTGCATTCATTGTTTTATAGTCAAGCTTTGCAATTGCAATTTTTCTTAAAATATTTTTAACTATTGCCAGGGAATCTACTTTTTTAATTTCTGTAACAAATTGACTTTTGGTCGTATCGCTTTTAGATACAGCATCTTGAATGATTTGCACTTTTTTAAATGTGGCACAAGAAGATGCTAGAAGCAATAAAAAACCAAGCAAATATTTTTGTTGCACCATGTATTTAATTATTTTTTTCCGGTATGCCCAAATCCACCGGCANCTCTTTGCGTTTCGTCCAATGCAACAACCAGTTCCCAATCCACTTTTTCAACAGATTGAAAAACCATTTGCGCAATGCGATCGCCATCATTAATTATTTGAGGCTCCTTTGATAAATTTATTAAAATTACTTTAATTTCTCCTCTGTAATCTGCATCAATAGTGCCAGGGGTATTTAAACAGGTAATGCCCTGTTTAATGGCTAAGCCACTACGCGGTCGAATCTGCGCTTCCCAATTTTCAGGAATGGCTAAAAAAAGTCCAGTGGGTANCAAACATCTTTCCATGGGTGCTAATGTAATGGGAGCTATTAAGAATGCCCTCAAGTCCATGCCAGATGATCCACTGGTTGCGTAAACCGGCAAGGGATGATGACTGTTATTTACAATTTGGACTTTATGTGGCATGCCAACAAAAGTAAGTAAAAATCAAAGGAATTAGCGCTTGAAATAACAACAGTAAATTAGGAATATGTTAAAAATAAAAGATGGATCCAAATCTGATGGTATTAGATAGCGGATTTCTTGACAACCCGCCCCCAGAAGGTACTAAATAGGAAATATTAAACTTGTTCTGAAGATATTGAAAACTAGCACCAACCGTAAAGTATTGACCATTACTTGAAACTTGAGATTCATAAGTATATCCTGTTCTTAAGTAAAAGATGCTGTTGTAATTATATTCAGCCCCAACCGAAGCCTTCAATGTTTCCCCTAATGGTGGACCATATTGTTTTGTAAAGGAATTGAACCAACTTGAAACCACGGATTGAGAAAAATATTGATCATCAGTTCCGCCGGTGGAAAGATCTGGATATGCAGGCACCAATAATCTGTTTACATCAATTCCAAATTCTAGGGAATTATCACTATCAAATTTAGTTAAGTATCCCAAACCTAATCCAAGATTNGCTGGAATGAAATACTTTCTTGTATTCTCATTGGAGTAATTTATTTTACCCCCCAAATTTGACATCAACAAACCTGCATGAAATCCTTGTCCATTTTCATTTTGCTTATAAAACAAACTGATATCACCTGCGAGCGTATTACCAGCTCTAAAATTGGTGCTAGAATTTAATAACGCCCCTTGAACAAGTCTTGAATTTATATAACGTAAGGTGACACCCAAACTTAAATTTTGTGTTAATAATATACTATACCCCGCATCAAAACTAAATTCAGAAGGTTTGGTATCTAAATACTGCGTGCCATATTCATCTNNAAAAGTAATATTCCCCAAACTAAAAAATCGCAAGGAACTATTAATACTACTAAACTCATTTAATTTTTTATANTAACCCATACTTGCCAAATAAACATCTGCCAAACCTAAATCCTTTAACCATGGTGTATAATTGATTAAAAAGCCACTGTTCTTTTCNAACATTGGCAACTTTGCAGTATTACCAAACAAATCGTTGGCTTCAGGCGACATGGCTAAAGATAAATTCCCCATACCTGCTGATCTTGCATCAGGCGATATGCGCATGAATGGTACCGCTGTATTAATTCGCTTATTAAAAATCTGCGCATAAACGTCTTGGGTAATAAAAAATAAAACAAATGATACAAGAATTACTTTTTTTGCCCCCAATATTACAGATAATGCGTTTTTCATGATTTTAAANATAATNATNCAAAGATAGTTAATGGACTTTAATATTTNAGAAACTTATTGGTCAGCTGGATTTCCTGTTGGTCATCCTTTACAATTAATTTATAAAAATAAGTNCCAGGGGNCAGTGTCCCTAATTCAATAACATTTGATAATACAACCCTATTTAGGAGCGGGCCCTCAAATGTTTTTGACAACTGCTTTATTCCTATATTATTATATATTTCAATAGTATATATTAGAGACTTGTTCCCCTCTCTTAACTGGCTAATCTCAAAGCTAAATCGCGTGCTAGATCCTACTGGATTGGGGTAATTTGTCAAATTTTTAACCGACAAAACCCGACTATTGGGTACCATTACATTTATTGTATCCTTATTAGAGTTCCCGATTAAATCCCAGGCTTTTATAATTAATTGATGCGGCCCTTCACTTAATGTGGGTAATGCAAATTTTATTTTACCACTTTGATAGGTGTTTACGTCGGCTGTATAATAATTATTTAAAATAAAGGGGCTTTGCGTTTCCCCATCAATGACCAAACTTAAATCATGGCCCAAGGAGTTTCCCGAAGTTTGAATGCCAGAACTATCTTTTAAGCTGATCAATAAATTAGCATTTGCATTGATCCAGGTGTTTTGTTTGTATTGATTTAANGTGTCATTTATGTATACTTTTTCAAAAATGGGGCCNGTGGTGTCCGTTGAAATATTCTCCGAAAAAGCATTTACAAACAAACTATCATATATGCCAATAGCATCTGTANTTCCAGCGCTATGAGTCGCGTACAATTGCATTCTTAAAGCCCCTTGATTGATGGCCACCTCCTTGGGCAAAATAAAATCAACACTAAATAACCCTTTGTTGACAATCGCATTTCCTTTAAATAAAATATTGTCTTGCGTAGTAACATTTACGGGTATACTTGATGAAATATTAGCTAATGTTTTTTGCTTTTTGGGAATATCAAATAAAGTAAACTCCATCAATCCATCAAAATTAGTAAGTAGGTTTCCAGTGGCCTTAATTGTCCCAGCTACCTGATATTTTCCACCCGCTTTTAAGGTATCTCTTCCTTTAAATATTTTTTGATTGATTCGCTCAATACTAACCCCATAGCTTGGCTTAGCCAATTGCAATGCAGGATCGCCCATTAAATTAAATTTAAAGGCATTGATATAATCACTGCCTTTTTTCCAATAATTTGATTTTGCGTTTTGCAAAGCGGCACCAATACTTTTATAATTACCACTTTTATCCGGAACTAATAATTGCTGCACAAATTCATCATTAATTTCTTTATTATTAAATGCAAAAACCAACCTACTTGCGGCTACCAAACCTATGATTCCTTTTTCATTTTTTACCAGCGCATCAAAACCTATAGGTGCTATTTTCGGTTGATCAAATGGCGCAAAATCACAACTTGCGGTAATCATCAAAGGTAATTTTCCTGCATTATCCCATTGCATAATTTCATTTTGGGTAATCACCGCTTCCTCTGCCAATCGTGTATAATTTCCATGCCCTGTATAATTCAAAATTAAACTGCCATTATTTACCATTTGCTTGATCATATTATTCGCAAGTGGATACGTATTACCAGCGGAGGAGTTAATTGCCGGAAAAAAATCTAGGTATATTTTTTTCTGATTCCATTTAGGTTGATTTAGTTTCAAGCCTGTTGAAATTTCTTCAGCATGTTCCAAATGCAAATTATAATCGCCATCATCTGCCACCCATGTTAATTGATTACGCCAAGCACCAAAGTTTTTCTCAGTTTGGTATTGTATTAATTTTTTAATAGTCGCATCAGCCTCTACCGCATTTTTTACTGGCAACCTACCCACCGATAAAGCCAATGCTTGAATGCCTTGTGGTGAATTAATGTCATCGCCCTCCTTTAAAATTGCAAAAAAATCATCGGTGGCATAACTTGATAAAATAGCATTCGAAATCAAGCTTTCATAACTAGGTACTTGTGTTTGGTTATCGATTTTTTTATAATCAAAATTTCCAATCCCTAATAACAATAAATACTTTGGTGTTATTGTATTATTTTTTTTCGCCTTATCGTAAATATATTTGATATAATTTCTAATGCCAATAGGACTTGGTTGGCCTCCTGAAAACTCATTAAACACACGCCCAGTAGTGGTTACAAAGGTAGCTAAGCCATGATGCACGGCATGAAATTTCGCTAAACTATCTGCCGCTTTTAAATAGTTAGCTGCTGTTATAATAATATAATCAGCAGCAGGGGTATTTAATAAACTCGGATAATCGATGTTTAACACTTCCACCAAACTAGGGGTTTCATACCCTAATTTATTGACCCCAAAAAACTCACGCAAGGAGTCTGCGGTTTGAATAAAACTAGTAACTCCATTTTGAAAATTGCTAGTCATCTCCACCGGATTTTCCGGCTGGGTTACTTCCCATATTTTGGTGGATGCATCGGCATCTTTTATTTGATACTGAATTATTTTTCCAGTCCCCACCAAACTGGTGTTTCGAAACCCAAGCGACTTTGCCCCACCATAAAAACCTAATTTTCGTTTTGCCTGTAATGTGATATAATTAATCCAACCCGTACTATTTGTATTAGCACTTGAATAGCCAACACTTAAGTTTGCAGTTATTAAATTTGAATTCATTAAATTATTGGGTAAAGGAATCCGAAAAGTATCCAATACCAAATTTGCAGCATCATCATATATATATCCCGATATAGGCGCAACAACTGTTGTTCTTAATTTTTGATCATTCAAGGTTATCTCAAAATTCGCAGCATTAGCAGTGCTTGCTGCAGCATAATTCAATTTAAAAATTAAATCAGACTGGCTTACTAAGCCCTCCATATTTAAGGGGGTTGTAATTTTTGCTTGCTTCCCTACACCCAATCCCATGGCTGGCCCCCACCAAATTTGGCCACTATTTAAAATATTGAGGGTATCTTTCTCCATCACCCATCTTTCATCAAAAATATCCGAAGTTGCATTCGCGATTTTATCTGATTTTGCCTTTTGAATTCTTTTGCCTTCTTTCCCTAGTGAAATAAAATAATACACCGAATCCCCGTGCGCATTTTTACTATGCTCAAATAATTGCTGTACCCCGTTCCATTTCCATTGAATATTTCCTTGGCTATAAAATAAAAAATAATCTTGATTGTCAAATTGGCCATCACCCCCATCCTGCATTTCAATGGCATTTTCGTTTAAGCCAAACCCCATATTTGCAGTAACTTTTTCAACTAAATTGGCCGTATTCAAATTAAATAACTGAAGCTGCGAACTAGCAAAGGGAACGGTCAAACCCCAGGTTTTAAGTTGGCTTCCGGTGACCTGATAAAATCCTTGTTTTGACACAGCAATTTTAACCCATTTTCCTTGAGAAAACGGCACAGATTGCGCGCTAATATTGGTTGAAAAAAATAGCGAACTGAATAAAATGTATAATACACCCCATCTCATGAGCTAAAATTAAGCTTTTACTAACATAAGATTCTAAATACATATGAATAAAATGAGTAAAAACTAGTTATATTCGCTGTATATTTTATCACTAATTTGACCCCACAATTACTATGAATTTTATAAATAGTATTTTATTGTTTTTCGCAATGTTATTAATAAGTCCCGTACTTTTTAATGCAAATGAAAATAAAACATTCAAGACCCTGTCTAATAGCATGCTCGTTGATGCTAAAAATGACCCTTATGAAGGCATGACAAGAATTCAAGGTGGCACCTTCGCCATGGGCGTAAACCAGGAAGATGTCATTGGTGATTGGAACAACCGTTTAAGAAGAGTGACCGTTAGTTCATTTTACCTTGATCAAAAGGAAGTAAGCAATAAAAATTATAAAGATTATTTACACTGGCTTGAAAAGGTATATATGCCCACTAACCAAGACTCAATTGTAAATCAGGCAAGACCAGACACCTTAGTTTGGCGTAGCGAACTNGCCTATAACGAGCCCATGGTAGAGGCCTATTTCAGACACCCTTCTTTNAATGATTATCCTGTGGTTGGTATTTCATGGGATCAAGCAAATGAATATTGCAAATGGAGAACGGATAGAGCCAACGAAAAACTATTAACTAAGTTAGGATATATTGATGCAAAGAATGATGCGAACAAGCCATTAGGTGCGAATAACTTTAACAAGGAAGCTTATTTAACTGACGAATACAATGTTGCGCCAACTAATAAAATCAGTAATAAAAAAGCAAAAAAAGGCGAAGATGCCCCTAAATTAAAAATTAGTTTTGAAGATGGTGTAATGACTGCAGACTATCGCTTGCCAACTGAAGCAGAATGGGAATATGCAGCAAAGACCACATTAGTAAGTGGTTCGTCAACTACAGCATTAAAAAATGGCGGTAATGCAAAAAATAAAAATGCACAACTTACTTCTTCTGATTTACCTTTTCCATGGAGCGGAAGTGGTAATAATAATTTAAGNGATTCCAAAAAAGGAAACACCCAGGGATTATATTTAGCCAATTTCAAAAATGGTAGTGGTGATTATAAAGGCATGACAGGTTATATCAATGAATCAAATGGAATGATTGAAAAAGTAAGCAGTCACTTACAAAATTCAAGTTTAAAATTGTACAATATAGCTGGTAATGTAAATGAGTGGGTGGCAGATGTTTACCGTCCCATGAATACAATGGATATGGATGATTTTAATCCATTTCGAGGCAATGTATTTCAATCTAACGATACCAAATTAGCCAAGGGAAGTCGTCGAGATGCAAAAGGCAGAATCATAAAAACTGTTGAATCAGATTCAACAGTAAAATTACGTAATTATGATAACGCTGATGCAATAAATGCTTTGGATGGCGATGATGCTGATAATGCAAGTTATGAATCAGGTAGTACCACATTAATTTCAAATAAATCTAGGGTATATAAAGGAGGTAGCTGGAAGGACCGACCTTATTGGTTAAATCCAGGAACCAGAAGATATTTGGACCAAAACAAATCAAGCAATAACATTGGCTTTAGATGTGCTATGTCCGCTTTTTATGAAGCGCCTCCAAAATCGAGNATTTTCAGTTTTGGAAGAAATAAATAAATAACCCATGAATATACGCATTGGCTCAGGTATTGATTTTCATCAGCTTGTAGAAGGTCGTGATTTATGGATTGGGGGTATTAAAATTCCACACACAAAAGGTGCTTTGGGCCATAGCGATGCCGATGTTTTATTACATGCTATTTGCGATGCATTATTGGGTGCATTAAGCTTGGGTGATATTGGCACCCACTTTCCTGACAACGACAATGCATATAAAAATNTAGATAGTAAAATTTTATTAAAAAGAACTTACGATTTAATTACTGCAAAGGGATATCATATTATCAATATCGATTCTTCTTTATGTTTGGAAGCACCTAAAATAAAACCACATGTGCAAGCGATGCAGGAATGCATTGCAGCAATATTAAATATTGCAGTTGATGCTATTTCCATCAAAGCAACTACGACTGAAAAAATGGGATTCGTCGGAAGAGAAGAAGGCCTTGTAGCCTACGCCACTTGTTTATTAGCGACTAAATAGTTTTATGCAATTACCATCTATTGCTTTTTTATACGAAATTTTCAAAAAAAGTTCGAGTGTTCAAACGGATACGCGAAAATTAAAATTAGGCGATATCTATTTCGCATTGAAAGGCCCTAACTTTAACGGCAATGCATTTGCGTTAGCTGCACTTGAGGCTGGTGCATCTTTTGCAGTAGTCGATGAAACTATTCCAAATACCAAGCACATTGATGAGCGTATTTTACAAGTTGCTGATGTACTCACTACTTTGCAAGATTTAGCAAAACATCACAGGGAACAATTCGATATCCCATTTATTGCAATCACAGGAAGTAATGGCAAAACCACTACCAAAGAATTAATCGCTGCAGTACTTAGTTCCCATTTCAAAACATATACTACCATTGGGAATTTAAACAATCATATTGGTGTTCCACTCACCCTATTAAGTATCCAAGCAGATGCGCAAATGGCGGTGATTGAAATGGGCGCAAATCATTTGCATGAAATTGAAAGTTATTGCCAATATGCAATGCCTAATTATGGTATGATTACCAATTGTGGCAAGGCACATTTGGAAGGCTTTGGTTCTGAGGAAGGCGTAAAAAAAGGAAAAGGTGAATTATTTGATTATATAAAAGAACATAAGGGTACTGCATTTGTAATGAAGGATTATGATTATTTAAATAACATGAGTGCTGATATTGAAAACATTATTACTTATGGAAATACGCTTGGAGCATTACAAGGACAACCACAAACAATCAATGGATTATTGCAAGTAGTTTTCACCAAAGGAACCTTGCTTGAAAA
>JGI25920J50251_10000447_pt1 | contig 13985 bp, 10 predicted proteins | sample LauGreBMM110DCMD_2_FD_50251 | JGI IMG/M metagenome (IMG submission 50251) | reverse complement strand
AAATTATGATGGAAAATGGGTTAATGAAAAAAGCAAATTATTAACTACTAATGATACAGGAATAAATAGACTTGTAGCTGAGAATGAATGGTTGAAATTAAATCAAAACCACCTTGTTCCAACAAGAATATTTAGATTGTCAGGAATTTATTCTCCTGAGAGAAATATATTTTTACGATTAACAAATGGTCAAATTCGTTACGTTAAAAAAAGTAATCATTATTTTTCAAGAATTCATGTTGCTGATATAGCTCAAGTTTTATTCAAATCTTTAATTTATTCAAAAGATGGAGAAATTTATAATGTTGCAGATAATATGCCATGTTCATATGATAAAATTATATCTTATGCTTGTAGTTTAATGGGAATTCAAAACCCATCACCAGTATCTTTTCAATCATTAAATGAAGGTGAAATGAAAAATTTCTATAAAGACTCAAAAAAAGTTAGCAATGCAAAAATTAAAAAAGATTTAAAAGTAAAATTATATTTTCCAACTTACAAAGAAGGCTTTAAAAGTATTTTAAATAATATTTTTAATCGCTAAGTCTAATTTTTTCAAATCTTGAGCTCTTGATAAAGAGTGATCACCATCATCAATAAATGTTAAACTTAATTTTTTGCTTATTAAAGTTTTTATTAACTTTATCGAATAAACCCAAGAAACAGAAGAGTCTTTAATGCCATGCAATAGTTCAACCGGAAAACTGCAATTAATTTTTTTATTAAGAACTAGGATTTTTTTTCCATCAAATATAAATTTTTTAGTTATAGGATAAAAATCATTATGACTGCTTTTTAATTTATAGATTTTATTTTTTTTTATTTTACTTTTTTCAATATCATTTAACTTTTTCCATATTAATTCTTCAGTAAAATCAGGAGCAGGAGCAATAGCAATAAAGCCTTTAATTCTTTTATAAAAATATTTAATCAAGAGAATCGCAATCCATGCGCCCATGCTTGAACCAATAAGAANTATTNTNTTTTTNTTGATTAATTTTTTTATAATTGACCTTGANTCTTCTACCCAATTTTTAATACTAAAATCTGTAAATTTTCCTGAAGACCTTCCGTGACCGCTATATTCAAATAATAATAAGTTTATTTTATTTTCATTAGCAAATTTTTTTAAGTGTTTAGCTTTTTTACTTTTGATATTTGACATCAACCCGTGAAGAAAAATAATCGTAGTTAAACTTTTATTATTAATAAATTTGTAATGAATTTTTTGATTATTTTTTGTTAAAAAAAAATTTTGCTTTGGATTATTCATGGTTAAAAGTATAGCATATTAATTTAATGGATAAAAAAATTCGTTTATTGCAAGTTATTCCAAGATTAGATGTGGGTGGGGCAGAAACAGGCTGTAAAGATATTGCACAATTTATTGCTGAACAAAATTATTTTTCTGCAATTTTATGTTCGGGTGGAGAACAAATTAAAAATATTGATCAAACGAAGATAAAGATTTTTAAATTTTCTGTACATAGCAAGAACCCATTTATGATTTTTTTTAATATATTTGTAATTTTATTTATTGTTTTGTTTTATAAAATTAATATTATTCATGTTCGAAGTCGTGCTCCGGCTTGGTCATGTTATTTTGCAAGTAAATTATTAGGAGTGTCTTTAATTTCTACTTTTCATGGCACTTATAATTTTAACAATCCCTTAAAAAAATTTTATAATTCAGTTATGTTAAGAGGCAATTCTGTTATTGCTGGATCAAGGTTTATTTTTGATCATATAAGAAATAATTATAATTATTCAAAAGATTTTTCTTATACCAAGAGGAATTAATATTGATTATTTTAACTCAAAAAATTCAAATATAGAAGGGCTCAATAGTGTTAGAACGCGTTGGGGGATATCTGGTAATAATTTTTTAATATTGCTTCCAGGCAGATTAACTTTTTGGAAAGGACAGTTTCTTTTTTTAAATACTTTACTATTTCTTAAACAAGAAAATTTACTAAATAATATTAGTGCAATTATACTTGGCGACGATCAAGGTAGAACCGAATATAGAGAATACCTTCTAGATTTTATTAGAGAGCATCGATTAGAGGAAAATGTAAAGATTATCTCACACGAATCTTTCATGCCATCAGCTTATAATGCTTGTGATTTAGTATTATCAGCTTCTATTGAGCCAGAGGCATTTGGTAGAGTAGCAGTTGAAGCACAAGCAATGGAAAAACCAATCCTTGCAAGCAATATCGGAGGTTCAAATGAAACAATTATTGATGGACAAACTGGCTGGTTATTTAAATCTGATGATGAAAAAGATTTGGCAAAAATGATTATTGAGATTTCAAAAAAAGATAAAATTTTTCTTAAANATTTAGGAGCAAAAGGCAGAGCCAACGTAATTAATAATTATACGGTAGATCAGATGTGTTCTAAAACACTAGAAATTTATAAGTCCTTAGTTTAATAAGAGACATGCTTAACATCACGCTTTTAGATGGAAAAAAACTTCAATTTCCAGGAAAAGTTAATGGACATGAGATAGCTAAAACTATAAGTCCGTCGCTTGCAAAAAAAGCTTTAGTTATAAAAGTAAATGATAATTTTAAGGATCTAAGTACATTTATTGAAAAAGATTCTACAGTACAAATTATTACACTTGAAGATGATTACGGATTAGAAGTTATAAGACATGATACAGCTCATGTTCTTGCTATGGCAGTTCAAGAACTATTCAAAGATACCCAAGTTACTATCGGTCCAGTTATTGAAAATGGTTTTTATTATGATTTTTCTAGAAAGAAACCTTTTACCGATGAAGATTTAGCAAAAATTGAAGAAAAAATGGTAGAAATTATTGATCGAGATGAACCCACAACAAGAGAAGTTTGGGATAGAGAAAAAGCTATAGAACATTTTAAAAAAAAAGGAGAGCTTTATAAAGCTGAAATAATAAATAGCATTCCAACCAAAGAAGAAATTTCTATTTATTTTCATGGTAAGTGGCACGATCTATGTAGAGGACCACATTTAACTTCTACTGGAAAAATAGGTAAAGCATTTAAGCTGACAAAACTTGCAGGAGCCTATTGGCGCGGAGATTCAAATAATGAGATGCTTCAAAGAATTTATGGAACATGCTGGAGAAATAAAAAAGAGTTGGATGAATATTTACATAGAATAGAAGAAGCTGAAAAAAGAGATCATCGTAAACTTGGAAAAGTTATGAATTTATTTCACTTCCAAGAAGAAAGTCCAGGAGCCGTATTTTGGCATGAAGGAGGTTGGCAGCTATTTCAGTCTCTCATTGATTTTATGCGTCAAAAACAAACTGAAGCTGGTTATCGAGAAGTAAACACACCTGATATTTTAGATAAAACTTTATGGGAGAAATCTGGTCATTGGGAAAAATTTCAAGAACATATGTACACAACAAAAACTCCAGATGAGAGAGTTTTTGCAATCAAACCCATGAATTGTCCTGGCTGCGTTCAAATTTTTAATCAAGGACTTAAAAGTTATAGAGATTTACCATTAAAATTATCAGAATTTGGCAAAGTCCATCGTTATGAAAGCTCAGGATCTTTACATGGATTAATGAGAGTTAGATCTTTTACACAAGATGATGCTCATATTTTTTGTACTGAAAATCAAATTACAGAAGAGTCATTAAAAGTTACTAAGTTAATTTTAGATATTTACAAAGCTTTTGGTTTTGAAAATGTAATTTTAAAATATTCTGATCGTCCTGCAAAAAGAGTTGGAGATGATAAACTGTGGGATAAAGCAGAGGCCGCATTATTAGAAGCCGTGAAAGCTTCAAAATTAGATTACTCCATTAATAAAGGTGAAGGAGCGTTTTATGGTCCTAAAATTGAATTTGTTTTAAGAGATACTATTGGTCGAGATTGGCAGTGCGGAACTTTACAAGTAGATTTAAATTTACCAGGCAGATTAGGTGCCACTTATATTGATAAAGATGGAATTAAAAAGAATCCCGTTATGTTGCATCGAGCATTGTTTGGATCGCTTAGAAAGATTTATAGGTATTTTAATTGAACATTACGCTGGTAAACTTCCGTTGTGGTTAGCGCCCAAACAAGTTGCAATACTTCCAATTTCTCAAGAATTTGATGATTATGCAAAAAAAGTATCTGCTGAACTTGATAAAAACAAAATAAGGAATATTATCGATCTTAAGAATGAAAAAATTAACTACAAGATTAGAGAACACTCTTTATCAAAGACTCCAATTTTAATGATTTGCGGATCTAAAGAACAAGAGAATCAATCAATTACACTTCGAAGACTTGGCCAAGAAAAACAAGATACATTACCTTTAAGAGAAGCTGTGAATTTATTAGTTAAAGAATCTTTAGCACCAAAAATCTAGGAGTATAGTTATTAATCAAAATTTTCAAAATAACAGAAGTAATTTTAGATCTAGTAGTTCTTCAAATCGTGGACCAAAAGTAAACGATAGAATTAGAGCAACTGATGTTCAGTTAATCGGAAGTGACGGTCAAAATATTGGAATCGTTTCTTTAAATGATGCATTGATGACTGCTAAAGAGCAGGGTTTAGATTTAATCGAAATTGCTCCAAATGCTAAACCACCAGTTTGCAAAATAACTGATTTTGGAAAATATAAATACGAGTTACAAAAAAAAGCTAGTCAAGCAAAAAAAAAACAAAAAGTTGTAACCCTTAAAGAGATTAAAATGAGACCAGGAACAGACGTTCATGATTATAATTTTAAAATGAAAGCAACTGAGAAATTTTTAGCTAAAGGAGACAAAGTAAAATTTACAATTAAGCTTAAAGGAAGAGAAATGCAGCATTTAAAACTAGCTCAAGATCTTGCAGGTAGAATTGTAAGCGATTTAAAAATAACTGGTAAAGTCGAACAGACTCCAAAAATGGAGGGCAAGCAAATGACTTTTATTATTCAGCCATTAAAATAGCTGTTTCTTCACTTTCATACTTATTGTTTTTCATCTTTAATATTAGTATAAACCGCAGGTATTTATTTTATGTATAAGATTAAAACTAAGAGCTCAGCCAAAAAAAGATTTAGAATTACAGCAACTGGCAAAGTAAAAATGCCTCAAGCTGGAAAAAGACATGGTATGATCAAAAGAACAAATTCTCAGATTAGAAGACAAAGAGGAATGGCAATTATGTCAAAAGCTGATGCTAAGATTGTTAAATCTTACATGCCAAACAGTTTAAGAGGATAATCTATGTCACGAGTTAAACGAGGGGTAACCAGTCACGCAAAACATAAAAAAGTTTTCAAAGCTGCCAAAGGTTTTTACGGAAGAAAAAAAAATACAATTAGGACTGCTAAACAGTCAGTAGAAAAATCTTTACAATATTCTTATAGAGATCGCAGAGCTAAAAAAAGAAGTTTTAGATCACTTTGGATACAAAGAATTAATGCAGGCGTTAGAGAACAGGGTTTGACTTATTCTAAATTTATAAACGGTCTAAATAAAACAAAGATTTCTATTGATAGAAAAATTTTAGCAGATTTAGCTTATCAAAATCCAGAGGCTTTTAAATCCATCGTAAAAAAGGTACAGTCTAGCCTAAATTAGAAAACTAGTTTCATAAATACTAGTAGACCATCATGGATGAAATTTTACATTTAGAAAAAGATTTTAAATCTAAAATAGACCAATCCGATACTCTTCATAAAATCGAACAAATAAAATCAGAAGCTTTTGGTAAAAACGGAAAGATAGGAGAACTTTTTAAAAAAATTACAACTCTTCAAGGAGAAGATAGAAAAAATTTTGCTTCAAATCTAAATAAATTAAAAGACAATATTAATAATCTTATTAATTCTAAAATAAGTCTTTTTGAACAAAAAGAAATTAATAAAAAATTATCAGAAGATAGAATTGATATTACCTTACCAGGAAGACCCATTTCTTTTGGAAAAATTCATCCAGTTACACAAGTCATTGATGAGGTAACAGCTATTTTTGGGGAGATAGGATTTTCAGTAGCAGAAGGACCCGATGTTGAAAATGAATATAATAATTTTACAGCATTAAATACTCCACCACATCATCCGGCTAGAGACATGCACGACACTTTTTATTTAGGTCAAGACAAAGAAATTTTATTAAGAACGCATACCTCGCCAGTGCAAATAAGAACTATGTTATCTGGAAAGCCGCCATTCAAAATCATTGCACCTGGAAGAACTTATAGATGCGATAGTGATCAAACCCATACTCCTATGTTTCATCAAGTTGAAGGTTTACATATAGATAAAAATGTAAACATGGGACATTTAAAAGGAGTTCTTGATTATTTTATTAGAAAGTTTTTTGAAGTAGATAAAATTAAAATGAGATTTAGACCCAGCCATTTTCCATTTACTGAACCATCTGCAGAAGTTGATATTGGTTATGAGTTAAAAGATGGTAAAATTGTTATCGGAGAAGGAGACAAATGGCTTGAAATATTAGGTTGTGGAATGGTTCATCCTAATGTTTTAAAAAATTGCAAAGTAAACACTTCAATCTATCAGGGTTATGCTTTTGGTATCGGAATTGATCGTTTAGCCATGCTTAAATATGGAATAAATGATCTAAGATCTTTTTTTGAAACAGACGTTAGATGGTTAGAACATTATGGATTTGATCCATTAGATATACCTGCAAATTATAGGGGATTTAGTAGATGAAAATAACTTCTTCTTGGCTAAAGGACCATTTAAAAACAAACGCAAATATTGAAAAGATTGTTTCAACTTTAAATAATATAGGACTAGAAGTTGAAAGTGTTGGGTCGGCAGATAAGAATAATTTTTTTTTTGTAGCGAAAATTATTAAAGCAGAAAAACATCCTAATGCAGATAAATTGAAATTATGTGATGTCGATATTGGATCTGGAAAAATAGTAAAAGTTGTTTGTGGCGCCTCAAATGCTAGAGATGGTTTAATAACTGTTTATGCTGGACCAGGGGCTATTATTCCAAAAAATCAACTCAAAATTAAAGTTACCAATATTAGAGGTATCGACTCTTACGGAATGCTTTGCTCAGAATCGGAATTGGGCTTATCTGATGAAAGCCAAGGAATCACTGAACTAGATTCAAAAAAATTTAAAGTTGGAAGTAGTTATTTTAAAAATAATAGCGAGCCAGCAATTGATATATCTATAACTCCTAATAGATCTGACTGTCAGGGAGTAAGAGGTATTGCAAGAGATTTATCAACAGCAGGTCTTGGAAAATTAATCGATTTAGAGCAAATTAAATTAAAAACTAATATTAAAAATCCATTTAAAGTTATTCTTCAATCTAATTCCGGATGTTCTTCATTTGCTCATTGCTACATTGAAGGAATTAAAAATTCCGAAAGTCCAAAATGGTTAAAAGACAAATTAATTGCAGTCGGAATGAATCCAATCTCGGCAGTTGTTGATATCACGAATTATATTATGCTTGATTTAAATAGACCTTTGCACGCGTATGACGTCGATAAAATTGAGAAAAAAGTTATTGTACGCGCATCAAGAAAGGGAGAAAAGTTTTCAGCTTTAGATAATAATACTTATTCACTCGAAGATGGCGCTTGTCTAATTACTAATGAGAAAGAAATCTTAGGTTTAGGAGGTGTAATTGGTGGAGAAAATTCTTCAATTTCTTTAGATACTAAAAATATTTTTTTAGAATCGGCTTTGTTTGACCCAGTTAAAATATCAAAAATTGCAAAGAAATTAGGAATTAATTCTGATGCTAAGTTTAGATTTGAAAGAGGGGTTGATCCTAATGGTATGGAATATGGATTAAAACTTGCAGCAAAAATCATTCATAAAATATGTGGAGGAAAAATAAGTAATCTCATTATTTCTGGAGAAAATAATTTTAAAAATAAACAAATTAAATTTAATTCAGATAAATTTGAAAAAATTATAGGGAGTAAAATTTCACCAGCTGAAATTAAAAAAATTCTAAATAATTTAGGTTTTAAACTTACAGAAAGTAAAAATATATATTCAGTCATTATTCCAACTTGGCGTCCGGATATTAAGGAAGAAGTTGATATAGTAGAGGAGTTAATAAGAATTAGAGGTTATGATAAAATTCAACTTATCAAGCCAGAAATGGATAGTTCTAAAGACGTTTTAACAGGAAAACAAAAATTACATCGATTTGCACAAAGATCTGTAGCCAACAAAGGCTTTATGGAAACAATTACGTATTCTTTTACAAATTCAAAAATTGATTCTTTATTTGGTATGCATAATAAAAGTTTATTAATTACCAACCCAATTTCTAATGATTTAGATACTTTAAGATCTTCTATTTTTTCAAACCTTTTAATTCATATTAAAAATAATATTCATAGAAATTTTGAAGATCAAAAAATATTTGAAAGTGGCCCAGTATTTTTTGGTTCAAAACCAGGAGAGCAAATATTTGTTATTGGAGGAATTCAAATTGGAAAAATTTATAGAAAAAATTGGATAGAAAAAGATAAAGATGTTGATGTTTTTGAAATTAAAGATTGTGTTTATAAAACATTAATTGAACTTGGAATTCATGAGCAAGATTTAACAGTTATTCAGGAATCTGAAACGTACTATCATCCAGGCAGATCAGGTAAGTTTTATTTAAATTCTAATAAACAATTACCAATTGCTAATTTTGGAGAAATTAATCCTAAAATTATTAAAGAACTTGATATTAAAAGTGGACCAATTTTTGGTTTTCAAATTTTCTTAAATAATATCCCAGTTATTAATAAGCAAAATACAGAAAAGAAAATTAAATATGCAGTTTCAAATTTTCAAAAAATTGAAAGAGATTTTGCATTTATTGTAGATAAAAAATTTGAAGCAGAAAAAATCGTTAATATATTGCTTAACGTGGATAAAAAATTAATAAAAAAAATAAAGATATTCGATGTTTTTCAAGGAGGAAATATTGAAAAAAATAAAAAATCTATTGCTTTAAATTTATTAATCCAATCACAAGACAAAACGTTAAACGATAAAGAGATTGATGAATTAAGTGATAAAATAATTCAAACAATGCAAAAATCTTTTGATGCAACATTAAGATCCTAAATGTCATCACAAGAAAATATAAGAAATTTCGCAATTATTGCACACATTGATCATGGTAAATCTACTTTTGCAGATAGATTAATTCAAAAATGTGGAGGTCTTACAGAACGTGAGATGACAACTCAAGTTTTGGATTCAATGGATTTAGAGAAAGAAAGGGGAATTACCATAAAAGCTCAAACAGTTAGATTAAATTATAAATCAAAAAAAGATGATAAAAATTACGTCTTAAATATTATTGATACGCCTGGTCATGTTGATTTTAGTTATGAAGTAAATAGGTCTCTTGCTTCATGTGAAGGATCATTACTTATTGTTGACAGTACTCAAGGCGTGGAAGCTCAAACTTTAGCAAATGTTTATCAGGCCATGGATAATCATCATGAGATTATAACAGTTTTAAATAAAATAGATTTACCAGCATCAGATGTTGAAAGAGTAAAAAAACAAATCGAGGACGTTATAGGAATTGATACTTCGGACGCTTTGTCGGCCTCTGGAAAAACAGGAGAAGGGGTAGATGAAATATTAGAAGCAATTGTTGAAAAACTTCCTGCTCCAAAAGGAAATAAAGATTTGCCTTTAAAAGCGTTATTAGTTGATAGTTGGTATGACAGTTATTTGGGAGTGGTTATATTGGTTAGAATACTAGACGGAGTAATTAAAAAAGGAATGGAAATTTTATTGATGTCGACAAACACAAGACATCCAGTCGAAAGAGTTGGTGTGTTCACCCCTAAAGCGGAAAATAAAGAATATTTAGGTCCTGGAGAAATTGGTTTTATTGTTACAGGCATCAAAGATCTTTCGGATACTAAAATTGGAGACACAATAACAGATTATTCTAATCCTATAAAAGATCCGTTACCAGGATTTAAACCTAGCAAGCCAGTTGTATTTTGCGGATTATTCCCAGTTGATAGTACAGAATATAATTTATTAAGAGACAGTCTTGCAAAATTAAAATTGAACGACTCTAGTTTTGTTTATGAGCCCGAGAATTCCGCTGCTTTAGGATTAGGTTTTAGATGTGGTTTTTTAGGACTACTTCATCTTGAAATTATTGTTCAAAGATTAGACCGAGAATACAATTTAAATTTAATTACCACAACGCCAGGCGTTGTTTATAAAATCACTAAACACGATGGCACAGTTATGGATCTTCAAAATCCCGCGAATATGCCAGAACCAAATTTTATTAAATCTATTAATGAACCCTGGATTAACGCTACAATAATTCTTCCAGAAGAATACTTGGGATCAATTATGAAATTATGTGAAGAAAAAAGAGGAAAACAAAAGAGTTTAAGTTATTCAGGAAATCGTGCAGTTCTATCTTATGAATTACCATTAAATGAAGTTGTTTTTGATTTTTACGATAAGATAAAATCTATTTCTAGTGGTTATGCGAGTTTCGATTATGAACTGAACGATTATAGAGAAGGTGATTTAATTAAATTGTCCATATTAGTAAACGAAGAGATGGTTGATGCATTGTCTATGGTTATCCATAAAGATTTTGCTGTAAGACAAGGAAGGTTAATGTGCGAAAGGCTAAAAGATTTAATACCAAGACATCAATTTCAAATACCAATCCAAGCAGCCATTGGNGGGAAAGTTATAGCAAGAGAAACAATTTCTGGTTATAGAAAAGATGTTATCAGTAGAATTCATGGTGGAGGAGCGAGGGATAGAAAGAAAAAACTTTTGGAGAAGCAAAAAAAAGGAAAAGCAAGAATGAGACAGTTCGGAAGCGTTGATATTCCACAAGAAGCTTTTATTGAAGTTCTCAAGATAAATAAAAACGAATAGGAGAGATGGCCGAGTGGTTGAAGGCGCCCGCTTGGAAAGCGTGTATACTGTTAAAGGTATCAAGGGTTCGAATCCCTTTCTCTCCGCCAAAAATAATTTTTAAATAATTTCGTAGAATTTTTTTAACAAATTTATAATTCTTTGATCTGACGCCATAGTAGGATTAATTTTGTTTGTAGTATAAGCAACTCCTATTCCTAATATTGGATCAGCAAAACCCAAAGATCCTCCCCAACCATTGTGACCAAAAGATTCCTTATTCTTTCCAAATAACCATCCACCACGAAGGATTATACCAACTTGAGACCATCTAATTGGCAACATTAAACTTTCATCAATTCTACTAATGCTCTCAGTTAAACATTTTTTAATTGATGATTTTGATAATAAAATATTTTTTTCTAATATTAGATCATTNACAAAAATATCNTAAATTTTAGCAATAGATCTTGCGTTGCCATGACCATTCATTGAAGGAACTTCAGCAGTTTGCCAATTTTCGTTATTATAAAAATTTATTTCATGTTCAGGATTATTAAATGCGTTAAATTCAGCTGAAATTTTATTTTCTTTCTTATCCTCATATAGAAAAGCAATATTAGAAAGTTTACTTTTTGGAGTTCCAATAAAAAAATCTAAATTTAGTTTTTTTGATAACAATTCAGAAGTTAGTTCTCCTAAACTTTTGTTTATTGTTTTCTTTATGATCTCACCAATTAAAAATCCATGTGTTTTTGCATGATAATAAGTTTTTTCACCACACTGATGATCTGGTTCCTGATTTTCTAAAATAGCTATTATTTTATTCCAATCCAAAAGATCTTGTTGTGTAATCTTTTCTTTAAATCTATAGAGTCCAGATTGATGAGATAGAATATGTTTCAGTTTTATTTCTCTTTTATTACTTTGTTTAAAAGCATCCCAATAATAAGAAACAGATTTTTCTAAATCTAAAATGTTTTGATCAATTAGAATAGAAACAATAATTTCGTAAATTCCTTTTGTTGCTGAAAATACATTTACGATAGTATTTTCTTCCCAATTCTTATTATTTTTATTTTTAAAACCACCATGTAGATCTATTAATGGTTTTCCTTCTTTGTAAATTGCAAAAGAGGCTCCAATTTCTTCTTGTTTTAAGAAGTAACTTTCAAATATTTTTTTTACAGGATTATATTTTTCTTCACAATAACCATTTATCATTTTTAAAACGATAAATTGAAAGCAAAGTTTTTTCCAAGACTAAGTTTGAGATCTTGACAGAATCTGGCCGCTTCTGCTCCATCAATTATTCTGTGATCATAAGAGAGAGATATTGGCATCATTGCTCTTGCTATAAATTTTCCCTCAATAAACACTTGTTTTATTTCTGTTTTTCCTATTCCAATTATTGCTACTTCTGGATTGTTAATAATTGGAGTAAAAAAACTTCCACCAATTCCTCCTAAACTAGAGATCGTCATTGACCCTCCAAAAAATTCTTTTTTATCGATTTTAAGCTCCTTACTAAGCTTACTAATTTTTCTAAGTTCATTGCTTAAAGTTAGAAGATCTTTTTGATCAACATTTCTCATTTTTGGAACCATCAAACCGTGCGGTGTATCTACGGCAACTCCAATATGAAAATATTTTTTATAAATAATATTTTCACCAGTAGGCTCAAGTGATGAGTTAAAATTTGGGTATTTTTTCATTCCATTAACCAATGCTTTCATTATGAAGGCAAGAGGAGTGATAGTAATTTTTTCTTTTGTATTAAGATCTATTAAATTTTTTCTAAAGTGCTCCATATCTGTAACATCAATTTCATCAAATTGAGTTACATGAGGAATTTCATTCCAGGCTTTGACTAAATGAGGACCAGATAGCCTTTTAATTCTTGGTATTTTTTGTACATCAATCTCACCAAATTCTCCATGCTCATAGGGAAGCTTTTCTTCTTTTACTTCTATTTTTTGTATAACCTCATCTTTGTTAATCTCATTGTTTAAAGTACTTTTAATAAATTGTTTAATATCTTCTTCAAGAATTCTTCCTTTTCTAGCGCTTCCCTCAACTAACTGAATATTAACACCTAGTTCTCTAGCAAATTTTCTTATTTTTGGACTTGCACTTTTAATATTTTGATATTGATTATTGTCTTGAGCAAGATTTTCTACAATTACTTGTTCTTTTATTTTTGTTTCTAAATTTTGATTAAGAATTTCTGCAATTGAATCTCCAGCTTTAACTTGCTGTCCTTTTTTTAGTATTATATTTTTAACAATTCCTGATATTGGGGATGGAATCTCATAAGCACTTTCTTCATCCTCAATTAATAATGCTATATCATCAGCTTTAATAAATTGATCTTTTTTTAAAAAAATTTCAGAAATTATTAATTTTTTAGCTGTTCCAAGGGCTGGAATTTTTAATAACGTTGTATCTTTAGGAGTTCTACTTTCTTTTTGTATTTCAATTTTTTTATTTTCTAATTTTTGTTCTTGGATTGGTTCATCAGAAGTAATTTCTATTTCACCTATTTTATCACCTTCAGAAATTTTATCTCCAACTTTAACTTTAATAATTTTAACTTTACCTGAAAACTGAGAGGGAACCTCAACACTTGATTTGTCGCTTTCTAAAGTAATAATCCCATCATTTTTTTTTATATTTTGATTTTCTTTTATAAGAACTTCTATGATTTCTACATTTTTAAAATCACCAATATTAGGAACTACTAAATCAACAATTTTAGCCATTTTAAACTATAGTTTTGTTGGAATAGGTTTTTTTGGATCAATATTATATTTTTTCATCGCATCAGTAGCTACTTTGGATGCAATTTTTTGCTCTTTTACTAAAGTGCTTAATGTAGAGTAAACAATAAATTCTTTATTAACTTCAAAAAACTTTCTTAAATTTTTTCTAGTATCGCTCCTTCCAAATCCATCTGTTCCCAAAGTTACATAAGTGCCAGGAACATAGTTTCTAATTCCTTCAGATAATGTTCTAATATAATCCGTCGCTGCTATAAAAGGACCTGTTCTTTTTTCAAAACATTTTTCTATGTAGGTTTTTTCTGGTTTTTTATCTGGGTTTAGTAAATTTTTTCTTTCAACTTCTATTGC
>JGI25920J50251_10000437_pt1 | contig 14121 bp, 9 predicted proteins | sample LauGreBMM110DCMD_2_FD_50251 | JGI IMG/M metagenome (IMG submission 50251) | reverse complement strand
CTGATGAAGATGTTGATGCTGAAGGCATTGAACATGAAGATGATATAGAATATTTAAATAAATTATAAATTATAAATATAAATTATAAATATATTTATAAGTTGTTATAAACATTTTTTGGAAGTCTACTAATAAGCATTTTCCATAACCCATAGTTCCATCTTAGTATATAATCAATATAATAAGGATAAAATAGAAGTAATACACTAATTATGAATTTTTGTATTTTTAATAATTTAATTGGACTAAAAATAAATGCTAAAATTATCATTATAACTAATACATAATAAATGTACCAAAATAATCTATACCATAATGTAAGTGAATTTAAAGCATCCGTTTCATAATATGTTTTTCTATCATTTGTTAGTATATCCCCATAACTTTCTTTTAATTCTAATTCGAATTTTGTATTTTTTTCCAAATAATTTTCTAATAATTCTTTTGTGTATTTAGAATTTATTAATGCTGTATTTAAATAAGTATTCATAATATTAGCATCTGAAACTTCACTATTAAAATGTTCACTAACTAATGTAGAAATTTTATCTGCTTTTTGTTGTAATTCTTCTTCAAGCATATTATTATAAAAAGGCAATCCTTCATTATATACATAATAATTTTTTTTTGTATTTTCTAAATTTATTGGAGCAATTTGTAAATTAGTTTGAGCATCTAAATATTTTTGTTTTAATTCTGCGGATATTTTGGTCTTTTGACAATCTGGTCCACAAAGTAAATTTTCAGATGAAAAATCTAATAATTGATTTATTTTTTCTTGAGAAATTTGTTGTTTTTTTAATAATTTTTTTTGATTTAAATGTTGATTTTTTGCATCAGTCATATTGTATTATAATTAGATTATTTTATAATACAATTATTTATTACTTCCGTGAAATATATTAAAACTTTGATAAAGAAGAAAATAAAGGTGAAACTGTATCATTTACAGGAGTTGCTTTATCTTGAGTATATCCATATTTTTCTAATTCTTTTAAACCAGTATCATTTGGAATACAAATATTTTTGGTTGAATCATACATACTTGTAGTATCACAGCAAGCTGAACCAATACACGTCAAAGACAATGAATTTGTGTCCCAAGGATTATCTAAATCACTAGAGGTTGAGGCAGAAGGTGCTTTATCTTTATTAAAATACCAATAATATTCATCCCAATTCATATTATCTCTACTACCAATATCAATTAATTGTAACCCAATGAATATTGTTCCAAATAGTATTATTATTCCCATTAAAAATGCGTATAATTTTGGAGGTAATATTCCTTTATTAGCTAAAATAGATAAAATTATTATGGGAATACATATAATTATAATAGTTTTCATTAATTTAGAATGCGCATTATATCTTTTACCATAATAGGTATTTATTTCAACTGAACGTAACTTATTATATTTTTGGTCTTCAATTAAATTTAAATTTATATTTGCTTGATTTAATTCGTTTTCAAGAATATTAATCGCCTCCATAGATTGTCCTAATGTATTTCTAGAAGCCGAAACATTTTTTTGGTAAAAAGAAAATGTATCTTTTAAACCAGAATATAAGTTCATTCTCATTTGAGAAATTTCATTAATTTTGTTAATAATTTGTTGTTTTTGTTCTGAACTTAAAGTAACATCATCTAAACTGCTATAAAGGGTTTTTTCTTGTATTTGTATTGAGATATATCATTTAAAACTTGTTGATTTCTTTCTTGTAAACCATCAAAATATTGTGAATTATCTGTCATATATTAAATAGATAGATATTATTTTTTTAATGTATTAATTGTAATTGTTAGTGTACCGATAGCAAAAATACTCCACATAATATAACTATAATTTTCTTGTAAAACGCGCAAATCCGAGTCAGTTAATATTCCATTAATATTATACATATTATTATTATTATCATTATTATTCTGCATGCCTTCTATATTATTGTCTTTTAAATTTAATTCTTTCTTTATTTTAATATTTGTTAGTTTATAATTCTCTATATTTTTCTTAAATTGTTCTTCATTCATATTTAATTTTTCAAATATTTTATTATCTTCATTATATAAATGTTCTGATTTTGATGCGATTTCATCTCCAAGTATTATTAATTGTGATTTTATATTATCAAATTCGAGTCTATCCTGATCTGTAACAATTGAAGGATTACATTGTGTAGTTGGATTCATTTCTGTACCTTTTATATAATTGTCAAATTGAATTGTATCTACATTTACTATTTTATTACTACAAGTTTTTGAACCTTTTACTCCAGGTAGTCTGACACCTAGAGTAGTCCCTGTAGCATAACCGCCAATTACCTTACCACTTTTTGGATAAGAATTTTTATTTTTTAACCAACAATTGTTACCATTAAATTGATATGCTCTACAATCGGCATTATTATTACATGCCGTTTGACAATCATTTTGATTTTGTACATTTAGATAACTAATATCATTTCCTCCTGAATCTGAATCTTTAAATATTTGATAATTATTAGTAGTTTCAAGCATAGTCTCTGGATATAACATTAATTTTGATTCTGAATCGATATATCCTACTTTACCTAAAGTGTTTTTATTACCTGCATTATTTAATTGGTAAAGAGCGTTAATCTGTTCGCCACCATATGTCTTATCATTGATTACTTTACAACCATATTTTATCTCTGATGTATATAAAACTAAATTTCCGTCTTTTTGCATCATTAACTTTAAAGAACCATCAGTTGAACCAATCCATTGTTCTGCTCCTAAACTTTGACCCGTTGTTAAATAATTTCTTTTGTATGGTCCTTTTGAAGCAACCCAATCTGGATTAGTTGCTTTTTGTTGTCCATTTGTATTAGTAGACCAAACTTGTTCTCCAGTGGTTGACGGCGACTTGCCTCTATATATACACATATTACCATCATCTTGTAAAATAAGATAAAATTGGCATTTATCTGCCATATATGCTTTACACTCATCCATAATCATTGTTTGACCTTCAGCATAATTTAAATGTTTTGAAAATGGTGTTGAACCACATGAATAAGCTATATCAAAACCTTTTTCACAACCGGGAACTGGGTCTCCAAATGTTGAATTTGATATTGGAATTGAACATGACTCAACCCAATTACAACCTAATTTACCAACTTTATCTGTAACATTACCTATAGGAGCTTTACAATTACCACCATATGTTGCGGATTGTACTGTAAGTGTTCCCCAACCTTCACAACCTTTTATACTACTTGTAGTAAAAAGTTTTTTAGATGAATCACTAACTGTCAATGAACCGTCTCCAGCCAACTGAACATAACTATTGTAGTCACTTGATGTATTTGATGACCAAAGCAGAATTGAAGTTCTTTGAACACTCGCATCACCATACATTATTGATTTAGTACCATCATTTGAAACTAAACACTGTGCGGTTCCATCTGTTCTAACATCTTGTAACCCAAAATATTTATAGCCATTTTCAACTGCGTATTCTTGACATTTATCAAGAGTAGTATAACCAATAGAACTAGGACTCATCGCAAGTTTATCATCTGACATTGAGTAATCAGAATTAGTAAACAACTTCCATTCGGCAACTTGAACAGACTGACGATCGTTTGGTGTATCATCATTTCCCACTTTATCAACTAACAAAACATAATCAATATAACCATTTTCAGGATTTTTAATGTTATATACCTTTGCATCGTTACTTCTAAAATTTTGATTTTGTTGTCTATCAATTACATACCATTGCATATTAGGAGGAGTAGAAAGACCAATCACATACCAACTATTTGGACTTCTAACATTAGCAAAACCTAAGCGTGGAGCTATAGAATATTGTGTTACAACAGTATTAGATGGAATACTTTGTAAATATAAAACGTCTCCGCGAACCGAACCTACACCATTAATGTAGGTACTATCTTGACCTTGATATATTCCAGTAGTATCATTATAAGTGTTTGCAGAATTCCAAAAAGTGTTTGGATTTCCATCAAATGCTGCCCAAGGACCAAACGAACCATTTTTATTTCCATCATAAATACTCCATGCTAGAGTATTAATACCATTACTCGTATTAGATGAATTCATAACAGGAACAACGCTAATAAGTGTTCCCGCTGGTTTGTTATTATAACAACCAATATACTTGCTACTTGGATTATTAATTAATTTAGAGGCATAAACATTTAACCCTTCATTACCAAGACTTTGTCCCGCTTGTATTGGCGGTCCAGATATTAAAGGTGGTTCAGTAGGTATAGTAGTTCCTGGTATATTATAACTATCAATCCAAGGTAAATTAATATTTATTATATCTCTAAAAGCATTTTGATTATCATACCTACGAATAACACCTTGATTAGTAACATAACATACTGTGCCATTATTAAATTTAACAGTTTTATTTAAATAAGGATTATTAGAACTAAGTCTATTAACTGAATTAATAGATAAATTATTAATTTTTTGTTGCATTGCTGTATATTGTTGAATTAAATCATTATATTTTAATTGTGCTTGTCCAAGGTCATTTAAATCGGTTTGATTCATATTTCTAGTTAAATTACTATATTGTTTCATATTTTTTAAAACAGGAACATATCCTTTATAACTTGGTCTAATTATATATTCTTGTTTTTTTTCTAAACTAACAAATCCTTCTTTTAGTTCTTTTAGTTCTTTTAGTTCTTTTAGTTCTTTTAGTTCTTTTAGTTCTTTTAGTTCTTTTAGTTCTTTTATTTTACTAAAATTTTTGTTAAAATGTTTTCCCTGATTTAAAGATATTTGTAATAAATTATCATTCATCTTTTAATATAAATAAATAGAAAAATAAAATAATACATTATATAGTTTTACACCCTTGAAGATTTAAAATGGGACAAATTATGAGTAATTTTTTTATGTTTTTATTATAGTAATGACGCATAAAAGTGAGGATTATAAAATTTCTGACTTAATATTTATTTATTTAAAACAGAAACATATTCTGTATAAAATTGTTACTATATACTTGGTAAATTTCCACTCTTCATTAAAATAATAGCAACTAACAAAAGAAACCACATCATAAAACCGATTGGAGTATTTAAAGTATATGTTAAAATTATTAATACAATAATAATAAGTAACCAAATAGTAACAGATAATTGGGGATTTTCAGAACCAAAAAATTGTTTAATTGTAACTAATAATATTAAACAAGTAATAAGAACCCAAAATCTTAATGATATATTTTGTGAAATAGTATATAATGATTGGTTCATGTCATCTTGTTCAACCGAATAATATTCTTGCAAGTGTGCATCAATAACATTTTTTTGATTTAAAAGTTCTTGATATGATTCAGTTAATTGTTGTTGTTTTAAATTTTTATCTATTTGTTGTTGTTTAACTTGAGGATTAATAATGGATAATTCAGTTGTTATTTTATTATTTAAATCTAATAGTTTGTCATTTAATGATTGCATTAGTGATAACGCTTCTTTTTGTTGTGAAATTAATGCATAATCATCATCTTGTCCAGTTGAAATGTTAGAATCTCCACTTCTTGTCCAACAATATCGTTTAACAGGATTAAATGTTGCGCCAGAACATTTATCTGAATTTGCGCACATATTTTCACATTCTTCTTGTGTTGAAGCAGGTCCTTCTGATAATGGGGCCGTGCCCCACCATGTGCGTCCTTTTAAAGCAGAAAAATAAGATTTGTTAGTTGAATAATTAGTAGAATTTCCATAACAAGCTTGAGAAATATTTTTGCTATCTTTTGAACAATTATTAATAGGATTTAAAGTGTCATATTGTAAAGCAGCAATATAATTTTTACCAGCTTCTTGATATTGTTGAAGGGTAACTTCATATTCTTTTTGTAATGTTTCAACTTTAATTAATGTTGACTTAATTTTGTCATTTTGTATTTCATTAGAATTCATATTATATATAAAGAAAAGTTTACAACTTATATATAATATATTAAAATAATTAGCTAAAAGAACTAACAAATGTATTAAATTGTATTTGTATAAAATAAATTCTATTCTTTAATATTTTTGAATAATATTAAATACTTTTCTAGTGATTTGTTAGTTTGTTCTTTTATATAGATTGATATTTTAGGATTAATTTTGTTGTGTCTATTAAAACAAAACATTATATATAATAATGTTAAAAATAAAAATATATTATATACGAATTATATATTATTTTTTGAATGTATGAAAAAGTTGGTTAATAACCCACTAACCATAAGCATTCCAATAAATAATTCTATATTTTTATAATATTGTAAATTGTATTTAGTTTTAGAATCATCTATTAAAATTTCAGAACCATTTTGAGTGTTTTGTAAATTATTTATTAATTTGGTCATTTCTTTATGTAATTCTTTTTGTTTTTCTAATTTAATAGAAATATCTAACATTTCATTATCTAAAATTTCAATATTTTTATCAATATTGTTAGTTGTTAAAAATAAATCTTTGCTCATAGTTTGTAATTGACTTTTACTATTTGTGTAATAATTTTGAAATTCATTAACTTCAGGATTTTTATTATAATAAACATAATATTTTTTAAAATCATCTAAAGCAGAAAAAAACTGAGATTTAATATTATTAATTTGTTCATTAAAATTTTTTGCTTGTTTTATTAATATTTGTGTTTCCATTTATATATAAGAATTTTTTTTATTTTTATAAGATTGTTTTAAAAACAAATTCTATAATATGGCGCCTCTATTGCTGTTTTACTTGGTCTAGTTATTTTACAAACCTGTCCTGGTCTAATACCAATTGCTTGTGCTACAGGGTCAAATCGCGATAATTCCGGAAATTCATTATCATTCATAATATTATATTTATTTTTAATATTAATTTTTTCAGATTCACTTAAAACTTGATGTAAAGGTACATAAACATGTTCTAAAATATTAAATTGCAATCGTTGTAAAGGTTGAAGAACTATAAATATTTTTTCTGATTCCCAAATATGTTTTAAATAATTTATTAATGTTTCATTTACTTGATCTTTAACAACAACTAAAAGAGTATCTTCTTTTGTTAATACTTCTTCAACTGAAAATAAATCATCAATCATTTCTTGTAAATTATTAGGTCTTAATGATTTACTTAAATAATATTTAATATATATTTTTGTTCGAGGTTTAGTATCATCGTCATACATTTCTCCAGTAACTTGTTTGTCATTTGTTTGTATATAATATTTTTTTTCTAAAATCATATCTAATTGATTATTTGTTTTCATTGTATTAATTTCATTTACACTAAACCCTTCGTATTCAGATGTAATATAATCTTGCTTATTCATTAAATTAAGAAGAACCGTTCTTGATTTATAAACCATAGAAATTAAACTACTTGTGTTTTGACTTGTCATTATTATTATATAAACATATTGATTTTATTTTATTTTATTTCAATTTTATTTATTTTAATTTTATTTATTTTAATTTTATTTATTTTANTTTTATTTANTTTANTTNTANCCTTAAATAATTGATATTTTTTTAATCGATGAATCTCCTGATGTATTACCTGTTGTATTATTTGATGTATCACTTTGTTTATCACTTTGTTTATCACTATTATCATTATTATCATTATTATCATTATTATCATTATTTGTTTCAACAGTTAAAATAGGCATTTCTTTATATAGTTCATCTGCTACAGATGTAGGTAAAATTTTTGTTGAAAATGTGTCATCCAATTTATTATTCATATTTTTTTGAGAAGTTTGTCTTATTATTTCCATCATAACAACAATTTGTTCAGGATTATTTAATTTTAAAATTTGCGATTGAATTGAAGAACTAAGATTATCAAAAACTTTATTCATATGATTATTATTAAATATGTTAGTAGCCCCACCTTTAGAAAGAGATGGAGGNGCATATTCAGGNGATNCAGGNGCATATTCAGGNGATNCAGGNGCATATTCAGGNGATNCAGGGGCATATTCAGGTGATGCAGGGGCATATTCAGGACTTTCGGTATATTTTTTAACTTCATTAAGTTTTTTATTTGTTGTGGTTGTTGTAATTATTAATCTATCAAGATTTTTTTTATAATTATCGATTATTTCTTTAATATCTCTTTGAACTTCTCCGGTTTCTCCGTGATCAATAGAAAGTAATTTATCAATATTGCGTGATTGATACGATAAATTCATTAATTGGTCAATATTATCTTCAGTAATAATTCTCATTTGAATATTCATAACCTGTAATTCTTGAATTAATAATTTTAATGCAAATGGAACTCTAACAAGACTAAATGAGCGTCCAAATTTACTAATAGAATTTAAAACTTCTTGACCTTCAATATTTTTATTAAAAACAAGTGGTCCATCAGCAAAAGGACTTAAAAATAAATTAGTATTTGGATTATAAATAGCGATAGTTCCAGTTTTATTACAAATTCCCATAAAATATTGGTCACCTCTAACCATATAAGATTCATTTAAAAAATATGATAATCCATGAGCCATAATCCCGTCACGTTCCATTTCACCAATTTTTAACCCTCCATCATTAGCTCGTCCTTGATTAGTTTGTCGTGTTAAAAAATTTCGTTTACCTGTAGCTCGATAATTAATTTTATCTTTAACCATATGTTTTAAGCGCATATAATAGGTTGGTCCAATATAAATTTCAGAATAAATTTGTTCCCCAGTAAATCCATTATATAATAATTCATTTCCACTATTATGATACCCAAGTTTAGTTAACATATGTCCATATGTATCATAATTAGAACCTTTTGTAGAAAAAGCAGTACAATCTCCATAAGCCCCATACATACAACAAGCCTTTCCAAATAAACATTCAACTAATTGTCCAATAGTCATTCGAGATGGTAAAGCATGTGGATTAATAATAAGGTCTGGTCTAACCCCATTAGCAGTAAATGGCATATTTTCTTCAGGAATGATAAGACCTAAGGTTCCTTTTTGTCCAGCGCGCGAAGCCATTTTATCTCCAATTGCGGGTAATCTTTCTTCACGAATTCTAACTTTAGCAATTCTGAACCCTTCTTCGCCTTCAGATATAAATGATTTATCTACAAATCCTAATTGACCTTTTTTAGTTGTTTTGGAGTTATCAATATAACTTCCTTTTTGGTCAACACTTGAAGTAACTTCTCCAATTAATACAACTCGGTCATCAATTANAGTATTTTCTTTGACAAGTCCATATTTATCTAGTTTACTATAATCAAACCCATCTTTAATTCCTTTTACATTAGGTTTGCTTTCAATATTGGCAAAACTAGTATTTACAGATGAACCAGAAACTTTTGCACTTTCTTCTCTAGCTTCATAAGTAGTATAATAAGTTGTACTAAATATACCGCGTTTAACAGAACCTTCATTAATTAAAATAGCATCTTCAACATTATACCCAGTATATGACATAATAGCAACAATAGCATTAAACCCATAAGGTTGTTCTTCACGATTTATATATTCTAAATATCTAGATTTAATTAAAGGTGTTTGTCCATAATTTAAAATTACTCCCATTTTATCCATACGCATTTGTGAATTAGAATGATATACAGATACAGCTTGTCTACTTTGTCCACAAGAAAAACAATTACGTGGAAATTGATTTGATTCAGGATATATAATAGAATTGCCCATAACTCCAAATATTAATGATGGGTCAATTTCACAATGAGTATAATATTTATTTAATTTAATATCTGCTGGTTTATTACATATAAGAGTACTTTCTTCTTCAGATGTATCAATATAATCAATAATACACCTATTTATTTCAAAAAAATCAATTATTTTGTCTAATGTATTATACCCCGGATATAACAAGTTTATATCATATAAAATATTATTTCTAACATTAAAAAANTCATCATTTTTTTTCTCAAATCCAGAAATAATTTGTGTCCATGTATAATTTCTGGATTCAATAATATCTTTAATATTTTTACGGTCATAAGAAAGTTTGCCATAAGAAATAATACCATTATCTTTAATTATTTGATCTCTATAAAAAATAGGTCTAGTTAATCTTCCTCCATCAGTATAAATATAAATTATATTTGATTTATAACTAAAAGAAATGCTAGTATAAACCGGTATTATACCATTTCTTCTAAAAAGTTTAAGATTATCAATAGTTTGAATTGGATTATCTAAAACTCCAATCCAATTTCCGTTAACAAATACTTTAGTAGAATTAGATAGAACATTTGNCGAACACTCTGTTAATAGTTTAAGAGNAGTATTACCTCTTATCCATTTAATAATAGGATATGATGAAAATCCATTTGTTATAGCTGTACTAATTGCCATATGTTTATGTAACCCAATATTACCCCCATCTGGAGTATCAACCGGGTCAATTAACCCCCATTGTGTACTATGTAATAAATGAGGACCTACAATTTTAGCGGTAGGGTCTAATGGTAAATTAATTTTTCTTAAATGTGAAATATGTGTAAACCAAGATAAACGATTTAAATCTTGAACTAAACCAAGTCTTTTAGTATTTGCGTCAGACCCCCAATTGCCTTTAAATCCTTTTTTAAATCCATCTTCAACAATTCGTTCTTTAAAAAAAGGTTTAATATTATCTTCAATTAAACTAAAAAAATTAGTTCTATATTTTCCAGCGTGATAATAATATTCTTTATCAATTTTTAAAAATATATTTCGGGTTTGAATAAGATAATATTCGCGAAACAAATCATAAATTAAAGAACCAGATGTTTCAATGCGTTTAAATTTAAAATTGTCACGATCGGTAGGAGGTTCTTTTGCCATAAAAACTCTTAATAATTTATTAACCATAAATCCAATAAAATAAGCTTTATTAAGAAAGTTATCTTCGCCAACATGAGGTAAAAAATAATTCATAAGAATATCTTGAACTGCTGAAATTGTCTGTCTTTTTGTAAATTTTGCAATATATTCAAGAGCAATTTGTTGAGTAAAAATAGTATTAGTATCATGAATAGATGGTATAAATAAATCAATCATATTAGAATTAGAATTAATATCTAGTAAACAATATTCTATAATAGATTTATCAGAAATTACACCTAATGCTCTCATAAGAATAAATAAAGGGATTGGTTTTTTAACATTAGGAACATCAATTACAATTTGATTGTTAGTATATGAAGCATCTGGTGCTATAATTTTAGCAGATGTATATCTAATAGGTTTAGAACTATCTTCAGAAACAGAATGAACTTCACACGAAAAACTATATAATTCATCATCTTTATATTTTCTAACATAAAGCATATTATCACCAAATTTTTCTTGACTAACAATAACTTTTTCTTTTCCAGAAATAATAAAATATCCACCATAATCATTACGACACTCCCCCATATTAAAACGAGTTTCCGTAGTTAAGCCTTTTAATATACATAAATTTGAATGAATCATAATTGGAAAACGTCCTAGATATATTTTTTCATAAATTTTAGTTTCTTGTGTTTTTTTATCTCCATTATAATAATTATATTCAACGTCTATATCATAATGAATTGTAACTCCGTAAGTCATATTTCTTAATCTAGCGTCATTTGGATACATATAATGTGGATATGGTTTGGTACTTTCTTCATCATAAATAATAGGTTTTCCAAAATACAATTTATCTCCATTTTTTCCGGCAAGATATATTAAACATTCATTAGGATTTTCTTTATCTCCAATTTTAATACTTTTATTTTTTGTATTTTCTTTTTCTCCAGCAGTTTCAGTTTCACGTTCTATAAATCTTATTGGGTTATTTTCACGAAATATTTGAAAAATTCCTTTACTAAAAAAGTCATTATAAGAGTCTAAATGATGTGCTACTAAATTATATTGATTATCTTTAAAATATTTGTCAATTAAATTCCAAGATATTGTTTCCATTTATATTATAATAATGTTATTTTTTTTAATATTAAAAATTCATTATTATAATATTAAAAATAATTAATAAATGCCTTCTTTATTTTGTTAGTTATTTTGTTAGTTATTTTAGTTATTTTGTTAGTTATTTTGTTAGTTAGTTATTTTACTTATTTTGTTACTTATTTTGTTAGTTATTTTGTTAGTTATTTTGTTAGTTATTTTGTTTAAAATAATTAATAAATGCCTTCTTTATTTTGTTAGTTATTTTAGTTATTTTGTTAGTTATTTTGTTAGTTAGTTATTTTACTTATTTTGTTACTTATTTTGTTAGTTGTTTTTTTTGTTTTATTTTTTATTTTTTTATTTTTTTGTTTTGTTTGTTGTTTCAAAATTTTGTTTTTTAATATTGAAAATTTAGTCCATGGTTGTTGTGGTCTATCATGTAAATATGGTTTTAAATGATCCCAAACTCTATTTTCAGAACAAAATTTATCTGCATAAAATGGAGTACCACAAGAACTCCCCCATCTTAATAAAAATGACATATTTTTGGTCATAGTTGAATCAACAATATTTCCATCTAAAGCACCGCGAGGCTGAAATGGCTTTGGTCTTGAAGGGTCAGACATATATTCACGAGCATCTAATTCATAATGAGAACAAACTGTTCTAGAACATAAATTTTCTTTCTTTAAATATACATCATAATGATCACTAATAATTTGTTGCGCGATATTTATGTTTAATTTGCCTTTCCAAGTATCCATTAAATCAGATAAACGTACTTTACGAGCGCCCTGATGTCGTCTTAAATCATCAATTCCTGTATTTACACATTCTAAATTACGTATTCTTGGGTCATACGGAGCATTAAATCCAATAAAATATCCATTTTTTGTGCGTTCAGTTTTATGAAAGCGTAATCCTAATTCTATTCTCATTATTTCATTTGTGTTAGTATCTCCAAATAACCAAGAATTAGCGTAATCTCCAGAATTACCATCTAATAACATTTTTTCATAATCATTTAAATTATTTCCATACTGCATAGCATTACGAATGCGACAAGAAATTGGTATATTATTTTCATAAGGTACAAATCCCCCAATAGTTGTTTCAGTGCCTAATATTCCTGCTGAAGTTACAAAAAAATCTGTTCCAGACCATATCCATCCAGGAAATCCCGTCATTAAAATACGATTACCTTTTGTTGGTTTTATATCAATAACATATTTAGCCAATTGTCCATCTACAAAATTGGAAAAGTTATTATGTGCGCAAACTATTTTACCATCCGTTGTCCAATCTCCAACAGCAATAAAAGCACTACATCTTTCTTGGGCGCCACCTTCTTTTGAAGATGTATTATTTGATATAGAAGATTTAATAGCTGCTTCTTCTTCTGGCATATTAGCCCACCAACCTTCAGTTAATGTAAAATAATTATTCCAAGCAACGACTTCATCAATTGACATATTAGCCCCTTCAGCAAATCCTACCATTTCTTCATAAAATTCAGGAAAATGTTCTTCTATTTTTGGAGTAAAATACTTTTTAGCTGCTTTAATAAAAAAATCCCATTCTACACCAAAATCTGTATAAATTATAAAATCTAATATACGCCTAACTTCTTTCATATCTTTTACCATTAATTTTCCATATGCAAATCCTCGTTCTTTAGGCAATCCCTTAATAGAAATATACGTCCACCCATTTAAATCATAACGAATTCCATTTTGTACTCTTTTATTTTCTGTATCTGTCATATATTATTATAATATTATTTTTCATTTTTAGATTTTTCATTTTTAGATTTTTCATTTTTAGATTTTTCATTTTCATGAATAGGGGTTTTGTCTTTATGAATTGGAACAACTATATTAAAAATTTTAGAAACTAAATGTGAAAAACTAACAAAAAACCCAAATAAAATAATAATAAATGCTATTATATCACTTCGTGTTGTTTGTTTTTTTAAGTAAAATTTATTTATTAATATTATTAAACAAAATTGTATAATAATCAATAAAAATGTATCTTGAGTTGGAGTTACTAAGTCATATTTATTACCAACCATTATTGTTAATGTCATAAAAATCCAATCTAACCAAGCAAATGGTATAGCCATTTTGTAGGCTTCCCACATTGATAAATTTTTGAATGGAAGAGTTACATATTGCCCCCACATTGATAAACTTTGAGCTAATATAAATAAAAAT
>JGI25920J50251_10000435_pt1 | contig 14143 bp, 10 predicted proteins | sample LauGreBMM110DCMD_2_FD_50251 | JGI IMG/M metagenome (IMG submission 50251) | reverse complement strand
TTTTTTTTTTTTTTTAGATAGTTGTAATTTAGTACATAATTTGTTAGAATTACATGTAGTTAAAAGCGGACGTGGCGAAATTGGTAGACGCACTAGATTTAGGTTCTAGCGAGCAACCCTCATGAGAGTTCGAGTCTCTCCGTCCGCAATTGTTTTCGAATTTATAATCTTAAGATTATGAATTCTACTTTTTTCTTAAGAAATTAAAAAAAGTAGAATTAATGTTTATATAATTGAAATTAAGGTTAAGGAAAAATGGAATGTAGAAAATATAATATAGTTTACAAAAACAAGAATTAAGTTTATGTCGCATAATGTAAGAGTTTATGATACTTGTATTGGATGTACGCAATGTGTACGTGCCTGTCCTTGTGATGTCTTAGAGATGGTTCCTTGGGATGGGTGCAAGGCAGGTCAAATTGCGTCGGCTCCAAGAGCAGAAGATTGTATTGGGTGTAAGCGTTGTGAAACTGCATGTCCAACAGACTTTTTAAGTGTTCGTGTTTATTTAGGTAGTGAAACATCTAGAAGCTTAGGTCTAACTTACTAAATATTTTTTTATATGATGTTTAGTTAGCATAAAAAATTGGTTAAAGAGTATCGGCGAAAGATACGTTCACTTTTTAACCAATTTTTACACTTCAGTATTTTTCATTGATAATTCAATAAAATTTTAAGAATTAGTGGGGGTGGAGGGACTTGAACCCTCACGACTGTATAGCCAACAGATTTTAAGTCTGGTGTGTCTACCATTCCACCACACCCCCATAATAAGGCGACACCCAGATTCGAACTGGGGATAGAGAATTTGCAATCCACTGCCTTACCACTTGGCTATATCGCCTATAAACTTCTCAAAGTGTAATAGAGAATGCTTATTTTGGAAAGAACTTTGTTAATACTATATCTTTAAGAGAAGAAAAGTTTGATGCTTGATTAAATAAAGTTTGCGGTTTAATTGCAATCGGTAATTAAGATTCTTATTAATAATATATGATACATCTATTTTATTAAATTTTAAAAACGCTCGTAACTCTTAAATATTGCACAATGTTAGCTTATAATATTACTAGGTATAAGCGGGTATAGTTTAGTGGTAGAACCTTAGCCTTCCAAGCTAATGATGAGAGTTCGATTCTCTCTACCCGCTTTTATAATAAAAACAATAATAAGATAATTTAAAGCCTTTCTATAAGTATTGGAAGTATACTCAACAATGCCCAAATTTAACATTAATTTATGAAAAGCTTGAAAAAATAAGATTTGATTTCTTGTTAAAAAAATAACAAATACGTTATATAATTTCATTCAAGTAACTTTTATAAGTAGTAAGAAAAAGTATTCTAATTGAAATAGTTTAGTTATTGTCACATTGACTAAATTGATATTAGTACTTTTCACCTTTTGATTATATCAAAGGGCAATACGAATTAATCAATAATTTAATAGGAGAGAGAATCGTGTCAGGTGGTTCAACAGGAGAAAGACCTTTTACAGATATTTTAACAAGTATCCGTTATTGGATTATTCATAGTATTACTATCCCAGCACTGTTCGTTGCAGGTTTCCTTTTCGTTAGCACAGGTTTAGCTTATGACGCTTTTGGTACTCCACGACCTAATGAGTACTTTACACAAGATCGTCAGCAAATTCCTCTTGTTAACGATAGATTCAGTGCTAAACAAGAGCTTGAGGATTTAACTAAAGGATTATAAAAATAGAAAACACGTTCGAGGTTTAAATGATCAATACAAATCAACCAGTAGCATATCCTATTTTCACATTTCGTTGGTTGACTATCCATGCATTAGCTGTACCAACGGTTTTCTTCCTTGGTGCAATTACATCAATGCAATTTATTCAACGATAGGAGAGTATTAAATGAGCGCACCAAATCCTAATAAACAACCGGTAGAATTAAACCGTACTTCATTATACTGGGGTCTGCTTTTATTCTTTGTTTTAGCAGTACTTTTCTCTAGCTACTTCTTTAACTAGTACCAATATAAGTAAAAATTTGAGAACTTATCTCAGTATTTAAGATTCTAACTTACGGAGATTATCATTATTATGTCTGATATAGGAAGAGTACCACTTTGGATGGTAGCAACTGTTGGCGGACTTGCCGCGCTAGGTCTTTTATCATTATTTTTCTTTGGGTCATACTCGGGCCTAGGGTCATCACTATAGCTAGATTAGTCTATAAAGGGTCCATAAGAAATAAAATATTTTATCTCTTATGAACCTTTAAAATTTTTAAATTATTCCCTTAAAAATAGGGATCTTTTTTAAGCTAGATATTTTTTAAAAATATTAGATAGATATTGACAAACTATACTCTTCAATATTAGTCTATGATTTTAACACATTTTTCCTCAGTAGCTCAGGGGTAGAGCGATCGGCTGTTAACCGGTTTGTCGTAGGTTCAAATCCTACCTGGGGAGTTTGAAATAATTCCTAGTTTTTAAAATAGACATAGGTAAATAGATCAACGCCAACTTAAAGAAGATCTAAGACTTATTTTAAGTCTTAGATCTTCTTTAAGTTGGCGTTGATTTATGCGGGAACCACGTTGAAAATTCCTGTTAAAACAACCAATGCAGACCATAGTCCAGCACCGCTCCAAACTATACTTTGAGACTTCTCCCATTCACCTGGAGTAGCTAGGATTACAGGAACCGCAACTACCATCAGGAATGACACTACTATAAGAAGGAATACAAATACTTGAACGATTCCAATCATGTGATATATATCCTAGTTACTAAATAAAAATGCGTATTGTAGAAAAATTCACTTTTTCTTTAAAAATGCATTTCCTTACTAACATTTTATAACATATTCTAAACATGTTGTAACAAATTCTTTTATTAAATTGTTATATAATTAAGTATAAGCTTTTTTATATTTTGTGAGGTTAACGTTAAATGGATGTAAATTTACTATTATCGGCGCTACCTGAACCATATACAGCATTTCGTCCTATAGTTGACGTAATGCCTGTTATTCCGGTACTCTTCCTTTTATTAGCTTTCGTATGGCAAGCGTCTGTAGGATTTAGATAAAAAATTATTTTTTTCCTTCTGCAAACTGTTATATAGTTGTAGAAATAAAACCCTAATATGTCTTGTTTTAAACAATTCCTATTAGGGTTTCGAAATTGTGTCAATTAACTTAAATATCAAATAATATCAAAAATTTATGGTTGATACTGCATCAAAAACAGGGTTTATTTCGCAAATTATTGGTCCTGTGTTAGACATAGAATTTCCTAGTGGCGAATTACCAAGAGTGTATAACGCTCTTGTTGTTGGAACTGGCGCTTCAGCCGTTACTTGTGAAGTTCAACAACTTCTAGGTAGCAACAAAGTTCGTGCGGTTTCAATGACTTCAACGGATGGTCTTAAAAGAGGGGCATCAGTAGTTGATACTGGTTTCGCTATTAGTGTACCGGTAGGTCTAGCTACTTTAGGACGTATCTTTAACGTTTTAGGTGAGCCGGTAGATGAGCTTGGTAGCTGTGATGCTAAATCGACTCTACCAATCCACAGAAATTCTCCTTCTTTCGCAGAATTAGAAACTAAACCATCTATTTTTGAAACAGGTATTAAGGTTGTAGACCTTCTAGCTCCATATCGTCGTGGTGGTAAAATTGGTTTATTCGGTGGTGCTGGTGTAGGTAAAACAGTGCTTATTATGGAACTAATTAACAACATCGCGAAAGCACACGGTGGTGTATCAGTATTCGGTGGTGTAGGTGAGCGTACACGTGAAGGTAACGATCTTTACTGTGAAATGAAGGAATCTGGTGTAATTAATGAGAAGAAGCTAGAGGAATCTAAAGTAGCTCTTGTTTATGGACAAATGAATGAGCCTCCTGGAGCTAGAATGCGTGTAGGTTTAACAGCTTTAACAATGGCTGAATATTTCAGAGATGTTAACAAGCAAGACGTTCTTCTTTTCATTGATAACATTTTCCGATTTGTGCAAGCCGGTGCTGAAGTATCAGCTCTACTTGGACGTATGCCATCAGCTGTAGGTTATCAACCAACTCTGGCGACTGAGATGGGTGTTCTACAAGAAAGAATTACGTCAACACAAGAAGGTTCAATTACTTCAATCCAAGCTGTTTATGTACCTGCTGACGATCTAACCGATCCAGCCCCAGCTACAACATTTGCGCACTTAGATGCAACTACAGTATTATCTCGTGGTCTAGCTTCTAAGGGTATTTATCCAGCTGTAGATCCTTTAGACTCTACATCAACAATGCTTCAACCTGAAATTGTTGGCGATGAGCACTATAATACAGCTCAGCGTGTTAAACAGACTCTTCAACGTTACAAAGAACTTCAGGATATCATTGCGATTCTAGGTCTTGATGAACTTTCTGAAGACGATCGTTTAGTAGTTGCTCGTGCTCGTAAAGTAGAACGTTTCTTATCACAGCCTTTCTTTGTAGCAGAAGTATTCACAGGTTCTCCTGGTAAATATGTAGGTCTACAGGATTGTATCACTGGATTTAATGATATTCTTGACGGAAAGTATGATGACTTACCAGAACAGGCTTTCTATCTTGTAGGTGGTATGGATGAAGTAATTTCTAAAGCACAGAAACTAAAAGGATAATCTATTATGAGTTTAAACGTTCGTGTAATTACACCAGATAAAGTTGTTTGGGATGCAGTAGCTGAAGAAATCATTTTACCTAGTAGTACTGGTCAACTTGGTATTCTCACAGACCACGCTCCACTTCTTACAGCCCTAGATATAGGTGTTATGAAATTAAAAACTGCAGGTAAGTGGACTTTTATTGTTCTAATGGAAGGTTTCGCCGAAGTTGAGAACAATAAAGTCACTATTCTATGCAATGGTGCTGAAGAAGGTAGTAGTATTAACAAGGCTACCGCTCAAGAGGAGTTAGAAAGAGTTACTTTATTAGTTGATCAAGCAGAGACTAAGAAAGAAAAGATTGAAGCTACGATTGAGTTACGCAAAGCGAAAGCACGCTTACAAGCGGTAGCTTAGAAAAAAGACTTCTAATTAAAAAATTAATTAGAAGTCTTTTTCAAACAATTTATTAGTTAGGTTTAGATATAATATTATATATTAAGATTCTTGTAAAACTTCAAATCTTTCGCCTAATAACACTTTAACTTTACCATCCTCACCAATGTCAACTACAGCAGTGTCGCCAGCTTTAATTTTTTCTGAAAGTACTTCCTCAGCTAAACTATCTTCTAATAAACGCATTACTGCTCGACGAAGTGGACGTGCTCCATATGCTGGGTTAAAACCTTCGTCAATAAGACGTGTTTTAAAACGATCAGTAACCTCTAGCTGGATACCTTTCATAGAAATACGGTCAAATACTTCTTTCAGCATAATTTCTGCAATTTGTCCTACTTCTTCTTTTGTTAACTGTCGGAAAACAATAATTTCATCTAAACGGTTTAAAAACTCTGGTCTAAAGTATTGCTTTAACTCTTCATTTACTAAAGTTTTAATACGATTATATTGTGAACTTGACTGATCTTCAGATAATTCAAAACCTAAACCTCCGCCACCTTTTTCAATAACTTTTGAACCAATGTTCGAAGTCATAATTAAAAGTGTATTTTTAAAGTCGATCATTCTACCTTTCGAATCTGTTAATCGTCCATCTTCGAAAATTTGAAGCATCAGGTTAAAAACATCCGGGTGGGCTTTTTCGACTTCGTCAAACAATACTACAGTATATGGTCGACGACGAACAGCCTCAGTAAGTTGACCACCTTCGTTGTATCCTACATAACCTGGAGGGGAACCAATCAATTTTGATACAGTATGTCTTTCCATGTATTCGGACATATCCAGACGAACCATAGCCTCTTCTGAGCCAAAGAAATAAGCTGCTAAAGCTTTTGTAAGCTCAGTTTTTCCGACACCAGTTGGCCCTGAAAAAATAAAACTTGCAATAGGTCGATTAGGGTTCTTAAGACCTACACGTGCTCGTCTTATTGCTCTTGAAACGGCTACAACTGCTTCATCTTGACCAATAATACGACCATGTAGTGTTTCTTCCATTTGAAGAAGCTTTTCGGATTCACTTTTCGTCAGTTTATTTACTGGGATACTAGTCCAAGCAGCAACAATCTGTGCGATATCCTCTTCTGTAACAATAGGAGTACTATTTGTTGGTTCCGAGGATGTTTTTTTACTTTGGGCAATTGCGTTAATTTGTGCTTTAATTTCCATTTCACGTTCACGAAGTTGACCCGCTTTTTCGAAATCTTGAGCGCGAACTGCCTCATCTTTAGTTTTTAAAACTTCTCTTAACTCTTGATCTAACTCTTTTGCTGCTGCAGGAAGCTGTGAATTTAAAAGTCTTACTCGTGATCCCGCTTCATCAATTAAATCAATTGCTTTATCCGGAAGGAAACGATCTGCGATGTATTGATCAGCAAATTTAGCCGCTGCGACTAGAGCTTCGTCTGAGATAATAAGCTTATGATGCTTTTCATAGCGATCTCTTAAACCATATAGAATTTCGATAGTTTCATCAACTGAAGGTTCTCCAACCATTACAGGCTGGAAACGTCTTTCAAGAGCGGCATCTTTTTCAATGTGTTTTCTATACTCTTCTAAAGTAGTAGCTCCTATACATTGAAGTTCACCACGAGAAAGAGCTGGTTTTAAAATATTCGCAGCATCAATAGCACCTTCTGCGGCACCAGCACCAATTAAAGTATGTACTTCGTCAATAACTAAAATGATATTGTTTGCTGTTCTTACTTCATCCATGATTTTTTTCAAACGCTCTTCGAATTCACCACGATATTTCGTTCCAGCAATTAATAAGCCGATATCTAGAGCCACAACTCTTTTATCTTCTAAAGTATCCGGAATATCACGATTAGCAATTCTTTGAGCTAAACCTTCGGCAATTGCTGTCTTACCAACACCAGGCTCACCAATTAAAACTGGATTATTTTTAGTTCTACGCCCTAGAATTTGAATAACACGTTCAATTTCTTTTGCTCTTCCAACTACAGGATCTAATTTTCCTTCTATAGCCTTTTGAGTCAGATTTGTACCAAATTCCTCTAAAGTAGGTGTTTTACTTCTTGTACCAGTATTTCCAGCGGCAGCTTCTGTATTATCTCCAAGAGATCTGATGATTTGACTTCTTACTTTAGTTAAGTCAACACCTAAGTTTTCTAAAACACGAGCAGCAACACCTTCACCTTCTCTAATTAAGCCTAATAAAAGATGTTCAGTACCAATGTAGTTATGCCCAAGCTGCCTTGCTTCTTCTAAAGATAGCTCAAGAACTCTTTTCGCACGGGGTGTAAATGGAATCTCAACAGCAACGAATCCAGACCCACGTCCGATAATCTTTTCTACTTCAACACGAGCATCTTTTAGATTAACTCCCATTGATTTTAGCACTTTCGGACCGATACCCGTACCTTCACCAATTAACCCAAGTAAAATTTGTTCAGTTCCGACAAAATTATGCCCAAGTCGTCTCGCTTCTTCTTGCGCGAGCATAATAACTTTAATTGCTTTCTCTGTAAAGCGTTCAAACATTACTCTTATGTAATGAAAATATCATTATCTTTGATAATTAGTATAATAACATAAAATGAACGGATTACCTATTACTAGATATTAGATTGTCACGTAACTTTAAATGTATAAATATAAATGAGAATGTTTACTTTTTAATAAAATACGATAAGATCTTGATTTGTAAACTAACCTATCAAGAGCTTATCGTTCTAAATTTAATTTAAGTTAATTATAAAATTATAAGTTACCTCTCTTAAAATAAAGTAGGAAAATAACAGCAGGTCCTGAAAGAACAACTAAGCCAAGTGATAATAGTTGAACAATTGTATTCCAGTTAATCATATTTATATAATTATAATTGTGCTTCCAAATTTAAATACTAAAAATTCTGAAGTATTCCTTTTAAATCTCTTAGCTATTATTATACTAGATTTAATGAAATAAATTGCATATATCTAATTAAAGATAAAAAATTTTATTTCTAATAGAACTGTATAGAAGTATAAAGTACATAAGACTCCTTTCGTCGAAACATTTGACGTTATTTTTATAAACCTATATAATATAAAATATACTACATCGTAGCTAAACCTTAGCGCTCTTAGTTCAGTTGGTAGAACGTAGGTTTCCAAAACCTGATGTCGTGGGTTCAAGTCCTACAGGGCGTGCTAGAATTTATTACAATTTGATATATTATACTTTGTTTAAAAACGTAGTAGAAACTTTTTAACTTAGATGTTATAATCGATAAGATGAAACTATAAAATTTTAGGAGAGGTGGCTGAGTGGTTTAATGCTTCAGATTGCTAATCTGATGTACGTTTTATATGTACCGTGGGTTCGAATCCCATCCTCTCCTTTTTTAAGTTGTTTTCCTAAATTAAAAATTCAATAAAAAGTTTTACCTAATAAGAAGTTAAGTGAATTTTAATTAATCGTTTAATATAAGTTTTTAAACCTTAAATTAAGCACATTTTCTTTAATTTTATCTGCGTTATCTAGTGATATCAAATCGGACTCATTATTTCGCCAATTTCCTTGTTTCAAATTAATGTAACTATTAAAGCCAGTACCTGCTGGAATTAAACGCCCAATAATAACGTTTTCTTTAAGGCCATTAAGCCAATCTTTTTTACCCTCAATAGCAGCTTCAGTCAATACACGTGTTGTTTCTTGGAAACTAGCCGCGGATATAAAACTATCACTATTTAAAGAAGCTTTAGTTAAACCCAATAATATCGGCGAAAATAGAGGCGGTATCTGATTTGCAGAAGCGGAAGCTTCTGATACTATTTCTGCTTGGTTTAAGCTAATTATTTCACCCGGAAGCAACGCGGTATCACCACTATCGACAATTCTTACTTTCGATGTCATTTGTTTAACGATAATTTCAATGTGCTTGTTAGAAATTTGAACACCTTGTGATAAATACGTTCGTTGAACCTCATTTACTAAAAATAACTGCAAATATTTAAAACTTTTTTTGCATGCTTCAACTGGTGTTATTTGTTCTATATAAGAATCAAATAAAACATCAAGCATTTCATGTGGACTAATAGCCCCATCCGTTAAAGGTTCCCCCAAACAAACAAAAGTGCCATTTGAAAACCTTACTTTTGTTTTTTGTTTAATATCAACTATTTTTTGGTTTCCTTTTAAATCTGTTATTTCTATTTTTGAATTACGTAAATACGCATGACCTTCCGACGGGGATAATATGCAACCATTTCGAATTTTACGAGCTTCAAGAATTTCCTCCACTTTTGGTAAACCTTGAACAATATCGACGGTTTTCAATTTGTCGTAAACTAAGGTCGCTAAAACATCCCCTCGTTGAACTAATGCTCCGGATTTTATATGCAGAATAGTTTCTTCAGAAATCATATACGGTCGACCAATTCGTATAGAAATATGCGAATTATCAATGGCATATACTTGACCTGAATAGTTTGATTTGATTGTTTTAGTTATTAATGTTCCTTTTCTAATCAATGCCCCAGGTTTGACGATAGCTTTATCGTTATTAGTTTTTACATAAGGAATTTTTTTGATATCTTTTTCTTTTAAGATTAAAACTTCTTTTGTATTTCCTTTTGATACGTTAATGGATGCGACCGTCCCTAACATATTAACGTTTATTTGCGTTTGAGCTAAAATCGTGTTTACTGGAACATACTGATTTTCTTTAACTAAATATTGAACCGAATCAGGCATATTTTGATTTGATTCGTGTAATGTTTTAACATCTAGTGTAAGGTTTTCGTAAAGAGAAATTTTTAAATTTTTACCTCCGCGAGTTTTAAACTCTAATTTAGGCTGAAGATTGGAAGAAAGGTTACGTATTTCAAGTATAAGAAAAGTTTGTACTAGGTTTACCCCAGCGCTCGATTTAATACGCTCCCAATTTTTAAAAAAGATTCTTTTAACCGTTTTTAATTTTATGTTATTATTTTTCTTTTTTTTCTCAGGAAAAAACGAATTTTTTAAAGAAAATTCTTTTTCTCTGGGTATATTATAAGTTTTTACTGGCCTAACAAGTAAATAGTGCACTTCATTTACAGAAATAAATTCTAAGTAAACTAGAGTTTGCGCAACAATATTGGGAAGTATTTGCTGACCTGCTTTTACAAATTGATTTGTTTTATTTAACTTTGGTACAGTTTCGCCCTTTAAAAGAAATAATTCAGCTGGCTTAATAATTAGTTCATTCGATTCTTTGTTGATTTCAACAAAACCTGCAGCTTTACTGAAAATACCCGTTAGTATTTCGGTATCCTTTTCTATAAAGCTTCCGTTAGTGACTTTTATAGAATTCCTAACTGTATTTGATACCCTATGAGTTTCCTCTGGAATCCAATAAAGGATACCAGAAAACATTTCTTTACTGTTTTTTGTTTTTTTCTGGGTCGAATTACTTTCCAAACTATAGGTTACAATACCTCCTGTTTCTGTTTTATAAGAATCATCTAGAAGTACGGCAATTGTTTGACCATGTCGAAGAGTTTCATTGGGTTTTGCTTTAAGTTGAAATTTTTTCCCATTTGTTGTTTCAATAATTGGTTTTATAGTTTTATTGTGTTTTTCACTACTTAGAAATAGATTATTGACTAAGAAGGAAAAACTCATTATTTTTACACTTTGTGTTTTTTTGTCAAATTGAACTATTCCAGCGTATTGATTTACAATTTCTTTTTTTGCAAAAGTTTTGTCCGAGTTAATCGATTCTCCAAGCTTTACAAGTAATTTTGTTGAGCGTGGTAAAGAATAACGCTCACCAAAGAGTACCCATATCAAACCTGATTTCTTACTTATAGTTACTAATGTTCCTTGTTTATCAATATTTTTAATTACCTCGATGTTACGAAAAAATGTTTCGCCAGAAACTTCGGTATAAATATCTTTTCTATCTTCTTCAAGAATTAAGTTTGCATCTTTTTTAATTTCCGCGATAATTTGGTTATCATGTACTTTTTGGCCATTATTTACAAGTAAGGTTGTTTCGGGAGGGATCGATAAAGATATTCGTGTGCCTATTGAATTTTCTATTTCAAGTGAAAGTTTTTCATTTAGTTTAAAACCCTTTTCTCCATGAATTGTTCGAACTAAAGAACTAGTTGTTTGATCGGGAAAAAAGACAGTTCCAGAAAAAGGTGCTCTAATTTGTTTTGTTAGATCACCTGAGAAAACTCCTCCGGTATGAAATGTACGCATTGTTAATTGCGTTCCTGGTTCTCCAATAGATTGGGCTGCTATTATTCCAACTGCTTCACCTAAGTCTACAAGTCTTGAATAAGATAAGTGCCAACCATAACAGTTGCGACATACAGATCTTGTTGAATTACAAGTTAATGGTGATCTTACATTAAATGTTTTTAAAGAAGCATTTTCAATTTTTTTAAATATTTGCTCGGTGATCTCAGTATTTGAGTTTATCGTTTCTGAATTAGGTAAAAAAATGGGATCCGCAGTTAATCTTCCCACAATTTTATCTTTTAAACCTAACGAACGCATATATTTTTCTAGATCTTCTTTGGATAAACTATCGTGGGTTTGACAATCATCTTCACGGACAATAATATCCTGTGCCACATCAACAAGTCTTCGGGTTAAATACCCTGAATCCGCTGTTCTTAAGGCAGTGTCTACTAAACCTTTTCTAGCACCGTAAGAAGAGATAATATACTCGGTTACCTTTAAACCTTCTCGAAAATTACTTTTAATTGGCAAATCAATAATTTGTCCTTGAGGGTCCGCCATTAAACCACGCATTCCTACTAATTGACGCACCTGAGAAATATTTCCTCTTGCACCAGAGAATGCCATAATATAAAGAGGATTCAATGGATCACTTTCACGAAAATAAATAAGAACTTCATCCTTTAAAAAATTACTCGCATTATTCCAAATATCAATTACTTTTTGAAAACGTTCAACACTAGTAATTTTTCCGATTCCGTATTTCTCTTCTGTTGTTTCAACTTCATCACTTGTTAAACCTAGTAAATGTCGTTTCTTCAAAGGAACTCTTAAATCTTCAATACTTAATGAAATTCCAGACTTAGTAGCATAGTGAAAAGTAAGGTTTTTTAATTTGTCAGCAATGATTGAAGATTTAACTATGCCATAATTGTGAAACGCAATAGACATTAAATTTTGTAATTTGCGCTTATTAATGACTTCATTACTGAAATGAAATTTATTATTAGTATTAATTTCCTTCATCTTAAAATAGATTTCGTGTTAAATTAAAATATTTGCATTTTTATTGTTGAAAAACTTCGTTTAAAAGTATTCGACCAGGGGTTGTCCGGATATATTTAGCAAGAATATTCCCTTCTAAATCTTCTTTGACTTTTTCATTATGGGAAATTCGGTAAATAAAATTTTCAACTTTTTTTTCAACTGTTGAACCTTGTGAAATCGGACTTGAATCATCAACCCGTACCCAAATAAATTTATGTAAAGCAATTAGAGATTGTTGATATGCTAGTAAAGCATCCTTAAAATTAGAAAAATATTGTTCATTACCGTTTTGGCTTGCTGGATTATTCGCAGTTAGATAGAAACAACCTAAAACCATATCTTGGCTTGGTGTAAGAATAGGCTCCCCCGTTGCTGGAGATAGAAAATTGTTAGGCGCTAACATTAGAATTCTTGCTTCAGTTTGCGCTTCAAGACATAATGGAATATGAACAGCCATCTGATCCCCATCAAAATCTGCATTAAAAGCGGGGCATACTAATGGATGCAATTTAATAGCTCTACCTTCCACCAATATAGGTTCAAATGATTGAATACCTAAACGGTGTAAAGTGGGAGCACGGTTTAAAAGAATTGGGTGACCTTCCATAACTTGAGCAAGAATTTCCCAAGCTAAAACTTCATTTTTTTGGATTATATTTTTCGCCGCTTTAATATTGTTTACTAGACCATCGTATATTAAGTGATGAATAACAAAAGGTTGAAATAGTTCTATTGCCATTTCTCGAGGTAATCCACATTGGTTTAACTTTAATTCAGGGCCAACAATAATTACGGAACGTCCAGAATAATCAACGCGTTTTCCTAATAAATTTTGGCGGAAACGGCCTTGTTTTCCTTCGATGATATCAGATAATGATTTTAGAGGTCTGTTGTTCAGTCCGACAACAGCGCGACCTCTTTTTCCATTATCAATCAAAGCATCAACCGCTTCTTGCAACATTCGTTTTTCATTACGGATAATTAATTCAGGCGCCATTATTTCTTGTAAACGGGCTAATCTGTTGTTTCTGTTTATAACACGGCGATATAAATCGTTTAGATCTGAGGTCGCAAATCTCCCCCCATCTAGCTGAACCATAGGTCTTAAATCAGGAGGTAACACAGGTATTATGTCAAGAATCATCCAAGATGGGTCACACCCTGACGCAATAAATTGATCAATAGTGCGCAATCTTTTAATTAACTTATCACGATCTAAGCCTTTCTTTGCTAGAGGAATTTTTTCTCTCAACTGTTTGGATTCGCTTTTTAAGTTTACGTTCTGTAAAAGTTTTTTTATTGCTTCAGCACCAATATCTATCTCTATTGTAGTTGTATCTTCGTGACTGTAATCAAATGCGGCCCAATCTGTCTCCATTAAAAGTTGCTTATATGTAAGTTCATCTGTATTACCAGGATTTGTTACAATATAAGAGTTAAAATAAACGATCTGCTCCAGTTCTTTTAAGCTTAAATTAAGTATTAATGCGATTTTGCTGGGACGACCTTTAACATACCAAACGTGCGTAACAGGCGAGGCAAGCTCAATAAAACCCATTCGATGACGTCTCACGTTTGATTCTATAATTTCAACGCCACAACGCTCGCATACTATTCCTCTATGTCTAATACGTTTATACTTACCACAATGGCATTCCCAATCGTTTACTGGCCCGAAGATTCGCTCGCAAAAAAGGCCATTCATCTCCGGTTTTAAAGTTCGATAATTGATTGTTTCTGGTTTTGTTACTTCGCCAACAATTTGTCCATTAGGTAAAATCCTTTCACCCCACGCACGTATTCGAGCCGGTGAAGCTAAATTTATTTTAATGTAGTCAAAAGACCT
>JGI25920J50251_10000433_pt1 | contig 14173 bp, 9 predicted proteins | sample LauGreBMM110DCMD_2_FD_50251 | JGI IMG/M metagenome (IMG submission 50251) | reverse complement strand
GGCCGGCGGCGACATCGCGCTCACGAGCAAGAAGAGCCTCCGGGACTTGTTCGCGAGAAACGTAGAGCGGGTGGGCTGCGGCGATGTGAAGGGTGACGTCTTTAACGAAATCACGGAAGATTTCGTTTTTAGCAACGAAGTCCGTTTCGCAGTTGATTTCGACGAGAACGCCAACTTTGCCTTGGAGATGGATATAGGAGGCTACAATGCCTTCCTTGGCCTCGCGTGAGGCTTTCTTACCAGCACTAGCAATACCTTTTTTGCGAAGGATATCTTCAGCGGCGACGATGTCACCCTTCGCTTCCGTGAGGGCGTTCTTGCAATCCATCATCCCCGCATTTGTTTTTTCGCGGAGTTCTTTAACGAGGCTTGGTGAAATATCAGACATGGGAAATGTGTATTAAAAAAGAATCTTACAGTTGAAATGACAGAGAAAAAATGAAACCCATTGGCATTAAGTGGGACGTCAGGAATCGAGATTCACAGGCGTCCCATTTTTAAAACAAGTTTAAAAAACTTAATACGTGGTAATGGGATTCTACTCAGATACTGCGGCGAGCTCTGGAGTTGCCGTTTTTGCGGACACCCCTTTCGCCTCCAAGACGGCCTGAACGATCTTGGATAGGACAAGGCGGATGGAGCGAATCGCATCGTCGTTGCCAGCAATTGGGTAATCGATTTTCTCGGGGTTACTATTTGTGTCAACGATGGCGATGATTGGGATGCCCAAGCGGTTGGCTTCGGCCACGGCGATTTCTTCACGAATGGTGTCGACGACGATGAGTACGTCGGGAAGCTTGTCCATGGCAACGATTCCACCCAGATTGTGGAGGAGTTTGACACCCTCACGACGGATGGAGGAGGCCTCGGCCTTGTTGATCTTTGCAAATGCAGGAGATTTTTCGAGAGCTTGGATCTCTTTCAGACGAGCCACGCTGCGGCGGATCGTCGTGAGATTGGTGAGCGTACCGCCCAACCAGCGCTGATTCACGTAAAGCTGGCCAGTGGCCTCTGCAGCTTCACGGACGGCTTCCTGCGCTTGTTTCTTGGTCCCAACAATCAAGGCTTTTCCGCCATTACGGATGAGATTCTTAAGGTATGTGGTAGCGCGGTCGAGTTGATCGATCGTGAGACCGATGTCGATGATATAGATCGAGTTCTTTTCCTCGAGGATGTAATCGCGCATTTTTGGATTCCATCGTTTGGTCTGGTGTCCGTAGTGGACGCCAGCCTCGAGGAGCTCCGTCATGAGTTCGATATTCGGATTTTTAGCTGATTCTGACATGGTGGTTGGTTGGGATTAACTGGCGACTTTTTGTGATTCTGCTTTTTTGGTGGCTTCAAGTCCATCGCCCGATTGGGTGATAGCGATGTTACGATGGGTGTGGAATCCAGTTCCAGCAGGAATTAGATGACCCATGATGACGTTTTCTTTGAATCCGCGAAGGCGATCGACTCTGCCGAGTGTAGCGGCTTCGGTCAATACGCGAGTTGTGTCTTGGAATGAAGCGGCCGAGATGAAGCTGTCCGTCTCAAGGGCGGTCTTGGTGATGCCCAAGAGAACTGGATTAGCTTCAGCAGGTTTACCGCCTTTTTTGATGACAGCTTCGTTTTCGGCTTCGAATGCGAGACGGTCAACTTGGTCACCCCAGAGGAGAGTGGTGTCTCCTTGCTCGGTGATTTTGACCTTGCGAAGCATTTGACGAACGATGATTTCGATGTGTTTATCGTTAATTTCGACGCCTTGTAGACGATAGACCTCTTGAACTTCGTTGAGCAAGTGCTCTTGAAGCTCTTGTGGTCCACAGATCTCAAGGATTTCGTGCGGAACGACAGGCCCCTCTGTGAGTTGCTGGCCTTTTTTAACAAGATCACCTTTGAAGACAATGATGTGCTTGTTAAGCGGGATGAGGTGTTCTTCTTCCTGTTTCGTTTCTGGATCAATAACGATAAGGCGGCGCTTGGCGCGAACGGTTCCGCCAATGTCCACCACACCATCGATCTTGGCGATATCGGCTGCATCTTTCGGCCTACGAGCTTCAAAGAGTTCGGCTACACGTGGAAGACCACCGGTGATATCCTTGGTCTTGCCGATCTTACGTGGTGTACGAGCCACACGTTGTCCGGCAGGAACCTTGGCGCCTTCTTTAACTTCGATGTGAGCGCCTGCAGGGATAGAGTAACTGGCAAGGACGTTCTTCGCTTCGTTTACGATGAGAATCTGTGGGTGCAAATCTTCTTTGTGCTCAATGACGACCGTTCCACGCACTCCTGTGGAATCGTCAATTTCTTGGCGAATGGTGACACCAGGGATCATGTCGCGGAATTCGATGCGACCGGCTTTTTCTGTGATGATCGGAACGTTATACGGATCCCACTGAATGAATGTTTCGCCTTTTTTGACAGTCGATCCATCTGCAACCGAAATCACNGAGCCAACCACCACAATGTGGCTTTCGAGTTCACGGCCGTCTTTTGAATGGAGGGAAACACTGCCGTTTTTATTGAGAACGACGTAGGTTTTCTCGACGGTTTCAACAACCTTAAGTTCATTGAAGCGAACGGTGCCATCATTTTTGGCTTTGATGATCGGTTGTTTGAACGTCTGGCTAGCTGCACCACCGACGTGGAATGTTCGCATCGTGAGCTGGGTGCCGGGTTCACCGATTGACTGGGCGGCAATAATTCCGACAGCTTCACCAAGCTTGATGAGCCCGCCAGTAGAAAGATTGCGTCCGTAGCAATGCACGCAAATGCCGCGTTTGGATTCGCAGGTGAGTGCGGAGCGGATTTTGAGTTGCTCATGACCCACTTTATCGAGCGCAGCGGCAGTTTCCTCATCGACAAGCTGATTGGCTTTGATGATGGCTTTGTTTGTGATCGGATCTTTGACCGATTCGCAGCTTGTGCGTCCGATGATACGTGTCGAGAGGCTAACGACTTCTTCGTCACCTTCGTAGATCGGACGAACAACGATGCCGTTGGCCGTTCCGCAATCATCGATGGTGATGATAACGTCTTGAGCTGCGTCAACGAGCTTACGAGTGAGGTAACCGGAATCCGCCGTCTTGAGAGCGGTATCGGCAAGACCTTTACGAGCACCGTGTGCGGAGATGAAGTATTCAAGTACCGTAAGACCTTCACGGAAGTTGGCGGTAATAGGCTGCTCGATGATTTCGCCCGAAGGCTTAGCCATCTGTCCGCGCATACCTGCAAGCTGTTTGACCTGGGTGCGGTTGCCTCGAGCGCCGGAATCCACCATCATGAACACGGGGTTCATGTCGCGCTTGTTGTCGTTATACTCTAAAGTACGGAAGAGAGCGTTGGCGATTTCTTCACCAGTGTGGGTCCAAATGTCTTGAACCTTATTTTTGCGCTCACCATCGGTGATAATACCACGACGATATTGTTTAGCAACCTCAGCGACCTCGCGGTAGGCTTTTTCAAGGAGTTGTGTTTTCTCCTTGGGAATCATCATGTCATTAATACCGATTGAAATACCAGCTTTCGTGGCTTCGCGGAATCCAAGCTCTTTGAGGAGATCGAGTGTTTCAACAGTTGTCTGCTGACCTGATGCTTTGTAGCAGCGCCAAATAATGTCGGAGAGTTGTTTCTTGCCACAAACCTTGTTGTAAAAACCAAGGGCTTTCGGCCAGATCTGGTTAAAAACAACGCGGCCAGCAGTGGTCTCAAGAACCTTTGGTTCTGGATCACCGTAAACTGTTGTTAGACCAAAATCGGGATTCTTGAACAGGATTCGGGTGTGAGTGCGAATGGCGCGATCGGTGAGTGCCAATTCTACTTCATCTTGATTGCCAAAAATAGGCAAACGCTTATCCTTCGCCGCATCCTCGCCGCGAGGCTTTTGGGTCAGATAATAGCAACCGAGCGGAATATCCTGTGAAGGAGTCGTGATCGGTTTTCCACTCGAAGGCGAGAAGATGTTGTTAGGAGCTAGCATTAACATCCGTGCTTCCATCTGGGCTTCAGTGGAAAGTGGGACGTGGACAGCCATTTGATCACCGTCGAAGTCGGCGTTGTAAGCCGTACAAACAAGCGGGTGAACGCGGATCGCTTCTCCTTCAATTAGGATTGGCTCGAAGGCCTGGATCGATAGGCGGTGAAGGGTAGGGGCACGGTTGAGAAGAACGGGGTGGCCCTTTGTGACTTCTTCAAGAATATCCCAAACTTCGGGCGTCTGGCGCTCGATGAGTTTTTTCGCGCTTCGGACCGTGTGAACGTATCCCAGTTCTTTGAGCCTGCGGATGATGAATGGCTCAAAAAGAACCAACGCCATTTTCTTGGGTAGGCCGCATTGGTTGAGTTTCAACTCAGGCCCGATAACAATTACGGAACGACCAGAGTAATCAACGCGCTTGCCGAGAAGGTTTTGACGGAATCGGCCGCCTTTGCCCTTGAGCATGTCGCTGAGGGATTTGAGTGGTCTGTTCGCCGCGCCTGTTACTGCACGACCATGGCGGCCATTGTCGAAGAGAGCATCGACCGATTCCTGAAGCATGCGCTTTTCGTTACGGATGATGACTTCAGGAGTTTTAAGCTGAAGAAGTGTTCTAAGGCGGTTGTTACGGTTGATAACACGGCGATAAAGATCATTGAGATCGGATGTCGCAAAGCGTCCGCCTTCCAATGGGACGAGTGGACGAAGGTCTGGCGGGATCACGGGAAGCACATTCAGAATCATCCATTCTGGACGAGTCCTCGACTCCATGAATCCTTGAACCAATTTTAGACGCTTGGCGTATTTCTTCCTAAGCTGCTTGCTTTTGGTCGAAGCCATGCCGTTTTCAATTTCGACTTGGAGGTTGGCCAGATCGATATTTGCAAGAAGCTTATGGATCGCCTCGGCTCCCATGGCGGCGCTGAAGTTTTCACCATATTGTTCTTCTGCATCGCGGAATTCTAATTCTGTCAGAAGTTGGCAACGCTCGAGCGGGGTATTACCCGGATCGATCACGACAAAATCTTCATAATAGATGACGCGCTCGAGTTGGCGGGACGTCATATCCAGCATGAGTCCCAAACGGGAAGGCATGCACTTGTAGAACCAGATGTGGGAGACAGGTACTGCAAGATCAATGTGGCCCATTCGCTCGCGGCGAACGCGAGAAACGGTGACCTCAACGCCGCACCGATCGCAAATAACACCCTTATGTTTAATGCGCTTATATTTGCCGCAGGAACATTCCCAGTCCCGAGTTGGACCGAAAATACGCTCGCAGAACAGACCACCTTTTTCGGGTTTGAATGTCCGATAGTTGATCGTCTCGGGATTTTTGACTTCGCCCTTGCTCCAGCTGCGCATGGAGTCTGGTGACGCCACTGTGATAGCTACCTCATCAAAACCGACTGGCTTCGAGTTCCCCATGGCTTCGCGGATATTAAGATCTTTCATGTATGATATGGTTCGTCAGATTTAGTTCGATTAATGATGTTTAGGCGATTCCTTCAACTAGAGCGGGATCTTTTCCGCCAACACGGACATCAAGGCCAAGGCCTTGCATTTCTTTGATGAGCACATTGAAGGACTCAGGTGTGCCCGCTTCGAGAGAGTTATCTCCCTTCACGATGCTTTCGTAGATGCGCGTGCGGCCTGCAACGTCATCTGATTTGACAGTAAGGAGTTCCTGCAAGGTATAAGCAGCGCCGTAGGCCTGCAATGCCCAAACTTCCATCTCTCCGAAACGCTGTCCACCGTACTGAGCTTTACCACCAAGCGGTTGCTGGGTGACGAGACTGTATGGTCCAACGGCACGGGCATGGATTTTATCAGCGACCAAGTGGCCAAGTTTCAACATGTAAATGTAACCGACGACGACCTGTTGGTCGAATGGTTCACCGGTCAATCCATCATAAAGGGTGGACTTGGCGTTTTCATTGATCCAAGTGAAGCCTTCGACTTTTCGAGCTTCCGCAAGGAATTCCCGAATCTTGGATTCGGAAATACCATCAAAGACAGGCGTAGCTACTTTAAATCCTAAGGCCTTGGCTGCGACCCCAAGGTGAGTTTCAAGAACCTGACCCACGTTCATACGACTAGGAACGCCGAGAGGGTTCAAGACGATGTCCACAGGAGTTCCGTCTGCAAGATAGGGCATATCTTCTTCTGGAACAATTCTAGCAACAACACCTTTGTTTCCGTGGCGGCCGGCCATTTTGTCTCCAACGCTGAGCTTGCGCTTGCTGGCAATATAGACCTTAACTTGCTTAATGATGCCGGGATCAATGTCATCACCGCTTTCAATGCGGCCTAGGTTGGCGTCGCGATCATTGTCCAAGTCCACAAACTTGTGTTCAAACTGGCCAATGATTTCGTTGATCTTGTTACGAATTGGGCTCGGATCGATTTCAACGTGGTTGTAAACGCCGGCCAATTTGCGAAGGAGTTGCTTAGTGATTTTGCGGTTGGCGGGAATGATAATTTCACCCGTCTGTGCGTTCACTACATCGAGAGGAATTTTCTCGTTGAGGAGGATATTCGCGAGGGATGCAGTGAGTTGATCATGCAATTCTTCTTGGCGCTTGTTGTAGTCCTCTACAATCATCTTCTGCTGACGCTTGGATTCTGCCGGAGTCATCTTGCTGCGNGTGACTTCTTTTTTTGACGAGACTTTGACGTCCATGACAATGCCGTATGTGCCCGAAGGAACTGTGAGCGAGGTGTCTTTAACGTCGGCGGCTTTTTCACCGAAGATAGCACGAAGGAGTCTTTCTTCAGGGGCGAGTTCGGTTTCGCTCTTGGGAGTGATTTTACCGACAAGGATATCGCCAGGCTTAACTTCAGCACCGATACGGATCACGCCGTCTGCTCCGAGGTTTTGGAGGGCCTCTTCGCTGATGTTCGGAATGTCGCGTGTGATTTCTTCTGGTCCCAGCTTGGTGTCACGAGCGCCGATCTCAAACTCATCGATGTGAATTGAGGTATAAATATCCTCTTTCACAACGCGTTTNGANATCATGATAGCNTCTTCGAAGTTGTATCCATTCCATGGCATGAATGCCACNAGTACGTTACGACCTAATGCGAGTTCGCCTTTTTCGGTGTTAGGACCGTCCGCAATGACATCCCCTTTCTTGATCGACTGACCTTTTACGACAATCGGCTTTTGATTAATGCAGGTGCTCGCATTCGAGCGCATGAATTTGCGTAATTCGTAAAGATGGACTCCATTTTCGGGATCGTGCTTGATCTTCTTTTTCCCTTCAGGAAGAGCTCCGTCCTTTGTGATAATGATATGGGTGGCTGTGACTGAAGCCACTTTTCCGGTTGCTTCGGCGCAGATGACTGCACGGGAGTCGCGTGCCACGCGTGCTTCCAATCCTGTTCCCACGAGAGGGGATTCGGATACTAGAAGAGGAACACCTTGACGTTGCATGTTCGAACCCATGAGAGCCCGGTTAGCATCATCGTGTTCCAAGAAGGGAATTAACCCGGCGGCCACGGATACCAATTGCTTCGGAGAAACATCCATGTATTGGATTTGGGCAGGCTCAACTTCGAGGAAGTCACCACGATATCGCGAGGAGACTTTTTCACCCGTCAAATTGCCTTTGGCATCGACTTCGGAGTTCGCTTGGGCGATGTAGAAGTTTTCGTCTCGATCCCCACTGAGATATTCGACCTCGTCGGTCACGCGAGCGTTGGCTACCTTGCGGTATGGTGTCTCGATGAATCCGAATTCATTGATGCGGGCAAATGTGCTCAATGAGCTAATAAGACCGATGTTCGGGCCTTCAGGAGTTTCGATTGGGCAAATGCGACCGTAGTGTGAAGGATGCACGTCACGAACTTCAAATCCGGCGCGATCACGGCTGAGACCTCCTGGCCCGAGGGCTGAGAGACGGCGCTTGTGAGTCAATTCCGAAAGCGGGTTCGTTTGATCCATGAACTGGCTCAATTGGCTGCGACCAAAGAAGTCGCGGACAACAGCGCTCAGAGACTTAGGATTAATGAGCTTCTGTGGAGTAATCTGGTCTGTGTTGATATCAAACAAGGTCATACGCTCACGAACGAGACGTTCCGTGCGGGAGAGACCCACGCGGCATTGGTTCGCAAGAAGTTCACCAACTGTGCGGACACGACGGCTACCTAAGTGATCGATATCATCGGTCATACCATCACCACCACGGAGGCGAACAAGATACTTCATCGCAGCGACAAAATCATCTTTTGTGAGTGTGCGTTGGTCGTTGCTGACTTTAAGTCCGAGCTTTTGATTGATTTTGTGACGACCAACACGGCCTAAATCGTAGCGCTTGGCATCAAAGAAAAGACGTTTGAGCATGCTACGGCTGTTCTGAACGGTGGGTGGGTCACCAGGGCGCAGTTTGCGGTAGATATCTTTAAGAGCCTCGTCCTCTTCATGAGCCGGATCTTTTTTCAAAGATTTGATGATCGTGTCATCTTCCTTCGTATCGACGACTTTAACAGACTTGTGNCCAAGTTTGATGAGTTCGCGAATGATGGCTGTCGTGAGNGGTTCAAAAGCACGTCCGACGGTGAGTTCACCATCACGGATATCGGCGATGAGAACCTTCGTCGCGATGACTTCCTCGTCGAGTTTCGCGCTGAGCTTGAGGTCCTCAGTTTTATAGAAAAGATTAATGATATCTTCGTCGTTCGGATATCCGAGGGTGCGAAGAAATGTGGTGGCCAGAAATTTCCGGCGACGCTTGCGGCGATCAAGATAGACGTAGAGGAGATCGCTTGTATCGAATTGAACTTCAATCCATGAACCGCGATCGGGAATGATACGGAATCCGTGAAGGATTTTGCCGTTTGTGTGAACAGATGTCTCGAAACAAATGCCTGGAGAACGGTGCAACTGGGATACCACGACGCGCTCGGCCCCATTAATGACAAAAGTGCCTTGAAGAGTCATGAGTGGCAATTCACCCATGTAAACTTTTTCCTCTTTAGTACTACGCTCGTCTTTGTAGCGAAAAGTGACGTAAAGTGCAGCGCTGTAGGTTAGGCCTTCACGCTGGGACTCGAGGGCCGACATTTTGGGCTCGTTGAGTTCGTAGCTTACAAAATCCAGTGAGGATTTGTCTTCGAAGCCAAGAATCGGGAAAAATTCACGAAAGACGGCCTGAAGGCCAACGTCCCTGCGTTTGTTAAGGGGGACATCTTTTTGAAAAAACTCGTTGTAGGAATTGAGCTGCAATTCAATGAGGTTTGGTGGCTCGATAGCCTCTTTCAATTTTCCGAAGTGGATGCGTTCAGACATGGTATTTGTGAGATGCCGCTAGTGGTTTTTGCCGGATTATCCGGCGATGGTCATCAGACGATGGACAAAAACGAAAATATCCGCCGACGAAAAAACGGCGCTTGAATCGCGCATGCTTTCGTTGACGGAGCTAAAATTTGTTTTGATGGAATTCGTCAGATGGCTTGTTTTGCTTTTGAAGCGAACGAGATAAATTAAAGGGACCCGCAGAGAGTACAAGAAAAAAATCTTATCTCTCTGCGGGGTTGAAACTGTCTTACTTGATTTCGACCTTGGCGCCGGCGGCTTCGATCTTTTTCTTGATCTCAGCAGCTTCTTCCTTGGTGACACCCTCTTTGAGGGCTTTAGGTGCGCTCTCAACGAGAGCCTTGGCTTCAGCGAGACCGAGACCGGCCACAGCTGCGCGCACTTCTTTGATGACGCCGATTTTATTTGTTCCGGCTTCAGTAAGGATGACGTCGAAGGAGGTTTTTTCCTCTACAGGAGCTGCTGCTGCCCCTGGGCCCGCTGCTGCCACGGCTACTGGTGCCGCTGCGCTGACGCCCCATTTTTCTTCGAGTTGTTTAACGAGATCGGCNACTTCGAGGACGGTAAGTCCGCTGAGTTGCTCGACGAGTGCATTTGTATCTGCCATATATTTATTTTTATTTGGTATNGTCGCTCACCGAGGCTNCGGTGAATTTGAGTCTGGCGCCGCCAGACCGACAAGGAACCGGTTTGTGTTTTCTTGTTAGTCGACTGCCAACCTTGCGGTGGACAGGCGAAATTCTTTGGTTGGAACTATTCTGCGCCTCCCATGGAGTCGCCTTTGGCCTTAAGGACGCGGGCCAAGCTGGCACCGGGTTCGTTGAGAACGCGAACGAGTTGGCTTGCGGGGGCCTGAAGGAGTCCCAGGAGTGTGGCGCGCAGGACGTCTTTGCTTGGCAAGTCGGCCAAGACGGCAACCTGAGCAGCTGAAAGAGCCGCATTGTCGAGTACTCCGCCTCTGACCGTCGGTTTTTTGAACTCGGCGGCAAATGTCTTGAGCACTTTCGCTGCTGCGCAAATATCCACTTCGCCAGTGACCATAGCGGTCTGGCCTGAAAGAGACTCAGACATTTCAGGCATCTGCAGTTCTTGGGCTGCGATACGCAAAAAGGTATTTCTTACAACGCTGATTTTTGCTCCGGCTTCGCTGAGCTTGGTTCGCAGGGTCTCGAAGTGCGGCACTTTCATGCCGGTGAAGTCAACGATGAGGAGGTATGGCGAGGCTTTGAGCTTCTCGCGCACGTCGGAGACGATTAAGGTTTTCTCGGGTCTCATGATTTTTTAATTAGTGTTTCAGGAACGATGAAGGATCAACCGAGAGACCGGGTGACATGGTGGCGCTCAAAGTGATGGCTTGAACAAATGAGCCCTTGGCTGTCGGTGGGCGGGATTTGATGACGGCGTCGATGACAGCGACACCATTCTCGAGAAGCGAATTTCCGTCGAAAGAAATTTTGCCAACAGGAACAGCAACATTACCGTTTTTGTCGAGTTTGAATTCGACGCGTCCCGCTTTGACTTCCTTGACAGCTTTGGCTGTGTCGTCGGTAACGGTTCCAGTTTTTGGATTCGGCATCAAACCACGTGGCCCGAGGACGCGACCAAGCTTACGAACTTCGGCCATGGCGGCTGGAGTGGCGACAGCGACATCGAAGTCGGAAAAACCGGCGCTAACTTTTTTAATGAGATCTTCGAATCCGACGAATTCTGCGCCGGCTTCTTTAGCGGCTTCAGCGGCTTGGCCTGTCGCGAATACAAGGACTCGGACGTTTTTTCCGCTACCGTTGGGTAGTGGGCAGGTGCCGCGTACCATTTGGTCACTTTGCTTGGGATCTACGCCCAGCTTGAATGAGAGGGTGACTGTTTGATCAAACTTTGGTGCGGGAAGGGTCTTGAGGATTTCAATAGCATCCGTGAGTTGATACTTCCGCTGCGGTTCGATTTTTGCTTCCGCTGCGCGATAGCGCTTGCTTCGTTTTTGTTGCATTTAATATTGTGCAGTGCGAGCGACCTTGTGGTCTCCTGCTGTTGATTTTTTCCTTGGTTGGGAGGCCAGAAACTAAAGGGTAAACCTTACATGTCAAATAAAAAAACCAAAAAAAATTTGACTGTGCGGTTGGGGGGGGTAGTTTGCACGCTCCGCAGGGCGAGAACAACGCTCCTTGTCGGCATCCTAATTATGAAAGCCCAATACATCGAAGAAGCATCCAAAGTCATTACCGATACCCATATTCTCATCAACATGGTATCTCGCCGCGTTCGTCAACTCAATGCAGGCAGTCGCCCACTCATTGATGCGGGGGTGTCTGTGGGTCTTGCTGATGTGGCTCTCCTTGAAATCGCGCAAGGTAAAATCGTTTTGGCAGAGTTGCTCGTGGACGCAGCTTAAAGGTCTGCTGCGTGCAGCGGCGGAAATATGGCATCTGATATTACCACCAACCGAAAGGCCCTCCGAGATTACCACATTCTCGAGAGGTTTGAGGGCGGGTTGGAACTCAAGGGAACTGAGGTCAAATCGATCCGCGCCGGACTTGTGTCTCTTCAAGGTGCGTTTGCCAAATTGGAATGTGGGCAGCTGTATCTTTTTGAAAGCACGATCCAACCCTACGAGCGTGCAAGTCATGAGCAGCATGAGTCCAAGCGTGCAAGAAGGCTTTTGTTGCACCGAGTGGAAATAGATAAGTTGGCCGGAGCGATCGAGCGGGATGGGCTCACTATTCCTGCACTTCGGCTTTATTGGAAAAAGGGCCTCGTCAAAATCGAATTGGGAATCGGTAAGGGAAAACAGGCAGCCGATAAGCGGATGGATTTGAAAAAACGTGTGGAGTCGAGGGAAGCCGAGCGGGCGGTGTCCGCATTCCATCGCCGGGGACAATAAGAATCAGAAACCCAATCGGGTTTCGTTGCTAGGCGAAGGTTGACGAAGTTTCAAGCAGATATCGTGGGTTCTTCGCATGCAAGAAACCGCTTGGGTGCTTGCTCTCAGGGGTATTTTTAGAAAAAAGAATGACTTTAAATTGGGCGCCCATCGTTTCAGGATGGAGGAGCATTTTTAGTGATCGGAGTTTTTTAAGTGTTACTGGCCCGGGGGCTTTTCCGTCCATGGATTGCAGCATTTTTGTAGCGGCACCGACGAGAAAGTGATGTTGATCAGTATAGCCGCGTAAGTTCAGCCCAACCGCCCAAGCATCGCGGGAGAGGGCGGAAAAGTCGACATGGGCAGTGATGTCCTTTTTGCCCGGATGATCGAGTGGGTTTTCGTCGCGGTGGTGTTTTGAGTAACAGGCCAGAGTCCCTTTGCTTCGGTGATCGGCCAGAAAGTCTTCGCCCGTCATGCCATAGTCGATCGCGAGAAGGAACCCCATTTGCATGGCGCTAGATATCCCTTGGAGGATCTCTTTTTGGCCGCGCCTGCATTCGGTGAGGAATCCATCCGGTCTTGGCGGGAGTGTCGTACCGATGATGAAATTTTGGCTTGGACTAAAAATAAAATCATCACCCTTCGAGTCAACAAGTAGCTCCCGCCACATCCCATCATGGGCCTCCATGATATCAAAAGGGAGCGCGTCGAAGAGCTCGTTTGAAAAGTGGACTCCGCAGAAAGGGGGAAGACAATCAGGTGTAAGGACCCAGGAAACATCGGCTCCCGCAAGGAGGAGGCTTTGTTTTTTTTGGAGAGTTTCAAGTGGTTCGACGATGATCCAGTGCGCCGACTCTAAAGGTGTGCCAGAAAGGGCCGCGATCACATCTCTTGCAAGTTGACCATCATTGGCTCCTTGTTCGACAATAGTGAATTCTTGTGGCTCACCGAGAATCGACCACATCTCGATGAACTGACCGGCTAAAATCTCACCAAAAATAGGGCCGACGCTTACGTTGGTGAAGAAATCCCCCTCGCGGCCGACTTTTACTCGATCGCTCACGTAGTAGCCTTCTATGGAATCGTAGAGGGCAAGTTCCATAAAACGGGAAAACCCCATCGCCCCCGTTGCTGCAACCTCGTCGTGAATCCGGTGGCTAAGGCTTGGTGACCTCACGGACATAGACGTTGATTTGTCCTCCTGTGCTTTCACGAACATCCATGACTTGGAACGGGCGGCGCGAATCACGAGATATGAAACTACCATCGGACGGGGCTTTCATCCCATTTGGGTATTGGACGATGATTCTTATGCCATCCGAGCGGGATCCTAGTCCTGAGCTGCGCTGGGTGGGGCGTAAGACGGCGCGATCGCCGCCAGAGGCCGTGACATTAAAGTTTCCATGCAAGTATATCCGCTCGCCAGATGAGCCTTTGACTGCGATTTCTGAAACATCGGACGAAGTGAGCAAGCGACCGCGAGGCATTCTACCCGGTTCATACACAGTCCACTCTTTGGAGTTGGATGCGGCGATCGCTTGGGGTGGTGTCGGAGTTGTTGCTGGTGTCGTTACCAGCATTACTGGGGGCTGCTTTGCAACAGGGGGTGGTGTTGGGGTCGTGCGCGCCGGTAGCGCTTGGCGAGGCAATGGTGTCGGGGATGCTTTGGCTAGAAGTGGAGTGGCTGAGACAAGCGGAGTAGGTGTGGCTACAACGAGGAGCGGTGTGGCAACGGGCAGCGGTGTGGGTAAAGGCGAGCCCTCATTTACCGGTAGGGGTTTCTCGACACGCATGAGGTGCTGATTCAAGCTGGCTTGTTGAGTGTCCGGTTTCGGTATTTCCTTTTCTTTAATGCTGGGCTTGGATTTNCGGCGGAAGTGGGCGTATTTAATTTCAGCTTGGTTTTGGCGCGCCTTATCAATCAAAGGAAGGCCCGCTTTCATGTGCAATTGATCAGGAGGATCAAGGGAGAATGTCCCGTTTTCTTGAGCCGATTCGTAGCTGGGATAAAGTATCGAAATCGTGCTTATTTTGATGC
>JGI25920J50251_10000432_pt1 | contig 14177 bp, 21 predicted proteins | sample LauGreBMM110DCMD_2_FD_50251 | JGI IMG/M metagenome (IMG submission 50251) | reverse complement strand
CGGCTTGGCCATGGCTGAGTAACTACTGGCTAGCAGTTGGGCAGGATCTGTCTTGCGTTGGGTTCGGTTTCCAAAGCTGGCTTGGCATCGGGTTAGTGGGGCAGCACCCCTTCGCTTTTCCCCAAGGGCAACCCTTTGCCGTTGGGTTGGATCGCCGCTCGGGTACCCACTGAGATGCCGAGGGCCCCAGCCTGGCCAGCGGCCAGTTCCACCACCCCATCGGCGGGGGCTTCGGGGCCGTAGCTCGGACAGGGAAGCCTCGGGCAAGGTGCGGCGTTGGCTTCGATGGCGATCACCTGGCCCTGGTGCAGAAACACCATGTCCAGGGGCGCGGGCGTGCGGTACATCCAGAACTTCATCGTTCTGGCCGGCTTAAACGGAAACCACATGCCCCTTAGCGGTGCCAGGGGTGGCCGTCCCATCAGGCCCCATTGCTGCTGTTGGGGCGTGGCGGCCAGCTCCAACTCGATGCAGGCTGGCTTGGGCTTCTCGTCCCCTGCTGCTGGGCTCACTAGGCACCATTGGGCGCTGATCGGCAGGAACTGGGGCGGCCCCGAATGTGGGGTTGGCGTAGGGCTCATGGCTGCTTAGGACTTGTGGTTTGGAGCCTGGCTGGCGCTTACGGACTAGCCGTATCGCTTGCGGACGGATGCTGGGGCTGCTCGGGCTGCTTGGCCGGGGCCTTGGGCAGACTCTTCGGCAGGCTCTCCGCTAAGCAATAGCCCTGGCCGCGCACAGTGTGGATCAGGCGCCGTTCGCCCTCCAGCTCTAATTTCTGGCGGAGGTAGCGCACGTAGACCTCAATGATGTTGCTGGCGGCACTGTCTTGATCGGGCCATACCACCTGCAGGATCCTGTCGCGGCTGACCACCTCGCCGGCCTGGTGCAGCAACAGTTGCAGCAGGGCATATTCCCTGGCGGTAAGGGCCAGGAACCGTTGGCCGCGCCAGGCCTCCTGGCGCCCGGGCACTAGAGACAAATCGGCCAACCGCAGCCGGTCGTGGCGGGCTGCGTTCCGTTCGGCCAGGTTGATATGAAGCCGCAGCCGCATNAACAGGTCGCTTGGGCCGGCCGAGGACAGCCAGAAATCGTGGGCGCCACTGCTGAGGCTTTCGGAGCGGCCCATGACGCTGTCGCTTTCGATATCTAGCAGCAGGGGGATCGACGGGAATTGGCGCCGCAACTGGGGGATGGCTCCGGCCACCTCCACNGCCAGCACCACCAAATCCGGTGCCCCCCAGCTGCCGGGGTCTTGGGGGTCGCCGTGCCAGCAGCCATAGCCCGAGGCCCCAAGCCGGGGCGCCAGGGCCTGGCTTGAAGCCCCCAGGAGCAGCAGGACTGGTCCGGTTGGGTCACCGGCGGGAACTATCTGGGGGAGGGAGGGGGGCAAGGGGGGTAGCTGGATCAGCCGGAGCTGTAGGGAGCGGGGTTAGGGGCCCAGGCTGGTTAGCCGAGCCCATTGCCGGGTTTGGCCACATGGGGCAGGCCCCAGCCCAGTTTGTTACGCAACACTTGGAAAAACTCCTGGTTGGCCAGCCGCACGAAGCGAACAGCATGGTCGCTGCGGCGGATCAGGATCCGATCTTCTGGCCACACATAGCAACCGGCGCTGCCATCAACCACCATCATGAGTCGCTCCGGCGTGGCCGGAAACACGGTGACCGGTTCGCGATCACTAAAAACCAGGGCCCTGGAGGCTAGGGAATGGGGTGCGATTGGGGTGAGCTGCAACACCGGGCAGTCGGGCGTGATCACCGGGCCTCCGGCGCTGAGGGCGTAGGCGGTGGAGCCCGTGGGGGTGGAGAGAATCACCCCATCGGCGGCGATATCAACAGGGGCGTGGCGGCCGATCGCAATCTCGAAGTGGCACATGCTGGTGAGCGGCTCCCGGTGCAGGGCCATCTCGTTGAGGCAGAGCACCTCCCAGCGTCGCTGCTCACCCCGCATCACGCTCACTACCAGCATGGTGCGCTCTTCCACAGTCCAGTCGCCGGCAATCACCTGGTCGAGGGCCTGGTCCAGTTCGGGCAGGTACGCCTCGGCCAGGAAGCCGAGGTGGCCGGTATTAATCGTCAAGATCGGCACGCCGATCGGCGCCGTTTGGCGGGCCGCCGAGAGCACCGTGCCATCGCCGCCGAGCACAACCGCCAGCTCTAGGTCGGTGCGAAAGCTGGCGGGTACGCAGGCCGCATAGCCCAGGGTGCGCAGGTGTTGGTCCGGATTGGCGAAGCCCACCATGCCGCCGGCGCTGCTCACCCGCAGCACGTCGTAGCCGGCCGCCGCCAACCGGGACTCAATCGCGTCGGCGGTATGCAGGGCCAGGTCTTTGCCGTCGTTGACGATCAGTCCGACGCGGGGCACCGATCGTGGGCAGGGGGCTTATTGAGTTTATGGCTGGAGGTGGCCAGACGGCCGTCTGCTCCAGCAGACCCAACAAATTGGCACTTCGCCCCAAACCTTAAAACTGCTCAAGGAAGCGCAGGTCGCTGGTGAACAGGCGGCGGATGTCATCGACGCCGTGGCGCACCATGCAGAAGCGCTCTACCCCCAGGCCCGCGGCAAATCCACTCCAGCGTTCTGGATCGAGGCCCAGCCCCTCCAGCACTGCAGGATCAACCATGCCACAGCCCATCACCTCGAGCCAGCGGCCGCGCCACATCACATCCACCTCGGCAGAGGGTTCCGTAAAAGGGAAGTAGCTGGCGCGAAAGCGCACCGGCAAATCGCCAAAAAATTGTTGGAGGAAGGTGGTGACCGTGCCGCGCAGGTGGCTGAAATCGAGCCCCTCATCGATGGCGAGCACTTCCACCTGGTGAAACACCGGTGAGTGGGTGGCATCCACCGCATCGCGCCGATACACCCGGCCCGGGGCCACGATTCGCACCGGTGGTGGATTTTTTTCGAGATGGCGAATTTGCACCGGGGAAGTGTGGGTGCGCAGCAGTTCGTTGCCGGAGAGATAAAATGTGTCCTGCATGTCCCGCGCCGGGTGGTGGGGCGGGATGTTTAGGGCGGTGAAGTTGTAGTGGTCAGTTTCAATCTCTGGACCCTCTTCGACCCTGTAGCCGAGACCGGCGAAAATATCGACGATCTCGTCGATTGTGCTGATCAGTGGGTGACGGTGGCCGGGTGGAATGAAGCTGCTGGGGGCCGTGACATCGAGGCTTTCCTGGCTGATGCGCTCTAAGAGGGCGGCCGATTTCACCGCCTCCAGTCGCTGGCTGAGCAGCCCCTGCACCAGCTCCTTCAGCACGTTGGCCCGCTGGCCCATCAGGGGCCGCTCCTCAGCCGCCAGCTTGCCCATGGCCCCAAGTACGGCCGAAAGTTGGCCCTTCTTACCGAGTAGCCCCACCCGCAGGCTTTCCAGGTCGCCGGCGCTGCTGGCGGCGGCGATGGCGTTGGCAGCCTGGGCTTCGAGCTGCTCCAGCTGGCCCGTGAGCTCCTGCAGGCTGGGGGTAGCGCTCACACGGATGTTGCGTTCAGAACCGGAGCTTAAGCAGCCACCCCCCTACCGTTCTGGCTGAACCCAGCGCCAGCCGAGCCGCGATGGCCCCTTTGCGGATCCTGATCAGCAACGACGACGGGGTGTTCGCCGCCGGCATCCGCGCCCTGGCCGCCGAGGCCGCCCGCCGCGGCCACCGGGTCACCGTGGTCTGCCCTGACCAGGAGCGCTCGGCCACGGGCCATGGCCTCACCTTGCAAACGCCCCTGCGGGCCGAANGGGCCGATGAATTGTTCGGCGAGGGGATCACCGCCTGGGCCTGCAGTGGCACCCCGTCGGATTGCGTCAAGTTGGCCCTGTTTCGCCTGCTCGATGAACCGCCCGATTTGGTGCTCTCGGGCATCAACCACGGCCCCAACCTCGGCACCGACGTGCTCTATTCCGGCACGGTGTCAGCCGCCATGGAGGGCACGATCGAGGGCTTGCCGGCCCTAGCCGTAAGCAGTGCCGATTTCCAGTGGCGCCAGTTTGAACCGGCGGCGCGCCTCGCCCTCGATGTGGCGGAACATACCTATGGCCAGGGTTGGCCCGAGGGCCTGCTGCTCAACCTCAACGTGCCGCCCCTGCCGGAAGGCTCGCTCGGTCCCCTGCGCTGGTGCCGCACGGCGGTACGCCGCTACATCGACCAGTTTGACAAACGCTCAGATCCCCGCGGGCGCACCTACTACTGGTTGGCCGGAGAAGTGGTTGATGATATCGACGCCGCCGTGGCGGGACCCTCCGATTGGCCCACGGACGTGGCCCATGTGGCCGGCGGGGGCGTGTCCCTCTCCCCATTGCAGCCAGAATTGTTCTGGCGTGGCAATCCAGCTGCTCTGCCGGAGCTGCCGGCGCAATAGCTCGCCAATTCAGCTGGCGTTGGGGCGATAGAGGCGCTGCAGCAGCCAGAGGCTGATGCCCAGGCCGATCAAGTGGGCGAATAACACCTGGGTGTTACTGAGCACCGAGAGCATCTCGATCGAGCTGATCGGATACCCCATCAAGTTGGGGCGCCCCCCCGGCAAGGCCATCTGGCCGCCGATGAAGCCGGGCACCTGCATCGAGGCCTGCACAAACAAGCTGCCCGCCATGGCCTGGTAGCCCACGGCAGCCAGGGTCAAGCCCACGAGGTCGGCGAGCAGACCCCGTTTAATCAACTTGGCGGTTTCACCCTTGCTAGGCCGGGCGGGGCTATTGAGAGCCCGGCCGCAGCGCACCTCCAGCCAGCTTTGCCACAGGCTCCAGAGCAGCACAAAGAAAGCCAGGGTCGTCATCGAGAGCCCTGGACCCAGACCCAGGGCCCGGTCGCCGCGGCCGGCCAGCTGGCCGCCGATGTTGCTGAATAGCAGCACCCCCACCACCACCACCGCCAGCACCAGCTGGATCCAGAAGCGCACCCAGCCGACGCGGCGCAGGGCGGCCGAGATGAGCTGGAGATCGAGGCGGTCGGCCATCGGGAGGGGGCGGGGGCGGCAAGGGCCGCGAGCCGCCCAAACTTGCCACGGCCCTGCGGGCTTCGGCCAGCTTTGGGCTGCCCCAGTCGGCCCCATGGCAGCCCAAAGCTGCCATGGGACACTGGCCTTGAAGAGGGTGACGGTGGCTCGAGCGTGATTCCCCTTCGTAGCCCGGATGGGGCCCAGGGTCCAACGGCGGTGGCCCTTGGCAGTTTTGATGGGCTCCATCGGGGCCACCGGCGTGTGATTGCGGCGGTTACCGGCAGCTCCAGCCCAGTCGGAGTGCCGCTGGTTCCCACGGTGGTGAGTTTTTGGCCCCACCCCCGCGAGGTGCTCTATGGCGATAGTCGTCTGCGCCTGGATCTGCCGGGCGAGAAGCTCTCCCTGTTGGAGCCCTTGGGCATCGACCAGTTGGTCCTTGTGCCCTTCAGCNCGGCCCTGGCCCAGCTCAGTCCGGAAGCCTTCGTGCAAAGGGTGTTGGTGGACCAGTTGCAGGCGGGCCAGATTGCCGTTGGCGAGAATTTCCGCTTTGGCGCCGGCCGCAGGGGCGATGCGGCGGCCTTNGCGCGGATCGGTCAGGAGTTGGGCGTCATTGTCACGGTGGTGCCGATGCTTTGGGATGGGCCCGAGCGCTTTAGTAGCAGCCGCATTCGCCGGGCCCTGGCCAGCGGCGAGCTGGCGGAGGCCGCCCGCCTGCTCGAGCGCCCCTATCGCTTCAGTGGCCAGGTGGTGCAGGGGCGCCAGCTGGGACGCCAGCTGGGCTGGCCCACCGCCAATCTCCAGGTGGATGGCCGCAAGTTCCTGCCCTTAGAAGGGGTCTATGCCGCCTGGACCCGGGTCAATGGCGCTGAACCCCTGGCGGCGGTCATGAACCTGGGCCCCCAGCCCACGGTCGATCCCCTGGCTCCTTCGGCGGTCGAGGTGCACCTGCTGGGCCGCAGCCTGGAGCTGGTGGGGGCCGAGCTCCAGGTCGAACCCGTGGCCTTGCTCCGCCACCAACAAACCTTCTCGGGCCTGCAAGCCCTCCAGAGCCAGATCGGCGCCGATGCCCAACGGGCCCAGGCCGTGCTCGATGCCGCCCCCAGGCCTGGGTGAGCCAGGCCCGGGCCGCTAGATCGCCCGATGGGGCGCGATCTCAGCTGGGCAAGTAGGCGTTGCTCAGGCCCCAGCTGATGAAAAGGGCGATGCCCCCCAGCAGCAGAATTCCCGTAACGAGCAGTGCCATCGCGCTTTCGGATCCACCCTGATCCATTGCTGATCCGATGTCATGGGAAGCCTTGCCAACCTAGTCAGGCCGCCTATCCGCCCAAAGTCATCCCCAGCACGGTTTGCGCCCCTTCCCTTGATCGCCATGGTTCCTGCCCCGTTCCCTAATCCCAGCCTTGAACCGCAAGACTTCCTGCCGGAAGACCTTGAAGCGCAAGTCGGCATGGCTGGGGCCGTGGAGCAACGGGCGATCGAGCGCTTGCTAGATGCCAACCTCGACCGGGCCCGCGAAGGCCTGCGGGTGATCGAAGACTGGTGCCGTTTTGGCCTGGCCCGCCCCGACCTGGTGAGCCGTACCAAGGATTTCCGCCAGCGCCTCGGCCGCTGCCACCAGGCCAGCTTCAAGCTGGCCCGCCACACGGCCACCGATCCGGCGGCGGGCATGGCCCATGGGGCCCAGGCCGAGCGCCAGGGGGCCGCTGCCGTGGTGGCGGCGAACTGCGGTCGGGTCCAGGAGGCCCTCAGGGTTTTGGAGGAATTCGGCCGGGGTCTGCCCGGTCCCTTGGCAGGGGAAGCGGCCGCCATCCGCTACGGCCTCTACGACCTGGAGGTGGACGTGCTGCGGGCCGCCGCCGGCCCCGGCTGGCGCCGAGAGCTTTTGGGGCAATGCCAGCTTTACTTCGTCACCAGTCCGGCCGCCAACCTGGAGGCAGTGGTCACCGCAGCCCTGGAGGCGGGCGTGCGCCTGGTCCAATACCGGGCCAAGGGGAGATGGTCCTGCTGGGGCCGCCCCGGTGGCGGGCGGCCCAGCGATCACCGACCAGCAACGGCTCACAGACGCCCGGGCCCTGCGCCAGCTTTGCGCCCGCCATGGCGCCCTGTTCCTTGTCAACGACCGCATTGATCTGGCCCTGGCCGTGGACGCCGATGGGGTGCACCTGGGCCAGGACGACCTGCCCCCCGCCATCGCCCGGCGCCTGCTGGGCCCCGATCGCCTGATCGGCCGCAGCACCCATCGGCTTGAGCAGTTGCACCAGGCCGTGGCCGACGGCTGTGATTACGTCGGGGTTGGCCCCGTGAATGCCACCCCCACCAAACCGGGCCGGGATCCGGTGGGCCTCGACTACGTGCGCCAGGCGGCAGCTACAAGCCCGATTCCCTTTTTTGCCATTGGCGGCATCGATTCCACCAGCCTGGAGGAGGCCCTGGCCGCTGGTGCCAGTCGGGTTGCGGTGGTGAGGGCGATTACCCAGGCGGCCGATGCCGGCGCCGCCAGTGCCGAGCTGCTAGCGCGCCTGGCCCAGGTCAGGCTTGATCAACCCCTTTTAGAACGACCTGACCAGCCATGACGGACCCAAGCCTGGCGCCGATCCAGCTGCGGCTTAATGGCGAGGAGCGTTCCTGCCCGGGTGGCCTGGGCCTGGAGGCTGTGTTGGAACATTTCGGCTACCGGCCCCAGCTGGTGGTAGTGGAGTTCAACGGAGAGATCCTGGCCCGCCGCCATTGGCCCCTTCAGGCGGTTCGGCAAGCCGACGTCCTCGAAGTCGTCACCATCGTGGGGGGTGGTTCCTAGATTTCTTGTACTTCCGGTCTCCGGTCTTGGCCCACTTCCGCCCGACACAGCGCACCAGCCGATCCCCTGGCCTGAGCTCTCCGCTGGGCTCCTTCCTGCTCTGGCGCCGGCTTTGCAGCGGCCTCATGCTGCCAGTGCTGTTGGCCCTATTGCTAGTGGTGCCCAAGCCCGCCCTTGCCGCTAGCGGCGGCCGCATGGGCGGTGGCAGCTTCCGCGCCTCGCCGATGCCCCGCAGCTATGGCGGCGGCGGATATGGCGGTAATTATGGCGGCGGTGGCTATTCCCGTGGTTACGGCGGCGGCGGCATCGGCTTCCCCTTTCTGGTTCCCCTCTTTGGCTTCGGTGGCGGTGGCCTCTTCGGTTTCCTGATCTTGATGGCGGTGGTGGGTCTGGTTACCAATGCCTTGCGGGGCGGTGGTGGTGGTGGTGGCGGCGCACTCGCTTCGGGCCAGGCGGGCCCGATGGCCACCTACCGGCCCGATGGCCCGGTGGCCATCGCCCAGCTCCAGGTGGGCCTGCTCGCCACCGCCCGCGATCTGCAGCAGGACCTGCGGGACCTGGCGGCCAGGGCCGACACCAGCACCAACGCCGGCCTGCAAAGGGTGCTGCAGGACACCACGTTGGCCCTGCTGCGCCACCCGGACCTGTGGGTCTATGCCAGCGTCGAGGTCGGGCAGGTGCCTTTCGCGGCCGCCGAGTCCACCTTCAACCGGCTCTCCATGACGGAGCGCAGCAAGCTCAGCCGCGAGGTGACTAGCAACGTGGGCGGCCAAAAACTGCAGGAACGTTCCGGACTGGCGGGCGACGCCGATGCCGCCAGCGATTTCATCGCCGTGACCCTGGTGGTGGCCAGCCGCTCCCGGCTCACCCTTAAACCGCTCAAGAGCGACGAAGACCTGCGCGAGTCCCTGCGGCTGTTGGGTTCGGTGTCCTCTACCGAATTGGTGGCTCTCGAGGTGATCTGGCAGCCCGAGGGGGCCGGCGAGGTGCTGAGCACCGAAGAACTGCTGACCGCCTATCCAAATCTGCAGCATCTTTGAGCGTTGGGGTTTAGCCAAGACCCAGGGTTGCNCCCAAAGCTCTTCNTNATTTCAACGGTTTTAGCGAACTTAAGGAACTCTTCGGGAGTTCAGCCCGTTGCAAGGGCTGAAAAGGCATTTCGATTGCGTATGGTTTTCAACACCAGTTCACTTAATTGCTTTGTCCGTGGGTCACCCCCTTCCCAGACCCGACCCGCGTGCCATGAAATGGCAGGCCAACGGCGAGCTTGCTGATAACGATCTTCACGTGCTGATCTCCCATCTGCAGCAGGTGGAAACTGAGGAGCGCTCCAGCGAGCTCTGCCGCCTCTCCCCGAAACAGCCCCGGGGCTGAGGCTTCGGCCGGTTCAGGGCCTGACCCTCCACCCTGGCGCCGGCACCGGCGTCTTCTCACACTGCGGCGGAGCAGTGCTTGAGCCCATGGCTAGCCAGCGCCAGCCCGATTGGGTCAACACCCCGGTGTTGCTCGAAGCCATCGAGCGTTATGAGCAGGGCCGCCTAGCTAGGCCGCTGCGGCTCTGGCTCCAGGGCCTGCTGGAGATCGACCCGCTTGAGCCGCCATCCCAACTCAAGCCCCCTTGCTGAGTCCTTTCCTTGGACTGGTTCTGGCCTGTGCTCAAACTCCTGCGGTTTGCAGGATGCGGAGCGCGGCCATCGCGGCGCCGTAGCCGTTATCGATATTCACCACGCTGAGCCCCGGGGCACAGCTGGCGAGCATGCCCATCAGGGCCGCTTGGCCGCCGGCACTGACCCCATAGCCCACACTCACCGGCACACCGATCACCGGCTGGGGCAGCAAGCCCGCCAGCACCGTGGGCAAGGCCCCTTCCATGCCGGCGCAGGCAATCAGTACCCGGGCAGTACGCAAATTCTCTAGCTGGTCGAGCAGCCGCTGCAGGCCTGCCACCCCCACATCGAGCACCAGCTCGCAGGCGATGGCGTGGCACTGCAGGGCCAGCTGGGCTTCGGCCGCCACGGCCAGGTCACTGCTGCCCCCGCCTAGCACCACCACCCGGCCCCGATCGGGATCGGCATGCGGCAGGGGGCCCCGGGTTAGGCAGCGGGCCTGACGATGGTGCACCAGGGCCTGGCCCGCCTGGGGGCCGTTGGTCAGTAGGGCGGCCACCGCTTCGGCCTTGGCCGGATCGACCCGGGTCACCAGGCCGAGTTCCGAGGCGGCCTGGAGTTGCTCCAAGACCAGGGCGATCTGCTCGGCGCTCTTGTGTTCGCCCCAGATCGCTTCCACCATGCCGAGGCGACGCCGGCGATCCAGATCGAGGCGAATGCTGGGAGCGAGGGGCGGCTCGCCGGATGCTGGGGAGATCGTCATTGCTTCAACCTCCGGGGCCTGTTGCCGTTAGTCCCGGGGTGGTCGTCGCCTTGCCGCTGGAGCCCAGGGGTTCGAGCTCCGCTTCTGCCAGCAGGGGGAAGGGGTTACCCGTGGCCTGGCCGGTCAACTGGCGGGCGCGTTGTTCAAAACGCTCCTGGACCCGGCCCACCTCCGCCTCGGGAATGGCCTTCCATTGGTCGCGACTAGCCCAGCGGATCAGCAGGGTGCCCTCCTGGCGCTGGCGATCCCATAGCAGTTGGCGGCCTTGGAAGCCCGGTTGCTCAGCCAGCCAGGGTTCCCAGCTGGCTTTCTCCGCCTCCAGCCAGGCCCGGTAGTGCACGGCGGGTACCCCCAGGCGCAGCAGCTCCACCACCGGGCCCTTGGCTGGTTCTGATGGGGCCAACGCTTCAGGCGCCAGATCGCCTGCCGAACGGGCCGCCGCAGGGCTGCACGAGGCCGTGAACACCACCAGCAGCACCAAGGCAAGGGCCAGAACCCTAGGCAGCCCGGGCAATCCCCTGGTCGTGGGTGTCCTTGTGTAGCTCCTCACGGTTTCTGGAGCAGGGCCACGGCGTGGCAGGCGATGCCCTCCTCGCGGCCGGTGGGCCCCAGCTGCTCATTGGTGGTGGCCTTCACCCCGACCTGTTCCGGCTCCACGCCGAGGCGGACGGCGATCGCCGCCCGCATGGCTTCGATGTGGGGTTTCAACTTGGGCCGCTCCGCCACCACCACCGAATCCACGTTGACGATGCTCCAGCCCCGCTCCGCCACTAGGGCCACCACCTGCTCGAGCAGCACGAGGCTGTCGGCGCCCCGCCAGCGGGGATCGTCCGGGGGAAAATACTTGCCAATGTCGCCCAGGGATAGGGCCCCCAGGAGGGCATCCATCAGGGCGTGCACGAGCACATCGGCGTCGCTGTGGCCATCGAGCCCCAGGCCTTCTGGATGCTCCAGCTGCACCCCACCAAGAATCAGGGGCCGGCCTGGGACAAGCCGATGGATGTCGTATCCGTTGCCGATGCGTAGGTCCATGCAAGCGAGCCTATGGCTGGGATTGGTGATCAGGCTCTCGCTCCGAGTCTTGCTTGAGCCAGCGCGCATAGAGGTCCGGCCGCCGCTCCATGGTGCGGGCCTGTTGTTGCTGGCTGCGCCAACTAGCAATCGCCCCATGGTCGCCTGAGCGCAGCACTTCGGGCACCTCCTGGCCCCGAAAATTGGCGGGACGGGTGTAATGGGAATGTTCCAGCAGCAGGCTGGTGTGGCTTTCCTCCTCTAGGGATGCGGCTGTGCCAACCGTTCCTTTGAGCAGCCGAACAACGCCGTTGATGATCACCATGGCGGGCAATTCGCCACCTGTAAGCACGTAATCACCGATCGACACTTCCTCATCGGCTAGGCGGCGGATACGTTCATCAAAGCCCTCGTAGTGCCCGCACAAAAACACCAGCTGGTTGTAGTTGGTGGCCCATCGTTTAAGGTCGTCCTGGCGCAGTGGTTGGCCCTGGGGGCTCATTAACAGCACCCGCCGCTGCTCCTTTTCTGGTATTGCTTCAAAGGCGGCATAGATCGGCTCAGGCTTGAGCACCATCCCAGCGCCACCCCCATAGGGTTCATCGTCCACCTTCCTGTAGCGATCAAGGGCGTAATCGCGCGGATTGTGGCAGTGCAGTTCAGCAATGCCGGCGGCAAAGGCTCGACCAATCACCCCCAGGCCCTGGAGTGGGCCGAAGGCCTCCGGCGCCAGGCTGATTACATCGAGACGCATCGACTGTTTTAGTTGGGTGATCGCGGCGACTGGGTGCCTGGCGTAGGGGCTGGAGGCCGGGGAACCCGGCGGATTTCAGAACTGAAGCTGGCCCGTCCCGGGCTACCGCCGGCCAGCTGTTCAACAGTTGAGCGCAGCCGCAGGTTGGGCTTGGTGAACCAGATCCGCTCCCGCAACTGCCTATCCCCCTGTTCAATCACCAGATCCAGGCTGCCGTCTGGCCAGAGGGTCCAGGTCCCGGTGGGGCCCGCATCGGGATCAAGATGGGATCCGAAGCGACCATCAGCATGGAAATAGGCCTGTTGCACGGCCATTTGCCCCTTCACCTGCATCGTTAGGCCGCCGTGGCCGTTGCCGTTGGCGGCTAGCAGGCCCACGCTCAGATCCGCCCGCTCACTGGCGTGCCAGCTGTTGTCATCGGCTTCAAGCGGGGGCTCCCCTGCTCCAGTTTCAGGGCTCCCGACGGCTGGCGTGGCACGTCCGTCCTGGTCCGATCCCAGGAGGAAGCGGCTGCGCAGGCTCATCCAGTCGCCCGCGCACAACTGCAGGAAGGCGCCGAGGTCTGGGGGTGGAAAGCTTGCTGCCGCCGCACTCTCTGGGGTTCCGGTGGTGGTCATGCTTGCGTCGGTCAAGGCAGCGGCTTGGGCATGGCAGTGGCCCCATTCTCTCAGTCGCCCCGGTAGCCCAGTTCCGCCAGCCGGGCCGGGTTGCGGCGCCAGTTGGGTACCACCTTCACGAACAGTTCCAGATAGACAGGCCCATCAATCAGCTTGACCATCTGCTGGCGGGCCCCGCTGCCGATCTCCTTGAGCATGGAGCCGCCCTTGCCGATCAGGATTCCCTTCTGGCTGCTGCGCTCTACCAGCACCGTTGCCAGGATCGCCGTGCGCGGACCGTCGTCCACGATCCGGTCGATCGACACGGCCACCGAATGGGGAATCTCTTCGCGGGTGTGGGTGAGCACCTGTTCGCGGATCAGTTCGGCCAGCAGCAGCTGTTCCGGTTGGTCGCTCACCGCATCGGCGGGATAGAGGTGGGGCCCGAGGGGCAGGTCGGCGGCCACGGCCGTTAGTAACTCTTGCGTGCCGGTGCCGCTAAGGGCGCTGATCGGGTGGAGGGGCCAGGTCTTGGCGGCCCGATCCCCCGGGCCATCGTCTTGGCTAGGCCCTTCAGTGCCGAAACTGCCGCCGGTTATGGAGGCGACCAGGTCCCGGTAACTGGCTTCCAGGGCCCAGGCCTTGCCCTCTGGACCAGGTCGTGTTTGTTCAGGGCCACATGCACGGGCACCCGGCAGTTGCGCAGCAGCTCGACGATGAAGCCATCGCCGCGGCCGGCCAGTTCGCTGCCATCAACGAGCAGCACCACCACATCCACCTCGCCGATGGCGCCCCGGGCGCTCTGCACCAGCCGTTCACCTAGGAGGTGGTGGGGTTTGTGGATCCCTGGTGTGTCGACAAACACCAGCTGGGCCGTGGGTGTGGTGAGGATCCCCCGCAGGCGATTGCGGGTGGTTTGGGCCACCGGCGAGGTGATCGCCACCTTTTCGCCCACCAGGTGGTTAAGCAGGGTCGATTTGCCCACGTTGGGCCGGCCGATCAGGGCGACAAAGCCCGAGCGGAAGCCGGGCGGGCTTGTGCCGAGGCTGTCCAGACTGATCAGCCGGCCTTCACTGCCGCCGGCGAAGGGTGGGCCATGGGGACCAGTTTCTGGTGCTTGGTCAGCCCCCTTTTGCTTCTTTGGTTTGGGGCGGTTGTCGCTGGGCAACGCCGGGTCGCGGGGTGGCTTCATACCCTCAACACTGACAGTTCCCCGACCCCTTGCCATGGCCAGCTCCGACGCCGCGCCGCTTGAACCCAGCTTTCCCCAGGCGATGGAGATCGCCAACCAGTGGCTGGCCCTTTGGGAAGCGGGTGAACTCAGCGATGAGGTGCTGGCCGATCGGGTGTCGGAGCTGGTGGCCAGCCGCGATGGGGCCCGGGGCTTTTTCGTGGTGTCCCTGGCTGGTGACAGCCCCCTGATGGACCGGTTGCCGGACTCGGTGGCGCTGGTATTGCGCGCCGGCGGCGACGGGGTTGTGGACCTGTCGGTGCGCAACCTGGCCATGAGCACGGCGATGGCCTTGCAGCACAAGCGCTCTGGCGATGGGGCGATGCAGGCGGGCTCCGAGCGGGTCCAGGCCCGCTCGACTGAGTTGTTGCGGCTGCTGGAACCGGCCCTGGTGAAGCAGCGCCTCGAAACCCTGCTAGAGGCCACGGCCGGCAGGGGTGAGGACGTGGCCTTCCTCGATCGTTGGGGCTATGACGCCGAGCAACGCATGGCCATAACTGC
>JGI25920J50251_10000423_pt1 | contig 14307 bp, 16 predicted proteins | sample LauGreBMM110DCMD_2_FD_50251 | JGI IMG/M metagenome (IMG submission 50251) | reverse complement strand
TTTCCGATCGAAAGCGAATACAATGTCCATTTCGATAAATACCCCTACGAACTGAGTTCATTCCAAAAACATGCGATCCAGGCGATCGTAAACAATCACCATGTTCTCATCACCGCGCATACCGGTTCGGGGAANACACTTCCTGCCGAATTCGCCATAGANCATTGGGTTTCACAAGGGAAAAAAGTCATATATACAAGTCCGATCAAAGCACTCTCCAANCAAAAGTTCTTTGAATTCTCGACGAAATACCCCCACATTTCCTTCGGACTTTTCACNGGAGATATAAAAACAAACCCAGAAGCAGACGTACTCATTATGACCACTGAAATATTGATGAACCGCTTATTCAACGACTCTTCTCTCGACGCACTACAAAATAAAAACCTGATGCAGTTTCAGATGGATTTCGAGCATGAATTGGCTGCCGTTATTTTCGACGAAGTACATTATATAAACGACGCAGACAGAGGACAAGTATGGGAAAAAACGATATTGATGTTACCTCATCCCGTTCAAATGGTCATGTTATCTGCCACCATGGACAAACCCGAAAGGTTCGCGGCATGGATTGAAAGTACGCATCCTGATTCAAACGTATTTGTCTGTCCAACGGATCATCGGGTGGTTCCATTAAGCCATTACGCATACATGACCATGGGCGAACATGAGTTTAAAAAAATAACCGACAAGTCTGAACAATCGGAAATGCGCAAATTGTCAAATAAACCCATATTGATACGAGATAGCAAAGGTAATTTTAACAGCGAAGGATATACTTCGATGAAACGAATCGATAATAAAATCCAATCACAACATGCGCGAATCACTCGCAAATTTGTATTGAACAATTTGGTGAAATATTTGCGCGATCAAAATATGCTTCCGGCCATTTGTTTTGTATTTTCTCGAAAAGCGGTGGAATCGTGTGCAAAAGAACTGACCGTCCCCGTGTTGGAAGATGACAGTAAAATCCCATATGAAATAGAAAAAGAGACGCGACAGATTCTTCGCCGACTCCCTAATCATGAGGAATACATGCGTTTGCCGGAATTCATCGAGCTAAGTACCCTTCTGAGCAAAGGAATTGGTATACATCACAGTGGAATGATTCCTATTTTAAGAGAAATGGTGGAGCTGTTTATCAGCAAAAAATACATCAAGGTATTGTTTGCCACGGAATCGTTTGCGATAGGGCTGGACTGTCCCATCAAGACGTGTGTTTTTACAGGAATCACCAAATTCGACGGGGACAATCATAGATTACTCGAATCCCACGAATACACTCAAATGGCTGGAAGAGCAGGTAGAAGAGGAATCGATAAGGTTGGCTACGTCATTCATTGCAATAACTTGTTTCGATCTCAGCCTACTGAGACCGACTATAAAGTGTTAATGGGCGGAAAACCACCCGCCTTGGTTTCGAAATTCCGAATGGATTATAGTTTAGTGCTTAATGTACTTAAAACCAATCCAGAAACTACCCTTGACACGGTATGTTCCTTCATTCAGAAAAGTATGATGAATGAAGGGTTGCTTTCTGAAATACAGACAAACGAACGTTTCTTGGTAACCGCCTCAGAAAACGTCCTTTCACATACACGCAATACTGAATTCCTAAAAACGCCCAAAGACATTTGCGAAGCCTATCGTACCAAAGAAGAGAGTTTAAAAGATACGCGTCAGCCTAAGAAACGGGCACAAATCAGTCGCGAGCTTAAAACGATTTCAGACGAGTATCCAAATTTGTTGAAAGACATTGACACATGGAAAACAGTAGAAGAGAGTATGGTAAAACGTAAGGACTGTGAATCTACTGTTGCCAGGTTAAAGCAATTTATCCCAGACCAAGTACAGCGAATATGTGAATTCTTAGAAACAGAGGGATTTCTGAAACTCGACGGCGGAACAAATATAACCGCGTTAATAAACGGATCCATCTGTAGTCACGTGGCAGAGGTTCATGGTCCGATTTGGATACGATGTATGATTGACAAATGGAATTATTTCGAAGGCTTCAGTTGTAAGCAATTGGTCGGATTGTTTTCGTGTGCGACCGGTATAAGAGTCGACGAAGAATTCGAAACAAGTACGCCACGGACCAATGACGACTTTCTTCGATCCAGACTATTAGAAATGAAGGAAATGTACGATAAGTATGAAACGGAAGAAGGGATTCGCGATATTCGAAGTGGGATTCAGTATGGCAAGGAATTTTCATTTTCGATCGTGGAAGAATCCATGGAGTGGTGCGAATGCACCACCGAAATGGAATGCAAGGAATTTATTGTTTCCAAGCTCAATCCGAAAGGGATTTCTTTAGGGGATTTCACCAAGGCCATTCTTAAAATCGCGACCATTGCGAAGGAATTCAGAGGTCTGTATGAGCTGTCTTACTGCAATACGCAAACCGAGTGGCTACACAAATTGACAAAAATAGAAGACATGATTTTGAAATATATCGCGACGAACCAGAGTTTGTATGTATAAAAAATATATATTTATAACGTATATTGTCGTTAAAGAAATGGCCCAAACCAACAACCCGATTTCTCAAAATAAACAAGCCATTTTTTTCAATGTAGTCCCGTCGCCCAGAGACGATCGAGATATGAACGCCGATCTTCTTTTTGATGATGATTACCTCTTTAAATGTCCCAAAACGTTAGATTGGACGAATCATCTCTATCCGGTTCGAAACCAAGGGGTACAAGGAACTTCTCTCGCGCAAGTCGGGGCGTGTATGTTGGAATGGAAATCGCGCAAGATCAATAAAGAGTCTATTCAAATGTCCCCTCAGTTCATATTCAACCACAGAAAAGATAAAACCACGCAATTAATGTGCGGTCGTGAACTCATGCAAATATTAACCGAATTGGGAGCGTGCAGTGAGAAAATGTGTCCTTACAGTTCGTCGAATTGCACATCTATTGTTGACGCGGATCGCCAACATAAAATTAAAGGGTATGCCCGTATTCGAACCATGAATATGCTGAAAATGGCACTTAATATTGTGGGACCTTGTTTAATCACTTTTCCGGTATTCAATCATACCGCTTCCATGTGGAAACAACACAGAGAGGAAGAAAACTTGGGAGGACATGCGTTGGCAGTCGTCGGGTATAATGCCGTTGGTTTTATTTTGCGTAATAGCTGGGGGAAATACTGGGAAAATAAAGGACACTGTATGTATCCATATAGTGATTGGGGATATCATGAAGAGATATGGTGTAATGCGGACGAATTGGCATACGAACATTATAAAACTAAACCGGGTATATTAGGTAAGCTTTTCACTAAAAAACAATCTCCCTATCTTACTGAAACCAGGGTCACGTCGAATGATAGAGAGCTTTTTATTCCGGATCTATCCGATCATCCGCTTGCCTCTCAGTTTCAAGCGAAAGAAATTGTAAAAACGGTAAAAAACGACATGATGATGATGATGATGGCAAAGAAACCTTCTACTTTTAGTAAGTTTAGCGCTACTCCTCCGACTCCTGCCAAAGAAGAAGATCCTATTCCAGATCCTCAAGATGAGATGCCACCTTCAGAAACAAATCAAGAAGGAGAAGACCCGCCGCCTGAATAAGTCATAATATAGGTATAAGATTTTGCTTTTAAGTTCGATCAGATCTCGAATTATCTCCCCATAAAGCGGACCTGTTGAAAAAATTTGCCGATTTTCTCGAGTTCGTATGTGACTGTTTTTTGGAAGACGGTATTCTTTTCCCTGAGCATCTATTAGATCTAGTATTTCTGGTCCGCGGTTTCTCGCATGTTTTATAACAACGATACGTATTTGTTTGATCCAATCGAATCCGTTCTTTCCCTTTCTTGCATTTTTTGTTACAACGTTTTGTAAAAGGGTTCTTTTCCGTTCCCGGCGAACACAACTTCACCAAATCTAACATTTATAAAATATACATTGAAAAAAATCTCCTAAATAACTGAAATACCGATTCAGATGAACTCATTCATCTAATATTCGTGGGCAATAAATAAATAAATAAAAAACCATAATATTATAATACAGATGACGACGACGTTTCCCGTTCCTAATCCCGTTCCTCATCCCGTTCCTCATCCCGTTCCTCATCCCGTTCCTTATACGAAGAATAATGCTATAAAAGAATACACCCATTCTATACCTCAAAAATATGCTTGGTTCTGCTTTAGTACGTGTCATGTTTATTTAGTCATCGCGGTTCTTTTTTTGTTATGTAAGCAACCCATACTTAAAATTGTAGGAGGATTATTGCTCGGACTGTATATCACATCCATTATGTATTGGAAAGATCCGATAGATTTTTCATTTGCAGATCGTTTAGACAAAGTAATGGTGTATTCCGCCATTTTATTCAGTACTTATGCTACCTATCATACATCCAGATTGGTCTTTACGATTTGGATGTCCGTATTACTCTTGTGTGGGATTGTTCATATTACGAACGAGGTACTTTATCATTACCAAGTGGCTAAACCAAATAAAATACAAAATTTTAACCCAACCAACGAGATTCCAACTACTTCTTCTCACAAAAATGATACAAGTATTTTCAATAAATACTTTTCACTGGAACCTACATGGTCTCGCACAGAGGAAAGAGATTTTGCGTACTATCGTTATACTGTCACACATGGATTAGGCGTTCATCTTCTTACTGGTGGTATAGCAGGTATTACTGTTGCCGTGATTTGTCTTCTTAAATATCAGTAATATCGTCGGACGTAATTCTTTAATCAGAGTATAATTTTTCCAACGTATATGCAACCGATTCGTATGGATGTTCTTTCGTGTGATCATCGTCCGTAAAAGCGATATCTCGGAAATGTTCCGGCTTCTCGTGATATCTTCCCTGCAGAATTTCTCCAGTACTTTTCCGCTTGTATATAAACTTGTCTGTGTCTGGGTTAGCGGGAATGTCTTCTTGTTTACCCTTTTTCTCCGCGACTTCAAAATTCTCGTCTAAATATTTGGAAAATTCCGTTTTGTATGTTTTCTGATAGACGTGCGCCTTTTCGTGAATCAACAACCTACACAGTGAGGGGATACTTTTTTTTTCAATATCAGTGTTGTTCAGTATAATGACGTTGGTTCTTGTATGCGGTAGTCCGTTTTCATAAAGCATATCTCCCGTAAAGCCGATTCGCCAATCCATCTCTACAAATTTCCGAATATCGACTCCTTCTTGAATCCCGGAAGGAAGTTTTTGGTTTATTCTTTCTATACAGTCGATGATTTTTTCCTTATTTTCCTCACTCCCTTCGACGCCGCTGTTACTAATTTTGTCTAAATACTCGGTGAGGGTTTTCGATTTTCTCAGTTTTAAATCCGTTTTATTGAATGTTTGGTAGTAATGATCGGCGTCATTATCAAGTATTGCCTGAGTTTCGGAGCTCGTTAAAAAAATGATTTTTTTGGTATTTTTAATCATTTTCGATTTCACAAAAAAATAAAGCGCTGCCCCAAACGATAAAAAGGCGAGGAAAAACAAAACGACTGTCCATATCTTCTTTGGCATATATATTATTCATTTATTATTCTGATCATCCATGAAGGGTGAATAAGTATAAAAACTGATTCACGATTTCCAGCATTTCGTCTCGGATAGAAAGTAAATCCGAATCTTTCTTGGAAGGAAACAACTGATTCAAATCGACTAAAAACTGTCTAAATTCGAAAATCTTATCCCTAAATTGGGTTTTGTGATCGAAATCGTATAATTTCATTTTATCCTCCACCATTTGAATTCGGGCAGATGTTTTTCCAATCAAGACTTCAATAAAACGATCGGTCGCACCGGATAGTTTTTCGTGGAGATTGTCTGTTTCTTTATGTTGAGAGTACGATTTCGTTTTCCAGTGGTATAACTTGATGGAATGGAGTATTTCGAAAAATGTTTTCACCAGGAACGATTTTTGATCGTTGGAGATCGTTTTGATTTCTCCTTTTTTTTTCCTTGTTCTCTTCATGTGATTATCTCCCTTTGTTCTCCTTGATTTTTTCATTATATTCTCTCACGCCACAATAAAAACTTGGTTGAATATGAATATAAATGTTTTCCCTGTTTGCCTATATCCTATTTTTTAAATAATATGATATACATTATTATCACCACTTCCATCAATAACAAAACAGGAAACAAAGATGCCGAGGAAAGAAAAAGGAGATACATGGATTGTATATCTACTTTACTGCAAATGGTGGAACATGATTCCACTATAAAACCGATTATAGTGGAAAATAATGGAATCAGGGAAACGTTTTTAGATGCACTTGGCTGCGATGTCCTTTATACGTCGAATAATTTTCTCGAACTTCAACACAAAGGTGTCAATGAACTATTAGATTTAAAAGAAGTTATACAGCGATATAACATACAAGACGACGACGTGATTGTTAAATTAACTGGAAGATATAAACTGAAGGATATGCACTTTTTGAATGAAGTGAGACATAACCATAATAATTATGATGCCTTTGTCAAATTTTTCAATGTATGTACATTCGAATACATGGATTTTGATTGCGTGCTGGGTCTGTTTGCGTTAAAATCAAAGTATCTTCGTACGTTAAACTACGATTGCCAGAAAAGTCCAGAGTGTGAATTTGCAGAACATGTTCGCGGAAATATAGACAAAGACCGAATAATGGAGATCCGGCATCTCAATCTTGAATGTTGTTTTGCAGACGAGCTTCGCATACTACATGTCTAAAATTCATGCATGTAATTCCTCAATCAATTCTTGCACGACCGTTTTTTCTTCCGGGACGGGAACGGGACATTGGGAAATATCAATAATACCTGCTTTATGCTTCTCCTCCTCTTGTTGGTCCTCCTCTTGGTCCTCCTCTTGTTGGTCCAAAGAAATATCTACATCTTGCAGCGGTTTCCACCACTTTTCCGCGATATTTTGTTGTTGCATATAGAATAATCCGATGTGTTTTATATTCGCTACAAAATTCGCGCCGGTCGTATATTTAATCATACACACTTCGTTCTGTTTTTCCTGGAATTCAATACTGTAGAACCAAAAAGGTGGAATAAAGAGAACGTATCCGGGCTTTACATAAAAGTCGATACATTGCAGTTTGTCGTGCGATTCAAATAAATCGACGGCCGACCAATTTTCGAAAGACGTATAGTCAATCACGGGATTCAGAAACACATGGCTTTTCGGTGAGGTCATTTTTACCCGAATGTTTCCTTTGTTGGTTTCGGGTGGAACATATAGAAACGTATGACTTTCGCGATGGAATGAAGTGGTCGTCCTGGCGTATTTAGAGCCGTAAATAAGATCCGTTTCCGTATAAAGAGTGAACGCAGGTTTTAAAAAGGTGTCCATTTTTCTAAACCATGTTTTCCAGGAAAGAAGAAGATTCGGTCGATTACGGTTGCTGTAGAATAGTCCTTTTGTATCTGTATCCATTAATCTACGCGCGCTTGCCAAAGATAACTGTATGGATTCAACATGTTTATGAGCACCAGGATGATAGTCCCGCCGATCTTTTATCTCGAGGAATTCCAAGGGCTCCGTGTTTTTTCCTAACTCGAACAGCTCTGACCGAAACAATACTGGCTGTTTCAAGTGGAGCATATCCTGGAGAGCTTTCACGGTAGTGACATCATATTCGTAGATTTCCAAATCCTCTCCTGATTTATACTGCTGCTGTACATGAATATACGAAAACAAGATAATGAAAAACACGAAAATCTTTAGCCACCACATGATGAATGTACGTATATTATACAATCACTTTATTGATTATATATTATTTTTGTCCGAAATTGTTTTCATACAACGTCTTTGAACAATTGAGCGATTCTTTCCTCGCTTTTTTCTTTGACGTATTCTATTTTATTTAGAAACGGTTTGATGCTTTGATAAAGCATTACCGTTACCTGATCAATGACAAAAGGAGTGTGATAGATCACCAGTTTATTTAGTTTTTCGGTAAAGAGAGAGTTTGACTCGATACTACTAACAATCATAGAGTAATATCGGTGACATGCCGATACCGAAAATGTTTTAAAATTGACGTGAAGTTCATATGATTCATAAGTCGTCAAAATACTCTCAATTAATGCAGTGATGTGAGCATAGATGGGTTTTGCGTTTTCAGGACTACCGTATGTTTTAAATACGAGATAATTGAAGTACACAATGTTCGTGTTTGGTACAATAAACGCGGTCGATTCGATCAAGTGTTCGAGTTTAACATTGGTACTCACATAATTTGCGCATTCTGTTTTTTGTGCGTTTTTGAAAATATGCTTTTTTGCCTGGTTGCTGTAGAATTCTTTTTGGGTTTTCTGAATTTTTAACAAATATTCGTCGTGTTTTCCATTATTGTCCATGATGAATTAATATAATGATTAATATAAGATTTATATAAATATTCACTAAATATATAATGGGAAATCCCTGGACTGATTTAGTAAAACAAACGTTTCGCACTGGAAAAAAGTTAAATGTGACGTATTCGTTGAAAGACGCGATGATTGAAGCGAAGAAAGTTTATAAAAACGGAACATCAACAAATGTAACTGGGAAAAAAAGATACGTTGCAAAGAAAGGGAAACGACGCACTGTACGACGACGAAGGAGTCGCCGACACTAATATCACACGCCTATTCTTCGTCATCCTCCACTTTGACCTCTTTTTCTTCTATCAGGCTTGAAAAATGAACTGAATTATTTTCTGCTTCTCTTCTTTCGAGCAACAGTGTTTGATTCACTTCCATTGTAAATGTCTGGAGTTTCATGAGTGTATCTTTAATATAGTTGATTTGCTCTGCCAACATGTCGAATCGGGTTTCATATTCGTCCAAGGTCTCTTTCAATGAGTCGTTCATGATGGATGCGGGTGTAGTCGCCATGATGGATGTGGTCTCTTCCATATCTTTGCTTTTTTCCAATATACTCAGTCTTTTCTCCAGGATACTTAATACTTGAGGAAGGGTCATCGGTCTTCCAATGGCAGGAGGTTGATTCAAGTTAGAAGGAGAAGGATTTGGAGCAGGGGCAGGCATAGGCATAGGTGGCGGCGGTAAATTGGCACGTCTTTTTTTTGCAAGTGAGTTGCTCATATCCTCTCGAATCCTTTTTAATTTTATATTCTTTTTGTGATAATAATTAAATCTATCGTTTAGTATATAATACTGAAAAATGGGAATGTTCGAAAAAATCTTGGGAGGTTACATAAATACAAATACTGGTTCAAGTAACAGTAGTAAAAGTAAAGGAAGGACCAGGAAAAGAATATCGAAATACAAAAACGGCGGGGGGAAAAATAAGAACAAAAAAGGAAGAAAAACCAAGTCCATGCGCAAAAAATAAAACAATTATATACCAAAATATATAAATATATAATTATTAATATATAATTATAATATAATATAATATATAATTATATAATAATATCTGATCAGTATTTGTAATGCGCCTCAAGACTGAACTCTACAAAGAAGAACAAGCCGAAATCGTCTCCAAATTGATATCACTAATGAACCTGGAAGTATCCCAAACATTTGTATTATATGATTTGGATAAAGATGTTGAACTACAAAATAATATTTTGAGTTTAGTTCCAGATATTCGTAAATTCTACAATTGCAATAATATCAAAGCGGTGACCGATCCATCAAGGATAAAACGTGCATGGCTAAGTATAATAAAAACGCTTCTTAAACCAGTCTATTCCATCGTCGCGGAAGATCATCACTTCACAAAAGACGAAACGTATATTCACACGCAGAAATATACTTTCAATAAAATAGTATCACCACCACCACCGCCACCGCAAAAAAGCGGAGATGTATAAAAAACTGCCCATTTTTTCGGTTTCTTCGGTTTATTCGGTTTCTTCGGTTTATTCGGTTTCTTCGGTTTATTCGGTTTCTTCGGTTTATTCGGTTTATTCGGTTTCTTCGGTTTCTTCGGTTTTTATTTTAGTTTTATTCAACGGTTTTAAATTTATCTGGCTTTTTAACGAATACACGTTATATTTAGTACATATACTGATGATATTCCAAAAATGAGCAAATACTTTAAGAATGGTTATGGTTACTTTTTATGTTTCGTGTTGTGAATCTTTATGTTTTGTGTTGTGTTCTCAAAATACTGATATTATTCGCCTAAAATACTGAATTTGCGATAACATCTCAAAAGTTTTTTGCCAAAATCCATCATTTTCAAAAAATGGCCGTATGTATGCAACGGTTTTAATATTAAAATATAGTATTCGCGGTCATCTTAAAATACTGATATTATTCGCGGAAAGTACTGAGAATAATATGTTTAGGTAAATTATAGGGCATGTCTAATGGAAACGTATTCACGGATGATTTCAGAGCCGATCTGCCCAAAGAAGTAAACGAGTTTTTGAAAAACCATGCAATAAAATTAGTTTTCAAACACGAATTGGACACCTTTTCAAATGGTGCATTAAAACCATACGATTCTTTTATTAAAAGTCTTTCATCTCTGTGTAATCCAATTGTCGATGCGGACTTTGTAAAAGCAGAAGACACAAACGACGTTTGCTTGAATTACTTTTTAAAAACTAAAAACACTCGGAAAAAAAATAGACGGGGGAAAAAATGGAGCGAGAGAGGACACATTCATACAAATGCAAAGGGAATTATTCGAAACAATAATATTGGACAGGAGTATATCACACTTGGATTAAACGCTCTTTTAAAAACGAACGACCAAATAAAGGATATCATTCTTTTAGTAGACGAGAACAGCACAGAAAAACAAGAATCAGATAAAGTAGTTGGTTTTCTTATGACCGAATTAGGAGAATGTAACAATGCGGAAAATGATTTTGGAAATGTACCCGCGTTGAATTTGGTTTGCGCTCCTAAGAAACATCAGCACTCCAATGCCACCAAAGAATGCAAAGCAGGGGCTTGTAACGTAATCGGTCGTATTTTACTGTTCATGTACTTGTTCGCACTTAAACGGAAAAAAATTAATTTCGCTTTACTTGAACTTGCTGGTTTATATTGTAATTTAAAAGGGTTATGCCTGTACAATAAATTCGGTTTTCGGGAAGACGTCTCTCTGGTGGAAGAGTCATGTTTCAAAGAAACATATAATCTTGCAATGATATGTAAGCTTGATAGTATAAATGAAACAGAACTTATAGATGCATTGATACTCAATAAGCCAATTGACGTCGTGAATTCAGAGCCATTATGCGATAAAAAATATATAGGGAACGTACGGGAACAACGAAAAGCGGTTGGAATCCGGATGGAAAATTACAACAGTATGTTAGATCTACAAACAGATAAAGTAACCGTAGAAGATGTCGAGCATTATATTAATAATAGCCTACCAAAAGATAAAACACACGCCGTGCAAAGATTAGGAATACTGTCAAAATCAGGAGCGATTTACAAAAACTTTGGCGAACTTAAACAGTTCGAAATGCAAAGATCGAAATTAAGACGAAAAAGAGCACCGTCTCCCGCAAAAAAAAGTAATTCGAGAAGAAAAACACGCAATACGATTACAAACAATGTCTCCGGCTGGAGTTTTAAAAATACTTCTAATAAAAACGGTTTATCAAAAGGGCTGAATTCTGGTGCGGGAGTTATCTTCCATAAGCGAAGGAGAACCGCGAAGAAAAAATACGGATGGTAACTCCCTGCCGTGCAATTATTAATATCTCTTTACAAAACATAATGAATTTAGGAGAAACAAATGTATTTGAGCCAGTTGGTTCTAAAAAAACATTTTTCAGTCATGTTTTTTCGACCACAGAAGAAGGAAAAGCCGAAATAATGAATGTTACCCAGTACTCACTGTTAGGAGTGATTCCAATCGTTTTATTGAACAAACTCATTCAGCGGTTTGTTCCCGAAGCGGATGCGGATAAATCTACCATCGAAATACTCATCGAAGTGCTCATTCAGCTGATCGTCATGTTTGTAGGGATCATTATTATTCATCGATTCATTACCTATATACCTACTTATAGTGAATTTAAGTATGAAAGCCTCACCTTGACGAATGTGATCTTGGCTTTCTTGATTTTAGTGCTAAGTATCCAGACGAAAATTGGTATTAAAGTAAATATCCTGGTGGATCGTATTATGGAAACATGGAGTGGGACAAAAGAAAACATGGAAACGGGGAAAAAAAAAGAGAAACATAGCAGCAGCCAACATGATGGGTACGAACAACATAACGATATTATATTCCCCCAAGCGCCCATTTCTACCACAAGACCAACTGCCGGATCAGATGAAATGATGAGAGGAAGTCCAGTCGCTCCGTCGTATAATCAGGGCCCTATGGCCGCGAATTCGTTTGGCGGGAGTCCATTTGGATCTTTTTAATTTTTTGTTATTTTATATTAGCAACATAATATATAATATTCCAATTCATTATATACCCCCCGAATAACCCATCGAATTTAATATTTCCATTTTCTGAACAGACTTTTGGCGGTTCGTCGCACTATCATTGGCATGAAGTCCCTCGAACAAATATTCGGTCTTTGGACTCACTTCCGATTTCTTAATTTGTTTNTATATATTGTTTATTTGGGCCATGGTTGTTTCGAGCAATTGTTTATTGGGAATCATAGGAATATTTCTCACAAACGGTTCAGTGACAATAGACACCGCAAAATACAATAGATAGATACGTTTTTTAATACTGCCCGGAGTGAATTTGAGACAAAACAATCGCAAGATAGAATTCAAAATCGTTTTCACATAGTCGTCGTTGCTATAATAAAACAGCGCGTCCCAAATAATCCAAATGATTTCTTTTTGGAACTTATGTTCGACCGGGATTTTTTCTCTCGTTTCCGCATTGCATGGTTGTTTCCGCTTTTTACAGATTTGGTCGAAGGAGATCAACCATTCTATCCAATAACACGCATTCATCATGTTCGGAACATGGCCATTCGTCGAAGAAATGTGATAGGAAAATTCGTTTATTGCAATCGCTATTTCTTTTGGGTCTTCTTTTTTAAGAATCGGTTCGCCGAATAATACCGACGGTGCTTTCAGTTTATCCGATAATTGAGTCATATCNAATTCTTCCGCTGTATTCAGTTTGACCGGCTCAATACTTGGTTTCTTGGGTGAAGTGGCAAATACGCAACATAATTCAGAAAACATGTTCCGTATGGTCGGATTGTTACGCAATTCCAGCTCGGAAATGAAATTCCCTTGGACCATGATATTCCGAAACACATTGAATCGTTTATCGACATATATGGCTAATTTCGGATTGCCTAAATGAATATATTTCCCTAAAAATAACAGGATGATTTCCCAAATATCACTATAATGACCGGCACACACTAATTCGGCGCACCAATGACATGCATTCTCGACTTTAGATTTATACAATGCTTGTAATAACTCTTTCTTCACGTCGGTTTTTTTATACCCTGAAAACGTAATGGTTTTGAAATCGCTTATATCACGCATATCGTTGATAAAACTTGCATCTCCGTTATCCATTATTATCATGTTTGTACGAAATAATAATGAGGTTTTAACGAGGGTATGATTATATATGGATAAAATTGAAATTATAATGGTGGGTTTAATATAACAAGAACAAGATAGATGACTACTCGATCCATTTCAAAAAGCCAAACTTTTCACACACTCGCCAAACTCGTCAACTTCACTCCCTTACCCGCCCATGATGAATGCGTGGAAGTGTCGTGTCGTACGATCATTGAGGTCCTCAACCTCTATTACATAGACCCAAATGATATGAATTTAGAGTTGCTTCAAGAAGCTGTCGCGCTGACTGCTCAAGTTCACGGGGACTGTCTGAGTATGACTACAAGATCAGGAATGATATACAAACCTTCGATTAAGAAAAAACACGCCCTTGCCGGACCCGTCATCGAAGAGGTTGTGGCACCACTCAAACCCTTACCCCCCTTTGCTGAATGCGTGGAAGAAACGTATCATACGATCATCGAGGTCCTCGAACTCTATTACACAGACCCAAATGACATGAATTTAGAGTTGCTTCAAGAAACTGTCGCGCTGACAGTTCAAATTCACAGGGCTTCCTGCCCGGCAGTGAGTGTCGCAGATTCCTAATCCAAGTCTTCTTGATAATCATTTATGTCATTTATTTGATTATACACCGCAGGAATGTCTCCACTGTATATTTCCAACACTTCTTTCACGACTTCTTCTCTCTCAATATCCTCTCTATTAAACTCTATACTACTAATACTATCCGATCGTTTTCCTTTAAATTTATTTAAAAAATCATCGAGCCCATTTTTTTCATTCCCTCTATCGT
>JGI25920J50251_10000417_pt1 | contig 14446 bp, 10 predicted proteins | sample LauGreBMM110DCMD_2_FD_50251 | JGI IMG/M metagenome (IMG submission 50251) | reverse complement strand
GACTTGTTGGTTGAAGGGGAGTACAGAAGGACAGCAGAAGGTCTTGATAAAGATTTCAAAGAATTTATCATGAATTTTGGAGCTCCGAATGAGGAGGCAGCTGCCTTGTACAAATCTCTTCCAGCTTCCTTACAAGGACAAGCCCTAAGAAGACCTGATTCATCGGATCACCCTGGTGAGGCAGTAATCTCCATTAAGACTAACAGAGGAACCAACTATGCTGTATTCCTTGAGGTGTTCGATTTAGCCAAAAAGGCATATTTCGGTGTGTATTCTGAAAGAGTAGGACTTACTGCTGACGAATACAGAGCGTTAACTGGTGATGACGAGGCTTCTACAGCACTTCAAAACAAGGGTAAAGAAGGGATTCCAATGGCGATCTCTATAGCTGAACCTGATAAAACNGGAGGAAACTGATATGGCAAAGTTTAGAAAGAAAAAGTTAAGTGGTGGAGACCAAATCAATACCTCTGCCCTTCCAGATATCATTTTCATGTTGTTATTCTTCTTCATGGTAACTACCGTATTGAGAGAGCAGGATGTCCTAGTTGATCAGAAAATTCCTCAGTCTTCACAGCTGCAAAAGCTGCAAAATAAGACCTTGATTTCCTACATTTTCATTGGAAAGCCAAAAAATGCGAGTCTTTACGGTTCTGAACCTAGAGTTCAAGCCAATGATGTATTGATTAGCTCNCCGGAAATTGTGCAATGGGTAAATCAGGAACGTGATAAATTACCTGAAGCAGATCGTGGGTCTATCACCATCTCTTTGAAAGTAGACAAAGAAGTGAAGATGGGTCCTATTTCTGACGTGCAGACAGAATTGCGTAATGCAGATGCACGTAAAGTCTTGTATGCTTCCACTAAAAAAACTGAAGTAGACTAATAATCTTTCTCGTATATTGAAAGCCATTCGCTAAGCGAATGGCTTTTTTTATTTCTATCCTTATGAACACCCACCCAACCTCCAACAAGAAAGTTCAACGTGCATGGGCCATGTACGATTGGGCAAATTCAGTATACAGTCTGGTGATCTCCGCTACGATATTTCCAGTGTANTACAATAGTGTCACGCAAGCTTCAGATGGCTCCGATACCGTTTCCTTCTTCGGCTGGGAAGTCGTCAATACGGTGTTGTATTCCTATTCGATCTCGTTTTCATTCCTNGTGGTTGCCTTGCTGGCTCCCTTGCTTTCGGGCATTGCAGATGCCGCTGGTAATAAATTGAACTTTATGAAGTTCTTTGTGTACCTGGGGGCAGTATCCTGTATTTCCTTATTCTTTTTTACGGGTGAAAACCTTGAATTTGGAATTATTGTCAGTGTTTTAGCAAGTGTTGGATTTTCAGGCAGTATCGTGTTTTACAATTCCTTTTTACCTGAAATAGCCAAAGAAGAAGAGTTTGATATGCTTAGTGCCAAAGGTTTTGCATTCGGCTACATCGGAAGTGTGATTCTCCTAGTTTTTAATTTGCTGATCATTCAAAATCCCGATTGGTTCGGGATGCCTGAAGGAAGCTTTGCTCCTCGCTTTTCTTTCATAGTTACCGGTATCTGGTGGATCGGATTTGCCCAGATCCCTTTTCGAGTTTTACCCAATAACCCCTATAAGAAATCTATTTCGGCTGACTACCTCTTGAAAGGATATCGGGAGGTGAACATGGTGTTTAAGGAACTCCGAGCTATGCCTGTAGTGAATCGATTTTTAGTTTCTTTTTTCTTTTATTCGATGGGGGTACAAACGGTCATGTTTTTGGCTGCATCCTTTGGAGATAAGGAACTCGGCATGCCAGGCGACCAACTGATCTTAACGGTGTTGATAATTCAATTAGTAGCCATAGGAGGAAGTTACTTTTTTGCTTTTGTGTCCCGAAAGTTTGGAAATAAAACTAGTATGATGATCATGATCCTAATCTGGATGGGGATCTGTGTAGCTGCCTATTTTGTCAATTCGGTCTACCAATTTTATACGCTAGCTTTTGTAGTCGGTTTAGTGATGGGTGGGATTCAGTCCCTCTCCCGTGCTACTTATGCCAAGCTGGTTCCGACCACAACTACAGACCATGCTTCCTTTTTCAGTTTCTTTGACTTGACAGAAAAAGTCGCTGTCGTCCTTGGAACCGCTTCCTACGGAGCTATAGAACAGTTTACTGGAAGCATGCGAAACTCAGCCTTGTTCCTAGTTATTTTCTTTGTGCTTGGGATGATCTTTTTGAGTAGGTTGAAATTACCCGAAAGGAAATCGCTTTCGNCTTTGGCCTAAACTATGTTGAAAATTCTTTCGGCTTCAGAGCTTGTCAATCTGGATCAAATCCACTTGGAAAAGCTGGAGGTCTCAAATCACGCATTCATGGAGCTTGTTGCTCAGCGCTTTGTGAGCTGGTTTCAAATGCAGGGCTTTCCTTCATTTTCTACGATAGTAGTTTGTGCTGGTCCAGGCAACAATGGGGGCGATGGGCTAGCTATTGCACGTTTGCTCTATTCTTTGGGGTATGCCCTTGAAGTAGCGACCTGTTTTTCGGCGGAAGCCAATTTAGCTGCCGACTGCAAGCAAAATCTTTCGCTGCTTCCCACACAAATTCCGTGTTACTCGTTGGATTCTTCACCGTTGCCGGATGGAGGCATCTTGATAGATGCCTATTTGGGGATTGGTTGCAAAGGTGAACTGCGAGAGGATGCGCTTTTTCGAATTAAAAAAATCAATTCGTTTGGAGGGAAAATCATCGCGCTAGATCTACCTAGTGGTTTGCCAGCAGATACTTCTCCTACTGCTTCAGTGGTCCAAGCAACTACTACGGTCACCTTGGGCTTCCCCAAACTATCCTTACTGTGCCCTGAGCATGGGCAGTTTACTGGAGAACTGGATGTGCTGGACATTGGCTTTGAGCCAGATGAATTTGATGCCTTTGAATCCATTATGTATTATTTGGAAGAGAAAGACATCTTGTCTCTTCATCGGACTTTTCATCGCTTTGCGCATAAGGGGGATTTTGGGAAGGTGCTCTTGGTAGCTGGTAGTAAAGGGAAAATGGGTGCTGCGTTTTTGGCAGCCAAAAGTGCGTTTCGCACTGGCTCTGGCATGGTGACCGTCTGGATACCAGAGGAAGAGCGAGGAATCGTGCAGTCTGCCCTTCCAGAGGCCATGTGTGTGTTTGGAGATGCTATTGACCTCAGTGCCTACGATGCGGTAGGAATCGGCCCTGGCTGGGGACTCGCTAATGGAGCGCTTTTTCATCAACTGCTGCATTCTTCTATCAAGCCATTGGTACTAGATGCAGATGCTTTAACCCTCCTTTCCTTGGATCAAAATCTCTGGTCCTTGATTCCCAAAGGAAGTATTCTTACTCCGCACTTGAAAGAATTTGACCGCCTGTTTGGACCCTCTACTTCGCATCTCGAGCGAATGGCTAAGGCCAAATCCTGTTGCCTTAAACACGAAATTAATCTAGTGCTTAAAGGCGCCAATTCACTGTGTACGCTTCAAGATGGAAGACAAGTGTTCAACTCTTCTGGGAGCAAGTACATGGCGACAGCCGGGATGGGTGATGCCCTTACCGGCATGTTGACTTCCTTCTTGGGCCAAGGGTATTCTCCTGAAAACGCGCTACTCTGTGGGGTATTCCACCACGGCCTGGCGGGAGAACTTGCAGGAAACCAAACCTTGCGAGGAACTATGGCTCAGGATTTGATCGAAGCCATTCCAGAAACCTATCATCGCATCGGCTTGGATTAACTTCAGCCCTTATATTTCTACTTTATTTCCATCGTATTTCTACCCTATTTACCTTTCAAAATTTTCCATGAAACAAGAGAAAGCCTTACTCTGGACCCTGGCAGCCATCAATTTTATTCATATTGTGGATTTCATGATGCTGATGCCACTCGGGCCTCAGCTGATGCGTTTGTTTGAAATCAGTCCCAGTGAGTTTGCTTTTTTAGTTTCTTCCTACACCTTTAGTGCTGGAGCTTCCAGTTTCTTTGGAGCATTTATTCTGGATCGTTTTGACCGGAAAAAGATTTTAATTTGGGTGTATGTAGGCTTCACCTTAGGAACCTTAGCTTGTGCTTTGTCGCCAAGCTATCCCATTTTGCTCCTNGCAAGAGTNATTTCTGGAATTTTTGGAGGGCTNACCTCTGCCTTGATTCTAGCCATCATTGGGGACGTGGTACCTGACGAGCGCCGCGGGAGAGCCATGGGCTTGGTGATGTCTGCCTTTTCCTTCGCCTCCGTGATGGGCGTACCGTTGGGACTCTTTTTGGCNAGCTTATCCGATTGGCATACGCCTTTCTATATTCTATCTGCTTTGTCAGTGGTGAGCATGGGAATGATTGTCAAGTTTATTCCTTCCATCACTGGGCATGTGAACAGTGGTGTCAAGCGTCCCCATCCCTTTGAAGTGATCAGCCGGGTCACTAGCAACCCCAATCAAATGCGAGCCATCACCCTTTCCATCATGATGATGCTCGGGCAATTTATGATCATCCCTTTTTTGAGTCCCTACAATGTGGCCAATGTGGGCTTTTCAGAAATGCAGCTGACTTATGTGTACATGGCTGGAGGAGCCTTCACCATGTTTACCTCTCCTTGGGTAGGCAAGCTGGCCGACAAACATGGAAAGCTGAAGATCTTTACCATTTTCATGGTGCTCAATCTAATTCCGATCGCAATCATCACCCATCTGGGCGTAACTCCTGTGGCTTTGGTTTTGGTAGTTACCACTCTGTTTTTTGTGACTTCCAACGGGCGCTATGTCCCAGCGGCAGCCTTGATTACAGGCACGGCTTCCCCTGAAAACCGGGGGAGTTTTCTGAGTTTCAATTCCGCTGTGCAGCAGCTGGCAGCTGGCTTTGCTTCCTTGCTCGCCGGCTTTCTGATTGGAGAGAATGAGTTGGGGGAGTTGACCAATTTCAATTATGTAGGCTACTTGGCGATTTTCTTCAGTATACTCTGCATTCCCTTGGCTTGGNGAATCAAAGTGGTCAGCTAAAAAAAACACCTCCAAAATTAAATTCTGGAGGTGTTTGAATAGGTTAGAATTCCTTAGAATTCTGCATTTCCAGGGGTTCTTGGGAAGGCGATGACATCGCGGATATTTCCCATACCGGTAACAAACAATACCATGCGTTCAAATCCGAGGCCAAAGCCTGCGTGTGGCGTAGTGCCAAATCGCCTTGTGTCCAGGTACCAACTGAGCTCTTCCTCAGGGATATGCATTTCCTGCATGCGTTGGCTGAGCTTATCTAGCCGCTCTTCCCGCTGAGAGCCACCTACGATTTCTCCAATACCAGGAAACAGAATATCCATGGCTGCTACGGTTTTTCCATCCTCATTTTGACGCATGTAGAAAGCTTTGATGCCTTTCGGGTAGTCGGTGAGGATGACGGGTTTTTTGAAATGTTTTTCAACTAAGTAGCGCTCNTGTTCGGATTGTAAATCTGTACCCCATTCTTCGATGAGGTAGTGGAATTTCTTCTTTTTGTTGTGGTTGGAGTTGCGCAGGATATCGATTGCCTCGGTGTAGCTCAAGCGAACAAAGTCATTTTCTACCACAAACTTAAGTTTATCCAGAAGGCCCAATTCTGCTCGCTGTTCGGTAGGCTTGGTTTGCTCTTCTTCTGCTGCACGCTGGTCCAAAAATGCCAGGTCCTCGGCGCAATGGTCAAGTGCGTAGCGGATAATGTATTTCAAGAAGTCTTCGGCTAAGTTCTGGTTGTCCTCTGCGTCGTAGAACGCCATTTCGGGCTCGATCATCCAAAACTCCGCCAGGTGGCGTGTGGTGTTGGAATTTTCCGCTCGGAAGGTAGGTCCAAAGGTGTATACCTCGGCCAATGCCATGGCAGCAAGCTCACCTTCCAATTGACCGGAAACAGTGAGGTTGGTTTCTCTTTCGAAAAAATCCTTACTGTAGTCAATCTTGCCGTCCTCTGTTTTGGGAGGGTTGCTGAGGTTGAGTGTGGTCACCTTGAAGGTCTCCCCTGCACCTTCGGCATCAGATGCAGTGATGATGGGCGTATGGATGTAGAAAAACCCTTTTGTATTGAAGTAGGTATGGACTGCATAGGCCAGCGCATGACGCACACGGAAGACGGCACCAAAGGTGTTGGTTCGCATGCGTAGGTGGGCGATTTCCCGAAGAAATTCTAGGGAGTGCTTCTTGGGCTGGAGTGGATATTTCTCAGGGTCTGATTCGCCCAAGACTTCAATATGTGTGGCAGTGAGTTCGGATTGCTGTCCAGCGCCTTGGGAGGCAATCACCGTACCTGTGATTTTTAAACAGGCGCCAGTGCTGCATTTTTTAAGTACTTCTTCTGCAATGACATTGGGGTCGGCGACTACCTGGTAGTTGGTAAGGATTGAGCCGTCGTTGACTGCGATGAAGGAAACATTCTTGTTGCTTCGCTTGGTGCGTACCCAGCCCATAAGGGTGATTTCTTGTCCGATCAGGTCTTGTTCCAGGATGGTCTTGATTTTGACCCGTTTGTTGAATGCCATGTGTAGTTGGGTAGAGGAAGGGAAAAACGACCTCTTTAATTTTAGTAGAATGCAAAAAAACGATTAAATCACCTTTTTATCAAAAAATTGAAGCTTTTTCCTAAATTTGAAGGTGCAGTTTTCCCTGAAACCATGCTCTTTTTTCGCAAATAAGTGGTTTGATTCATTTCAATGCAAAAGTTAACGCTTTCTCAGTCACTATCTCAAAAACTTTCCCCGCAGCAGATTCAGTTTATCAAGCTGCTTCAGGTGCCTACGGCAGAGCTAGATGCACGTATTGAAGAGGAGCTCGAAATCAACCCTGCCTTGGAAGAAGGTAAGGTGGAAGAGAGCGAATCTTCCGGAGAGGAAGATTTCGAGGAGGGATTTGGAGACGAGTACGGGCAAGAGTCCAACGAAGTCAATGTAGACGACTACCTAGACGACGATTATGGGGGTTACAAAATGCAGGGGGATGGCAACTACAATCCTGACGATGAGGATCGGGAAATCCCATTTTCTTCACCTACCTCCTTACATGAGCAACTGATTACCCAGTTGAATTTTTTAAAGTTGGATGAGTGTCAACGGATCATTGGAGAGCAGCTGGTAGGGAGTATTGAGAACGATGGGTATATCCGTAGGGAGCTGACAGCCATTATCAATGACCTGGCTTTTTCTCAAAACATTGAGACGGATAGCGATGAACTGGAGGAAATCCTTCGAAAAATTCAAACTTTTGATCCTGCTGGTATTGCAGCAAGGAGCCTGCAAGAGTGCTTAATTATCCAGTTGGAACGAAAGGAGCATCCAGATGACCCTACCGTTCAGGATGCCTTGGCAATCATTCAGGATTGTTTTGAGGAATTTACCAAAAAGCATTATTCAAAAATTCAAAAACGCCTCAACTTAGATGAAGAGGAGATCAAGGAAGCTGTACAGCTCATCACCCGTCTCAATCCCAAGCCAGGAGGAGTTGCAGATGGCTTAGTCCTTACCCAATACGTGATCCCAGATTTTATCTTGACAATCAATGGAGGGAAGTTTGAGATCCTTTTGAATTCAAAAAATGCTCCCGAACTTCGGATTTCACGCTCCTACTCAGAGCTTTTTGATACCTACGACAAGAGTGATAAAAAGGATAAAAAACTCAAAGAGACCGTTTCATTTGTGAAGCAAAAGTTGGACTCTGCTAAGTGGTTTATTGATGCGATCAAACAGCGGCAAAATACTTTGCTCAGAACTATGGAGGCGATTCTTCAGTACCAAACTCCTTTTTTTGTAGATGGAGATGAGGCTGCCCTTCGTCCCATGATCTTAAAAGACATTGCAGAAAAGATTGATATGGACATTTCTACCGTCTCTCGAGTAGCGAATAGTAAATCGATCCAAACTGAATTTGGGGTTTTCCCTTTGAAGTACTTTTTCTCTGAAGGCATTGCCACGGACAGTGGAGAGGATGTTAGTAATCGAGAAGTGAAATCCGTCCTCCAATCCATGGTGGATGCAGAAGACAAAAAAAGACCCTTGTCTGACGATAAATTGGTGAAGATGTTGAATAAAAAGGGCTACAATATCGCACGTCGTACCGTAGCCAAGTATCGGGAGCAACTTCAGATTCCGGTAGCCAGACTCCGAAAAGAACTCTAGTGGTACGGAAGCTAGCACTCCTGCTTTCGGTGGTCTTTCAACCTTTACTGATGCCATCTTTGGTTTTTGGCTTATTATTTTTCGGGGTACCCCAAGCCACTAGCATTCCTGAATCATTTAAGGAGCGACTCTTTTACTTGATTGTAAGTTCCACCTTAATTATTCCTATAGTCTTGATGGTTGGCCTCCGCTGGACTGGGATGGTAAAAAGCTTGCACTTTGAAGAGGTAGGTGACCGTAAAATGCCGTTTATTTTAGTCACGCTTTTTTATGTGCTGACTACCTATTTTTTAAAGCAGAAGACAGAGTTAGATCCCATTTTATGGCAAGGGATGGCGATCATTACTGTGTCGGTGGTTTTGTTGACTGGAGTCACTTTTTTTTGGAAAATGTCTGCTCATATGACAGGTTTTGGTGGGGTTTTGGCCGTAGTTGGAGTCTTGGGGATTTATTTCCCTTCCTTGGATTTGGCCTATCTGCTGGTGGCGACCCTCTTGTTGGGAGGCGTGGTAGCCTCGTCTAGACTCTATCTGGAGGCACATAGGCCTGCAGAAGTGTATGTTGGCCTTTTGGTGGGGTTTGCCATCTGTTGGATGGGCTTTATGTGGATTTACGGATTTTAACTCAGCTTGGAATTTCAATTCAAGAAGCCGATTAACAAAAAAAACTCCCTTAACTAAGGGAGTTTTGATTTTAATAGGGGTAGGAAGATTCTTTTTAGAAAAGTCCGATGGCTAGGCCAAAGCTAACTTGATTGGCTTCGGTTTTGAATGGGCCTCTGTCGGCTTGCCACAAGGGGTTGAGGTAGTAGGTGGTCCAAACATAAAATCCTGGGCTTCCAGCTTTAAAGTTTAGGCCATAGCGAATTTTTTCTAAGCCGTAGTTTTCGGATTGTTTGATTTTAACTGCTCCTGTGGTAGGGGAGTCGAAGGAAATTTTTGTGTGGGCTTGGTAGAGGTATCCTACTCGAGCGCCGAGGCTTACGCGAAAGCTTTTGCTGTAGTCCTTTTTGTTGACATGGTATTGCAGTTCAATCGGAACTTCTAGATAGTTGACGGCAAGGCTATTGCTTTTGATGTCGATGGTGGTCCCATAGACACTTTTCACTTCCTTCAATACGGAAGATTCAGCGCCTAGTGTGCTGCTGCGGAATAGGTTTTCATCGTCTTTGAAAGAAAATTTATTCGTTGCGATACCTATACCTGGGCTAAGAACAAATCCAGACTGATCCCCAAAAAGTTTAAAGGGTTTTTGGTAATAGACGTTGAAGGTCCTTGACCCAAATAAATTGAGTGCTAAGTCTTCAGGTCTGTTAGTCAATTGGTTGAGGCCAAACTCAATGCTTAAATCATTGGGGATGTTTGGTCGTCCACCAATAGTTGTTTTGGGGCTAGTTGGAGCGGATTCTTGTGCTTGAGCATTTAGTGTAAATGCTAGGAAGGCAAGCGTGAGTAATTTTTTCATCAAAGAAGCTTCTTTTCAAGAGGATGTGGGCAAAAATATAAAATTTGCAAGGATTTACCCGCCTATTTGGCTTAATTATTCTTAAATGGGGGAGGTATAATTCTTGGATTTTCAGGAATTCTTCAGCCGATCTTTTTGGAGGGAAAAAATTAATATGTACTTTCGTCCTCTCAAATGGCTTCGTAGCTCAACTGAATAGAGCACCTGATTACGGCTCAGGAGGTTTCAAGTTTGAATCTTGACGAGGTCACATAACCCAGCTCTCCTGAGCTGGGTTTTTTTGTGGGTGTATGGTAGACCAAAAAAAAACAGCCCGAAGGCTGCTTTTTGAGTTTTAGTGTCCGGCTGAAGCGGCGGGTTTGACACCGCGCTGCCAGACAAAGAAGATGACAAAGAGTACGATCAAGATCCCTGGGAAAAGCATCATTTTTTCTAGGGTAGCTTGACCGGCTGCGAGTTCTAGGGATGCTCCAACTAGGCCAGCTTTTTCTTCGGCTATTCTGGAAGCATCAATCCATCCTCCAATGATCGGCTGGAAGATCGCAGTAGAAAACATACCTATTCCTCCGATAACGGACATTCCCAAGGCACCTGAAAGCGGCACACGCTGGGCTACTGCTCCTACCATCACTGGCCAGAAGTAGCAAACGCCAAGCGCAAAGATCAATGCTGCTACATAAGACATGTTGCCTGTTACGGTACTAAATAAGAAGATGCCGACAGTCGTGAAGATCGCGCCTCCTAAGAGTACCCCTGTCTGTCCCAATGCTTTTACAACTGGGCCTGCAAAGAATCGACCCACAGCCATTACCCCGGTAGTCAAGGCTAGGATTAACATGCCTGAAGCACCACTTTGGCTCAATACAATATTGGCCCACTGCTGTGGTCCAAATTCAGAGATAGCGGTCAAGGCCATCGCGAAGAATAAGAAGATAAACACAGGGCTAAGCATGGCTTTCAAGTTGGAACCAACNGATGTTACTCCTGCTACAGAAGGCTTAGGGAAGGCTTTNCCAAAGAAAAGTACTGCATAGGCAATGGTTGGGATCATCATCACCCACACTTGGGTTTGCCAAGCTAAGCCGCCATCGGTCATAAATTTGGACACCAAGCTTCCCAAAACGATACCTCCTGGGAACCACATATGGAAGCGGTTTAGCATTTTGTTCAGCGTGGTACCAGAATACATGTCGGCAATCATCGGATTACAAGCAGCCTCGGTACAGCCATTGCCGAAACCGATAAATAGGGTCGAAATCAGAAGAGTGGTGTAGCCATCCGCGAAGATGGTCATCAGAATTCCAAGGGTGTGGGTTACAAACGCGATGCGCATGATGTTGGCCGGGCCAACGATATGGTAAAAAAGACCTCCTAAAATCATGGAGATAGGGAATCCTAAAAACCACATGGAGTTAATAAATCCCAATTGCTCGGCATTTAAGCCGAATTGTTCTCCCAATTGAGGAAGAATACCCGCTCGAATAGAGAAGGATAAGGCGGTGGTGATGAGCGCCAAACAACTTGCGTTGAAGAGTGCGCCCCGGTTAATGGTCTGTGTCATACGATAGTGCTTTAGGTTTATGGGTTGCGTTAAGTGACTTTTGACACATTCAAAGTAGACAAAAAAATGAAAACAGCTATCCTGAATTCAAAAAAAAATAGACAAATTTCTCCCAAGACCCTGTTCTAGAGGGGAAATAGTTAGCGAAAAAGAATGGATTTAACGAACAAAAACCCAGTCCTGGGCACTGCTCAAGCGTTCGGCAAACTCATAGCCATCTTCATGAAAAACCTTGAGCTGCTCCGGATCGGTGATCCTGTTTTGGATAGCATATCGACTCATTAGTCCTCTTGCCTGCTTCGCAAAGAAGCCGACTACCTGATAGCTTCCTTCCTTGTGTTCCTTGAAATGAATGGTGATGACAGGCATCTTCAAGGTCTTTTTATCTACTGCCTTGAAGTATTCTTGAGAGGCTAAGTTGACTAGGGTCCTACCTTGGCTTGCGGCATTCAAAGCCTTGCTGATCTTGGTTCCCCAATAGTCGTATAGCGAGTTCCCCTTTTTGGTTTTGAGTTTGGTGCCCATCTCCAGTCGGTAGGGTTGGATCAAATCCAAGGGCTTCAACAGGCCATACAGGCCCGACAAGATTCGTAAATGCTGCTGGGCAAACTCTAGTTCCGCATCGCTGAAGGAATCGGCTTCCATCTTTGCATAGACTTCTCCTTTGAATGCCAAAAGCGCTTGCTTTGAGTTCTCCGGACTAAAAGTTTCCGTAAAGGTTTGGTAGCGCTCCTCGTTCAGGGTAGCTAGGGCCTCGCTGAGGTGCATTAGCTTCGAAATCTGAGAAGCAGACTTCTTGCGCAAGACTCCCACCAAGTCTTTAACTTCCACAGGAAAGTCAGGTTGGGTGTGCCCGTTGTACTCAGGATGACTGTAATCGAGGGTTTTGGCAGGAGAAATGACAATCAACATGGGCTTACTGGATAATCGTAATNGATTTGGTTTCGGATTGGGTGAGGTTCTGTTCTCTGGAGGTAAACCGCACAACGGCCACGTATGTTCCCGTGGGAACTAATTTTCCATTCACTAGTCCATCCCAAGGGCAGAAAGGCTGTTTGGGCTCCAAATTTTCATGCTCGCAGTAAAAAATAAGTTCCCCCCAGCGGTTGTAAATAAATACATCCACATCATCGATGTACTCGTTGGCATACAGGATAAAATTACGGCTTGGGTCATTGAGCACCATGCCGCTAGGGAACACCACCTTGAGGTTACAGTCTTCTTCTACGGTAAAGGTGCCTTCCCATTCACAGCCTAGCGCATCCCCAACTCGAAGGGTATAAGTACCTCCCTTTTCAGGACTAAAAGTAGCTGCTTTGGAAATTTCTTTCCCATCCAAGATCCAGGAATAACTTGCGTAGGGACCTGGATCAAGGGTGGCTGTTTTTCCTTCTACGTCACAGATCAGTAGCGGCTCGGTAGGAAGTACTGGAGGAATTAGTTGGGACTTGACCACCACGACATTGGCTCTGCCGATCTCGCATCCAAAGCTGCTGCGCAAAATCACCTCGTAGGTACCTTCTTGACTCACCTCAATGAGGTTGCTCGTGAAGGATGGGAGCCTGGTACGCGTTCCACCCGTTACCAAGAACCATTCAAAGCTGCTCACAGTGGTTAAATTGGCCTTCACCTCAATCGTGGTCGTGGTTTGATCCACACAGAATGGACTGGCTTCCAAACTTACAGTTAGTCGATTGGAAAGGATAGTGGCTGTAAAGGGGATCTGCTTGGTAGGGCACAGACCGCCGGAAATGGGCTGCACTTCCAAAGTATAGTTCCCCGACTTGCTCGGCACAAATTCTTGTCTCCTACCTACGATAATCCCAAGTTCATCCCGCCACAAGAAGATGACATCGGCGGGGTCTGTGTTGTTGAGAATGGCTTCAAATCTAATTCCTGTCAGGCAATCCACGATCGGAGAGGAAACGTTAAAATCAAGCGCTGGACTCAAATTGACAGTCATGGGGAGTACCTTGGGGCAGTCGATTCCGGCAGGATCTACCCCAAGTACGGTGTAATTTCCTGCTTGGGTAAGCAGGAAGGTTCCACCTGCCTGGGGGGCTATAGAGGTTCCAGTAGGTCCTGTGATCGTGTAATTCAGCGGCTTGGGACCAGAAGGGGAAAAGGAGAAAGAAACACAGCCTTGCACCACTGCCGGCACGGAAAATTGCACCTCAAACTTTTGATCAACTGTGTACTGGGTTTTGTCGGGGATGGAGCAGCCTGTTGGATCTAAAACTTCTACCAAATAGATCCCATGAGGCACGGGAATTTGAAAACTCGCCAGGTTGGGGAGTGGGCCCGTCAATTCGAGGCCATCACCTTGGCGAACGATTTTGTAGGTACCTATGCGGGGTAAGCCTAAGGAGAAACTGATCTGGATAGATCCTTGCGCGACCCCAGTTGGGGAGCAGGTTTCATCCCCAGCAACAACCGTAAAGGCATAGGCAGCTGGAGGGTTTAAATTTTCTACCGTGACGGATGTGGAATAGGTACAGCCTGCTGCATTTTCAGCTTCTAGGGTATAGACTCCTGGGGCTAGGCCGGTGATGGGAATCACTGTTCCTGCTGGAGCTGCCGGGTAGGATAAGCCCAGTTCTACCAGACGAAGACTGCTTACTGCAGCTTGTAAGCGAACTTCAATGGACCCATCTTTGGTCGCGCAGCTTGTAGCTCCTGCAGTGGCCTTGGCTTCTACGGTGGGCAGTTCATTGACCAGTAGGTTTAGGGATTTTGACACCTTGCAGCCTGGAAGAATTGGGTCTTGGGCGATAAAGGTGAGGGTGTATTGTCCAGGCCCGGGAAGGCTTAGAATTTCTAATTCCAACTCAAAGAAGGGGCCCAAGGGGACCTGAACTCCACTGCCGTTACGCTCATAAAACCAGTCCCCGGTGATGGGGGTGTTAGGAGCGAAGGTGACGGATGTTTCTTCGTAGCAGACTTCGGTGGCCGTTTGTGTTAGGTCAAATTCAAAGGCTGGGCCTACAAAAATAGAGGAGGTAGCATTACAGGTTTCAAAGAGTGTTTCCTCTTCTTCCCCTCCACCTGCCGTTGGGCGATATTGAACGACCACGGTGTAAATACTTTCCTCGGTAACAGTAATCGTGTTTGAGTTGCTGTCTCCAAAAATATCCCCTGCTGCATTGGTCCAAATAAAATCGTATAGTCCTTCGCTCGGATTGTAGCCGTCAATAGCCGACAGGGTAACAGGGGTGCCTTCACAAAGGGTGGCATCCGATGCCAAGGTCAAGGCTGGGGGAGCGATGATTTCAAGTGTTCCTTCTGCAGTGAAGTAGCCAA
>JGI25920J50251_10000414_pt1 | contig 14497 bp, 10 predicted proteins | sample LauGreBMM110DCMD_2_FD_50251 | JGI IMG/M metagenome (IMG submission 50251) | reverse complement strand
ATAGAATATTGGAAATTACCACAAGAAAGCTATATAAAAAACATAACAATCATGCATGGAATGTTAGGCTTCGTCATTTCGTTATTGTTAGTTTTCAGAACAAATACTGCCTATGACCGGTGGTGGGAAGGACGAAAATTGTGGGGTTCGTTGGTCAATAATAGTCGGAATTTTGCAATCAAGTTATCTGCAATTTTGAAAGAGGAAAGTGACCGTGCCTACTTTCGTAAAATGATACCAGGTTATGCTTCTATTTTGCACAAACATTTGAATAACAACGATACTAGCAAACAGCTTTTCGAAGATGTAGATTTAGAAATTGACCGTCACAAACACAAGCCCAACCAAATAGCAAAAATGCTGTTTTTTAAAATCAATGATCTTTATACTTCCAAAAAAATTACAGGCGACCAACTCATTATTTTGAACGCTGAAGTACAATCCTTTACTGAAATTTGTGGTGCTTGCGAACGTATAAAAAACACCCCAATTCCTTATTCTTACAGTGCTTTCCTGAAAAAGTTCATCTTCGTTTACGTTATGACGCTTCCCTTTGGCTATGCCTTTGTACTTGGCTATTATGTGGCTCCTGTCGTGGTATTTGTATTCTATGTATTGGCAAGTTTAGAACTCATAGCCGAGGAAATTGAAGACCCTTTTGGAACAGATGAAAACGATTTGCCAACACATAAAATCGCCGAAAACATCAAAAAAAACATCGAGGAAATAATTTAGTTTCCCAAAATCAATTAGAAAAATATTGAAACAAGATTTGATTGCCTTACTACGTTTCACTTCGTTCTCAATGAAGTTAAAATTTAAATCAATAGCTAAAAAATCTCACCTATTTATAAAAATAACTATTTTTGTAGTCTAAAATTTTAGCTATGGCAAATAACAAATACAAAATAGCGGTTGTTCAATTGAATTTGAACGATGTTGCCGAGAACAACCTAAAAAAGTGTTTGACTTGGGTTCGTGAGGCAGCAAAAATTGGTGCCGAAGTGATCTCATTGCCTGAATTGTATAGCAGCCACTACTTTTGTCAAAGTGAAGATGTTGATAATTTTGCTTTAGCAGAACCACTTTACAGTACTTCATTTATCGCTTTTAGCGAATTAGCCAAAGAGTTGGGAGTGGTAATTATTGTTCCGTTTTTCGAAAAAAGAATGGCTGGAATTTACCATAACAGCGCCTATATAATTGATACTGACGGATCGGAAGCTGGATTGTACCGAAAAATGCATATTCCAGATGATCCTCATTTTTATGAAAAATTCTACTTTACCCCTGGTGATTTAGGTTTTAAAGCTTTTCCTACTAATAAAGGAAAAATAGGAACGCTAATTTGTTGGGATCAATGGTTTCCTGAAGCGGCTCGTTTAACTGCTTTGCAAGGTGCTGAAGTGTTGTTTTATCCAACAGCCATTGGTTGGCATCCATTGGAAAAGGAGCAATATGGCGAAAATCAACACGGCGCCTGGATGAATGTAATGAAAGGTCACGCTGTTGCAAATGGGGTTTATGTTGCTGCTGCCAATAGAATTGGTTTAGAACAATATTTACCAAATACCTCGGGAATTCAATTTTGGGGATCTTCATTTATTGCTGGACCACAGGGAGAAATATTGGCGCAAGCCTCACATGATAAAGAGGAAATATTGATTGCAGAAGTCGATTTGGACTTACAAGAAAATGTGCGTCAGAATTGGCCGTTTTTACGTGACAGAAGAATTGATGCTTTTGGAGACATTACTAAAAGATCCATAGAATAATGACAAATTCAAGACGATTTCCAGCGGAATGGGAAAAGCAACAAGGAATTTTACTTTGCTTTCCACATAACGGTAACGATTGGCCCAGAAAATACGAGGCGATTCAATGGGCGTTTATAGAATTTATTAAAAAAGTAACCTCATTTGAAGAAATTGTTTTGGTGGTTGCCGATGAAAAACTAAAATCGAAAGTTATCGGAATGCTTGAAATAGCAGAAGTAAATATCAAAGCAGTTTCATTCATTATTCATAAAACCAATAGAAGTTGGATGCGCGATTCCGGTCCAATTATTGTAAAAAAAGGTACTAAAAAGGAAGCTTTAGATTTTAATTTCAACGGATGGGCAAAATACCATAACTATCAATTGGATAAATGGGTTCCTAGAATGGTGGCGAAATTTTTAGACATTCCGATTCAACAAGTTACCTACAAAGGAAAACCTTTTATTTTAGAAGGTGGCGCTATAGAAACCAATGGAAAAGGAACGTTGATTACTTCTGAAGAATGTTTGTTGCACCCAACTATTCAAGTTAGAAATTCTAATTTTACTAAAGCTGATTACGAAGCTGTTTTCAAAGAATACCTTGGAATTACTAATGTTATTTGGCTTGGAAACGGAATTGAAGGCGATGATACTCACGGTCATATCGATGATTTATGTCGATTTGTAAATGAAAACACGGTAGTAACTATTGTAGAATCTGATAAAAAAGACAACAATTACAAACCGTTGAAAGACAATTTAAAAAGATTGCAAAACGCCAAATTAGAAAATGGAAAACCTTTAAACATTGTGGAACTACCAATGCCAAAAAGAATTTATTTTGACGGCATTGTTTTACCGGCGAGCTATGCTAATTTTTTAATACTAAATAAATGTGTGTTGGTCCCAACTTTTAATGATTCAAATGATAGAGTGGCACTGAATATCCTAGCTGATTGTTTTCCAGATAGAGAAATTATAGGAATTAGCTCGATTGATTTAATTTGGGGATTTGGAACACTGCATTGTTTAAGTCAGCAAATTCCAGCTTAATAGTTAAAAAAAACACCAACATTATAGCTGGTGTTTTTTTTTGAATTATAACTAACTTTTATTTGTCTTTTGTAAATAAGAAAGATTGACCGTTAATAATTAAATTTAATTCAGTTTTAGCTTCGTTAAATTGAACTGTTAAACCCGCTTGATCAAAAGAAAATTTATCTTTCCCAACATTTTCAAGCGGAATACTTGGTTGACCTGTGACTTTTGCAACAAGCGAACTGTCTTCTTCAGAAATTTCTATTTTAATAGGAATCATAGTACTTGAATAATTTCCAAAATAAGCATCTAAAATAACGTCTTTTTCTAATTCACCAGCAGCTGGAGTCCAAGTATTATTAGCACTATTTACATCCGGAAAAACGTGATCAGGATCTAAAGTAATTGTATCAATTTCCTCAGTTGAATCATATTTAAATGACCAATCAATATTTTTTTGCCAAATTTCAACCGGTAAATTTACTCTTTTAACCTCGCCACTTTTAAATTTGATATCTATAATAACTGGAAGAGGCATTTTTTCTAGATTTTCTAATGAAATCACTACTCCTAATTTTGGATTGTTTTTCACATATTTAACTTTAGTAATACCTTGGTCAAAACGCCAGTTATTAATAAACCAACCTCTCCAAAACCAATTTAAATCTTCACCAGCTACGTTTTCAATAGTTCTGAAGAAATCATCTGGAGTAGGGTGTTTGAATGCCCATCTAGCAACATAGGTTTTAAATGCATTGTCAAAACGTTCTTTACCTAAAATTTGCTCTCTCAACATTACCAATCCTGCAGAAGGTTTGTAATAACCTAAAATTCCCATATTAGCTTCTTTAAAACAATCAGGAGCAGTAAATATAGGTTCCATAGAAGGATTAGTGTACACTTCCGACATTTGATGCATGTCTGGATTAGGTGATTTATATTCTCCATTATTGAAATCTACAGAACTCAATGAATTGATGAAAGTATTGAATCCTTCGTCCATCCATGCAAATAATCTTTCGTTTGAACCTACAATCATTGGGAACCAAATGTGTCCAAATTCATGATCCGTTACACCCCATAATTCTTCTCCTTTAGATTCCCATCCGCAGAAAACAATTCCAGGATATTCCATACCGCCTTCATTTCCGGCAACGTTGGTAGCAGCTGGATAAGGATATTCAAACCATCTTTTGGAATAATTTTCTATTGAAGTTTTTGTATATTCTGTTGAACGTCCCCAAGCTGCATCACCTTCACATTCAACAGGATAAGCAGAAATAGCAAGAGATTTTTTACCACTTGGCAAATTTATTCTTGCTGCATCAATAATAAAAGCAGCTGAAGAGGCAAAAGAAACATCTCTAGAATTTTTAATTTTAAAATGCCAAGTTAATGTAGGTTTTGAAGTTGGTTTTGAAACCGCATTTGCTACATCATCAGCAGAGCGAATTACGACCGTTTTATCGCTTTTTGCAGCAGTAGCCCATAGTTTTTGTTGTTTGTCAGAATAAACTTCATTGGCATTAACCAATTCGCCTGAACAAACTACCACATGATTTGAAGGAGCACTAATATTCACATCAAAATCACCATATTCCAAGTAAAACTCACCAGCACCTTGATAAGGTGTTGTATTCCAGCCTTTTACGTCATCATAAACACACATTCTAGGATACCATTGTGCAATGGTAAAAACTTTACCATTTTTTGTATCCAAAACTCCTGTTCTATCTGATCCGTATTTTGGAGAAATATAGGCGAATTCAATTTTAACTTTCACAGAAGCACCGTTGGCATTCAAATCTTGCGGGAGAGAAATTTTCATTCTCGTATCGTTAATTTCAAATTTGGCATCTTTATCAACCGCTTTTCCAGCAACATTGGTTACTATTTTTACCGACTTAATTTTATGACCTCCGTCAAATTTTTCTCCGTCAGCTCCATTTCTGCTTCCTTTTATAGGAATTACGGCATTTCCACGAGAATCATTTTTGAATAAATTCTGATCCACATTCATCCAAAGAAATGACAATTTATCAGGACTATTATTCGTGTAAGTCAACGTTTCTGAGCCCACAATTTCACTTGTTTTGTCATTTAAACTAGCTGTTAATTGATAATCGGCTTTGTTTTGCCAATATTTCTCACCTGGTTGCCCGCTTGCTGAACGAGTTGCAGTTCCGTTTTTAGTAAAGAAATTAGGAGCAAAAGCTTCCGTATAACTATAATTTGAAATTTTTTTAGTTTGAGTTGCAGGAGTTTGCTGAGAAAATGCAACTGCTGATCCGAATAGTAAAGCTGTAAATAATAACGCTTCAGTAAATTTGTTTTTCATTTATTTTGTGTTTTTAGTGGTAAACGGATTTTTTATTTTATTGTTACAAATAATATAGGTAATTTTAAAATAATTCGAATTTCAAAATTGCTATTTTTTATTCACATAAAAATTTATTTAACATAAATTAATGAAAGTTTTATCCTTGTGAATATTAGAAATATTACTTTTACTAAAAATAAATTCCATTGAAAATAACATTATCAAATTCAGAACTCACTGCGACAATAAACACTTTTGGGGCAGAATTAATATCATTAAAAAACAAAATCAATAGAGAGTATATTTGGGAAGGAAATCCAGATTGTTGGGGCAAGCACTCTCCTATTTTATTTCCAATTGTAGGAAGTTTAAAAAACGATTTTTATAGTTACTATACTACTACTTATCATTTGCCAAGACATGGATTTGCTAGAGAAATGGAGTTTGATGTTATTGAAAAAACGAAGAATAAAGTAATTTTTTCATTACAACAATCAGCGATTTCACTAGAAAAGTACCCCTTTAAATTTGAATTGCAAATCAGTTATACGTTGACCAATTCTGTATTAAAAATAGGTTTTAAAGTAATCAATAATAGTTTGGTTACTATGCCATTTTCAATCGGCGCCCATCCCGCTTTTGCATTACCTAATGATTTTGAAAATTACCAACTGGTATTTGAAAAATCAGAAAATTTAATTGTTTCAAAATTGGAAAATGATTTGATTTCTAACTCTACTTATAGTTTACCACTAGAAAATAATAGTTTACCTTTAAACTATTCACTATTTGAAAATGACGCATTAATTTTTAAAACTATAGAATCTAAATCGGTTACAATTGTTGATAATAAAACTCCTTTTCTAAAAGTACATTATAATGACTTTCCATCTTTGGGAATTTGGACCAAAAGTCAAGCTCCTTTTATTTGTATAGAACCATGGATTGGATACGCTGACACTATAGAAAACAATGGAAATATAGAAGATAAAGAAGGAATACAAATCCTAGATGTTAACCAAACTTTTGAAACCAATTACTTTATAGAAATTTTATAAGTAAAATTATGTTAGAATTCAATTTTACTCCTTTTCCAATTTTAAAAACAGAGAGATTGTTACTCCGAAGAGTAGATAATAATGATGTGAACGAAATTTTTTCGATGCGATCCAATGCAGAAATAATGAAATACATTCCTCGCCCATTGGTTACCAATAATGAAGAAGCTTTAGAACATATTGCTTTACTGGATAGCGGAATTAAAAAAAANGAATCGATAAATTGGGCTATTACCTTAAACGGTGAAAACATATTATTGGGTATAATTGGATTTTACAGAACTAAATTTACCGATTATCGTTCCGAAATTGGGTATATGTTACTTTCCGAAAATCATGATAAAGGAATTGCCTCTGAAGCTTTGGAAAGAGTTATAAAATATGGATTTAATGAAATGAATTTACATTCAATAGAAGCTATAATTGATCCAAGAAACAGTGCTTCTGAAAGAGTTTTAATAAAAAATGGATTTGTAAAAGAGGGGCATTTTAAAGAAAATGCATTTTTTAACGGAGAATTTTTAGACAGTGTAATTTATTCTAAAATAAAAAAAGCAGACCTATAAGCCGGATTCTGTACACGTTTTGCGTGGCCTTATCATTTATCTAGGCTCGAAATTACTAGCGAGCTCCATCTTTCTACCCTTCAACAACGGACGAGAAGCCCTTAACTATTGATATACTTGAAATTTCACCGCATAGAGTTTACCTGGTTTCACTACAGCATTACCTGTACCTGCTTTCTGTTGCACTTGTCCTCTTTCGATTTCCCGAAATGACGGGCGTTACCCGCTATGCTTCTCTTTGGTGTCCGGACTTTCCTCCACACCTAAGTGTGGCGATAAGGCGGTCTGCGTTGCAAATCTACAATAATAATTGAATAAATATTTGAAAGATTATAGCTTTAATTATATTATTTAATATGTGGAATAAATATGAAAATTAGAATTTCAAAATTGAAATATTAAATCTATATTTGTGAACCAATAATTTTCTATGGAAGAATTTGTAGTATCGGCTCGAAAATATCGCCCTCAAACATTTAAAGATGTAGTAGGTCAAAAAGCCATTACCAATACTTTATTAAATGCCATAGAAACCAATCATTTGGCGTCAGCACTTTTATTTACTGGCCCTAGAGGAGTTGGAAAAACGACTTGTGCCCGAATATTAGCAAGAAAAATTAACCAACCCGGTTATGACGATCCGTTAGAAGATTTTGCATTTAATGTATTTGAATTGGATGCGGCTTCTAATAATTCAGTTGATGATATTCGAAATTTGATTGACCAAGTTAGAATCCCACCACAAACAGGAAAATATAAGGTTTATATTATTGATGAGGTTCACATGTTGTCAGCAGCGGCATTTAACGCGTTTTTGAAAACTTTAGAAGAACCACCAAAACATGCCATTTTTATATTGGCAACCACAGAAAAACACAAAATTATCCCTACGATTTTGTCGCGATGTCAAATATTTGATTTCAAAAGAATTACGGTAAAAGACGCAAAAGAACATTTAGCCGAAGTTGCCGAAAGTCAAGGTGTGAAATTTGAGGAAGATGCGCTACATATTATTGCCCAAAAAGCAGATGGTGCTATGCGTGATGCCTTATCTATATTTGATAGAGTCGTGTCGTTTTGCGGAAACAACCTTACACGTCAAGCAGTTACGGAAAATTTGAACGTACTTGATTATGAAACGTATATCAATATTACCGATTTAATTATTGAAAATAAAATTCCAGAATTGTTGATGGCTTTCAACGAAATCTTGTCAAAAGGATTTGATGGACATCATTTTATTGCCGGATTGGCGTCTCATTTTAGAGATTTATTAGTTTGCAAAACACCAACCACTATTTCACTATTGGAAGTTGGTGAACAAGCTCAAAAATTGTATGGAATTCAATCTCAAAAAACAACTCAAGACTTTTTATTAGAAGGGATTCAAATTGCCAATGATTGTGATTTGAAATACAAAATCAGTCAAAACCAACGATTACTTGTAGAACTTTGCTTAATGCAATTGGCCTCTATCACTTTTGATGGAGAAAAAAAAAAGGCTGAATCTTATATAATTCCTCCAACACATTTTAAAATTGCCAATTATTCAATAACTGATAATACAGTTGTTAAAAAACCAGTTGCTACAGTTGAAGTACAACCTGAAATTACTCCTGAATCTATTGTTGTAGTTGTAGATAAAGTAGCTGAAATTGTTGAAGTAGAAGAAGAAGTAGAAGAAATAACTTCAGAAACTAGCGAAGTTGAATCTACTCAAATTGAAAATAGTGTTAAGGAGGAACGATTTGAAAAAACAGAATCACCAATTCCTGTAGATATTGCATCAGAACCTAAAGTATCTGCCTTTTCATTGGCAAGTATAAAAGCAAAAAAAGAACTTTTAGAAGCTGGAAAATCTATTGTAAAACCCAAAATTCATCTACCTACTGAAGATTTCAATGAAATCGATATGTTATTGTATTGGAACAAATATGCGCAACGATTAGGAGATAAAGGCTATAAAATAATGGAATCTTTATTATTAATTAACGATCCAAAATTAAATGGAACCACAATTACTTTAGAATTACCCAATCAAGGTTCAAAAATCGATTTTGAATCGGAGAAAATTGGTTTGTTAGGCTATTTAAAAGGACATTTACACAATCACAATATTAAAATTGAAGTAATTGTAAATGAAAGCGTTACAACCAAAAAGGCGTTTACACCTCAGGAAAAATACAATCGATTAACAGAAATCAATCTTAATTTAGATATTCTAAGAAAAACTTTCGACCTGGATATTTAGATTTTTCCGAAGTAAAGTGCTTTTACAATTCCATCTGAAAGTCCTATTTTAGGCACATAAATACTTCTTGCCCCGCTCCATTTCATAGCGTTTAAGTAAATTTTTGTAGCCAAAACAATAACGTCAGCTCTATCTGCATTTAAGCCTAATTCTGTAATTCTTTGTTCATAGGTAAGTGAGTTCAAGAAAGCAAATTGAGAATTTACATACATGTAAGACAAAGGTTTATCTTCCATTTTTCCCGACATTTTAAATAGTTTATTAATGTTACCTCCTGACCCTATTAGAGTTACCTCATCATAGACTTCAGTATTGGTTTTAATCCATTTTTCAATTTCATGCCAAACAATGTCTGAAACAACTTCATTTAAAAGACGAACTGTTCCTACTTTAAATGATTTAGAGGCAATCATTATACCATTTGAAAATAGAGAAAATTCGGTACTTCCTCCACCAACATCAACATACAAATAGGTTTTTTCTGTTTTTAATAAATTATGAAGATCCGTTGAAGCAATTATTGCCGCTTCTGTTTTTCCATCGATTATATTTATTTCTATATCGGCATTTTCCTTAATAATATCAATTACTTCGCGACCGTTATAAGCTTCCCGTATTGCAGAAGTTGCACAAGCCATATATTTTTCAACTTTGTGAACTTTCATTAATAATTTAAATGCTTTCATGGCATCAACCATTCTATCGATATTCTCTTCCGATATTTCACCAACAGTAAACGCGTCTTGACCCAAACGAATTGGAACACGAACTAAAGAACTTTTGCTGAATTGCGTTTCCTTTCCATCTTCTTCAATAATATTAGCTACCAAAAGTCGCATTGCATTTGATCCAATGTCTATTGCTGCATATTTTTTTATTGTAATCATTAATTTATTTTCAGATAGATTTATTTGAAATTATAATTTTTATAATGCAACATTTAGACGATCTAAATAGTAATTGTACATTTCTTGTTGGGCCCTAAAAACTGGATTATTACCTCTAGGTTGATATTTATTATCTAATTTATCTGAATGTAATCTTGATTTAACATTTCCTTTCCAACCAATATCAAAAATATCAATAAGTTCGGTTTTAATTCTTTCATCGTAAATTGGGCAAGTAACTTCAACTCTTCCGTCAACATTTCGGGTCATAAAATCAGCTGAAGAAATAAAAACTTCTGGATCATTATCATTACCGAAAATAAATATTCTAGAATGTTCTAAATAATTGTCCACAATACTGATAGCTTCAATGTTTGAACTCATTCCTTTAACACCNGGGATTAGTGAGCAAATCCCTCTAATTTGAAGTTGGATAGTAACTCCTGCATTACTTGCATCATATAATTTATCAATTAGTTGAACGTCTGTCAAACTATTTAATTTAAGTTTGATAAATGCAATTTTACCATTTTCTGCATTAGAAATCTCTCTTTCAACTAACTTATTAATTTTGGTACGAGTATAATGTGGTGAAACAATTAAATGTTTGTAACGATGAACTCGATAATTCACATTAAAGAATTCAAAAACCTTTGAAACGTCTTTTAAAATTTGCTGGTGACTTGTAAATAAAGTTACATCAGTATAAACTCTAGCGGTTGATTCATTAAAATTACCTGTTGAAATAAAGCCGTAACGAACTAATTTTCCATTCTGAATTCTCTCCACTAGACATATTTTACTATGGACTTTCAAACCTTTTATTCCAAAAATTAATTCTATACCTTCGGTTTGCATTTGTTCCGCATAAGAAATATTACTAGCTTCATCAAAACGCGCTTGCAACTCAATTTGAACAATTACTTTCTTTCCGTTTTTAGCTGCATTAATCAACGAACTAATTACTTGAGAATTTTTCGCTAATCGATATAATGTAATTTTAATTGCGGTAACATGCGGATCTAAAGCGGCTTCTCTTAAAAATTTTATTATATATGAAAAAGACTGGTATGGGGCATTTACTAGATAATCTTTTTTAGCAATTTTATTCAAAATACTTCCATCAAGACTCAAGCNTTCAACTGGTAAAGGAATTTTTGGTTCGTATAATAAATCGAATCGACCCAGGTTTGGAAAATCCATAAAATCACGACGATTGTGGTATCTTCCGCCCGGAATAATACTATCAGAAGCATCAATACCCATATTGGTTAGGAAGAATTTTAAAGTGTCTTTTCCAATGGACTGATCGTAAACAAAACGCACTGGCTCCCCTATTCTTCTATCTTTTACACTTGTAGCAATTTTTTCAAGCATACTTTTACTCATGTCGCTATCAATATCTAATTGAGCGTCACGGGTAATTTTTATCATGTGTGCGCAGATACTTTCGTAATCGAAAATATTAAATAAACTTGATAAATTGTGACGAATTACATCATCTATTAAAATTACATATTGCTTATCATCAACTGAAGGTAAAACAACAAAACGGTTAATCGATTTTGGAATTTCAATTACTGCGTATCGAATTTCTTTTTTGGGTTTCACCAATCCTAATATTTTAGGCTCAGATTNCGGTTTCATTACTAATTTGACTGCCAAATAACCGAGAGTGTCTTTAAGTATGGGGAATTCAGCTAAATCATTTAAAATAATCGTCACCAATGCAGGACTTACTTTTTGAATAAAAAAATCTTTAATAAAATTCTCTTGTTCACTTGTAATTTGACTTTCATCAATTATGAAGATNTTTTGAGCTTGTAATTTATCTTCAATAATTTTCAAAATCCTTAAACTTTCTGTTTGTTGTTNAATTACAATTTCAGTGATATCTTTAACCAGCTGATTTGCGCTTATTCCCATTAGAACTTTCTCACCTGAAATTCCTGACAAACTCAATCTTCGAATTGCAGCAAATCGAACTCGGAAAAACTCATCTAAATTATTTGAAAATATCCCTAAAAAACGCAAACGGTCTAATAATGGTACATTTTCATCAGAAGCTTCCTGAAGAACACGAGCGTTAAATGCAAGCCAACTTTTTTCTCTATCTATGTATTTGTAGTTCAAATTTTTATTCATATTTTCAAATCTCTTGGGAATATTACTTTTTGTATTTTCCCTTTTTTCAATAATTTCCATTCCTCACAATCAAATTTAATCCAAACTAAACCAGATGTAGGAACATTTTCAATAAATATATCGCCAAATTTATTAACAAAATTTGTTATAGCCGCATTATGACCAAAAAGAATAACATTTTCTAAATCATTGTTTAATGATTTAATCACTTTCTCTAACTGATATTCGTCAAATGTATATAAATCTTCTTTAACAATTATTTCATTAAAAGGAACTGAATAATTTGCTGCAAAAATAGTAGCTGTCTCAAATGCTCTTGTGGCATTGCTACTTAATAGAGTGAATTTATCATTTATTAATTTACAACTATCTAAAGCTACTAATACAGAGTCATTTTTGCCTCTTTCAGTTAATCCTCGATTTTTATCACTAACTGGTTCGTCCCAACTGGATTTTGAATGTCTAATAAGAATTAAATTTTTCATNTNTTTTGAATTTGGAGAAGAATNTATCAAAAATAGATTCAAATAGATTTCACAATATACAACTATTTTACAGTTTTAATTGTACCTAAAATGGCTTTTTATTTTAAAAAAATTGGAATTGTTTTATTTAAATGTACCTTTGCAAAAAATTTGTCATTTCTAATGATTGTAAAATAAATTATATCATTTAAAAGACGCTTATTTAATAAGTTTATGAAAAAAATAGTTGAATACAGAAAATTACTAAATGTTGATAAAACTTTAGATTTAAAGGATTTAAAAACAATCTATCGTAATGCTATGAAAGATGCACATCCTGATAAATTTCAAGGAGATGATGAAGGTTTGAAAGTTGCTGAAGAAAATAGTAAAAAAATTATTGAAGCTTATCACTTTTTGGTAAGTATCAATCCTGAAACTATCAAACAAAACTTACCTGAATACACTGAAACTATCAGTACTGCAACAATTACTGATTATAAATTTGTTGATGGTCGATTAATTATTAATTTTTCAAATGGTAGCGTTTACGAATATATCAGTGTTCCTAAAGCGACTTATGTAAAAATGGTAAATGCNGATTCACCTGGTAGATTCGCAAAAAGACACATTTTAAATGCTTTTACTTGGAGAAAAACGATCAACCAAGATTAATTTTGATATAATTTTAAAAAGGGGTTTAAGCAATAGTTTAAACCCCTTTTTCTTTACAATTTATTGATGTAATTCCCATAAATATCGCTGAACTGATACCCTTGAGAAATCCTATCTTTGCTTAATTTGTCATATTCAACTAANGCCCATAACACAAACTCTTTCATAAAATAAACATCTTCGCTATCGAGTTGAGNTTGGTATTTTTTAATTAAAATAGAAAGAGGTGATATTGAGTCTAATATTGATTTATAATCCTCGTCTGAAGCATCGTCTAATAATTCAAAACCACTTTCAGTAAAAAACCATTCTATTAAATCTGAATAAGCCGTTTTTTCATCTTGCTTTTCTAATTTTTCAATCTTAGGAAAATAGGCTGGAAAGAAGGTGTGAATGGCATCGCCAATTAAATGTTGTGCTACAACCGCAGCGCCCTCCTGCTCTCCTTCGTAAACTAATTCTACTTTACCAGTAATTGCAGGTATAATTCCCATAAAATCGGATAATCTAACCGTAGTTTTGTCAATTCCAGATTTTAAAGCCCGACGTTCGGCAGTGCTTAATAAATTCTCGAAAGCCGTAATACTCATTCTTGCGCTCACGCCGCTTTTATTGTCAATATATTCACTTTCACGAGCTTCAAATCCAATTTGTTCTAATAAATCTTTAGCTAAAGAAGGTACATAAACAGTATGNCTTTGAAGAAAATCTAACTTCGCTTCTTGCTCGGTAATTGTTCTTGCAATTTTAATTGTTTCGGGATAATGCGTCAGGATTTGTGAACCAATTCTATCTTTCAAAGGCGTAACAATACTTCCTCGATTGGTATAATCCTCAGGATTTGCTGTAAAAACAAATTGCATATCTAGAAGCATTCTCAATTTGAATCCACGAATTTGAATATCTCCTTCTTGCAAAATATTGAATAATGCCACTTGAATACGAGCTTGTAAATCAGGTAATTCGTTGATTACAAATATACAACGGTTGGCTCTTGGTATCATTCCAAAGTGAATTACCCGGTCGTCAGCATAGGATAATTTTAAGTTTGCCGCTTTTATTGGATCTACATCACCAATTAAATCCGCCACCGTAACATCAGGTGTAGCTAATTTTTCGAAAAATCTTTCAGTCCTGTGAATCCAATGAATCGATGTTTTATCTCCTAAAGAAGCAATTANATCTTTAGCAAATCGAGAAATGGGTTTCAATGGATCGTCGTTAATTTCTGANCCTGCAACTATAGGCATATATTCATCTAACAATTCAATCATTAAACGTGCTAATCTAGTTTTAGCTTGACCTCGAAGTCCTAATAAATTTATATTATGTCT
>JGI25920J50251_10000411_pt1 | contig 14526 bp, 19 predicted proteins | sample LauGreBMM110DCMD_2_FD_50251 | JGI IMG/M metagenome (IMG submission 50251) | reverse complement strand
CAGAAGGAATTGGAGGATCTCGTCCATGACCTACAGTTTGGATTGGTGAAACAGCGATTGCAAGATTGGAAAGATTCCGAAAATCAGGACCTGCTGGAAGGGCTCTGGATCCTCAATACCTACCAATATCCAGATTTGGAATTAGAAACCTTGACGGCATCTATTCATCAACTCTATGTCGAGGCTTGGACCTATTTTTCTCCTGACTTGCAGGCCTTAGACCAGGTGAAAATCTTGAACCATGTCTTGTTCAAGCAGCTCCAATTTTCTGGAAACACCAAAAATTTCCATTCCCCGAGCAATAGCATGCTTTCTATGGTGCTGGAATCAAAAAAAGGAAACCCCATCAGCTTGTGCAGCATCTACCTGCTGGTCGCTAAGAAATTGGATTTACCTATTTATGGGGTCAATCTCCCGAACCTTTTTGTATTGATCTATACTCAAGAAGATTCGGGTTTCTACATCAATGCATTTAACAAAGGGGTGATTTTTTCAAGGGAAGACATTCAAAATTTCTTGGAACAACTAAAAATTGACCCACAGCCCGCTTTTTTTGAGCCATGCAGCAACTTGGCGATTGTCTTGCGCTTCCTAAAAAATCTTGCCACTGCTTTCGAAAAATTAGGTGAAAGCGATAAAGTAGATGAAGTTCAGGAGTTGTTGGACATTCTAGCCCATTAGTAGGTTCGGATATTGCATCCTACCGCTCTCACTTGGGGAACCGCAGGTTTTTCTCCCCGCAGTACTTGAACCAACGCCATTTCAAGGTATTTTTCAGTTACAGCCCCTTCTACTTGTGGATTATTGTCAATCGCACCTTTGTAGACTAGCTCTGGACCAGTTTTGCCTGGCACCAGCAGAATTACCTCCGGAATTTTACTCACTTGGAAAAGTTGGGCCCACTCTTGCTCTCCATCAATCAGATAAGGCATGTTAAGTCCGCTTTCATCTATGTAGGTACGCAGGCGGCTTTGTTCAGAATCTGTTGGTTGTGCCTGTGGATTGACAAGTGCAAATCCCATTCCTTGAGTTTGAAATTTACTTACTAGCGATTTGATGCGGTTTTCGTACAGTTTGGCAAATGGACAGGAGGGATCATGAAAAATGAGGACAACTCCTTTTTCATTTGCTAAGCTGGGCAAGGTTTGAAGAATACCGCTAACTGCATCCGTAGCAGAAAGTTGGTTGTATGTTTGACTAAAGGAAACCGAGTTGAGTCCAAATATGAGAAGCAGGAAGGCAAAGACTAGTTTCATTTGCATTGGGAATAAATCCATACTACCAAATGGTATAAGTTAAGATATGGGTTTCATTTCGTTCTATCTGCACGTTGTAGTGGTGATCTTTAAAATCTGTCCCATGAATTTTGCCCTTGATCAAGGTTGCATCTGGAGCGAAAGGTTCCAATAAGATGTTGTCGCGTAAGGATACCCCTTTTTTTCCATGACATTTAAAGATGGATTCCTTTGCGGACCAAGCCATGGTGTAATGGGCAGGCTCCGGTTGAAGAAACTCCAACTCGCTTTCTGCTAAAAAGCGGGTCCCGATCCGAAGGATTTTTTCTCGGATTACTTCTATATCAATTCCCACTGGAAGCTCTCGGTGGTATATAGCTGCTGCATAGCCACGGGTATGAGTTAAAGACACAAATCCTTGCCCATTCATGGGGTGTGATTTCCCGTGCTCGTCCTTAAAAAAGCCTGGGTAGGGGATCTGGAGGAGTTCCAATGCTTCCTGAATGGCAAGTCTAGCTGTGCCCCATTCCTTTTTTCTTTCTGGGTGAGAAATATTGGCAAAGGAAAGTTTTTCTCGAAAACTTAAAAATTCTAAATCCTTTTCTGACAGCGAATCGATTATCTTCACTGACAAGGCTGAGGAAGAATCAATTTTTCCTATTTTTGTTTGCATAGGCCTTGAAGGCACAGCTAAGAGTGAATTTCGAAGATATGTCAAAAATCCTAGTAAAAAAATTAAATACCCTTACTGGACATAATGACTGCATATATGCCTTGAAAGAAGGCGCTGATCCTCGCTATTTTTATACGGGTGCCGGTGATGGGATGGTGGTAGAATGGGATTTAGATTACCCAAAAGATGGGGTCTTGCTAGCCCGACTTCCGCACTCGGTCTACGCCTTAGAAGTAGATCCAAAGCGNAATTTTTTGATTGTAGGTCACAATTATGAGGGCATCCACGTAATAGATTTAGAAGAAAAGAAGGAGAGCTGGAATTTGAAATTGAGCTCAGCTGCTATTTTTGATTTAAAGGTCTTTGGAGACGAACTATTTGTAGCGACAGGGGACGGGGTTCTTATTGTGGTTGATATGCAAATGAGGGCAGTGAAAAGACAGGTGAAGCTTTCTTCCAAATCCATTCGAGTACTTGCCATTGCTCCTGAAAAAAAACACTTGGCCTTGGGCTTTAGTGATCACAGTATTCAGGTGCTAGATCTCGCTGCTGATGCTGTACCCATTGCCCGTCTTGAGAGTCATAGCAATTCGGTTTTTGCGTTGGGATACAGTCCTGATGAGGAAATTCTCGTCTCAGGGTCAAGAGATGCCTGTTTAAAATTTTGGAGCACAGACCACTATTTGCTNGAGGAAAATGTAGTGGCACATTTGTATGCTATTAATTATTTATCTTTCCGTGAAGACGGCAAATTCTTTGTGACTTGTTCGATGGATAAATCACTAAAAATTTGGGAGATGACAAGTCGCAACCTAGTTAAAGTTATTGATAAGGCTAGGAATGCAGGTCACGGAACCTCTATAAATAAAGTCTTTTGGAGTACCTATTCTGGTGTTATTGTTTCGGTTTCAGACGACCGAGCTATAGCTATTTGGCAAATTGAAGNACAAAACCTATGAAAATTTCCCCTACGGCCATTCGGCAAAAAGCATTTGAAACCTCNTTTAGAGGTTATGAAAAAAAACAAGTCGCAGAATTCCTTGAGGAGATGAGTGTGGCTATGGAACAGGTCAACCAGGAGAACTTGGAGTTGCGAAGCCGCTTGCAACAAGTAGAGGGGGAATCTAAGCGTCTCAAGGATGTGGAAGATTCCCTATTTCGAACGCTTAAGACTGCTGAGGATACGGGGGCTGCCATCATTACGGAGGCTACCGAGGCTGCTGATCAAATAATTGCAGAGTCGAATCAAATTGCTGAACAAACTACCAAAGAGGCACAGCGCTATGCTGAGCAATTGGGAACCTATTCCCAAGAGCAAGCGAGATTGATTACCCAGGCAGCAGAAGAAAATGCAAAAGAAGCCATGCGGGCATTGTCCGAAAACCTAAAGGGACTAATCAAAAGTTATGAAGGCCTAGTTGAACAGCGTGAGGCCTTGGTTAAAAGCTTACGCCGGTTGTCAGAAGACGCTTTAAATCAAATTGAACTATCTGAAACACACTTCTCGCGAATTGATGCCAAATCCTACCTTCGCACTGCTGAAGAACTAACTCGCTCCAATTATTTTTCCGCAGCAAATTCAGCAGCGCTTGGAATAGCAGTCAATCTAAGCGCAACTCAACCTGAAGAAGCGGTAGCAGAGCAGGAAGAAGAAGCTGAGCCGGTGCTAAGTGAAGAAAAAGAGGAGCTTGCGAGCAACTTTTCCGAGGAAAACAGTTCTTTCCATGAAGAAGAACTTGTTTCAGAAGTTCAAGAGGATTCAGTTGAAGAATTGGCATTCGAAGCTGATGAAGACGAAGAATTTGCAGAGGAGGAAGAGTTAATTGAAGATGAGCTAGTTGAAGAAGAAAATGAAGGGGTAGAAGAGGAGTTGGAGGAGGAAGATGAGCCTGAAGTGCCCTCTGAAATCCAAACTGAAGTAGCAAACATGGAAGCACCTGAGGAACCTACCGCTGAGGTAGAGGATAAAAAGAAGCAAGAGGAGGACAAACCTTCCTCAGGATCATTTTTTGATCAATTTGACTGATGGGAAAAGTAGTGCTGGAGGGAATGGAGTTTTTTGGGTACCATGGTGTGTATCCTGAGGAAAATGTGCTGGGAAACCGGTTTACGGTAGACTTAGAACTTCATACCAATTTTAAGGTGGCCATGGAGACTGACCGTCTCGAAGGAACCATAGACTATGCGCAACTCTATAATCTGGTAAAAACTCGAATGGACCAACGTGTCAAGTTGCTCGAGCATCTAAGCTACGGCATCATTCAGGATATCCGAGCAGCTTATCCTGAGGTACGCCAACTCCGAATAACGATCAAAAAGCAGCAGCCTGCCATTGGAGGCTTGGTTGATTTTTCTGGGGTAACACTTTCCTATCCGGAAGATTTTTCCTGAATAAGTAATGTATACCCGAGCGGAACTCTCGAAAATTCGAACGGAGTTTTGGATAACTTTTGGGCAATACATGAAGCCCGTTCCCAATGCGCAAGGGAGGAGAACCAATTGGCCTAATTACAAGACAGGAGTGAAGGATATTTATTTCCGCATGCGTGCAGAGCGAGATTATGCAGCGATTGCGATCGAATTGGGACATGCTGATTTAGAAATGCAGGAGTTGGTGCTGGATCAATTTGGTCAACTTAAAAAAAAATTTCAAGGATGCTTTCAGGAGGAGTGGTCCTGGAAGTTGCATGCAGCGAATGATATGGGTCAAATCACTTCCAAAATTGAATGTGTTTTAGAAGGGGTCAATGTCCTCAATTCAGAAGATTGGCCTCGAATCATTTCTTTTCTCAAACCGAGAATAATTGCCTTGGACGACTTTTGGGATCAGGTAAAACCCGGATTTGAAGAGTAGTAATTTCTGGTAGCCGCAGGGCTTTAAAAAAGTAAATTAAAGGTCGTGTCGCTTGGGAATACTTGGGTTGGTAAACGTGAATCCTCTCGCTTCATCGCCCTCAAAAAAATCTAATTGCATCCCCATCAAAAACATGAGGTGTTTTTTCTCAATGAGTACTGGAATACTTTGAATTTCAAAGCGCTGGTCTTCAGGCTTTAGTTTATCAAAACCTAGGGCAAAAGCCATCCCACCACAACCACCACCTTTAACGCCTACCCGCAGAAAATAATCTTCGGGAATATTCTTGGTAGCCATGATGTGCTTGATTTCAAGCTCCGCTTTGGGCGTTATTTCGATGGGAATCAACATGTGATTTAAAGCAACAAGTGTGTGGATTAGTTCAACTTGATTTGTAAAATTACTCGTTTACTCAGTTTTTTGGCAACAAAGAATTGTAGATATTCGAATTAAAATTTAGCCATGACTTACCTTCTAGAACTTTTAAAAATACTTCTTCCTGCTGCCGCAGTTCTATATGGGATGTATTTGGTGGTAGTTTCTTTTTTATCCAAGGAACAGGAAAAATTAAAGTTGGATCTACGAAGCCAGCAAGCGAATCTGGTTCTTCCCATTCGGCTTCAGGCGGCCGAACGGCTTTGCCTCCTGCTCGAACGTATTACGCCAGCTCAAGTGATCCGAAGGGCCATTCCTGGACAGTTTTCTGCGGAAGAACTGCATCATCACCTCATCTCAGAAATCAGAGAGGAGTTTAACCACAATGCCAGCCAGCAGGTGTACTTCTCTGAAGATACCTGGGATGCAGTACGAATTGCAGTAGAAGAGGTGATCTCCCGCATCAATGTGAGCCGTCAACAATTGAATGAATCCGCTTCCGGTGTAGACCTAGCAAAGGTGGTATTGACCCAGTCCTTTGATCGGAAAAACGACCCGATTGCCTTGGCTATTCGCAAAGTGAAGACGGAAGTCAGTGTCTATTTTTAAACTATATTTCACCAAAAAAATACGATTAAGTACTTCGGAATTGGCGTTAGTACTGTGAAAACACGATTTTTTAAACCAATTCCAAAATACCTGATGGATCAGCATGCAGCCTTTAAGAAAAATTCAGAAGGCCGATCCTATTCAGATTTTTTGGAAGAAGTGCATCTTTGGAATGCCGAAAACAAACAGAAAGCCCTCGGAAGTAAAATCTATCCTTTAATTTCTTCAACTTTGATTCCATGATTATTGCTTTGATTTCTGGAACTTCGGGATTAGTAGGGATGCAGCTCCTGCATCAACTCCTTCGTAATTCTGCATATAGCTATGTGATCAGTGTAGGGCGAAGGAGCCTTGCCTTGAAGCACGAGAAATTGCTCCAAATAGATGGGGATTTGCCTAAATTAACTACTTGGGCTTGGGAAGATAAAATCAATGCGCAGTCTTTGGGAGGAGCATACCAGACTTTGGTGTTGGCTTTGCAAGAAAAAAAGGTGACCGTACATGCTTTTTGTAGCTTGGGCACGACCATTAAGCAGGTGGGCTCCAAGGATAAATTTTATGCAGTAGACCACGATTTGGTACTTGAATTTGCTTCTTGGTCCAATAAAATAGGGGCTTCAAAGTTTTTATATGTCTCTGCGATGGGAGCTAATTCCCAATCTTCTATTTTTTACAACCAAGTAAAAGGCAAGACGGAAGAGGATTTAAAGGCAATTGGATTCCCATATTTAGGCCTATTTCGTCCTTCCTTATTATTGGGAGCTCGCCATGAATTTCGTTTTGGTGAACAAGTAGCCACCTTTTTCATGATGCCTTTGAGTTGGCTGAAGCTTGGAAAAAATATTCGCCCCATTCGGGACCATGTAGTTGCCAAATCTTTGGTTAATGTGGCGCTAAGTGATTCAAAAAGCAGTATGGACTGCTTTTTATCTGGTAAAATGCAAGAATTAGGAGCATGATTGCAGTGATTCAACGAGTTTCAGAGTCCTCGGTGACCATCNATGGAAAAGTCAAATCCAAAATTGGAACAGGACTGTTGGTTCTTTTGGGAATCGAAGAGGCAGATGGAAGGGAAGACATCGAATGGCTCGCCAAAAAAATAGTCAACCTTCGCATTTTTCCAGACGAGCAAGAAGTGATGAACAAAAGTCTACTCGATGTGGGCGGTGAGCTATTATTGGTATCGCAGTTTACCNTGCATGCAAGTACCAAAAAGGGCAATCGTCCATCTTACATTAAAGCAGCACGGCCTGAGATCGCCCTACCCTTGTACGAGGAAGCGATCAGGGTCATCGCCGTAGAATTAGGTAAATCCATCAGCACTGGAACCTTTGGTGCAGATATGAAAGTGAGCCTGATCAATGATGGGCCCGTTACCCTGATCATGGATACCAAAAACAAGGTTTAATACAACTCCAAATTTTAAGGAAGTGAGGCCTTAGGTTAGAAGTGCTTCCAGCCCTGGGCTTTGATTTGTACTGCAGTACCGCTTTTGGTAACCAGGAATTTCCCTTCTTCTGCTTTTGTGATATGCCCAATAAAATGCACATCAGGATGCTTTTCTAGTTTGGCAAAATCCTTTTGATCAATCGTAAACAGTAATTCATAATCCTCTCCACCATTCATCACACAGGTGATGGGGTCGAGGTTGAGTTCGACGGCGGTATCAAAGGTTTGCTTGTCGATAGGCAGCTTATCCTCATAAATCATAGCTCCAACATTTGAGGCCTTGCAGAGGTGAAAAATCTCAGAGGCCAACCCATCGGAAATATCGATCATGCTGCTTGGTACCACGTTTAGTTCTCGAAGCTCATGGATGATGTCCATTCGGGCATCTGGACGGAGTTGACGACCGGTCACTACCGTATATTTATCCAGTTCGGGCTTCATTTCTGGATTGGAGAGGAACACTTGCTTTTCTCTTTCTAGAACCTGTAGCCCTACCAGTGCCGCACCGAGGTCACCGGTCACGCAGAGAATATCATTTACTTGGGCACCTGAGCGGTAGGAGAGTTGTTCTTTTTTGGCCTGACCCATAGCTGTGACGGAAATAACAAGCCCAGAACGGGAGGCTGTGGTATCGCCTCCAACCAAATCCACCCCATACTGCTCGCAAGCGGCATATATTCCCTCGTATAGCGCTTGAACTGCTTCTACTGAAAATCGGTTGGATAGGGCAATACTGACCGTAATCTGGGTAGGAATGGCATTCATAGCAGCAATGTCGGAGACATTCACCGCTACAGCCTTGAATCCTAGGTGAGGGAGGGGCGTGTAGGCAAGGTCAAAATGTACCCCTTCCAAAAGTAAGTCGGTGCTTACGACGGTCACTTGATCCCCCGCATCGAGTACTGCCGCATCATCACCAATTCCCTTAAGTGTAGATGGATTTTTGATTAACGCACCTTTGGCAAGCTGGTCAATTAAGCCAAACTCTCCCAATTCACTGATTTCAGTTCTTTTCTCAGACATACTTTTTGTAGTTAAAGCCGTAAAGGCTCTTTATAATTTGGAGGTGTCTTTAGGGTTGTTCTGAGTTGGGACCTGCTTGACACAATTCCACTAACACCCCGTTGGTACTGCGTGGATGCAGAAACACCACGATTTTATTATCGGCACCTTTTTTGGGAACCTCATTTAAAATCTCAAAACCTTCAGCTTTTAGTCGGGACATTTCGGCATAGATGTCTTCCACATCAAAAGCGATGTGGTGGATGCCTTCGGATTTTTTTTCGATGAATTTGGCGATGGGAGAATCAGCTCTGCTAGCTTGAAGCAATTCGATTTTGGTCTCGCCAATTTGGAAAAAACTTGTTTCAACACCCTCAGCCGCAACTGTCTCTGATTTATAAGGAGGGTTTCCCAGGAGCCGCTGAAAGAGTTCGTTGGATTTTTTTAGGTCAGCGACCGCAATTCCNAGATGTTCGATTTTCCTCATGCCATTAATTAGTATCTTTGTTTGAATCTTTTTCTTCCGTTAGCAGTTTTACNTGGAAGAAGGAACAAATCAAAGTGTAAAGATATAAAGATATGATCACCGTTTCTGACAAAGCCAAAGAGAGAATTCTTGAATTGAAAAAAGAAGAGGGGAGAATGGAGCAAGAGAACATTCGTGTCTCTGTGAAAGGAGGAGGCTGTTCGGGTTTGATGTACGAGTTGGGCTTTGATGCGCAATTGGTAGAAAGCGACCATGTATTTGAGGACAAGGGCGTCAAAATTTTGGTAGACAAAAAAAGCCTCNTGTACTTAGTGGGTACGACTTTGGAATTTTCCGATGGGCTAAATGGNAAGGGATTTCAGTTTGTAAATCCCAATGCTAACCGTACCTGTGGATGTGGTGAAAGTTTCTCCGTCTAAGCGATCAAAAATAGAATAACAAAAGCAGCTTCCACGAGCTGCTTTTTTTGTGTCTGGCCTCAAAATATATCTGTTTGGCGACCCCATTTTTTAGGGCATTGCTTACCTTTACTCTCGAATAATTCGACATACCCCAATGGAAACACCCATCAAAACCATCCCTTTAAATGATCTTCACGCGGCTTTAGGAGGTAAAATGGTGCCTTTTGCAGGCTACATGATGCCTGTGCGTTACAGTTCAGATATGGAAGAGCATCTTTGCGTTCGTCAAGGAGTGGGCGTTTTTGATGTTTCCCACATGGGTGAATTTTTTGTTGAGGGACCTCAGTCTTTGGCACTGATTCAGAAAGTTACCTCTAACGATGCGTCCACTTTGGTGATCGGTCAGGCCCAGTATTCCTGCTATCCCAATGAAGTGGGCGGAATTGTAGACGATTTAATCGTATACAAAATGGCAGAGGAGAAGTACATGTTGGTGGTCAATGCCTCCAATATCGACAAGGACTGGGCTTGGATCAACTCACACAATACCATGGGTGCAAGGCTTCGCAATGCCTCCGATGAATACTGCCTTTTTGCTGTGCAGGGACCAAAAGCTGCTGCAGCAATGCAGGTTTTGACGTCGGTGTCGCTATCAGATATCAAATTTTACCATTTTGAGATCGGCGACTTTGCGGGCATCGCGGACGTGATTATCTCAGGAACAGGCTATACGGGCGCTGGAGGATTTGAGATTTATGTAAAAAACGCAGACGCGGAGCGGGTTTGGAAAAAGATTTTTGAAGCAGGTGCTAGCTATGGCATCCAACCTATAGGCCTAGGTGCTCGAGATACGCTGCGCTTGGAGATGGGCTATTGCTTGTATGGCAATGACATCACCGATACCACTTCACCCATTGAAGCAGGATTGGGTTGGATCACCAAATTCACCAAGGACTTCACGAATTCCGAAGCGTTGAAGCAACAAAAAGAAGCAGGAGTAAGTCGCAAGTTGGTGGGATTTGTCATGCAGGAGCGTGGTATTCCTAGAGGCCATTACCCCATTGTTACTGATGCAGGAGAGGTGATTGGCGAGGTAAGTTCGGGTACTCAATCTCCGAGTATGGGTCTTGGAATTGGGATGGGTTATGTTCAAACCGCCTACAGCAAGGTTGGAACGGAGATTTACATCCAGATCCGAAACAAAAACCTAAAGGCTCAAATAGAAAAATTCCCTTTATACAAAGGATAATGCGATCCATTGAAGTTTGCTTTAGTCCAGAGCTGATCCACTTACACGAGGTAACCGGTAAGTTGGTCGTGGTTGTGGATATTTTTAGAGCAACTTCTACCATGGTAGCTGCTCTGGCGCATGGGGTAACGGAGATTCTGCCTTTCGCAGACTTGGAAGCCTGCAGAGCGATGCAGAGCCAGGGTTATCTTATTTCTGGAGAGCGTAATGGACTTACTGCGCCGGGTTTTGAACTGGGTAATTCCCCAGTGGCCTATATTGATGGAAAATATGCAGGCAGGAAACTGGCGATGACAACTACCAATGGCACGGTAGCCCTCGAAAAATCTAAAGGTGCAGCAGAAATTTTGATTGGGGCTTTCCCGAACCTTCGAGCCACAGTAACCTACATCCAANCTCAAGATTTGGATGTGTTGATCCACTGTGCAGGCTGGAAGGGACGATTTAATTTGGAAGATTCGCTTTATGCAGGTGCCTTGGTTCAAGCGCTAGGAGAAAGCCATTCCAACCGAGAAGATGGAGCACTTGCCATGGAATCCTTGTTTACTCAAGTCGGTGGAAACTTAGCAATTTACTTGTCGCAGGCTTCTCATGCCAAGCGCTTACAAAATCATGGTATTGAGGCTGATATTGATTTTTGTTTGAGTCTCAATCTGTGCCAGCTAGTGGTAAGGGTAGCTGAAAATGGGGCCTTACGCATAATTGAAGGGTAACGCATTAATTTGGTTACCGCAATTTTTCATTTTCTTGGTGACGGGTTAAATCTCGGCTATTTTTCTTCTCCAAGTTCTTCATCAAAGCCTCCGTTAAGTTAACGCCTGTTTGGTTGGCAAGGCAAATCAGCACCCAAAGTACATCGGCCATTTCGTCGTCGAGTGCGCGGCCCTTGTCCGACTCCTTGAAGGACTGTTCCCCATAGGTTCGAGCCATGATTCTGGCCAATTCCCCCACTTCCTCCATCAGTAAAGTCATGTTGGTCAGTTCATTGAAGTAGCGTACGCCCACAGTCTGAATCCAATTGTCTACTAATTTTTGCGCTTCATTGAGCGTAAGATCATTTTTTTCCATAAGTTCAGTCATCTATTCAAATATAAAGAGCCAGCGCCTATGAATCCCAAACCTAGCAGCGTGGAAGAGTATTTTTCTAGGTTTCCCCCAGAAATCCAATCCAAATTAACCCAAATAAGAGTGCTATTGAAGCAGACCTTACCCGAGGCAGAAGAAGTCATCAGTTACCACATGCCAGCATTTAAAACATGCGAAGTGTTGGTGTACTATGCAGCTACTAAAAGTCATCTCGGTTTTTACCCTACCNCCTCTGGAGTTTCCAATTTTAAGGAGGAATTGGCCGGCTACGTGACTTCAAAGGGCGCAATTCAATTTCCGTATGGGGAAGATTTGCCGGAGCAACTCATTGTTGCAATTGCTCAGTTTCGTACTCGTGAGGCCATAGAAAGAGCTGCTGCAAAGAAGAAAAAGAAACTCAAGTAAGGATCTGCTTCAAAGCAACTACAAACGCGTCTAATTCATCTTTGGTATTGTAGACATGGGTAGATACNCGAATGGCATTNACNCCTCCTTCAGGTACNTGCCGAATTCGAAATCCAGCTTTNCCNANTGCNTTNCCACAGGTTTGGTAGCTCATATTTTTTGGCCGGAAAGAAAGAAGTGAGATTCGTGATTCCTTTTCCACAGGGCTGAGGATATCCAGTTTGGAATTCATTTCAGAAAGCCCATCAAATAGGTATTGGTTGAGGGTCCTGAGTCGGCTTTCGATATTAGTTTTCCCAATTTTGTCGTGAAATTCGGCGGCGGCCACCATGCCTACGGCTAGGGATCTGCTTTGGGTGCCGTAGTCAAAGCGCCTCGCGGACGGTACATAGCCTGCTAGGGTAGGGGGATTCACAGTCATGTTCCAACCTGTGTCCGAATACCCTCCAATCATGAGTGGGCGAACTTTTTCAAGTGCGGCCTCTTTAACATATAGAAATGCGGTGCCACTTGGACCCAACATCCATTTGTGGAAGCAGCCTGCATAAAAATCACAGCCCAGTGCATGGAGGTCTAGATTAAAGGTGCCAGCCCCATGTGCCCCATCTATCGCAGTGAGAATCCCGTGAGTTTGGGCCAGTTTGCAAATCTCCTGAATAGGAAATACCAGCCCTGTGGTACAGGTCACATGAGGCAGGGCAATAACTTTAGTTTTGGGGTTAATTAATTTTTGAACCTCAGTCAAATTCTCCTCTTGTGTCGCTTTAGGTTCAAGGGTTCGAAGGACAATGCCATCGTATTTGGCTCTATTTAGCCAAGGGAGTGCATTTCCAACATGCTCNTGGGTAGTGAGTATGACTTCGTCTCCAGGCTGCAGCGGTATACCCCAGGCCAGGATATTGATTCCTTCCGTGGTGTTGTGTGTGATGGATAATTCCGTGGGTTGGATGCCGAGGAATTGAGCAAGCTGGATTCGCTCTTGATCCGAGTTTCCATATTCCCCACTGGTATTGATGTCTCGATTACTTCTTTCTAGGGCATCGAGTACCGAAAAGGGTGCAGGGCCAAAGGTACCGTTGTTGAGGTAGATGCGGTCAGTGGTGAGGGGGAATTGGCTCCTTATTGCTTTCCAATAGGCTTCATCCTGCACAATGCCCGAAGGAAAAGGCGGTCTTTCCTCTTTCGGAAAGGAAAATCCAGTTAGGGAGGGTAGGCTTAATCCTAGCCCTAGGTGTTGGATAAAGGTTCTTCGGCTGCTCATGGGTCGCTTCTAAAGGAGTAAACTAATGAATATCAGCCGAATTTGGAATCCGTTGATCAAGTTTTCTAGTTTCTCAGGTTGCGCGTTAGTTTGAGGCTGTATTAACCCAATCGCTCTGGGTCGGCCTTGCTGCTCTTATTCTCCAAGTTTAAGGCAATGATCGATGCAGGCAGGCACATCCTGATCGTAGTGACTGACATAGATCAGGGTCATCGGCGAATGAAGTAGGATCGCTTGGAGGGTTTCTCGAAAAAGTTCGCGCTGCTGTTCGTCCATTCCCTGAGAGGCCTCATCTAGGATAAGGAGTTGTGGGTTTTTGATCAAAGCCCGGGCGAGGAGGGCCCAGCGCTGCTCTGCAAGGGTTAATTCGTAAAAATACCGATCGGCCAGGTGCTGTAGCTTAAAGAATTCCATCCAGGCCTTTGCTTGGCTTCCTTCCTGCTCACTTACCTTTCTATACAATCCCATGGTGTCCGTCAATCCCGAGAGGATGACTTTCTGTAGGCTTTGGTTTTTTGGAAAGAAGCGTCCTAGCTCGGGAGCTACAAATCCTATGGGCCGCTTGAGGTCCCAAATGCTTTCGCCCGAACCTCTTTTTTTACCAAATAGCGCGAATTTTTGGGAGTAGGCTTGTGGGTTTTCTCCGATCAGCAAACTGATAAGCGTGGATTTACCACTCCCATTTTGTCCTGAAAGCCTCCATCGCTCCCCGGCTTCCACTTTCCAACTGAAGCTGTTTAGGATGAGCTTATCTCCATAGCGGATGCTGACTTGATCTAGTTCTACTACGCGGCCTTCGGATCGAGGAATAGCTGGAAGGAGCTGCGGAAGTAGGGATAGGTCCCAAGGCAAGTTGAATTCGGATGCAATGGGGAGGATGTAATCCTTGCGCTTCCAGGTAGTGAGTGTCCCTGTTTCCTTTAGCCGAGCCACGTGGGAGATTTGGGAGGGAATCTCTTGCGAGTTGGTCGTCAGCAGGATATGTATGCCTTGGTGGATACATTCTTCCAAAAAATCCCCAAAGGCACTTCTACTTTCTTGATCTAGTCCAGTTAGGGGCTGGTCCATTAGGAAAATTTTCGGCTGTCTTAATAAGCCTAAAGCGAGAGATAAGCGTCTCGTTTCCCCATTGGAAAGAGCTAGTACGGAACGCTCAAGTAGCGGTTGTAATCGAAGGAGTTCTGCTACTTTTTTAATTGTCCAAGGCCCAGGAATGGAGGGGCTGTTTTTTTGGAGGTAGGCGCTTACCGTTAGCGTATCATCTACTGCTTCACTGTTGAAGCGCTGTTGGTAGTAAAAATTCTGGAGGCCAGCCGTGTTTCGAATTTGGTAGTCTTGTGAGATCAGTGCCATCAAGTCACGGAAACTATAGACCTGACCCTCCTTATTTTTTTGTTGAGTATACGTTGCCGAAAAGGGCCTGTCAACGGTTCCTTTTTG
>JGI25920J50251_10000410_pt1 | contig 14531 bp, 9 predicted proteins | sample LauGreBMM110DCMD_2_FD_50251 | JGI IMG/M metagenome (IMG submission 50251) | reverse complement strand
TTCATCTACTTCTTCTGGTACACTTGTAATGAAATCGGCCTGCAGAATATCTTTCTGTGGCAAAGGAAGTGGCTTGTCCGTAAACAAGTAAAATTCATTTGGTCGCAGGCCAAAAGAAACCTGAGCTGAAGTCACATTCAATTCCTTGCCCGTAAAATAGTTGTACCACTTTCCCGTCTTGGGGAAGGTGATGGATTGATTCCCTTGGGTCACTAAGTCAAAGTTGCCGAACAGAAAGACCTGCAGGTCCGGATGCTGTAAGTGAATCGTCTTTTGCAAAGGGCTAAGGTTGAGGGTGGCATTGCTAGGAAAGTTAAATACTGGGTACTTTGCTCGCAGCCTGAGCATCTCCTTGTAGAGCTGGGATAATCTAAGGCGATCTGGATTACTGAGGTATTCCCAACGGGTAGGTTTGATGCCCAATCGATCGTTGTTTAGCTCCAGATCATATCCAAACTCTCCAAATTGCCAGATCATTTTTGGCCCTGGAATGGCAAGGAAGAAGGCAGTCATCAGTTGATGCCTATTCACTGCATTTTCCACACTCTTTAGATTAAGTGGACTCGTGGCTCCAAAATTCATGGTTTCCCAAAATCCCCTTTCCTCATCATGGGATTCTTGGTAGGCAATCAACCCATTTTTGGTCCACTGGCGGTTTTTGAAGTAGGCCCAGTCCATATTGTCGTTGTTGCCTTTGGCAAGGTTTCGAGAGGCTCCGTTCATATTCCCCCAGAGAAGCATGCCGTAGTTGGCCAACTCTTTTTCCTCTTCATTGACCGAAAGGTGCTCCAAGATCACATAGGCATCGGGGTGATTGGCCTTGATACGATCGTAAATGTGCTTCCAGATTTTAACGCGCGAAGGATCGTATTGAGACCATGTGTTCACATTTGAACCCGAGTTAACCTGCGTAAATCCTTTGGAAAGGTCAAAGCGGATGCCATCTACTTTGTATTCGGTGAGCCAGTAATTATTGACCGAATCCACAAATGATTTAGTGTATGCACTTTCATGGTTGAAATCGTAGCCCACATTATAGGGATGCTTGGCGACACGATTAAACCAAGGGCTGTCTTCCGTAGGTGCACCATAGTCTCCATCGTTGTAGAGGCGCACCATGGGATTTTGCCCAAAAGCATGGTTGAGCACCAGGTCCATAATCACCGCAATGCCTTTGCCGTGAGCCTCGTCAATGAGGCGCTTGAGATCGTTTTTGGTACCATAGTATTTGTCGGGAGCAAAGAAAAAAGAGGGATTGTATCCCCAGGATAAGTTTCCTTCAAACTCCCCTACCGGCATCAATTCAATGGCATTGATCCCCAACTCTTTCAAGTAATCCAAGCGGTCAATAACAGCTTGGTAGGTTCTTTTTGTGTCAAAATCACGTACCAAAAGTTCGTATACAACGAGTTCCTCTGGCTTAGGCTTTGTGAAACTGGTATTTTTCCAGGCATAGGGTACCTGTCCTGTTTGGAGGAAGGAAGCCTGAAATTCTGTCTTTCCTGCTGGGTAGGGCAATAAGCCAGGGTGTCTATTTTGAGTAATGATTTCTTGGTCATTGAATGGATCGGATACTTTGTCGGCATAAGGATCACCGATACGGATGTCCCCATCGACGAGGTATTGAAAAATATATTCTTTTTGGGGCACAAGGCCGGAAAGTTTGATCCAAAAAATGGTGCCATTGGCGGTTTTCTTGAGTTGGTACTCGGGCAGCACCTTCCAGTCGTTGAAGTCCCCGATCACATGGGCAATGCTTTTACCAGGGGCTTGAAGAGCTAAGATCACTTCGGTGGTAGAAAGGTAGTTGATTCCCAATTTGGCACCTGCAGGTAACGCAGCCACCTCAGAAGGTGCAAAAACAACAATATCTAAAGTTTGAGTATCCTGGGTCGTTCCTTTAACGGCTTTTACCGTCAATTTATAATTTCCAGCTTTGGTGGCAGTGTAGTTATAGGTGAGTTCCAAGGCATTGCTTGCTTCGGCGACCTTTTGTCCATCCAGCTCCATGCTTAGATTTGCGGCTTCGGTGGCAGATGCCTTGAAGGTGTACTGCTGCCCTAATTCGAAGGAAATAGATCCAGCAGCCTGCGGTGCAGTAAATTTGACATCAAAGCCTTGGGCAAGGTCTACAAAAAAATCTCCGTTTGCTGTGGTCTTTCCTTCTTTGGTTCCGTCCGCATTTCGGAATACAAGACCAAGTCGGTAGATGGCCAGGTTGTTGGGATTCGTAAAAAACGAGTTGGGGGTAAGTTCGTAGGTATAGATGTTTGTCTGACCCGCTACTTTGGTCATTTTGGCTGCGGAAGCAGCTGTCCCCCATTGAAAGGGTACAATATTCCAAGTAGTCGATGTAGGTCCTGCTGTTACGGCACCGATATGAATATAGACATCACAATTGCAATCTTTTAATCCAGTGGTTCCTTTTGAAGCATCGTAAATGAGTTTGACTGTAGCACCGGCATTTGGAATAGCTGGCTCGGTGGTCACTTGGGCCATCCCTTTTACTCCAAAAAGGAAGCTAAAAATTAAAAAAAACAGGATTCTTGAATAGAAAATCATGAAGAATGGGATTGAATAAATAACCGGCATCTGAATAGTGCCAGAATGCCGGTTAAAACTACTTGAATGTACTTAAATTAAGTAGGAATGACTTGCATAATTTTTAACAAGCGCCTAAGTTGTCTCTTCCTAGCTTCGCAAAAATTACTCCTTTACCAATGGTGTATTCGATTGAATAGGGCAAAATTTAAATTTGAATAGATTTTCTTTTTTACTAGTTAGAAAAAGGGCTTCTATTTCACCTAAACTGATTTTTATCCTGATTATTGTTTCTAACTTAGCANGGTTCCTAAACGGAATTCAATCAATCATACGAATGAAAGAAAGCAATANAGCCCCTAATTTTTCACNAAATTCTTTTCGAAATCAGCCCTTTGGAAAGGTCTTGGAATGGAACAAAACCCCCGATGGTCTAGCAGGAAAAAGTACATCTGCATCCTTTAACCTCACCGTCTTTGATACTGGAATTGTCCGAGTGCAAGCGAGCAGATCTGAGTCCTTTGAATCCAATCCCTACTCGGTGGTAGTTCAACCTAAATCCATTGATTTTGAACTGAAAGAGTTTGAAGACAAGTTGATTTTGAGTACCAGCATCCTTCGTGTAGAAATCAACCTTTCCTCGTTCTCCTTGACATTTTTTGATACCCATGGAAAGCTCCTCAACCAGGATGATTCCTTTAGTGTTTCCTGGATTGGAACTGAAGTAACCGCCTACAAGAAACTGCAGCCAAACGAGAAATTTCTGGGTTTGGGTGAAAAAACCGGAAATCTCAACCGTTTTGGAAATGCCTACACCAACTGGAATACAGACTACTTTGCTTATGGAGTTGGCGATGATCCGCTCTATTTAAGTATCCCATTTTACTTGGGAGTGCATAATCAAGGACATTACGGCATTTTCTTGGACAACACCCATAAGTCGTTATTCAACTTTGGGGCTTCCAACAATCGATTTTCCTCCTTTAGTGCCGAAGATGGAGATATGGATTATTACTTTTTCCACTATCCCAGTATTTCAGAAATTATTACGGCCTACACCTGGCTCACCGGACGTATGCAGATGCCTCCCAAATGGGCATTGGGCTTTCAGCAATGCCGCTACTCCTACTACCCCGAATCTGAAGTTTATGCTGTAGCACAGGCGTTTCGAGATAAAAAAATGCCTGCCGATGTCATCTATTTGGACATCCACCACATGGAAGCCTACAAGGTGTTCACCTTTGACGGTGAAAAATTTCCTAATCCAAAGGCCTTGGTTGCTCGCCTGAAGGAGAAAGGATTTAAAGTCGTCGTAATCCTCGACCCAGGCATAAAAGCAGAATCGAGCTACGCCCCCTATCGGGAAGGTTTGGAGCAAGGACTATTTGTAAACTACCCAGACGGTCAAACCTATGAAGCACAAGTTTGGCCGGGATGGTGCGCCTTCCCTGATTTCACCAAAGCCGCTACCCGCAGCTGGTGGGAAGAGAAAATGGCCTTTTATACTGATGCAGGTGTGGATGGGTTTTGGACAGACATGAATGAGCCTGCCTCCTGGGGTCAATGTACGCCTAACCTGTTGGAGTTTGATTTTGAAGGTGAAAAAGCTTCACATCGTAAAGCTAGAAATGTGTATGGAATGCAGATGGCACGAAGTACTCAGGCTGGCGCCTCCAAACAGGCACCCGAAAAACGCCCTTTTATACTGACACGATCTGGTTTTGCGGGAATACAACGCTATGCTGCAGCCTGGACAGGAGACAATGTGGCCTCCGAAGAACACATGCTAGTAGGTATCCGCCTGGTCAACAGCCTCGGGATGAGCGGCGTATCCTTTGCAGGTTACGATGTGGGAGGTTTTGCTGGAGAGGCGAGCAAAGGCCTATTTGCACGCTGGATGAGCATCGCTGCTTTTTCACCCTTATACCGAACCCATTCCATGATCAACACCAAGGATGCTGAACCCTGGGCATTTGGAGAAGAGGTAGAAGAAATCAGCCGCAACTATTTGAAGCTCAGGTANGAGCTTCTTCCTACCCTCTACAGTGCCTACTACCAAAGTACGCGTACAGGTTTGCCGCTAACTGCTTCACTAGCCATCCACTACCCACAGGACGAGCACATCTACCAATCTGCTTTCCAAAACGAATACCTTTTTTGCGAAGCATTTTTAGTTGCACCGGTGGAAAGCTTCCGCGAAATCACCAAAGTCTATCTCCCGCAAGGAGAATGGTACTACTTGTACTCGGATCAAAAACACCAAGGAAGTCAAGCGATTTACCAAGACTCCCCGCTCAACTACCTACCGGTGTATGTACAGGCAGGAAAGCTATTTGCGCAACAATCCCAAATCCAACATACAGGTCAGCAGCATGATGGAATTCTGAGCCTCCATCTCTACAAAGGAAAGACAGGATCTACCTATGTGCATTACGAGGATGCAGGAGAAGGATTAAACTATTTGGAAGGCGAATATTTCAGTCGGGAAATTCAGTACCAGCCTGAAGGAAGCGCTTTGAAAATTAAACAATCAGAAGGCATGTTGTCCAGTCAATACCACAGCATTCGCCTCTATTTACATGGTTTTGAAGCGCTTAGCCCAGTAGTTAATGGAATGGCCCAATCACTCAACTCAAGTGATTTTGGCTTTTTAGGAAAGCTCACCGAGTTTGATCCCCTACCAGACCAAACACACCCTTACTTTCAAATCAAACAGTTGCCTTACATCGAATTCAAGCATACAGCAGACGAATTGGAAATTAAGGGACTGAATTGATTCCCCCACATTTTTACCAACCCAACAATGACCCAAGAAAAAAAGAAGTTGAGTTTTTGGCAGATCTGGAACATGAGTTTTGGATTTCTAGGAATTCAGTTTGGATTCGCACTACAAGGNGGATTCATGTCNCGTATCTTNCAAACGCTCGGCGCCGAAAAAGATGCCATCCCNTTTCTTTGGATAGCAGCCCCACTGACTGGNCTTTTGGTTCAGCCCATTGTGGGCTATTTGAGTGATCGCACCTGGCATCCCAGATTCGGAAGAAGAAAGCCTTTCTTTTTCTTTGGTGCCGTACTGAGTACCATTGCCTTATTTTTTGCTCCCTACTCGTCTGCACTTTGGATGGCTGCAGGCGCACTTTGGATTTTAGATGCTTCCATCAATATTTCGATGGAGCCCTTCCGAGCTTTGGTGGCAGACAAGCTTCCAGAGTCCCAGCGCTCTTATGGTTTTGTGGTTCAAACCCTAATCATTGGCATTGGCACCTGGGTGGCTTCTAACCTTCCCTGGCTGATGACTGAGCTCGGAGCAGCCAATACCGCTGCTCCAGGGGTAGTTCCTGATTCAGTCAAGTACGCTTTCGGAATCGGCGCCTTCGTTTTATTTACCTCCATTCTCTACACCATCCTGAATACAGAAGAGTATCCTCCCGAGGATCTGGACGCTTTTGAACGAGAAAAAGAAAGTAAAAANGGCTTTTTTANAGGAATGAAAGAGGTTTTTCAGTTGATTGTCACCATGCCAACGGTGATGAAGCAATTGGGAGTCGTCCAATTCTTCTCCTGGTTCGCTTTTTTTACCATGTGGAGCTTTGCTACTCCTGCCATTACNGAGCATGTTTTCGGAGCAACAGACACCAGTTCGGCCGCCTACAATACCGCTGCCGACCGAGTAGGCAATTACTTAGGGACTTATGGGCTAGTTTCCATGTTTTTTGCCCTGATCCTCTCCTTCGTTGCCTCAAAAGTCAAAATCAACCGAAAACTGCTTCACTTAGTNAGCTTAGTTGCTGGAGGAATAGGGTTTATTTCCATCTATTTTGTCACCGAACCTTGGATGTTGCATATCTGCTTTGCCTTGGTCGGCATCGCCTGGGCCAGCATCCTTTCCATGCCCTATGCTATGCTTTCCGGCTCGGTCAAACCGAATAAAATGGGAGTTTACATGGGAATTTTCAACATGTTCATCGTGATTCCCCAAATCATAGCTGCCTTGGGAGGAGCTAACTTCCTATACAAGCTGCTCTTTGGCGAAGCGGTCATCAACACCATGCTTTTGGCGGAACCCTCTTAATTGTTGCTGGGCTTTGCAACCTGCTGATTACAGACAAAAGGGCTACCCACGATTGAGTTACTGACATAAAATCAAAAATCGGTAGGCATTCATTAGGGGTGAAAAAAGGTGTTTTTCTTATAAAGTCAGTGAGGTAACAAATCCATCATGGGCTTTTAACAGCTCCTTAACCTATTTATACCTAAATTTACAATTGATTTGATCCTTCGGAAAAGTGTAGTAGAGAAATCAGGGTAAATAGCGAAAAATGAAAGAGCGAAGGAATTTGGTAAAATCATGTTGAAAAAAGTGAACATATCGGTGTTGATGGCGGTGTACAATACCGACTTCACCGTTATAAAGCGAGCGATTGACTCGGTATTAAACCAAGACTACGAGGAGTTTGAGTTGATCATCATTGATGATGGAAGCACCAACAACAACAGAGAATCCTTAATCAGATACATTGTAGCGCATGAAGACCGGATCTCCTACATTCTCCACAGCAATCGTGGCCAATCGGAATCTATTAACCGTGGAGTACTCAATAGTGTGGGAACTTACATCACCATCTTGGATAGCGACGATGAATACAAAACCAACCACCTGAGCTCCTGTCTCCACGAGATGGCATCTGCCGACTTAATTTGCTCCACCTCAGAAACAGTTGTTTCTAGCCAAGAAGACTATTTTGTACCAGACAAAAACGATTTGAGTAAGCTAATTCATTTGGACGAAGCCACACTGTTTGGAACCCTGTTTGGCCTCAAAGAGGTATTTTTAACGCTAGGTTTTAAAGGCGGATTTGCAGCAGATACCGACTTCTTTGAACGTGCAAGGGCAAGGTATCGGGTAAAAAAAGTTGACCTAAGAACCTACATTTACTACCGGAACAATCCGAATAGCACCTGCTCCCAAGTGAAACTTCAAAACCTTGTTCCAGCAGATTTGTGATTGAAAATCAGTCAGCAGCAGCCTCAACTAGCAACTTGATACTCGCGTGCTTGATTACGGGCATTTACGATGTCAACCGGAGCACCACCTTACAAGAAGATGATTTCGAACTAGTACGCGCTTGGGCAGATTCATTGGCTAAAGCAGGGGTAAAAGGCATCTTATTTCACAATGGATTTAGTGAGGAGACTTGCCGAAAATATACCAATACCTACCTTTCCTTCGTAAAAATCACCCCTGATCCTCGGTTCAATCCCAATGTTTTTCGCTACCTAGTCTACCTAGACTACTTGGAAAAACTGGAAAATCCACCTGCCAATATTTTTGTGACGGATGTATCGGATGTATTGCTGCTCAACAATCCTTTTACCTCAGCACTTTTCACGCAATCGCCAAATACCCTATTTTGTGGAGACGAACCCAGTCCACTCGCTAACGAGTGGATGAATGCACATTCCACTAGCCTAAGAACCCAAATCGATGATTTTGCAACTTATGAAGCCCTTTTTGCAGCCAAAACACTGCTGAACTGTGGAATAATCGGTGGAAACTACCCTATATTCTACGATTTCCTTCAGCAGCTATGTGTAATTCATCGAAGCTACAATTCAGAAAATAGAACAGCTTATACGGGAGATATGGGGGCGTTTAACTACTTGGTCAGAACCAAATTCAACGATCGGTTGCGTCATGGCTTTCCGGTCAATACCGTCTTCAAAGCCTACGAAGAAACACGCAGCGACTGCTGGTTTAGGCATAAATAGGATCAAATTACAAGACAACCCAACTTGATTAAAAAAACAAAAAATCCTATTTGATAAACCTCCTTGTTAGCTGTAACCAAGATAAATAGGTTTTGGAATCCAAATATGTGGCCCGTGGACAGCCTGCAGACCGTGGTCTGTCGTCTGTGAGCGATTATCCGCTATGGTTAATTCCCATTTTACTACTAGCAGGATAGCGGATAATCCTTAATCCCCAAGCTTGGTCCAGTCCCACTCCTTGTTGATATGGGAGATGGCATGGTGCGCAGTAAGGTCGTATTGACAAGGAACGATGGAGATGTAATTGTTGGCGATCGCCCACTCATCGTTGTCTTCCCCCTTGTCAAAATTCACGAAGTTACCCGCCAGCCAGAAGTATTTTCTACCTGTAGGATCAAAGCGCTCCACAAATTCTTCCTGCCATTTGGCATCCGCCTGCCTGCAGATCTTTACTCCCCGAATCTCCTCGTTCCGCTTGGGAGGAAAATTAACATTTAAGGCAATTCCTTTGGGGATGCCATTTTCCAAGACTTGCCGAGCAATTTTCTCTACCCATTCCTCCACATGGGAAAAGTCTGCCTTAGATGAAAAATCACAAAGGCTAAATCCAATCGATGGAAACCCCTCTAAGGCACCCTCGATGGCTGCGGACATAGTCCCAGAGTAGAGTACAGAAATGGAGGTATTTGAACCATGATTGATCCCGCTAACCACCAAATCAGGCTTTCGGTCCTTCAGCACATGGTGCTTGGCAAGTTTTACACAATCGGCAGGTGTACCGCTAGACTTGTATGCCAATACATCTTCAAAAATATCCTCCTCGTAAAGCCTCAAGGTTTGCCCAATGGTAATGGCATGTCCCATTCCGGATTGAGGGCTATCGGGGGCTACTACCACCACGTCTCCCAATTTTTTCATGACAGATACCAATACGCGGATTCCTTTGGAGGTGATGCCATCGTCATTGGAGACTAGAATCAAGGGTCTTGACATGCTTAATTGTTTTTTAAGTCGTTGTAAAAGGCAGTTATCCTAAGTAGATCTCCACGCTGGTCGTGCTCAAGGCGATTTTTTCGCATGTACAGCTCCAACTCCTCCTGGTAACCTGGTAATAAGTCAAACAATTCTTTTTTCTTACCACTGTAACGCTCCATGCGCCCATTTTTCAAAAAGTAATAGGTAAAAGCCAATCGGAAACCAGCTGAATTTTGTGGGCCCCAAAAAGGATTCATACCCATGCCCGCCCAGTTATTCATTCCTCTAGTGTCAGTAGCAATGTATTCACGACACAGCAAAGCAATGTGTTCTCCTTGGGTAAGTACCTCAAAAAATACAGGAGTTTCGTAGTCACCATTCAAGCCATATGGAAGACTGTAGAACTTCCGAATACCCCCATAGATCTCATCATAAAGCTCGAAACTGGTTACATTGGAGGCGGTAAAGGTGATCACCGTCTCCACTTGAAGTTGAACTAAGTTGGTTTCCAAATCGTATTTTACCGAGCCATTCACCGAACTTCCATCAGTCAAATTCAAGGTGCCCTTATGCCAAATTTGAGAAGGAAATTGATTTCTAGTTTGAGCCCAGCTTTGGACGCTCAAGCTTACCATCAACAAGAATACGTATAGTTTTAGTCGTAGCATAAGGTATTCAAACGGGAGGGATGTCTGCAGGTTTTAAAACCAAGCAGCACTTGCCCGACTTAATTATTTTAAAATAGTATGCCCCATTTTATCCCGCTTAGTTTGCAGGTATTTTTCATTATGAGGGTTAGGTTGAATCTCGATGGGAATTTGTTCCACGATCTCAAGACCGTATCCAAGTAATCCCACTCGTTTTTGAGGGTTATTAGAGATCAAACGAATCTTAGAAATATTCAGATCCCGAAGGATTTGAGCACCCACCCCATAATCTCTTCCATCCATAGGTAATCCAAGGGCCAAGTTGGCCTGCACAGTATCCATACCCTGCTCTTGAAGTTTGTAGGCTTTTAACTTATTAATCAAGCCAATGCCCCTTCCTTCTTGGTTCATGTACAAAATCACCCCTTTGCCTTCTTGTTCGACACGCTCCATGGCAGCATGCAATTGGGAACCACAGTCACATCTGCAGGAACCGAAAATATCTCCTGTTGCGCAAGAGGAATGGACTCGAACCAAAATAGGTTCGTCCTTCTCCCAAGTTCCCTTGATCAAGGCCAAATGAATTTCTTGGGTATTTGTTTGTCGGTAGGCGATCAAATCAAAATTTCCCCAAGCAGTGGGCATATCCACATCAATTTCTTTGGTAATCAGGGACTCATTCTTCAAACGGTAAGCAATCAAATCCTTGATTGATACCAATTTCAGCTGAAACTTTTCACGAACCTTGAACAAGTCATCCAGACGTGCCATCGTTCCATCTTCATTCATGATTTCTACAAGAACGCCAGCTGGCTGAAGNCCTGCCAACCTTGAAAAATCAATTGCTGCTTCGGTATGGCCTGCTCTTCGTAAAACACCGCCTCTTTTTGCTTTCAGCGGAAATATATGTCCTGGCTTACCTAGTTCATCGGGATGAATGCGATCATCTACTAAGGCTTGGATNGTTTTTGCACGGTCTGAAGCAGAAATTCCCGTGGTACACCCATGTCCAATCAAGTCCACAGACACTGTAAAAGGAGTTTCAAATACCGCTGTATTGCTCCCTACCATCAGGTCTAAGCCTAGCTGCTCACAGCGATCTTCAATCAAAGGGGCACAGATCAGTCCACGACCATGTGTGGCCATGAANTTGATAATTTCGGGTGTAACTTTTTCTGCAGCACACACAAAATCGCCTTCATTTTCACGGTCCTCGTCATCTACGACGATGATGACATCACCGTTTTTGATTGCCTCAATGGCATCTTCAATGGGATCTAGGGTGTAATTTTCCACAAATTGGGGTATTAAAAAGAAGGTTTAGGTTACAAATGTAGCCTGTTTGTCTACAAAACTGGAAGCAGCCAAAAAAAGTTTGGATTATCCAATCACAATTCCTAGTTCCTTGTCAATCTTGAGTTTTAATTTTTTAAGCTCCAGATACAGCTCCAACAATTCGTTAACCTTTTCTACTTCCAATTGCTGCTGCTCGGCTTCTTTAATTTTCGCTATCGCTTCTTCCATCATTTTCTGGAGAAGCCTGCGCTTAAGTCGTAAAATGGACTTGAAAGCTGTATCGGCCAAATCATCGGATTCTAGGGCCACAAAAATCTGAAATTTATCCTTCCAGTTGGTAGAGACCTCATGCCTTTGTGTAATCATGGCAATGGCCTCTTGCCTGATCTCAGCATCCCCATGATTCAGAAACAACTCATCAGATGGCACCTGACCCAAAGAAATACGGTCTCGGTAGATTTGAATCATTTTTTGGTAAACAGGTGTCTGAAAACTAACGTCCTCAATTTCAGCAAGGATGTACTGGCAAAAGTGAAGTTCTTGAACGTCTAATTTTTGACCGCCATAGTTCAGCAGAAGCCGCAACATCTCACGCTCCTGCAACAGCAGGTTGTCGGCTGCACTGGGTTGTTCAGGAATTGGAAGGAGCTCTTCGATGCTATCTTCAATTGCTTTTTCCTCTTTGGCTCGCTCAAACTGGTCCTTTTGGGTCTTTAGAAGAATTTTATTGAGTTCCGCATGTAGAATATCTTCTTCGATACCCAAAAGTCCAGACGCTTCCTTTGCATATACCGAACGGATGATCGGGTCAGGTATTTTGCCAATACTCTGCACCACCTCGCGAATTATTCCGGCTTTTCGGATGGGGTCCTTATCAATTTCATCTTGATAAAGGCTTATTTTGAATCCAATAAAATCTCGGCTATTTTCTTTTAGGTAGTCTTGAAAAGCTTGAGTGCCCACCTTTCTAGAGTAGCTATCCGGATCTTCCCCTTCGGGAAATACAACTGCTTTTACATTTAGACCACCTTCCAGCAAGAGATCTATCCCTCGCAAGGAGGCTTTTATTCCTGCTGAATCGCCGTCATAGAGTACAGTAACCTGGTTGGTAAATCGTCGGATCAGCTTGATCTGCCCATCGGTCAGCGAGGTACCCGAAGAGGCAACCACATTTTCAATACCAGAGAGGTGCAATGAAACCACATCAGTGTAGCCTTCGACCAAGAAGCAGTTGTCCTGATCTCGAATTGCTTTTTTGGCCTGAAACAATCCATAGAGCACATCACTCTTATGGTAAATTGGAGTTTCAGGTGAGTTGATGTATTTGGGTTGATTTTTATCCTTAGTCAGGATACGAGCTCCAAATCCGATGGCTTTACCGCTAACATTATGAATGGTGAAGGTGACCCGATTTCGAAAGCGGTCGTAGAGGCGTTCGGTATCCCCCTCTTTTTGCAGAATCAAACCCGCCTTTAGCAGAATATCTTCTTGGTATCCAGCCGTTTTTGCAGCTTTGATAAAATGATCCCAGCCATCCAAGGCATACCCCAAGTCAAATTTTTGGATGATTTGAGGGGTAAATCCTCGCTCCTTGAAATAACTCAGCCCGATGGACTTTCCTTCGTCAGTCTCTAAGTTTTTAACAAAAAATTCCTTGGCAAAATTAACTGCGATAAATAAGCTTTCCCGCTCACTTTGCTCTAGATTTTGCTCAGGGCTAAGGTTAACCTCCTCTTCAACCTCAATTCCATACTTGCCAGCGAGCTGTCGGACGGCTTCTTGGAAACCGATTCCTTCGATATCCATGACAAATTGGATGGGGTCTCCTGCCTTACCGCAGCCAAAGCACTTGTAAATTTGTTTTGCTGGCGACAAGGAAAAAGAAGGTGTTTTTTCTCCGTGAAATGGACAGCAGGCCCACATATTTTGTCCTTTTTTCTTCAAAGGCAAATAATCCCCAATCACTTCGACGATGTCAACGCGTTCTTTTACTTTGTCGGTGGTCAGTTTACTGATGGACATAGGTTGAATTAAGGAACCAAAGGTAAGGACTCCGACGGGAAATTGAGCGTCTTAGAACAGAAGAAAATCAATGCTACTTGAGGGGTAAAATAGAAGTTCAGGTTTTTCTAAGACACATTCTTGACCTAACTTGCAAAAAAATTACAAAAGCCATGCAATTGACTCCAGAATTGTTGAAAAAATCCCTTTCAAAAGTCCAAGACCCTGATATTAAGCGGGACTTGGTTTCTTTGGGAATGATTCAAGGGATAGAAATTGATGGCAAAAAGGTGCGTTTTACGGTGGTACTCACCACTCCTGCCTGTCCACTGAAGGAGGTCATCAAAAATAATTGCTTGGAGGTATTGGAAGCAGACTTTGGCAAAGACTACAGCTGGGAGATTTTTATGACTGCACAGGTGACTACGGTTCGTGATGCTGGTCCAATATTGCCTCAAGTAAAAAACATCATTGCTATCGCCTCTGGAAAGGGGGGTGTAGGCAAATCCACTACCTCAGTTAATCTAGCGGTAGCACTTGCGGAACTGGGTGCTAAGGTAGGCTTGATTGATGCGGATATATCAGGCCCATCGATCCCAACCATGTTTAATGTGGAGGGAGAGCAGCCTGCCGTAAAAAAAGAAGGAGAAAAAAATATCATCATTCCAATCACGCAGTATGGGGTGAAGATGATGTCTATTGGTTTTTTGACTCCAACAGATAGTGCGGTGGTTTGGAGGGGGCCAATGGCAAGCTCTGCACTCCGTCAATTTATCGCTGATGTGGCATGGGGTGAACTGGATTACTTACTAATAGACCTCCCCCCAGGCACCTCGGATATTCATTTGACGCTAGTTCAAACCGTGCCAGTCACTGGCGCAGTCATCGTCACCACTCCGCAAAAAATAGCACTTGCGGATGCTACGAAAGGTTTGAGCATGTTTAGACAACCTCAAATTAATGTTCCCATCTTAGGTGTTATAGAAAATATGGCTTATTTTACGCCTGATGAACTGCCGGACAAGAAGTACTATTTGTTTGGCAAAGATGGAGGCAAGAAGTTGGCGGAAAAGTACGAGGTCCCTTTCNTGGGGGAGATTCCAATTGTTCAAAGCATCCGAGAAAGCGGAGATTCTGGCTATCCGGCAGTTTTGAAATCGGGACCCACACAGGAAGCATACCTGAAGCTCGCAGAAGAAGTAGCGCGGCAAATTGCGATCCGGAACTCTTCTTTCGAGAAAACAGAACTTGTAGAAATTAATCCTTAAATTACACTCATGGAAGCTGTATTGAGAGAAAAAA
>JGI25920J50251_10000405_pt1 | contig 14586 bp, 14 predicted proteins | sample LauGreBMM110DCMD_2_FD_50251 | JGI IMG/M metagenome (IMG submission 50251) | reverse complement strand
GGGAAGTCAATCTATAGCAATTGGATATTTAGCAGGAAACCTGTCTCAAGATTCTACTTCAGTTGCAATTGGAACTAATGCCGGCCAGACTAATCAGTTAGNCTCCTCGGTTGCAATAGGAACAAGCGCAGGCGCCAACATCCAANGTACATTATGTGTTGCGGTCGGATNNANCGCTGGTGGGTTAGGACAAGGAGGTAGTGCAGTGGCGATTGGCCCTNCGGCTGGTAACAATACCCAGGGACAATCTGCAGTTGCGATTGGAAGCAGTGCAGGATCAAANAGTCAGGGAATTGCTTCCATAGCAATTGGATTAGGCGCAGGATCAAATAACCAAGCAGCATCGTCAGTTGCAATTGGATGGTTGGCTGGTCAAACACAGCAACAAACATTAAGCGTTGCAATTGGATTAAATGCAGGAGCGAATCTTCAAGGATCAAATGCAGTAGCTATTGGAAATAAGGCTGGTATGACACAACAAGCCACTACTTCAGTAGCGATTGGAAACTTTTCAGGTAGTTTTCAGCAACAGTCTGGTGCAATTGCAGTCGGAAGCAACGCCGGTTATTTTACGCAAGGGAATGACGCAGTTGCAATTGGAAGTGATTCGGGAAAAACCGCACAAGGAATTTCATCGATAGCGATTGGCAATGCTTCCGGGGCATATGAACAGGGAGTGTATGGTGTAGCAATTGGAAGTCAAGCAGGCCAAACCCTACAGGGTAGTAATTCTATTGCAATTGGATATCAAGCTGGATTGCAGTCGCAAGGAGACAATAGCATTGCAATTGGAAGTAGTTCAGGACTGCTTAATTTTCCAGCAGGAGCTATTCTAATTAATGCTAGTGGAAGCGATCTTAGTACGNCGGCGGCCGCCGCGGCCTTCTATGTTAAGCCAGTAAGAGCGCTGGCAGCCACATCAAATGTTCTGTATTATAATACCAGTACAAATGAAATCAGCTATGCTACAAGTAGCGCTACAACGAAAAATACAATATTACCGCTGGAAGAAGATACCGGAGTTGTATATGGATTGCAGCCCCGGAGTTTCATATACAATAGTGATCCCGCGAGCGGAAGACACCTGGGCTACATTGCGGAAGAAGCGGCAGCGATCCATCAGCGCTTTGCGGGCTACAATGAGCCCGGGGGCGCTCCGGTTGGAATAGACTACAATTGCATTGTGGTTTTTATGTTGGAAGAGATGCGAGCGTTGGCTGAGGAAGTTCGCAAACTCAAGGAATTAAATAAATAAAATTTTTTATAAAATTACACCATCCCAGCCTTAGTTAAATCAGTTATTGTAAGTTTGGTTGGAGGAGGCAATGATTATAACCAGGATTTTTTTTATTTTTTTAAAGGGAAATATGTTTTTTAAATAGAAGCTTTAGTTAAAAAAATGTCATTTGGTTTAGTTCCGAAAGATGGTTCATATTCTGTTTTAAATAGCACCCGAACAGTCGTAAATAAAGCAACGTCGGAAAAATTAATTGCGGGCGGAGACGTAATTTTTCAAAACCTTCCAAATAGCACGGGCGATAACGTACTGTACATTGATTCTGCAACCGGTACTGTTAGTAAAAGTACCGGGGGAAATATACCAACGGGAGAATTGTGGGGAGAGTATTTGTATTATAATTCAGTTATTGGAAGCTTTGCTACTGGTGGCACAGAAATTTCATTGGGAACCTATGCAGGTGAAATTGATCAAGGAGCTCAAGCTGTTGCTATTGGGTTTAATGCGGGAAGTAATACACAGGGACAAGCTGCAGTTGCGATTGGGTATAATGCGGGAACTAATACGCAGGGAGCAAGCGCTGTTGCTATTGGGTTTAATGCGGGAACTAATACGCAGGGAGGAAGCGCTGTTGCTATTGGGTTTAATGCGGGAAGTAATACGCAGGGAACGAGTGCTGTTGCTATTGGAACTAGTGCGGGAATTTATAGTCAAGGACAGTACGCTGTTGCTATTGGGATTAATGCGGGAAGTGGTACGCAGGGAACGGGTGCTATTGCTATTGGAAATGGTGCGGGAAATGGATTACAGGGAGCAAATGCAATAGCAATTGGTTCCGCAGCTGGGTTTGCAAACCAAAATGCCAGCACAATTGTTCTTAATGCGACAGGCAGTGCGGTAAATACCTTGGCGGCTTCAAGCTTCTATGTGCAGCCCATCCGTTCGGTTGCCGGAGGAGTACCATTATCGTGGAATGCAGCAACTGGAGAAGTTTCAATCACACCGAGTCAACGTGCTACAAAGAATACTATTGTTGACATTGCCGATGACACGAGTGTGGTCTTTGGACTGCAAGCACGCAATTTCATATACAATGCAGATGAGAACAAGGAAGTTCAAGTGGGGTATATAGCCGAAGAAGTCGAGGAATTAAACCGTAAGCTTGCGATCCACAATGGGGTTGATGGACCTCCAGTAAATATCAACTACAATGTAGTGCTGGTGTTCCTGGTAGAGGAGGTGCGGAAGCTCCGGGCGCAAGTTGATGAAATTTTAGGAAAAGAGCTGCAACGATAAAATCACAATGCCAACAGCAATCATAAGGCCGCAAGCAATTTGGTAGTAGTATTTGCGGCTGTCCCCAGCCAAAAAGGAACCCCAGCTGGACAAAAGGTCATAGAGAAACCAGGCCAAGATGCCGGCAATCGTAAGACTGACCGCAGCAATGACGGTCTTGTTGTCCGGGAAGAGGTGCATTGTTTGCAGCACAAGTCCCAGGGCGACCAATAGTCCGCAGATGATTTGGTAGTAGTAGAGGCGTTTTCCCGACTGAAAAAAGGTAATGTGTGTTTTTATGAGGGAGGAGAGGGCCAAAGCAATGGAGCCCAGTGAGATAAGAACAATGGAAATAATGTTCATTGGAGTGTTTTTATAATAAAAAAATAACCAAAAAAAAAGATAAATGCCGTATGATCCGAATGCATATGCTTCCGCGATGGTGGGCAACCGGAAAACACAGCTCCAACCAGGCAACAATAACATCTTTAACGAGAGTCTACTGCAGTACCAGCAACTCTATCCCTGGCTGGGCACGGGGCTCGCGAGCGCCAATCGCCTTTCGATTCCCAGCCAGCCCGGGATTCCCAGCGAAAAGCTGGACGACACCCCACCCAATGCCGACGACACGGTGCGCACCCAGGCTAACCAGAACAAGGAAACCATTGTAAACACCAAGACCAGCAACCTGGTGACCTGCCCCAATGCGGAGGGCGAGGTGTCGCTGGGCTGCTGGCTCTTCAGCTCCGACAATGACCGGGCGGCACGGCGCGGCCTGGAGCAGGACACGATGCCCGGGGAAAAGGAGCCCAAGGAAATTATGGTGGTGCCAGGCAACTGGATGGAGCTGCAGAGCACGGTTGGTGCGAGCCAGAGCTACACCCACGTGACCGCGGACCTGTACAACCAGGAGACGCTGGCCTCGGAGCAGCGGATCTTCACCGGGGTAATGGTGAACTCGAATACGGGGGAGATGTATGAGACCTACGAGGACGATGTGCCGCCGCCCAATACGGACCGCAATCGGATCCTGCCCGAAGAGCTGAGCATCCAGAACCCGATTTTGACGGCGCTCAGTGGGGGCTGGGACCCGGACCTGCCCACCCGGCACAAGACCGAGGTCCTGGAGGTGGAGTACGGCGATGATGCCGGGCTCAACCCCTGGGGCAATGGGCTCTACGCGACCGCAATCCGGGACAACCAGGAGCAGCGCAACGTCACCCAGGAGTTCAATAACCGCAATGGCTTTGTGCCCATCGAGCCTGCCTGGGATCGTCGGGCCGTCGGCTTTGTGGGTCACGTGTCGGCCTACCGGAGCGGACCCTACATGCCCCCGACACAGCGCGAGGCCCGCGAGGGCAATGATGGCACCGTGAGCACGGGCGGCATGAGCTTCCCGGACACCGTGACCGCCGTCCAGAACGAGGCCTTTGACCGGCCCGCGGAGCGTGCCTACTACAACCCACAGACCGACAGCTTTGGCAACCGGGGCAGTCAGGCCACCATCCACAATGGCAGCATGGCGAATTCAAATCTGGCCCCCGGTCGCATAGACTATAGCGCAATGTCGATGCACGAAACGGGGCCCTATTATACCACGGAATCCGGGCAAATCTATGTGCCCGGTGAGGTGCAGCTGAGAACCGAGGCCCCGGGTTCCTTCCGGAGCCCGCAGGCCACGGAGCAGGCGGTGCAGCGAGTCTCCCTGATGCACGGGACCCAGGGGACGCGGCACCACAGCGACACTCGCGAGGAAAATGGACCCCGCACCTATGGGTCACACAACACCACGGCCAATGGCATCAACCGAGAGTTCCTGGCCAATGTGAGGCTGGTGCAGGAAGACCCGAGCAAACGGGCCGAGAATAGACGGCAGCAGGGGATGCAGGTGAGCGGGGCCATGGATGGGCGTCCGGCTGACGAGGCCCAGTACCTGGCCTCTGTGAAGGTGGTCACCGATGCCCGGCAGGTCAATGTGCTCGACTCGCGGAGCCTCAATATGAGCAGCAATGGAGCCGCTGCGGCTCGCACTTCGGCCCGAGTCGCATTCAAGCCAGACACCAGTAGCCAGAGTACTCGAAGCTCGATGGCCAGTGGTATGGTGGAGAGCGGGGGCAACAATATGCTGCCCGAGTATAGCAGCCACGTGACTGACCGGAGTGGGACCCAGCAGTTTAACACTAGAGCCATCAGTACGGGGGAGAACGATGTGGCGCATCCCACGATGCGGCCCATCGAACGGGGCTCCTGGAACGACAACCAGGAGCAGGACCGTTTCCGGCCCCAGGGAGGCGAGATGCCTGCGGGGTCTATTGGCACTGTGTCGTTTGGTAGCAGTATGTTAAACAAAAAGAGTTTTGGCGAGGCCCTACCTAGACTACAGCCCTCGTTTGGATTAGCGTGGTAAAGACTCTTTTTAATAAAATTTTTACAAAGAAAGAAAGCGGGAGATAAGCTCCTCGCGGGTGATATTGTCCTCTATGCTGCTCAGGGTGCCGAGAACGGTGGCGGTAAGGTTCGGGGTTTTTTTATCGTGCCTAATTTTCACAGGCACAATGATGTTGCCGCTCCCCGGGAGACACTCCATGATCACGGAGAAGGTGCCAATGGTCGAATGCATAAAATCCTCCAGAGTCTTTATGATAGGGCACGTGGTATCGATGATGAAGCGCCCAATCCCAATGGGAAGCTTCACCTCCCAGGCCCACTCCCGGGCAGCGGGGCCATTCTCCGGGAGAAAGCGACCCTCAATCAGCAGGTCGACCGTGTTGTTCTCCTTCCACTTGAAGGGCAGGGTCTGGGTCAGGGGCTTGTGCAGCGGCATAAAGACGAGCCCATCGTCCTCCGAGACGGGCTTGAAGTCCTGCAGAAAACGGGTCAAGCTGTAAAAGGGCTTCACTGAGAAATCAATGGCCTTGATGGAGAATTGGCCCACGGAGCCCAGGGTCTGCAGGTGGAAGGCGCCGGCCATCCGCTCCGAGTAGCCCCGGTTGAGGAAACACTCGCCCGCACAAGCCACCATATCGAAAGCCAAAAAAAGACGGTCGTGGGTCTTGGAAGGGAGGACCTCTCCGGTGAGCAGGGTGCCAAGGAAAAATTTGGGGTGGCACGTGACCTCGTAAAAGACGAGTTTCCCGGTGCGGTCCATAAGGCAGCAGAATTTCGTCTGACAGGGTCCCGGGATTGTTCCCAGGACCAGGGTCATGTGTAAGCCATCGGCCTTCTGCGAGACCACAAAGTCGCTGGACGATGCAAAAATCTTATCCAGAATTATTCTATTGATGCTCTGGGGCTGCTGGGTGGGAAAGAGTTTCTTCGGGTGCTTATATAGCACCCGCACCACACCGTGCACCGCGCTCTCCAATTGCTCCATAATTTGTGTTTTTAAAAAAAAATTAAAAATAGTTAAATAAAAATGGCCAATATATCGCTTCAACCCATTCCAAACCTTACGGACCTTCGAAATGCGCCTGCTGGCCGCGTTTTAAACGCCGGGGACAAAACCCCCCTAGGAAAAAAGGGTGTCTTTATTTTATATGGGCTTGCTCTTCTATCTGGTATTGTAATGGCCATAGTTACCTACTATAACCAAAAAGATAAGCTAAAAGATAATAAGAAAAAACTTTATATGTATACAATTCTGGCGGGTGTTGTCTTTTTTGCTTTTTTTGCGTTAGTAATTTATTTTGTGACTAAGAGTATGTAAGAGATAAATATTTTTTTTGATTTTTTTTTTAATTAGCTAAATAAAACAAAAATATGAGTATGGAAGCTTCTAAAACCTCTATAATTACTGGAGCATTAATAGTCAGTACACTTATTGGGGCTCTTGTTGCCTTCCTAGTGTACAAGTATTTAACAAAAGATAACAAAAACCCATCCAAAATGAAAAAGTGGGGAACATCACTAGGCCTTGGGGTTGTGGCAATGGTAATTTCTGGTTTAATGATTTATTATATTGCAAAGGCCGTTACTGTACCCCCGGCTCCAAAGGCCTAGTCTAGACAAAAAAAAAGCCTAGGGAAGCTCAACCTTAAGGTAACTAAGAGCAACTAAAAGAGAGTCGGCAAGATCATCTTTTTTTCGAGAATTATCAAAAATCTCGCGCCCCAGCGCAGCCGTCTCCCCAATAAACTCTACCCTCTCGGTGTCCAGCAGCATCCGACAGGTTAGTACCCCGTCCTTTTTATTGGCAACGTAGCGTGCCCGGGTAGTGGCCTTGGGGCTTAGCGAAGAGCGGTTCACACAGCTGCTCTTGCTTACGAGAAACTTTTTCCCCGGCGACACATAACAAACCCGGGAGTTTTGATTTAGCTTCGTAAAAACATAGCTGGCCGAAAAGATACTTGCCCCCAGGGCCTTCATCCGGGGATTACAATTGGGCTGTCTTTCGATGGCCACCGAAAGCTCACCGCCCGACAAGATCCTTGCCTCCTCCAAAATGTCCCAGACCTGATCCACCGCACAGGATATCAGCCGTGCCATATCCACCTTATTTATATTCTTAGCAGTCGGTACAATGTCGATATTTACCCATCGAAAGAGGCGAATCGGTTTTGGTGATAGAGGGTGTCCCTGCTGTATGATGCACATGCCGAGATTCCGCGTGCCCACATCAATCCCCACAACAAACATTTTGTGATTTAATTAAAAATACTTTATTTATTTATAATATTTGCTTCTAAAAAGTTTGCAGGCGTCAAAGACTCGCTGCACTAGCAGGGGATCGGTGTCCTTCTTGGGCAGGAGCCAGTCCGTATTGGGTCCAAAGCGGTCCGAGGTGTCCAGCAGACCATAGGCCTTGAGCAGGGTCAGGGGCATGTAGCGCTCAAAGTAAAAGTCGGTGAGTCGGGGCAATAAAAAATCATTCCAAAAATTATCGTTTCGCGGGTACGCCACGGTGCTTGCCGTGTTTGGGGTCCACACATAGAAGTGCGAGTAGGGCAGGTCCAGGATCTGCATGCAGCCTTGGATCTGGGCATAGTAGTAGGGAGGGATTGGCCCGTAGAGCTTCTTGCGAAAGGGGCACTTGATTTCCAGCAGGTAATTGTGGGGGAAGGTGGTCGGGGGAGTCCACGCAGGCTCCGAGATGATTCCAACCCCCGGGTCAAAGCGGCTCCGCATTAGGTCGTATTTGGGTAGCGGTGCACAGCGATGGCTGATGGACACGGTGGAGCTTGTGCGGTGCGTGGTGACAATGCCATCCGGAGAAGCACCCAGAAAAGGCCACTGTGGCGCAATGGAGAGCCCCGAGTCCCTCCAGGAGGGCACCGGACCACCGTCCGAGTAAACGGGGTCCTTGGCAATGGCCTGGACATAGGCTGCGCAGGCCACGGGCTCCATCTGGGTTCCCCATTTGGTGGCCGCATTGCCCTCGAAAGACTTGTAGAGAAGCTGGATGAGCAAAAAGTCCGGGGAGCAGTATGGATTGAGGCCCGCAGCCGAGCCAAAATTAGAAGCAGTGATGCGGTTGATGCGGGCGCTGAACCACTCGGGGCTCCGCTGTTCCAGCGACTCCATGACCCTGGCTTCCTCGGGGGTGAGCGTAAATGTGGGTCCAAATATGCGCAGCAAATCGACTTCGGGGTCCCGGGGGGCTTCTGTAGGAACCCGGGGTTCCTGGGGTTCCTCTTGTAGCAGAATAGGAGATTCGTGATCCATAGCGCACACAACCTTTTAAAAAGTAATCTAATACTTTAAATATAGAGATATATTTTTTTTAGAATTAATAAAAACACAAAATGTATAATAAGCCTGCAGATCAACCTTTATTTTGCATTCAAGACAATGTGTGTGTGTCGTGCTCCACATGCGAGTACTTTAAGAATGACCCGGGTAATGTGCAGGGCTACATGAGCATGGCGGATTGTCAGGTTTCCCTGCAGCAGAGCCTGGCCATGGCCAATCAGGGCGGCACGGTTCCCCGGTGCGCCTGTAGCGACTAGAAACAACTCTTCTGGACGATATAGCAGGTGGGCTCCGGCAGACCGGGGTTATTTTCGACCAGGCCACAGTAGGGGTAGAAAGAGCTCTCCGACTCCGGGTCATTCTCCAGGAAAAGGTTAATGTCTATTTCGCTGCCCATGGCCTTGCCCAGGACATGGTACCTGTCAATGATTTCCTGGTCAATGCCAACCTCCGCGGCACAAACATCGAAGCAGGGCATACAGCTGCGTATTGTTTCATTTTCGGGAAACCCATTTAAAAAGTTACTGGCACAGAGCTCACTGGCCGTTGGTCTCTTCTCTGGATTGTACTCCAACAGGGGCATTATGAATTGGGCCATCTCCTGGGAGGACTCCCGCGAAAGCAGCAACAGGTATTTTGCGATTTTGACTCTGCCCTTGTCGTAACAGGCCTTGGTGCTGCTCGAGAAGATCTCGCCGGCCCGGGGCAACGCCATCCGAAGCATCGTGATGCCCAGTGCAAAGATATCGGCCGACGGGTGCAGCATAATCTTGTCGCGCTGCGTGCAGGCAATCTCGGGTGGCACATGGCCCACCGTGAAGAGGCTTCCCCGCCGCGTCTTGAGGCCAATGTGCGAGGCCAGGCCCATATCGATGATGCGCGACTCCCCATTGTTGAAGAGAATATTATCCAATTTTATGTCACAGTGCATGATGCCAGCGCCGTGCAGGACCGCGAGGCCACGACAAACGGGCAAGAAAATATTGCAAAACAACTCCCGGGGGCACGGAATGCTCCGGCCAAACATTTTGTTATTCAGGGAAAAGAGACTGTTGCCACAGCGCTCCAGCACCAGGGCCAGTCTCGGTTCCCTGCCGTCGGAGAGCGTGGGTTCCACCGCAATGTACTTTACAAAGACGTTGCTGAGCTGCGAAGCTAGCCGGGTCAGATTGATCTCCTCCCGGGACTCCAGGCCCCGCCCGAGCACCTTGATGGCCACCGTGGTCTTCGTGAAGAGGTCCAGGGCCTCGTAGACCGGGGTGTCGCGGTCCAGGGTCTCCGTGAGCAGGTACCGGTCCCCGCAGATGCCCGGCACCGTGGCAAAGAGGATCTTTCGGGCCATGGAGAGCACCATGGAGGGAGCGAGATCCATTCCACCTATGATTACATTGATCTTCGCCAGGAGGTCACACCAGTCCGCGAAGCTGCGCAGCACAATGGTGGGTGGCTTGCCATCGCCGTCTTCGTAGTAGGCCTTGCTCTCCTCGCTGCGCTCCAGACAGGTCATGGCGTCGCGCCTAGCCAGGGCATTCTCCACCAGCAGGGTCAGGCGCTCCAGGACCTCCCGACGGAGCCGGATTATTTTTTTTTGCCGCTTGTCTATATTTTCCTCACAGTGAAACTCAATAAAGCGCAGTCGCTGGATGTGCTTCTCCAGATAATTTGGCATTGTTGCAAAAAAAACCATTTTTTTTTGTTTTATAACTCTATTTTTATTATTATATTGCTATATTTACTACTGGTTCGACACACACCTGCAACACCTGCAATGAAGCCATTAAAAAGCTTTTGCACGATTTTTTTGTTTTATATCGTCTCGCTGGCAACCCTGTTTTCTTCGCTCTCCTTTGTTATCGTGTGCCTCTACTTTGCAGGGGTTCCCTGGGAAACACTCTTTACCATATGCCTCTGGATTTTCATTGTCTTTTCAGCCATCCTGGTGCCCTACCTTCTTTGGGGTGCTTTCTGTGCCACCCGGCCCTACCCGCCTTCCCCAGAGAAGGCCCCTCTTAATGTTTAATTATCTTGTTTATTAAAATGAACTTGTCTGACTTTAAAAATCTATTTGGCGAGCCGGGTAAGGGCCTGCACGCTATCCGGGTCTTTGATATTGCGGTTGTGGACGTGCTCGCAACGCTCTTGGTGGGCTATTTGGTGTCGTTTTTTTGGAACTTAAATTTTCTGCTTGTCTGTGGCTTTCTTTTTCTTCTGGGTATTGTACTGCATCGTGTCTTCCGCGCCAGGACCACCGTGGATAAATCGCTAAACCACTTCTCTGTTTAGAAGAAGGTGGTTACATCCAAATCATTAAAGACATAGGACACTAGCAAAAATAAAATAATAAGATTAATGCCTATATAAGTGATTTGCATAATGTATTTGTTGCTTGTGTGGACAGGAAGATTGCTAATCATTTCGTTTATAAAGGTTGCGATTGTAGTGCAGAGAGAGGTGATTAGTGAAAAAATAATAATAAACCCCAGAAGCTTCTTTGACTTTGCATTCATTTTATAAATGAAAACAAGATCAAAAAAACCAAAAAAAATAATTAAAAAGGAAAAAATTCCTGCTACACTGCGCAATGCCATCTGGGCAACCTACATAAGCCCCGTAAACTCCACGGGCTATTGCTGCTGCTGCTCCATTGAACCCATTACAAAGGCCAATTTCGCCGCAGGCCACATCATTGCCGAGGCCCGGGGTGGAGCCGTGACCCTACAGAACCTGCGCCCCGTATGCACCCTCTGTAACTCAAGCATGGGCAAAACAAATATGAATGAATTTATCGCTAAATTTGGACTAGGTGGAGCCCGGGGCCCAGAACCTNTTGCCCAACCGCTATACCTCCGGGTAAAAAATTGGTTGCTTGAAATGTACAAAAAATTTATTAATTAACAAAAAGTTAAGAGTCGCGCTCTGTTGCTCGAAAAAATAAGGGAAATGAGTCGCGACTTGTTGCAAAGCGTGCCTATCAACAGACTGGCCCTATCAGCAAGCTCGGGTACAGTGCGAAAGTGTTCCAAATGCAGTAGCTGTTTGGCATGAAAGATGGACAGCGTAAGTAAAATGTCGATCGCCGTGCCATTGATCCGGGAGAGACAGCTTTCCCGGGATTCTCCGAGCATCGTGCGGTAGAGTTGCTCAAAATCATCAGGGGTCGCTGGGGTTTGCGCCACATAGGGTCTTGCCAAGATATAGGAAGTTCTGCAAAAAATGCAGCGCTGATTCGTCACGGAACGCATACAGTTGATGTGCAGCAGATTATTGCAGACAACACAGAGGCGACATGGCAGCTCTTGCAAAAAAACATTGTCCAGGCACATGGGGCACTCATCAGCGACATTGTGTGGCACACTGCTGTTCATCTAACCCCCAAAAAATAAAAAAAATAAAAAAAAAGCCTATTTATAGTTGAAATTAAAAGAAAAAAATGACTAGTGATTAATACTATTTAAAGATTTTTTTTGTTTCAAAAACTATTATTTTGGAATGGAGTTAACCAGCGAGTCAATTGAATTTCTGAGGCCTCAACTCTACTTGATTAATCGATTTAAAAATTTTTTTGGGCATATCTTGGAAAGCAACCACAATGCTATGTGCGAGGGACTCTCGAATCACAATTACTTTGAGACCATTCACAATGCCTTGTTTATGCTTGACGAATCTTTGCGAAAGTGCCAGCAGCTAGGACTAACGCTTCCCAATGCGAGCGAATCTCTTGGTAGCCAATTTGAAAGGGCATATGCATCCTTTAATTTTGGAGTTTATTTGCTCTCCTGTAAACCAAAAATTCTCTGGAAATTAATTTACGTGTTTATTGTGCAGGCGAGTATCATTGCCTGCTCGCCCTGTGTTAACCAAGCGCTTCCCCAGAAGCTTCAAGAGCTCTTGGAATGCCAGGCACCTGTAGATGATGTTTTATTTTATTTTTTTTCAGTGGCGCCTTTTATTTTTTTCAATGTGAAAGACGTCTTGGCTTGCCTGGAGTCCCTCGTCAACCACTACCAGGAAAACAACTACGAGATCCAGCATTACAAAGCGGAGCTGCTCTTGTTGTCGCGCTTTGACTCAAGCATCGTTGTGGATGAAGATTCGCTTGCCCATCATATTAACCTTATTTTAGATTCCATAGACATTTTCTGTTAATAAATAATATTTAGTTTTTTGCAAATTTTTAAGAAAATATATAAAATAAGATGCCCAGCAGCAATAAAATACTCAACAAAAAACTGTACGAAAGAGTTAAAAAAGATATATATTCCAAATATAAAAAACCTAGTGCCTATAGGTCAGGAGCGCTTGTTAAGCAGTATAAAAAACTTGGGGGAAAATATTCTGGTAATAAAAAAAAAGGTTCATTGACCAGATGGTTTAGAGAAAAATGGGAAGACGTTGGTGGTAAAAATTATCCAGTATACAGACCAACTAAAAGAATTTCCAAAAAAACACCACTAACAGTTAGGGAAATATCTCCTCGAAATTTAAAAGATCAAATAAAACTCAAACAAAGAATAAAAGGTCTTAGAAATCTTCCAGGATTCAAAAAGCGCCAAAGCAATAAAGCATGAATTTTTCTTTTCGAGAACGCTATACCTTGGAGAAACGGGTGACCGAGTGTGACCGGCTACTCAAGAAACACCCGAACCATATTCCCCTGGTGGCTGAGAAGTTTTCCGGCGACAAGTACCTGCCCTGCTTTAATAAAACAAAATACCTCTTGAAGCCAAACACGACGATTGGCCAGCTGGCCTACATGATAAGAACCTCGGTCTACCTGAAACCTTCAATGGCCCTCTTTCTCTTTATAAATAATTCTATTCCCCCCGTGAGCATGGAGCTCGGCGATATCTACCAGCAGCACAAGGACCCCGACGGCTTTCTCTACATTGTTGTTACCTCCGAGGCTACATTTGGTTCAAAATAAAAAAAAAATTTATTGCGGAAAAATTTTGGTGTAAATGTTCATGGCCTGCAGTTCCTGTGTCAGCAGCTTGTAGCAGTAGGGCAGCGTAATGGGCACCACATTCTCCGAGCTCTCGCAGAGCTTACAAAAGGCTTCATGCGCATTGAAGGAATACTTGGCATCAAAGGGCCGCGCGGGCACCGCGAATTGGCCACACTTTTTACAGTACACTGTTTTGAATTCGTCAGAGTTCTTTACATAGCGATCATTCAGGAAAGCCGCGGCCCCATGCGCAATCATAGCATCGCGCTCCATCTCTCCAAGCCGGAAACCTCCATTGCGTCCCCGGCCATGCGGCGGCTGCCGGGTCAAATCGTGCACTGGTCCCGTGGCCCGGGCGTGTAACTTGTCCTTGACCATGTGCTTGAGCCGGTTGTAGTACACGATGCCCATGAAGAGTTCCCCCTGGAGCAGGGCCCCGGTCTTGCCGTCCCGAAACTGTTGCTTCCCAGAGGCCCGAAACCCCTGGGACTCCAGGGAGCGCTTGATTGCGCCAATATCGTGCTGCACAAAGGCAGTGGCATCGGCGATCTTGCCAGTGAGGGCCGCATTCTTGCCCACAATGGACTCCAGAAGCTGGGCAATGGTCATGCGCGAGGGAATGGCGTGCGGGCTAATAATGATATCGGGCACCATGCCATCCACCACCGAGAAGGGCATGTCTTCGGGGTTCGCCAGGATCGAGCAGACGCCTTTCTGGGCATGTCTCGACGCAAATTTATCGCCCACCGACACTGGCCGCAGGGACACCGTGGTCACGTGGGCGAGACGGTTGTTATTGGGTGTGGTGGTAAAGGCACAGGAGTGCACAAAGGCTGTGTCGTGCGGATGCTTGGCAATCGTGGACCGGTCAATGGGCGTTCGGTCCACGGCGCCATTGCCCAGGGCAGGGTCCATGGTCACAACCTTGCCAATCACTGGGTCCCCGTTGAGCACCCGCTCCCCCGGGGAGAGCAGCCCATCCTCGGGGTCCAGCTTGCTGTAGTCGACGGCCCGGATAGCCTGGGTCACGGCCACATTCGGGGCCCCAAAGCGCTGTGCCTCCGCCGTATTATTTGAAATCTCATCAGAGTAGGTGCGAAAGATGTTGAGGTGGTAGAGGCCCCGCTGCACAGAGGCCTTGTTGAAGACCACCGCGTCCTCCATATTCCAGCCGTCGTAGGTAGCTATCAGGACCACGGCGTTACACCCGCCCGGAATGGACACCGTGCTGGCCACGTGGTCTCCCATTGTCTCCACCAGGGGTCTCTGGGGGTAACACAGCACATAGGAGGTGGGGTCTGCGCGCTCCAAAAAGTCCAGATGCGGAATACCCATGGCCTGCTTGCTCATACAGGTCGAGTAGATGTTTCGCGGGGCCTGGTTCATCTGCGAAAAGGGTATCATGTTTGCCGAAAGACCCAGAAAGGAGCTCGGGTGTATC
>JGI25920J50251_10000399_pt1 | contig 14692 bp, 11 predicted proteins | sample LauGreBMM110DCMD_2_FD_50251 | JGI IMG/M metagenome (IMG submission 50251) | reverse complement strand
TAAGCAGATAAAGGAGCAAAATTACTGAACAACCGAGGAACCCAATCTCCTCCCCCGCTACGGTAAAAATAAAGTCAGTTTGTTGTTCNGGAACAAANCGCCCATTAGTCTGNGGTCCATCAAATAAACCTTTTCCAAATAAGCCACCTGAACCAATTGTGATTCTAGATTGGCGCAGTTGATANCCAGTTGCCTGNGGATCAGCTGAAGGATCAACAAATGATTCCAGCCGAGCAACTTGGTACTCACTTACTGCACCTGTTTGAATTGCAGTTACAACNCCAACCGCCCCAAGTAAGAGTAAGCCAACTACCCATCGTGCCTGCGCGCCAGAGGCACCAATCATGGCAACAACAGCTGCGCTAATAATCAAGACAGTTCCTAAATCTGGTTGTGCAACTATTAATAAAATTGGAACTGCAGCAAATGCAAGTGCCATAAGGACATCTGATGTAGTGGGATCTTGATCAGCTCGATCTCTATCCGCCAAAATCATGGCGATGCCAACAATAATCGCAATCTTTGCTAACTCAGCTGGTTGTAGTTGAAATCCACCAGGTAGTGCAATCCATGCTTGAGCGCTATTAACCTCCAACCCAACTCCCGGAATTAACACGAGAATTAATCCAATTACTGCCGCACCCCAAATCACTGGCGTGTAGGCACGAAGTAGACGATAGTCAATCAAAGTAGTGCCATAGGCAAGGAGGGCGCCAATTAAAATATTAATAATGTGACGCTTTAAATAATACTCAGGATCTAATCCAGCTGATCTAAACCACTCTCTCGTTCCGGCATAAACCAATAATGTGCCAATTGCTAATAGACCAGTGACTGCAACAATTAATAACAGATCAAATTTTCCAAAGGAGCCTCTTACAGCTGAGCGATACTTGATGTTTAAACTCACTTTAAGTTTCACCCCGCCCACTTTAACTCCAGTTAAATCTACTTTTTTTGCTACCTGCTTCAGATCCACCTTAGCAATCGTACTTGGCACACCATTAGGAAAGATCACTTTTTCTGGATCGACCTTATTTCCAGTAACACCAAATAATGTTGAGTAAATATCTTTGACGCCAATACCAGAGGTTGATGCACCAAAACCGCCCTGGCTTACCATCATAACTACGGCGTACTGTGGATCATCTGTTGGTCCATAGGATGCAAACCATGATGTGTCATCTTTAGCGCTACCGTTTGGATTTTTTCCAAAAACCTGAGCAGTTCCAGTCTTGCCACTTACTGCAACTGGAAAACCAGAGAAAACACCAGCTGCTGTTCCTCGCGTTACTACCATGCGTAGACTCTTATGCAGGAAATCCCAAGTACTTTGTTGGATTTTTATATTATCTGCAACCTCTGGCTTAAACTCTTTAATCACTTTGCCATCTACATCAACAATTGCTCTGGCAACTTGTGGCTTGTAGTAGGTACCATTATTAGCAATTGCTGCATACATCTGTGCTAAACGAAGTGGTGTTACTAAAGTATCGCCCTGGCCAATTGAAAAGTTGACTGCGTCTCCAGCTCGTACTTTATTGCCATCTATACAATTCTCGCGAGCAATCTCAATAAGATATGCACTCAGATCAGCTTTTTTTGCTCGTTGCTTGTAGTTGCAATAAAAATCTTTATTCTCTTCATACCAATTCTGCTTCCACTGCCGATTTGGCAGTCTGCCTTTTAATTCACTGGGTAGGTCTATTCCAGTNAGTTGNCCAACTCCAAAGCTTTTTGCGGCATTAAAAAAGTGATCATTTGCAGTTGNTTTTGGTTTCAGACCGCCATCTCTGACCCATTCATCATAAGAGATCTGATACCAAAGTGAGTCACAAGAGATTGCAAGACCTAGATCTAGTGGAATTCGACCAGCTGCAATGCTGTCAAAGTTTTTAAAGGTTCGATTACCAATCTCAACTGTTGCCGGGCAGTTATAACTTGCATTTAATGGATAACCTGCTGCCGCTGCAGCCACAACGGAAACTGATTTAAAGGTTGAGGCAGGTGCAAATAATCCTTGCAGTGGTCGAGAAAGGGCTGGTACACCCTTGGCCTCACTATATAAATCCTCTGCTTGTTTAACAGTTAACCCCTTTTGCCAAATACTTGGGTCATAAGTTGGATAGGAAGCCATTGCTAGCACGCGGCCAGTTTTTATTTCCAATACAACTGCAGCACCAGAATCACCGCGATATCCCGAAGCTCTTGCTCGCTTAACCGCCGCCTCTAAAGCTTTCTCTACCCCAGATTGCAACCTGGCATCAATATTTGTAATTAAATGATTNCCAGCAATCGCTTGAATATTTTTATCTTCCTTTGTCACAACCTCTTTACGATTTACCAAGAAAGTTCTAACCCCTGGTACACCACGTAAGAACTGGTTGTACTCAATTTCAAGCCCTGACTTGCCTACCACCTCATTGCGGTAGTAATTAATTTCCGGATTCTTTAAATCCTCATCCGTTACCTGACCAACATAACCAAGCACATGTGCCACATTTTCCCCAACAAGTGAGGGATAACTTCTAATTGGTACTGATGAAACCTCTACACCTGGGTAAAAATCTGAATTTTCCATGACCTCAAGAGCCACATCTTGGGAGGCACCACCAACTAGTGGAATTGGCTGATACCTAGTGCCATTCCAACAGCCAGCGCGATTATCCCTCGGCAATTCTCCACATAATCTAGTTCGTTGATATACATCGGAGTACTGCAAGCTAAATAAATTTGCAACTCGAGATAAGACCGTTACGCCTTTATCTTCTTGCTTATCAATCACCACTCGATTAATTGAAACAACTAATCCAGGCAGATCAACCACCATTGGTGTGCCATTAATATCAGTGATCGCACCCCTGATCGCTGGTGTTACTACATCCCTACTTTGAATACTGATAGCTGCATCTTGATACTTATCACTTTCTAGAACTTGTAAGTAAAATAATCTTCCAAATAAGGCTAACAGAAGTGAAAAAACCAGAGTCTGAAAAACGATCAAATTAACTCTGCCGCGAAGGCTCATATTCGCTCTCGATTACTCATTAACAGTTTTCTCACTTTAATAATTAAGGGTAAAAATAAAGGTGTAAGTAATATGGTCCATAAGGAATTAGCAAAAATTAATAACAGATTATGCAAAAAGCTGCCGTTATTAGCTCCTAGCATTGCGCCAATAATCAAAAAGATTGATAGTGAAAGTGCGGTAGCAAAGCTTACAAAAAGTAAGAATAGAAATGGGCTATCAAGGAAATCCCCAATACTCTCTTTATTTATTGAGTAAAGGTAGCCAATTATGGTTAGGACTAACGCCCACTGACCCAAAGGTGAATCTGCGGATGGTGAAAAATCTAGAATCACTCCACCAATAAATCCAAAAACTAAAGATCCACTCCTATCCTCTAGTGCCAACACAACCATTAGCGCTGCTAGGTATAGTGAAAAGCCATTTATCGGAAAGTTGATTCGGGCAATAACTAGCTCTTGGATCATAAAAATCACAAATAAAAATAGTGAGGTATTAAAAACTCTTAACATACTCATGTTTAACTAATTACTTGGGGTAGGTGTTGGAGTTACTAGCACTGTCACAGTAGGAGCAGGCCTTGGAATCAACGAATCTCTAGGATCACTCTTTGGTGGTGCTACTACTACCGCCACCACACTTACCCGATCAATATTGACGAAGCCAACCACATCAGCATTTTGCGTAATTGCTGAGGCATTGCTCGCCACCTTTGTCACTTCCCCAACAGGCACTCCCGGCACATATGGCCGACCATTTTCACTTCCTCGTGCTACTAATTTATCGCCGACTTTAATTTCACCCGTTGCATCAAGAAGTTGTAGCAAATAAGAATCACCGCCTTGCCCAGAAATCACACCAATACCTTGAGTACCAACGATTCGCACACCAACTTTAAATGTTGGATCACTCATCAATAAAACTATTGAACTATTACTAGTTACTGATTTAACAACACCGACTAATCCACCGTCAGAAATTACTGTCATGTTTTTTGCCACACCATCTGTGCTACCCACATCAATTGTGATGGTCTGCTTAAATGTTGCTGCAGGGCCTCGGTTTACAACCTTAGCTGCCACAACTTTATAGCCACCGCGACCTGCTAAATCTAGAAGATTTTTTAACTGGCTAACCTGAGAAACTAGATCCTCGTCCAATACCTCTTTTGATTTTAATAAATCAACCTCTTTGGTTAGATCATTTATCCTCTTTTTTGATTGATTAAAATTACGAAGATCTGAGGTGAAATCACCAATAGGTGAGAAAATTTTCGAGGCTAATTTTTCTACCGGTGAAAATACCGTAGCGACCGCGGAGCGAACTCCACTGGCAAGATTAATTCCACGCAGATCCAGCGTGATTAGAAATAACGCTGAAACTAGTAAAAGGACTAGTAGCAGACGCGAACGATTACCGCCGCCTCTAGCCACAAATGAACTCCCTTACAAATTAATTATCGACGTGGTTCAGAGATTAAAACCTTTTCCAAGGCTTCAAACTCTTCAATGCATTTACCAGATCCTTCAGCAACAGCTTGTAATGGCCGCTCTGAGATATGAATTGGCATCCCAGTTTCATGGCGCAATCTCTCATCAAGACCGCGTAATAATGCACCGCCACCAGTTAAAACTATGCCTCGATCCATAAGATCACTAGCCAACTCCGGCGGGGTCTTATCTAATGTGTTTTTAATAGCACTAACAATCGCGGCTACTGGCTCCTCAATCGCCTTTCGAATATCGGCAGAGGTGACCAGAATAATTTTTGGCAATCCAGTTGCAAGATCTCGACCGCGAATTTCAGCATCTGGCTCACCAGGCATTGGAAATGCTGAGCCAATTGCCATCTTTATCTCTTCGGCGGTGCGCTCTCCTAGTAATAAGGAGTACTCACGCTTAACCCAGTTAATAATTGATTGATCTAGCTCATCTCCACCAATGCGGATTGATAGTGAAGCAACAATTCCACCTAGTGAAATAACTGCAACCTCAGTGGTTCCACCACCAATATCTACCACCATATTTCCAGTTGGCTCATGAATTGGCAGATCTGCACCAATTGCTGCTGCCATTGGCTCTTCAATTATGTAAACCTTACGAGCACCTGCGGCATAACCTGCATCTTTTACCGCACGTTGTTCCACGCCAGTAATTCCAGATGGAACACAAACCACAATTCTTGGCTTGGCAAGATATCGACGCTTGTGAACTTTTTGAATAAAGTATTTAAGCATTCGCTCAGTGGTATCAAAATCTGCAATAACGCCATCTTTGAGCGGTCTAATCGCCACAATGTTTCCAGGAGTTCTACCAATCATTCGTTTTGCTTCAAGTCCAACCGCCAAAATGGCGCCAGTGTCTTGATTGACCGCCACTACCGATGGCTCATTAAGAACAATTCCGCGGCCGCGAACATAGACCAATGTGTTGGCTGTTCCTAGATCAACCGCCATATCGCGGCCAATCCAAGACATCCGATTTGATTTCTTAAACATCGCTGCCTCCTCCTGTTATATTCTTGTAGTTAATCTGTTAATTACCGAAAAAAATCTTTATCTCACGAGCTGCTGACTCAACCGAGTCTGAGCCGTGCACAATATTTTGCACTACCTTTGTTCCCATATCTCTTGCTAAGTCTCCTCTTATTGTTCCTGCTTCGGCCACAGTTGGATCAGTTGCCCCTGCCATCTTTCTAAACCCTTCAATTACTCGCTCACCTTGTGCCACCATCGCCACAATCGGACCTGATGTCATGAATTCAAGTAATGGTTCATAAAATGCCTTGCCTTCATGCTCGGCATAATGCTTGGCAAGAAGTGGACGGTCAGCAGTTAACATTTTTAAGTTGGTAACTTTATAACCTTTGTTTTCAATGCGAGCGATAACTTCGCCAACCAAACCACGTTTTACGCCGTCTGGTTTAACCAAAATTAAAGTTTGCTCTGAACTCACTTTCTTATTCTACGCATCTTTGGCTGAGGCTGAAAATTATGGCCGATTCTTCAAATCCCCCTGCTGTTTTGCGATAAGGCTCGCCTTTATTGCCTCACCCCTGCGACCAAGTGCAATGGCTGTAATCCATAAAAGTGCGAATAAGCCGCCCATGTAATACATATGCCAGATGACTAAGCCATAACTGATTAGGAAAATCTGCAAAATACTTCCCAGCAGATACCCACCTTTGCGCTTTAAGAGACCAGCACACAACAAAAGTGAAATCGCAAGAGTTATTCCCAGCCATAGCTGGAGGTTGCTGGCTGAATCTTTTGCGAGCAAAAGTGCAAATCCCATCAACAATGACTCCATAGTCAATACCGCAGCAGCCATTACTCTCATTTACTTCACCCTAGCCAATCCCTTTATTATCGATCTTGCCATTCCTGCAGTTGCTACCGACCCGGTGATTACAACCGCTGCCACCCCATCATTGACCTGATTATAAAGTGCCACCTTTTCAATTGCATAAGTTATCGCACTATTCATATCACCAATGATTTCTACCTGCTCGGCTTTGAAATACTGACTGGCAATCTTTGCCAGCTCATCTTTATTCATCGCTCTATTTGATCCATTTTCAGTAATTACCAGATAATCCAAAGTTGTAGCGAGATTTTTAAGGATACCTGCCACATCTTTATCAGCCAGCACTGCAACTACGCCAACTACTAACTCAAAATCAAACTCGGTGTTTAGGGTGTTGGCAATAGCACTCACACCATGGGGATTGTGAGCAGCATCAATAATTACAGTTGGATCCTTATAAACAATCTCACATCTGCCCGGGGATGAAACCTTACTAAATGCATCCTGTACCAACTCAGTATCAAGTTTTACACCTGCAAAAACCTCAACTGCAGCTAACGCAATTGCAGCATTATTTCCTTGGTGATCACCGTAAAGTGGCAGAAATATTTCATCATAATCTCCATGTACTCCTTGGATAGAAAGTAATTGTCCACCTACAGCTAAGGCGCGATTTTTTAAGGAAAACTCAACACCTTGCCTAAATGGTTGCGCCGAGACCTTCGCCACCTGTGCCAGTAATACCTTTGCTACCTGCGCACTTTGCGCAGCGAGTACAACATTTGATTCTGGTTTAAAAATTCCTGCCTTAGTTTGCGCAATTGCCTCAACGGTATTTCCTAAATACTCCATATGATCCAAGCCAATAGGTGTCATTACTGAAACCTGGGATGAGATCACATTTGTTGCATCCCACTGCCCACCCATTCCAGCCTCAATTACTGCAATATCAACTGGGTGTTCAGCAAATGCGACAAATGCCATCGCAGTTAGCGCCTCAAAGTAGGAAATTGGATGTGGCTGGCGAGAATCAATTAAATCCAAATACAAATGGATATCTTCATAAGTTTTGATCATTTCTAAGTCGCTAATTGGCTCACCCTTAATGCTTATTCGCTCGGTAAAGGATTCAAGATGCGGTGAGGTGTAGCGACCAACTCGATAACCAAGATTTGCCAGTAACTGATCAATCATTCGAGCGGTACTGGTTTTGCCATTAGTACCAGCGATATGAATTGTGGGATAGGTAAGGTGGGGTGAACCTAGAGCATCAACTAAAGCCAAAATTCGATCTAGGGATGGCTCAATTTGATTCTCCGGCCAACGTTTATTTAACGCAGCTGCTATTTCATTTAGCCTTACTAAGTTTTCCTTATCCTTCATTACTCAGAAAGCTTTTCCAGCAATTGCGTAAGCCGGGTGATGTCTGCACTTGTTTGGGTAAGTCGAGCCCTAATCTCACTTACCACCTCAAGTGGAGCTTTTGCCATAAACCCTTCATTCTCCAACTTAACTTTGGCGGTATCACGATCCTTTTTAGCAGTTTGTAAATCCTTATTTAATCGAGCACGTTCTGCAACTAAATCAACCGCACCTGTTAGATCAAATTCAATTACCACATCTGCCACCTGCGTTTTTGCTGTGAAGTTTCCTTGATCAGAGTCACACTTAGTAACACTTCTAATCGCAGCCTCGTAGGGGGCTAGTCCAAGCTTTGATAATCCAGAAAACTTTGCCGCAACTTTGGCAGTAGTTTTAATTCCCTGATCATTTCTAAACTTTCTTATCTCAGTAATAATCTCTTGGATCAGAGTTACTGATTTCACCGCTTCATGATTTTGATCAGATAAATTAGATTTTGGCCATTGGGTAATCATTAATGACTCAGCCCCAGTTAATGAACACCATAGCTCCTCAGTAATAAATGGCATTACTGGGTGCATCAGTCGCAGCAGCTGATCTAGCACCTGCCCTAATACGCGCTTGCTGTTTTCTGCACCATCACCACCTTGTATAAAGGTGGATTTAGATAGCTCTAAGTACCAATCACATAGATCATCCCAGGTGAAGTGATAAATAAGATCACATGCTTTAGCAAACTCAAATTTTTCAAATAACTCATCAACTTCTGCAATAGTTTGATCTAATCTGGTCAATATCCAATTATCTATTACATTTAATTGCGATGCTTTTGGCATTGGACCTGCAACGCTGGCGCCATTTAGCATTGCAAATCGGGTGGCGTTCCATAATTTGGTGGCAAAATTTCTAGATCCTGCTACCCAATCCTCCGCTAATGCTTGATCTGTTCCAGGGTTAGCACCTCTTGCCAAGGTAAAGCGCAACGCATCTGATCCGTACTTATCCATAAACTCAATCGGATCTATCGTGTTTCCACGGCTCTTGCTCATTTTTTTACCAAATTGATCTCGCACCAGACCATGTAAGACGATGACATCAAAGGGTTGCTTACCATCCATTGCAAATAATCCCATGATCATCATTCTGGCAACCCAGAAAAATAAGATGTCATACCCAGTTACCAATACCGAAGTCGGATAAAACTTCTTTAAATCATCACTTTGCTCTGGCCAACCAAGGGTTGAAAATGGCCATAGCGCAGATGAAAACCAAGTATCTAAAACATCTGGATCTTGGGTGTAGCCAGCAGGTGGTTTTTCATCTGGCCCACAAACAATTACCTCATCATTTGGTCCATAAAAAACTGGAATGCGATGTCCCCACCAAAGTTGGCGGGAGATGCACCAATCATGCATGTTATCTACCCACTCAAAATATCTGGCAGCCATCTGCTCTGGTTCAATTCTTACTCTGCCATCTCGAACTGCATCTCCTGCTGCTTTTGCAAGGGGTGCAACTTTGACAAACCATTGTTTGGAAAGCCTTGGTTCAATAGTTGTGTCACAACGTTGGCAATGCCCAACCGCATGAACATATGGACGCTTTTCTGCCACCACTCTGCCTAGTTTTCTTAACTCTTCCACTACCGCTTTACGAGCATCAAATCTATCCATGCCATCAAATTTTGTGCCAGTTCCAGCCATTACGCCATGCTCATTCATAATAATTACTAGCTCAACACCATGCCTCATACCCATCTCAAAATCATTTGGATCATGCGCAGCGGTGACTTTAACTGCCCCAGTGCCAAAATCTGGATCAACTAACTCATCAGCAATGATTGGAATCATTCGATCAACTAATGGAAGCAATACCTTCTTGCCAACTAGGTGCTTATATCTTTCATCATTTGGGTTTACTGCAACCGCACCATCTCCCAACATAGTCTCAGCTCTAGTAGTAGCAACTGTGATATTTACATTTTCATCACCGTATTTAATTGAGACAAACTCCCCAGTATCATCTTTATGTTCAACCTCAATATCAGAGATGGCAGTTAAACATCTTGGACACCAATTAATAATCCGCTCAGCCCGATAGATAAGTCCCTGGTCGTAGAGTTTTTTGAAAATAGTTAAAACCGCTTTACTTAGATTTGCATCCATAGTGAAGGCTTCACGATCCCAATCAACTGAATCACCCAGACGTTTCATCTGATCTAAAATTGCCCCACCTGATTCATTTTTCCACTGCCAAATCTTTTCAATAAAAGCATCCCGGCCTAAATCATGTCGAGATTTGCCTAATTCAGCTAACTGTTTTTCCACCACATTTTGAGTAGCAATTCCAGCATGATCCATACCTGGCAGCCAGAGCGCTTCAAAGCCCTTCATCCGCTTCATGCGAATTAGTAAATCTTGAATTGTGTGATCTAGTGCGTGACCAATATGTAAAGAGCCGGTGACATTTGGTGGTGGAATAACAATGGTAAATGGTTGCTTCTTAGATTTTGCATCCGCTTTAAAGTAACCATTTTCCTGCCACTTTTTATATAACGGTGCTTCGATTTGTGCAGGTGAGAAGGTGGCAGCTAACTCTTTCTTATTTTTACCACTCATAAGGGTTGATCTTATGCGCTTTTTTCTTCAGCACTCTTTTCACCCTTAACCGCCCGCTTTGGCCCACCAGCAGGACGCGGTACATAAGTTGGTGCTTCCTCTTTTCGCACAACCGCTGGGGTAATAATTACCTTGCCAACATCTTTTCGGCTTGGCACCTCATACATCACTGACAATAAGGTCTCCTCCATAATTGCCCGCAATCCTCTGGCTCCAGTGCCACGCTTAATTGCTAAATTAGAGACTACTAGCAGTGCTTCATTACTAAATTCCAACTCAACCTCATCAAGATCAAATAGTTTTTGATACTGCTTTACCAACGCATTTTTTGGCTCGGTAAGTATCTGCATCAACGCATTTTGATCCAAACTTTCCACACTAGTGATAATTGGTAGGCGACCAATAAACTCTGGAATCATGCCAAACTTAAGTAGATCCTCCGGCATTACATCACCAAATATGTCAGTCTTAACTGCATCATCAATTGTTTGAAGCTTGGCATTAAATCCAACGCCAGCTTTTCCTTTTCTACTTTCGATGATTTTCTCCAGCCCAGCAAATGCACCGCCGACAATAAATAAGATATTTGTAGTATCAATTTGTAGAAACTCTTGGTGTGGATGCTTTCGTCCACCTTGTGGTGGCACAGATGCGGTGGTTCCTTCTAAGATCTTAAGCAACGCTTGCTGAACTCCCTCACCAGAAACATCTCTGGTAATTGATGGGTTCTCAGCTTTTCTAGCCACCTTATCAATCTCATCAATATAGATAATTCCAGTCTCAGCTTTTTTCACATCAAAATCTGCAGCCTGAATTAACTTAAGTAATATGTTTTCAACATCCTCACCCACATAACCAGCCTCAGTCAGGGCGGTGGCATCTGCAATTGCAAATGGCACATTTAACATTCTGGCTAAAGTCTGTGCGAGCAATGTCTTGCCACAACCAGTTGGTCCTAAAATTAAAATATTGCTCTTAGATAACTCAATTGCATCCTCACGCTTGGTGTCCCCAGATTGCACCCGCTTGTAATGGTTATAAACTGCAACTGATAAAGATTTCTTTGCTTGATCTTGACCAATTACATACTGATCAAGGAATTCAAATATTTCTTGTGGCTTTGGTAGCTCGGCTAAACCAAGGGATGAAGTCTCATTTAATTCATCAATAATAATTTCATTGCAAAGATCGATGCACTCATCACAGATATAAACGCCAGGACCTGCAATTAACTTCTTGACCTGCTTTTGAGTTTTGCCACAAAAGGAGCACTTAAGTAAGTCACCGCTCTCACCAATTCGTGTTGTGCTCACGCTGTCTTACTCCAATTCACTAGGGAAGAGGCTAAGCGTAGAAGCATGCGGTATTTAGTTGCTACTTATTTCCCCGTAATTGTGTTCGCTTATAGGCGAAATTACTTATGACTTGGCTTTAGCCTTACGGGTAGCAAGCACCTGATCGATAAGTCCATACTCAACCGCTTCAGCTGAGGTTAAAATCTTATCCCGCTCAATATCTTTTGCGATATCCACTTGGCTCTTCTTTGAGTGGCGTGCCAACATCTCCTCTAGCAAGGTGCGCATGCGCAAAATTTCTTTTGCTTGAATCTCAATATCAGATCCTTGGCCGCCACCTTCGGAGTAAGGCTGGTGAATTAAAATTCGAGCATGCTCTAATGCATATCGCTTTCCTGGCGCACCGCCAGCAAGCAGAACTGCAGCAGCAGATGCAGCTTGTCCTAAACAAATTGTCATTACATCAGGGCGAACAAATTGCATAGTGTCATAAATTGCTGTTAGCGCAGTAAATGAGCCACCAGGTGAGTTGATATAAATCATGATATCTCGATCTGGATCCATTGACTCTAAGGTCAGTAATTGCGCCATAACATCATTTGCCACTGTGTCATCAATAGCTTGGCCTAAGAAAATAATTCGCTCTTCAAATAATTTTGTATAAGGATCTAATCGCTTATAACCATAACTTGTGCGCTCTTCAATTGTTGGCAGAATATAGCGAGCGGTGATCTCATTTACTTTATTGATATCTGGCTTCATCGTGATGTGCCTCCGCTTCCAGAAACTTGTCCTGCAGATTTCACAACATGATCAACAAATCCATACTCTTTTGCTTCAGCTGCAGTAAACCAGCGATCACGATCTGAATCTTCCGTAATAACCTCAGCTTTTTGACCGGTGTGGAATGAAATTAACTCTGCCATGCTCTTCTTAGTAAAACTCATCTGCTCTGCTTGAATCTTGATATCTGATGCAGTTCCACCGATACCACCTGATGGTTGGTGCATCATGATTCGAGCGTGTGGCAATGCATACCTTTTTCCTGAAGTACCTGCACAAAGAAGAAATTGACCCATGGATGCAGCAAGTCCCATAGCAACTGTTGCTACATCATTTTTTATATATTGCATCGTGTCATAAATCGCCATTCCAGCTGAGATAGAGCCGCCAGGTGAGTTGATATAAAGATAGATATCTTTCTCTGGATCTTCGGCCGCAAGTAATAACATCTGCGCACAGATTGCATTTGCCATGGAATCTTCCACAACTGAACCAAGGAAAATAATTCGCTCTTTTAGTAAACGCTGATAAACCTGATCATCAAGGCCACCAGCACCACCAGATGCTGCCCGTGGGGTAGTACTTAGCTCCACTTTTATCTCCTTGCTAGATTTGATTCAAAAATACTGTCATGACCTTAACAATCTTTTCCTTAAATTGCTTCCCTATTTACGCTCACCTGTTGTTCGCCCAAAGCGATTATTTTTCATCTGCTTTGAGACTCACTTCACTCTTTGGCGCAAGTGCTTCAAGATCAACCTTATTTCCAGATTTATCAACAACATCAACTCGACCTAATACCTGTGCTAACGCCTTTGCCCTAGCCACCTCAGCCACCATAGTGCTCACCTGACCAGCCTGTGATACCTCTTTAATGAATTGATCAGGGCTCATTCCATATCGAGCTGCTGCGCGAAGTAGATACTCAGTTAATTCACCCTCATTAACTGCAACTGATTCTGCCTTCACAATTGAATCTAATAAGAATTCGCGGGTGATGGTCTTCTTCACCTCTTCATTAACCTCAGCCCGATGCTTGTCATCATCTAGTTTTCCCTCTTTTTCTAAATGATCATCAACCTCATCTTTTATAATCTCATCCGGCAGTGGAATCTCAACTGAGCTAAGTAGTTTTTCAAGTAGTAAATCACGGGCTTGTGCCCCTTGCTGCATTTGTTTTAATTTAGTCAATCGCGTGGCTAAATCAGCCTTTAGCTCGGCTAGAGTTTCAAACTCTGAGGATAGTTTGGCAAATGCATCATCAATTTCTGGCAGATCACGCTGCTTCACCGCCTTCAAATTCACCTTCACATTGCCAAGCTCACCAGCTGGCATGCCAACTAATGCGGTCTCAAAACTTTTTTCATCACCAACTGATAAACCAATCAACGCTTCATCTAGGCCATCGATCATCGAAGCAGATCCCACCTCATAGGAGAGATCATTAGCGGTGCCACCATCTAGATCTTTTCCATCCTTAGTAGCTACTAAATCAATGCTGACAAAATCACCTTTTGCTACCACTTTTTCAACTGTGGTTAATGTGCCAAAGCGAGTGCTTAAATCCTTAATCTGCTCATCAATATCAGCATCACTGACCTTCACATCATCTACTTCAATTTTAATTTGTGAGAAATTAGGCAGGTTAATCTCTGGCCTAATATCCACCTCAACTGTGAAGGTGAGTTTCTCATTATCTTTTAGCTCAGTAATCTCCACATTTGGCCGGCCAATCACCAATACATCATTATCTTTCGCCGCTTGGGAGTAAAAAGTAGGCAGTGCTGCGTTAATCGCTTCATCTAGAACTGCGCCCCGACCAACCCGCTGATCAATCATTGCAGCTGGTACTTTTCCTTTGCGAAAGCCAGGAATACTTATTTTCTCCGCTAAGGTTTTATACGCCCCATCAATATGTGGCTTTAGCTCATTAAATGGCACATCAATGGAAAGTTTCACCCGAGTTGGTGAGAGTTTTTCAACATCACTCTTCAAGTAACTCTCCTTTATTATTTAATTAAAAATTATTTATTTGGTCGGGGCGGAGGGATTCGAACCCACGGTCTCCTGCTCCCAAAGCAGGCGCGCTAGCCACTACGCTACGCCCCGAAGGCTGAAAGTCTAGAGGGTGATTTTCCCTTCTCCTAACCGAAGTAATAAGGTATGACCTGCTACGGCAAACCAAGTTAAACTTGGTAACTGCAATAGCAGATCACGCAATAATTTTGCGGGTGTAGCTCAATGGTAGAGTTCTAGCCTTCCAAGCTAGCTGTGCCGGTTCAATCCCGGTCACCCGCTCCA
>JGI25920J50251_10000398_pt1 | contig 14698 bp, 16 predicted proteins | sample LauGreBMM110DCMD_2_FD_50251 | JGI IMG/M metagenome (IMG submission 50251) | reverse complement strand
ATAAACCCCTTGGAGCTTTTGCGCGACATCCATCTACATTGGAGTTCTCTTTAAATTTTAAATAAATGTATTTGTGTTTTTTTTAGTGTGGTAGCAATACATATTTTTTTTAACTTTTTTTTATTTATTTATTAAATGCCCCGTATAATTTTAACATTGATGGTGCGCAATGAGGCGGCAATCATTGGCCGCTGTATTGAGACTGCCATGCTGTGTCCTGCTCTGACGCTGGATGCCGTGTGCCTCTGCGACACTGGCTCCGACGACAATACGGTTGCGGTGGTCCAGGAACTTATGGCTACCAAAACAATACCATTGGGCGTTTTTACCAGCGAGTGGCAAAATTTTGGCCACAATCGCTCTCTGTCATTTACCGCCTGCCAAGAGCTTTGCACAAGTCTGGGCTGGCCCCTGGAAGACACCTATGCCCTTGTCTTGGATGCCGATATGAAACTGTGTGGAGCAAACGAAAAAAATATAACTTTATTTCCAGGACCACCATACCTCGCTGGCCTCCAGGTGCAGCAGAGCTGCGGCTACATTCAGTACCCGAATACCCGCTTCCTGTTGCTCTCGGTGCCTTGGCGCTGTACCGGCGTGACCCACGAATTCTGGGATGGTTCCGCAACCACCCCCCTGGACGAAACCCTCATCTGGATCGACGACATTGGCGATGGGGGCTGCAAGGCCGATAAATTTGAGCGGGACCAGCGTCTTCTCGTCAAGGGTCTACAGGATGAGCCCGGCAATGTGCGCTACATGTTCTATCTGGCCCAGACCCTAAAAGACCTGAAGCGTCTCCCAGAAGCCATTGCCATGTATAAGCGGCGGGTACGGGCCGGTTCCTGGTTTCAGGAGCAGTGGTACAGTGCCTACCAACTAAGCCGGCTCTACCAGGAACTTGGGGACATGATGCGCATGGAGTACTGGGGCATGCGCGCCAGTAGCATTGACGGTGAGCGGGCAGAGAACCTCTATTTTCTGGCCTCGGTTTTCCGCGAGAAGGGAAACCACCACAAGGCCTGGCACTATATGCAAGAGGGTATTGGTATGGCCAAGCCCAATGACCGGCTCTTTCTAGAGGGTCGTATATACGAGAGTTCCTTTCACTACGAAAAGACCATTTTAAATTACTATATACAGCCGCTTCGGCGCCCAGAATCTCTGCGGGACCTGGTTGTTTTTTGTAACAAGTTCGACGACCGGGCCTACGTTAATCTGTGTCACTATGTAGACCCGGTTCCCGGGAAGCTGTGGCAGCACAAGCTGTCGCTTCCAGACATTGGGGACTATGTGGCCTCTTCCACCTCCTTTGTTGTGAATCCCGATAAATCGTTTCTAGTGAATGTGCGCTACGTAAACTACCGGATCAGGGCCGACGGCTCCTATGATGTCCGGGGCCCGAATGTACACACGCGTAACGTTGCCTACAATACTTTGGATCTCCGGGTGCCCTTGGGTGGAGATCTCCGGGGTCCTGTGGAGATGGTGGTGGACAGTGCCTGTGTGCCAGCCATCGATACGAAACCCTACATTATGGGCATCGAAGACCTGCGACTTGGTCCACGGGTTGGAGACTTGCAACCCTTCATTGGGGCTTCCATGGAGTACTCGGGAAACAATACTGTGCAGCAGGTGTCTGGCCAATACAGTGCAGAAGACGGGCGCCTCTATGATATCCAGGCAATAAAGTCGCCCCGGGGAATGTCCTGTGAAAAAAATTGGGTACATTTGCCAGAAGCCGGGAAATATATTTACTGCTGGCATCCCCTAGATATCGGGTTACTTGAACCGGCGGGCACCTTAACTATTTTGGGGAGTCAAGAAACACCAAAATTCTTTTCGAATATTCGGGGCTCCTCGAACGTGGTGGAGCACCAGGGCTTCCTTTACTGTGTGGTGCATTTGGTGCAATTTCTGACGCCGCGCAAGTACTACCACATGATTGTAAAAATGGATGCCGAGGCCCCGCATAGCCTGCGCTCCTACAGTAACCCCTTTTACTTTCAAAGCAATGGCATTGAGTATGTACTGGCCTGTAGTGTGCATTCCGATGAGCAGGGGCGTAGTGTGCTGACCACCATTGTGTCGCAAAATGATGCTAACCCCGTGGTACTCTGCCTTGACCTGGCCCTGGTAACTTTTTTTTGAATTAGGGTACTGAAAAAAGGACATGTTTGGGGGGGGGTATCCATTAAATAATGAAGGTTTATTGATATAAATGACGACCAGTCGCTTCTATGTGCACACAGAGCCATCGATAAAAACGTTAGGGCCTGTTACATTTGCGGTCGATGTGCCAAGCCCCAGTGATAGTGCTTTGCTTTCCTTCCTGGGAACGGAAATGGCCAGAAATCTGCGCGTCGATAAATCCCGGCTTAGCTTTGTTGCGACGGGTCCTATTGATTTTTTGGTTAAGGTTCATTAACAACTCTCTTTACCGGGCCAGAAGCCCGTGGAGTTATAGATGAGTGATTGCCGGGCATCGCTGTCATTGAAATCAACCTCGCCGGTGCCCACGGGGATGGGCGGTGGCAGGCGCCCCGGCAGTGTCTCCTGCATGGACCCAGTGGGACTCTTCCACCGAGTATTCAGGGCCAAGCGTGCGCTGCCGGCCGTCATATTGTAACGCTCATATTGCTCTCGGGAGGGAGCCGCCGCGTCCCACCCCGAAGCCTCGTGCTCTCCACCTGTGGTCATATTGCGCTGCCCGCCCATGCCCCTTTCTACGTCGCGTCGCCAGCCTATAGGCATCAGCTCGTCCAGGTCAATCTGTCGGTTCTCAGTACTATTGGGAATGGAGCCAAGCGCCTCGATGGGCCAATTGGCGTTCCATGCCGACCCGTACGAGGGGTTATAAGGAGCCCACGATTGAACTGAAACATCCTGTTGCATTTTCTTTTACTTTAATAATATTAAAAAAAATTTATTTAATGAAACGTGCTTTCCTCAGAAAGAAAATCTAGCGCCTTGAGCAGCAGCGAGACAGAGGTTTGTACAGCACAGCCCCGGTTACCTAGGCTCTCTATTTCCATCTCATAGGAGGCCGGTACCTTGGTAAAGAAGGCTCGATCGGCCTCCTGGAAGGTGGAGCCGCACCATACCTTTGCAAACTCAAAGTTCCACTCCTTGTAGCTGAAGCGCCGCTGCTGTTTGAGCCGCAAAAAAGTTAGCCCCGTGCCCAGGTCGTCGTTGGCGCCAATCACCACGGGCATTTCCCGGGAGACCTGTACCCGCAACATGTGAGACGACGCGTCCTCCTGAATGTCCCGCTGCCCCAACACTGTCTTGCGAATCGTCTCCACTGGCCCCATATCATTGACCCGCGAGCGTATCTGCTGGCCCTTGTACAGGTAAAAGTAGTCCACCGTCTGGCGCCAGTCCTCATCATGGGAGCTCCACCCATCATACTCCTCCACCATGGACAATGATTTTTCAAAGAAATCCTGGGTCACCCCATTCTTGAAGCGCCCCTGCACCTGGCTCCCAAAGCGAAGCTCCACCTCATCAATGCACTCCATCTTCTTCTCCACCACCGCCGTCACATCGCCCAGGACCGCCCGGATCGCAGGATACTGCTCCTCATAGAAGCCTTGCATTTATGTTTTCCACATCACCTGTCGTCCGTTTAAAATTAGATTTTCTACATCAAGATCAGCCATGGCCCGGGGCATGGAGCAGGAGAGATGCCGCAGCCGAACTCCCTGCAGCTCCNGGAGGTCATAGTGCGCGTGCATCGTCTCGAGGTTCAGCGTCAACAGGGCCCGCAGGGCCCCAAGTTCCGTCAGGTCCTGCAAACAGCAGTTGCTGAGGTCCAGGATGCGCAGCTCCTGTAGCTCCGAGATGCCCTCGAGCGTGGTCAAGCCTCGTACCCCCGAGAGGTCCAGTATCTCGAGGCAGCGGCATTCCACCAGGTCCCGGATTCTGGTTACCTGGGTCCCATAGAGAATGAGGGTGGTGAGCTTCCTGCAGTAGCGCCCAATCATTGACACGTCTCTCAGTTGGCTGTTCCCACCGAGGCCCAAATATAAAAGTTGGCTGCCCACTATTTTTAAAAAAGAGAGGTCCTCTATTTCGTTGAGGGTCAGGTCGAGCGATTTCAGGGCGCATGGGCGTTCGGGGGCCAAATTCAGGGCGCTTAGGCGCTGAATTCCACAGCCTACCATCGAGAGATTTTCCAATTGATTTAGATTTTGAATGTGATCGAATCCATCACTGGCCTTGGTAAAGGACATCCCTAGTTCCCGCAAATTCACGAGCCTCGTCACACTGCTGCTGTCCAGCACGGGGGAGTGGCTGAAATCAAGCTTTCGCAGCGATGTCAGGTGCAAAATGGGTCCCAATTCCATGACATTGGTCCGTCGGATGCTGAGCTCCTGGAGTTTTGTACAGCGGGCCAGGGGAGACAGGTCACTCAGGTACCAGATAGAATCGAGTTTCAGGGTACATAGGCCCTCCGGGAACAGCCCCCGGTANTTAATATTAAGTTCAATGGTGCTGTAGGACAGGTCGAGCTGGCGTATGCGGTTCCCCTGGGCGCCAATCACATTGAGGTCTTCCATAAAGCTGGCAAAATGTTGGTTCCCTGACCAAAAATTAAAACGCTTTGCCACTATTGCCAGAAAAAAAGTTAATTTTTCATTAAAAATTTGCAATCGTTCACTGCCCTGCAAGACATGGGTATACTCGATTGGGCTATTCCCCAGGAGCAGAATGCTTCTCCAGCGGCGACAGACTCTTCCTCCAACCTGCATGGCCCATTTCAAATCTATTTTTGGAAGACAAAGCTCCAAAAGCTCGATGGGAAGATCATTCATTTTTCAGAAATTTTTCAGAAAAATAAAGAAATTAATTAATTAAGAAATTAAATTAAATGCAAAATATTTCAACCAGGACAACCTTGCTTATTCTTTTATTCGCTATGGTTTGTTTTTTTGTAACCTCAATTGTCTATTGGAACCTGAGTGCACACAAACCCTACAGCAATAAGGCTATTGCACAGGGGCGCTCCCGGGCGCTACTCGGTGGCACCCAGGACCCCCCACCAGGCTCCACTGCCCCCGCCGGCATGATTTCCCACTTTGCCGCAAAGTGTGCCTCGCAGGGCTGGCTCTCCTGTGATGGGAGCGCCGTCTCCCGGACTACCTATGCCCTGCTCTTTGCCGCCATTGGCACCACCTACGGCCCTGGCGATGGCTCCACTACCTTTACCGTGCCGGACCTACGGGGCGTCTTTGTCCGCTCCTTTGACTACTCCCTGCCCTCGGAGAAGAGCAGGACCCAAGTGGACCCCGACACCCGGAAACTGGGGCTTCTGCAGCCCGACGCCTTCCAGGTGCACGGTCACAGCGGTACACTAAACCTACAAGCTACCAATGGTGTCGGCACTGGTTCCAATCTTACCTTTGTGCAAGCCTGGGGTGAACAACGTAGTGGAGGAGTAGTGAATACTGATTATAGTACTGTTACAATACAAGGACCCAATAGCGGCAAAAACAATGCGGCGGAAACCCGGCCCGTTAATTTGGCCATGTATGCATGCATTTCTACGGGGGGTCAGTAACACAAGCCTACCACTTCTGGAGCTGCTGCACGATGGAGTTCACCAGGGTACTGGGGGGTGTGGGGATATATTTCTGGGCAATCTCGATGAAAAAGCCGCCCTCTACGCTTCCCACAAACAAAAAAATAAAGAGAGTCCATCCCACTTTTTTCCAGATGTTAATTTTATGATTGCCCATAAAGGTTAGTAAAAAGCAAAAGAAAATAAAAAACATAAACAACATGACCATAAAAATTACTATGATGCGAAAGAGCCACTTGTTGTCTTGCGCACTCATATTTTCGCTCTCCTGGGCAAGCAGTTCCGGTAACTGGGGCTGCTGGTCAAAAAGCTTCTTCAGGGAAAGATAAAGCGCCGGAGACTTTGCATCGGAATCATTTAAATAAGCTTTGATGGCATCCGTAAGCTTGTTATTTATTTCATCCTGATAGGCATTGGTTTCGATTTTGCTAATATACAGCATAAAAAGACAGCTCAGAATTGTAAACATCAATAAAAAATTAAGCAAAATATCCGTAATAATTTCTAGGACACTCATTATTTTTTTATTTAAATTTTAATTAAAAAAAGTAAATGGATTGGCTAATTTACGGCAGTGAGTCTTTGGCTGATATTTTTGTTCACTTGGCTCTGATTTGCACTTTTATAATTATTTTCTTCTTCACCTATGCCTCGTACATTGAAAAGACAGTCATCGAAAACGAAACCTCGGATATCGTGGAGGAAATTTCCCGCGAAATCTCCATTCTACTTACCAAGGAGCAAAACGATGAACTACGAAGCTACTTCAAGAATATGCAGGTACCCGATATGTCTGCCTCGGATAAAAGCGTCAAGGACTCCAATGACCTCCTCCTTGACAAATCAATAATTTTTCTCTCTATTTTTGTGGCTTCTTGTTTTATTATTGTGCTTGTCCTCTATCTTCTGACAGGCTTCTCCATCAGGAGTCTCTTGCTACACAATCTAATTGCCCTATTCTCGGTGGCCACTGTTGATTTTACCTTTCTCACGGTATTTGCAAAGAACTTTAAACCCAGCGATTCCTCCTACGTCAAAACAAGGCTCCTAGTGGTCCTGCGCGACTGGACCCAGCAGCACAAGTAAATTAATTAAAGACTGTTTTTAAGGTAAAACTCGCTCTTTGATTCTTCTAGTTCCCCTCTTTTTTGGTAGAGATCGGCCCTGAATTTCCTAAGCTCCTCGTTATACTCGGCATCAAATAATTTCTGATACTTTTGCCTGCGTTCCAAGTCCTGGGAGTCCACATTGAGATTTAGTGGTGTTTTTCCCTTTACATTTTTTATTTCATTGTTTTCATTGTTTTTATCTATTTTTTCCTTTAATTTTTTTTTTTCCTCTTCATCATTTGATTCTTTCCTTTGTTTCCTGAGAATAGCAACGTAAATTTCACTTATTTTTTTATAATTTTCNATATATTCTCTATTGGTGCCTGAATTTTGATATTTGGTGGGTGACATTACCTTGGGAAAGCCTTTGGCTTCGCTGGTGCTGTAATACAGCCGGATGGCTTGGATCCACGCATTATTTTTGGATGCCTCGCTCCTCTTAATACTCACGATTTTCCCACTGGGTTTCTGTACGATTTCCGTATGGTCAAACCCCTCCTTGGTGAGATAGTTTTCCCCGTTCTTATAAACCCCGCTCTCGCCCTGCTTGAGCACCTTGGCCATGCTCTTAACATTGCGTGGCAAAGGAAGCGGATATTTTAGTACTTTTTTTTTCTCGTCCACGCCAAGATAGGACTGAAAAGAAGTGGTTGGTGGTGCATGGGCCATGTTTTATTACTTTAAAAAAAATTATTTATAGACCCAAAATAGAAGCTCCAGTTTCCCCAAATTGCCGTATCCGGGACCACAGCTCACCCCGGAAGGCAACACACTCGTCGTAGACATCGATGATGAGCGGCCTCAGCTTGCCCGGCACCTCCCGCAAGACCCGACCCATGCACTGGATCGTGCTCTCGGCTGGGCTCGCGAGAACCAGCGTGTCAAGCCGCGGTATATCGAGACCCTCCTTGGCCATATCAAAGGTCGCAAAAATAACCTGCCGAGTGGCCGCATGCTCCCGCTCCGCCTGCTTCTCCTGCCCCGTAAAGTACCCATAGTCCCCGATCGCCTGGGCACCGGCGCTACACATATCGCCCAGCACATGCAAATGGTGCACCAGCTTGCAGAGCACCAGGATACCCCTGCGGGACTGCGCGAGCTTCTGGATCTTGCGCACCAGCACGGCATTGCGCTCCGCGCACTCGCTCAGCTCAACCAGCATCTGCATGCGCTCGCCCACCGACTCGTAGCGATGGCCCAGTAGCGTAGCGAATACCCCCGAGTGCTTGATAAATTTAATGGTCACAGTGGAGTCCTTGGCCCGGTAGGCCCGGAAGGCCGTGTCCCCAGCCAGGTAGTAGATGAGGTCTTCGCGACCGTCCTTGCGCTCCGGGGTCGCCGTCAGCGCCAGTACCCGAGACACCGGCAGCTTACAGAGTGCCTGGCAAAAGGTCGGGGCTGCCAAGTGATGGGCCTCATCCACCACGACGAGGCCAATGCTGGCCCAGTAGCGACTCGGGTACTTGCGGCAGTAGACGCTCTGCAGTGTGCCAAAGATGATGTGGGCGTCCTCGGGCAGCGGAGTCTCGGGGCTCTTGGGGAGCTTGGCCACCACCAGTCCCTGGGTGATGCGCTGCGCCTCCTTGGAAAACTGCTGGAGCAGGTGGCTATGCGAGGCCAGCACCAGAGCCTTGACCCCGAGCCTCTGGATGGCCAGGATTGCGGTGCGTGTCTTGCCAAAGCCACAGGGCAGACAGAGTACCGCTCCCTGGGGTGCCAGGGGAGTGGCCCTCTCCAGGCGCCCCAAAAGAATGGCGAGTGCCTCGGCCTGCAGGGGCCTGAGTTCCTCTGCCTCCCCATACATTGCGAAGTGCATCTCGGCGCCTGTCACGCAGGCAGGCACAAAGGTTGATCCGACGATCCGAGGGTCCGAGGGGATATGGAAAAATTTAGGCACCCGAATAAACTCATTGTTCTCCACATAGGCCACAAAGGTTTGCTTGCCATTCCTATCGGTAAAGGTAAGCTGCCTCCGAAGTTTCACTAGCACATCGAGCCCAAGATCCGCTTTTCTGCATTGCTTCATTTGTGTTTTTAATTTTTTTGTGTTTATTTTTCAAATCACTAGTCACAAACAAAAATGGAGAGTGAGGAGGATACAGTCGATTTCTGTTTTCGACGCAAAATTTTCGGAGTGTTTCCTCTCCTGCCTTGCGATATCAGGGACTACATTATTTCCAAGATGACTGTTCTGGACCGCTATTTTTTTAACATTTCTTCCAAAAACTTTTGCCAATTGATTCCGGAAGATGAAAAGATACCACGCACCACTCTACTGAGGCTTGCTGTCGCAGAGCGCTCTTTGGCGCGCATCTTTCATCTGCTGCCCAACGGCCCCCATTGGATTGTCAAGCGATGTGTATCGGATCCCACCCATTTTTGGGCGCTCCTGGGCTACAGCAACGCCGATGACCCCTACACCGAATCCTTTTACAAAATCAGGACCCTCTATCACCTTCTTACTTCCGTCAAGTGGAACACNGCNGGANTGGCGCTAATGGTGAGGGCCGGCGTCAAAAGACACTATGTAAGCTGTTATCTTCTTCAAATCATTATGGACCATCTNAGTCGCTTTCCCGTTCGACGGAGAATCACTAACCTCAACCTCTCCATGCTGATGAATACGCTTGTGCGGGCTGGACGCTCAAATTGCCTTACCTACCTGCTTCAACAGTATCATACGATACCTGCCGAAATTTTAAATTCCTGCATGCGACAGGCCTGTTCGGTTAACATGGTGCCCGAATTCGCTGAAATTCTTTTGCCCTTCTATGAATTTTAATAAAAAAAATTTTATTTTGTGTGTTTTTTATTCACTAGTTAAAGTTACTCTATAAATAGATTTAATTTGTTGTTTTTTTATATTTTTTGAGGAACAAGGCACAATGGACGCATTTTCCCTCTCAGAAGCTGAAGTCGAATTTTCCTTCTCAACTCTTAACGGAGCCGAATGTTCCCTCTCGATTGACTCGTTACTGCCAGTCGAAAAAGAATTGCTCTTGCCTATATTTGATATCGATGCTATCATTCAAAATAATTTCGACTACTCGGTGGATCTCACTGGACAATACATTACTGGCGAATCGCTTTTTAAATTTATTTCAATCTACACTGGCCTCTCCTTGCTTGATGTCAGCGCTAATGTATCCAAGAACATCTGCTTTCTCGAGGCTTGTCTTGGTGAACAAGTGGTGCTCTCCGTATTTCCCGGACAATATTTAAACTGTTTTCTGCTTACGGATGGCACCAAACTCTACTCGGCCCCAATTGGCTCCTATGAAGACTCGCGGGTCTGGTTTCATCGCTGCTACGTGCCTCTCTTTTTCTCCGCTGCAACCGGACTTCCAAATTCAGGCTTTATTTTAGAATTATGTACATTTGTTTTAAAAAATATTTTTTAAAAAAAAAAATTAAAATTTTTTTCTATATTAAAAAAATGCTTGCCAATCTTAGACGACGACTTTCAAAGTCCAAATCCCCGCGAAAGCGAAAGTCTCCCCTTAAGCGCCTTTCTAAGCNAAAGGCTTCCAAGCGAAAGAGCCCCGTTTGCCATAGCATGAGCAGTAAGTTCCCCAAGCGTGGCTCTCGCACCAAGCGAGGTAAGCCTTGCTATGTACGCCGTTAAACATCGGCTCCATTCTTTTCATTGATTTCCTTAAAAATCCAGGGAACTCCTTTTGTTATAATAAAATAAGCTAAAATAAAAACTCCTATTATTAATAGACCATAGAGTAGCCATTTTACTATACTGCTTAGTGCATTGCTTATTCCTGATACAGAGGCGGGATTCAGGTCACCCAGTGCCCCCCAGAAATCAACATCCACACATTTTAAGATGTACCCGGGTCTCAGTGGAAAGAGGGAACTGTCACACATACTCGAACAGGAGCTTGTTTTGTCGGGACATGCTTTTGCTGGATCAACACAGTTGACGGATGTGTTTGGTGTATATGCACATTGGACCTTATCCGTACTCGAATAAACTCCTGGCCAGGGATTATTTGATTTATAACTTGATAGTGGTACCTTGAGCCCCAAATATGATGTTTGAAATGCTGGTACAAATGAATCAAGGGTGCAGTTGGGGGTATTGTTTCCCCCGGAGCCACTGGCGCCACCGGGGCCACTACCCAACCAATCTGAACAATACGGGGCTAGCTTGTAGCCATCGGCAGTGTAGCCTGTGCAGTCCTTATTACAGGTCAATACATCGACCTTTGTCTTGCTGCCGTCTTTTGTGTTTATGAGCCAGCAGCCGTTCATTGCATTCTTATGTTTTTCAATAGCTTTGTAGAGGTAATCCAGGCCACCGGCTACCAGGGCTATCTCCAACCAGGTACCAAAGGTTCCAGCGTAATCTTTAAAGGTCCAGCCCTTATCGGCCATTGTTTTTTCCATTTCCGCAGCATCTTTAGGGGTTGGGGTATTTTTTGTGTCTTGGGCGGCCTTCTCCAGAGCATCCAATTGCTTTACGAAAGGTTTTTCCTTGAATAAGTCGTTTTGAGAGTTTTCAAATTTTTCAAACTCTGGTGAGTCTGTAAAGGAATCATCGCCCGTGAGTTTATCCAAAAAGGTGCGCATATCCGGGGGCTTTACGGGCTCAAAGGAACCTTCAAAGGCATCTTTGAAATCTTTTTCGGTAAATGATTTTGGGGGGCTATCGTTGTTTTCAAATTTTATTTGGCCGTTTTCACGGCTAATATTGTTAAAACCACTTTCTCCAAAGAATTCCTGTACTTTCTCTTCCTTGAAATTAAAAGAAAATTTATATTGATTAAATTTTTTTTGTAACTGCTCGTCGCTAAGACCCCGGGCCTCGTAGCAAAATCCCTCCTCACCTTCCCCTAAAAATTCTGCAAATTCTTCAGCTTCCGCCATTTTTATTAAATTAATGAAAAATAAAAAATTAATAAATGTCGTCCATTTCAAATTCAGACTACTGTGCAGATCCCGACAAATATAAGAACTCGCTCCCGAAAAACATTATTGACCAGTACGCGGCCAATTGCTCGAACCTGGACGCCGGATCCAATATCGCAATCGAAATTAAAAATTTAGCCGGCGATTTCCTGGACAGTGGCTTTGTAAGCCTTTTCGAAAAGACTATAATGTCCATGATCATGGGCTTCTTGAGCCCCGCGGGTCTTGAGTTCATTAGCGCCCTATTTGGCGCAAAAATAGGCCTCCAGACCCTAAAGACCCTCATCGTCAATGTCCTGGAGAAGGGCTTCTCCGATGGCCTGAATAAGGCAGCCTCCGATATCTTTGCCGAGGGCTTCAGTGCCGCCTCGGTGGCCGCCTCGAAGCTCCTCATGGGCATCTTAAAAGAAGGAGTCGAGGCTGGCCTCACCAAGGGCGCCATCATTGGAGCCACCCGGTGGGCCATCGGAGCTTCGGTCAAGGTCGTGGAGTGGGCCGCCGAGCTCCTGGTGGAGATCACGGACCCCCTCTTCATACCGCTCCTACTGCTCCAATTTATCTCGACCCTCTTTGACATGTGGGACCCCTGTGGCCTCAACAACTACATGGACTCGGACCAGCTGGCCCAGGTCTGTGACAGCTTCAACAATGCCTTCAAAAGCAATATCATTGATTCGGAGAGCAGCGACGTGACCACCCGGCAGAGCTGGCCCGTCGAAATACCCTTTAACTTTTACTATGCCCAGTACATGGACGCCCAGCAGACGGCCGCCATGAACAATGTCTGTCTGCGCTACACCATAGAGTATCTCTCGGCGCTGCAGTACAATTCGGTAGGCGAAGCCATCGTCTGGCCGATGGACCGGAACCTGCAGGTCTTTGGCAACAATGATCTCTCGAGAATTGCCCGCTCGCTAAGCACCGATTTTGTGAAGCTCGCCAATGGCAATACCGCGGTGGCCGACTGGCTGGACCGCCACTTCTACCTTATTTTGTTTGTTGCCGTGCTGATTCTGCTTATTTTTTTGCGCTACATTTTCTTTTAAAAGTTTAAAATAAAATGATTACTCTTACGGATTGGATGGCGGCCATGGCCTATGGCAACGACCAGATCAGCCAGAAAATTTGCACGGATCCCGATGTCGTCAAGAAGACCGGGGGCCCCGGGAACCTCGTCTTCAAGAATAGCGACCGCAACCGGACCTGGACCGTGCCCCGCTTCATCAGCAACACAAAGTGCACGACGGCCTCCGACTGTGCTTCGGTCCCCGGGGCCCCCCAGTGCAAGCCCGTGGGTTCCTCGGGAAACTTTTGCCAGTACACCCCAGAGTTTGGCACCGATGTCTTCTCGGGCACTTGCAACTTTGCCTCCCAGGAGCTCTGCGAGCAGCTCAGCAACCTGCCCTACACCTGCGACGCAAATGGTTGCAAGATCAAGCCCGAACAAACCGCAGACAAGTCCAACCCCAATACTACGGCCCCGAATCCCTATGTGGAGTGGCACACGGACCTGACCTGTCGCGACGACAGTGGCTGCATCTTCCCCTCGACCTGCAACTCCCAGAAGCACTGCACCTGCACCGGGGACCAGGACTGTGCTGGAAACATGGTCTGTATTGGGGGCCAGTGCTCCGCGGGTTCTGCGGGAACCACGGGCCGCTGCATCCTGGGCAACTTTCTGCTGCGCCAGTACTGCGAGAACCCCAAGAGTCGCTGTGCCGCGAACCCCGACGGGTCCATGCCCGATGGCTGTAACAGCGATGGCGACAAGGTGGGGGTGAGCGATGTGCCGCCCTTCATCTACGATAAGAACCTTTCCCAGTGCTATGAAACCAAGGATTACTGCGACCGCTTTGACCAGGGCTTCGACGCCGGTGCCAAGACCTGCACCAAATCGGGGGGCCAGAAGGTTGGCGAATTCCTGCTGGGCAAGACTATTTTTAATTTTTTTAGTAAAGGGGCACATTGTTCGACCGAGCCGGTGTCCAAGGCTGCTGCTGGTGACTTNTTGGGGAGCCTTAGCAAACTGCCCAAGCAGATCAGTGTGAATGTGGACCCCGGGATAGTGGCCCACAAAACACTGCTCCGCGAGAACTTTGGGGCCCCGGGGGTCAGTCTTTTTCTGGTGTACCGGCGCGACGTACTGGAGCCCTTGGTGGGCTTCGATGTGGCCCAGGTACGCCGGGCCTTCCCGGAGATCGTGAAGCCCATTGGCGGCCAGGATCACATTGTCATTTCGCTGGCCCAGGTTGTGCGCAACCCGGCTCTCAAGAAAATTTACCTTACTCTTGGCACCTCTACCGAAATCACAAATAATATTTTCTCTGTCAAAAAATAAAATGAATATCAAGCAACGCATTTTTATTGCAGTTTTCTTGGCCGCCGTCGTCGGCCTCCTGGTTTGGTACGTTGTCCGTAACCCCATAAACTCCTCGGGCATCGTCATCGACCAGCAGTCCACGGATCGCCTCACCACGGTGAACCGGGTCATGACCTCGCTCCTCGGAAAGCACTGGTCCCTGCTCCTCTTTGTGCTGGCCATCATGCTGGTCATCGTGAATGTCGCGGTCTACTATGCCCTGCAGCCCGTCACCATTGTCATTGCAGAGCGCCCCGCCAAGATTCTCACCTACACCTTTCTCGTCTTTGTGACGCTCTTTGGCCTGACGGTGGCAGGCATCGCGGGNAACACNTTTCTCTCNAACTCGAGCGCCACCACTCCGCTCATCACGGACCCCAACTACCTGCCCAACAATGCCATCCGCAACCGCAACAAAACCATCCTCATCATTGGCGCCCTGCTCTTCATAATTCTGGCAGTGCTCATCTGCGCTGGCGTATATTTCAAATTCATAAAGAATTAATAAATGAAAATATTGGAAATATTGGGAAAACATTGGCTAGTTTTTGTGCTGCTTTTTTTTCTCGTCATTATCCTCCTCACCCTCTACGACGTCATTGGCCCCGAGGCCCCAAACTTTAACTTTAACCCATTTCCTACTGTCTCCCCAAAGTACCTGCCCGACAACAAAAACTCGGGCGGCGATTGCCTCCATCGCCTGACCCCGTGCGACGCCACCGGCGG
>JGI25920J50251_10000396_pt1 | contig 14712 bp, 8 predicted proteins | sample LauGreBMM110DCMD_2_FD_50251 | JGI IMG/M metagenome (IMG submission 50251) | reverse complement strand
ACGTTGAGCATTCCCTTTTCATCTTTTACAGGAGGATTTATTCCATGGTCTGCTGCAACAGCTGCCAGTGAAGAAGCAGCCACCATCCCTCCCATCGTAACAAATGCCCTTCTTGAAAATGCGGATTGAAAGTCCATAGTTTGTTGATTTAGAGTTACAAAGAATGTTGTTGTAAATAATTAAGATAAGATTTTTTTAGTGAACTCGAATACTATTTATTATCCTGGCCAACCTATTGCCTTGTTGCTAAAGAATTGAAAAATTTAAATTTCAACTCAGTTTAACTCAAAAAAAATAAATATAAAAACTCAAAGGCTTTGGGCCATTAAGAAGCATTTTAATAAAGCCTTCCAATAAATTTATTTTAAACAATAAGCGTTTTCATTTCCATGGCCAATGATTTATGCTCGTCAGCAATTGTAGGAGCAGTAATAAAAAAAGAAAAGATAAGTATCGCCAAAATTGAAAAAACGAGCTGTTTAATTTTACATAGCTTTTATTAAATAATAAATTTTCTAATAAAGAATAATTGTCAAAAAAAAATCTCCGCTAAACTAACTAAGTGATTACACTAAAATTCAACATATTGTGTCAGCACTGCAATGTATTTGTCGAACCCCAAGAACACTTCAAGAAAGCTTTATTGCAACCAATTGAAGTGATATTTTTAATTTTATTTATAACCTTATCTATCATTTTCCTTTTTTAAATAACAGCACTTTTGCATTATTTCTTCCTACTATCAGGTGCTTTGATCCATTAACCTGCATAAGACCAGCGTCGCGAACTTCACCAGCTACCTTTATCCCTGACTCACTGGGAGAAATATAACTAAACTTCTTTCCTTCCTTACCTTTTAGAAAAACCCCTTTACTGGCATTCAATCTTCCAACTTGTGGCTTAAGTGCATAAAAATTCCCCCCCAGCCAGATATCCATTTTTCCATCTTGATCAAGATCATCTGCCACAATCCCAAAAGCAGGCGATATTTGAGCCTCTATTGGTAAGGCTTGAAGTTCAAAACTTCCATTATTGTTCCATAGTATGGCACTTTCTAAATAATTTGCCTCATACCTGAAAGATGTATTAACAATTTCTGGAGTAAACAGGGATTCATAAGTTTTGCTACCATAATCCACATACTTAAGAATCTGTTTTTTTAAACCCGGCAATTGTGAAGTAAGCTCGGCCTTAGTTGGGAAAGGATACCCGATTTGATCCAATGGGGCGTACCAGTTAATAATGCATTCACTCTTGCCATTCCTGTCAAAATCATTTACAAACATGGTAAGTGGTTTTTCTGGGCTTGCCTCGAACTTTGAATTTATCCCCCAGTTTCCGATAATGAAATCCTGATCACCATCCCCATCCAAATCTGCAGCTTCAATTCTGTTCCACCACCCGTTGCTATTTGGAATAATGACAGGATCTTGAAGGATCCCGCTATTGTTTTTAAAAATTTTAATCGCCATCCAGTCACCCACTACAATAAGATCTTTATACCCGTCAGAGTCAATATCCGTCCAAGAAGCATCTGTCACCATTCCCACATTAGCCAGTGATGGAATGGCTATATCGGTCCAAACGCCTCGGTCATTTCTTAGTAAAAAAGAACGGGCTGGCAATCCATAATTACCTGGAACAGTTCTTGCCCCCAAAAAAATATCTATATCCCCATCTAGGTCAAAATCATTTACCTCCATTGCGGAGAAGTTTCCAATCACTTGAGGAACTACAGAGGGTGCAGCTGAAAATATTCCTTTCCCATTATTGCTATATACTCGTATTTTAAAATTCTCCTTGGGCATTCCTGGCTCATTACCTCCTGAACCCATAAATAGATCGAGATCACCATCTCCGTCATAATCTATCAATGCTCCACAAGTAGATTCACACCCTGCATCTTTATCAAACGCTGAATTGGGCTGAAATTTAAATTTACCATCTGACAGTTGAATGAACACTTTATCAGGATCCCCCGCTGCACCAGGCAAAATAAAGTCTGAAAGTTTGTCATTATTAATATCACCTATACTCAACCTTGGCCCTTCGGTGGAAAGCATTTTCACATTTAGGATCTCATCATTGAAATCATTATATCTGTCCTCGTGATGTATGGAGGCTGCATCCAATAATTTTTCTCCTACTTCCTCAAATATTGGCTTGGTTACTACAATAATATTATTAATCAACTGAGCATCGCTATTTTTTAAAGTAATAGTTTGATTCGTTTTAACATTTGTCATCACCTGTGTTTTTCCATCGGGCCATGTTACCACTAGCGAATCAATTGAAGATAATTTACCAAGTCCAAATAATAAGTTTGGCTCTATACTGCTTTCAAAGCCTCGGGTATTGTAATTCTGAAGCACCTTGATACCCTCTTTAATTTTAAGCCTTACCTCTGCGCCAATTCCAAAACGATTTTTATCTGGGCCGTTGAATTTAACCTTAATGAAATTATTGTTAAAATTTTTGTTAGCATCATTGCGATAAACAAAACTTTTTGAATTAATATTATTGATTACAAGGTCTAAATCCCCATCATTGTCTAAGTCTCCATAAGCAGCCCCATTGCTAAAAGACAATTGAGAAAATCCAAGATTCGAAGCTTTATTAATGAACTTTAAATTACCCGAATTTGAGAAAGCATAATTTTGTAATGGAGTAGACGGAATAGTAGAAATGAGCTTTAGATAATCAATTTTCCCATTTTTATTCTTTGAGAATAATTGGGATCCCGAAAATTCAAGAAAATCCATAGACATTATATCCTTTTGAATTCCGTTACTTACGAAAATGTCTTTATTGCCATCGTTCTCAAAATCAAATAAAAGCGCTCCCCAACTCCAGTCTGTAGCTGCAACTCCCGATAACATAGCTATCTCCGAAAAATTCGCTTTACCATCATTGAGATGAAGGCAATTCTGAGTAATTTGGTAGTGATAATTTGCCCGGTATTTCAGATCTTCCAAATGATATGGATCGAAGGCCATCGTGGTTTTCAAGCGATTATTATCAGCCGGCAGCATATCCGTTGTAAATATTTCAGGTGATCCATCATTGTTGATATCGGCTATATCTGCGCCCATGCTCGAAGTGGAGCAAAAGTTGACTCGAGAAGAAAGTTCTTCTGAAAATTTTCCATTTCCTTTATTGATATATAAGTAATCACGCTCCCAAAAATCATTGCTGATGTAAAGGTCAGGTAAATGGTCGCCGTTAAGGTCGGAAACTGCTACCCCTAATCCAAATGCGATGTCACTACTGTAAATACCAGCCTGCTCCGTTACATCTGTAAATCTGTTTCCGTCATTCCGCATCAATTTATGACCACTCGGTGAAGGATGTTCCCGAGCTTTTTTATATAACTCAATTTTATCTGGATTCCGAAAACTATTATTTAGAATATAACAATCAAGATCGCTATCCTGGTCATAGTCAAAGAAAGCTACATGGGTTGAAAACCCTTCATTATCTAGATTAAATGCTGCGGCTTTCTCGGAAAATGTCAGATTGCCATTATTGATAAACAATTCATTCTTTCTTTTGTTCCCCCCGACATCTCCCGAATTACAAACATAAATATCGAGCAGACCATCACCATTTACATCAGCCATTGTTACCCCTGTACTCCAGGCCATCGTCCCCCCCACACCTGCCTTTTCTGTTATGTCTTCGAAAACGAAATCCCCCTTATTAAGGTAAAGTTTGTTCTTATGTTGATTAGACGTAAAGTATATATCTGGTAATGAGTCGCCATTAATATCGCCAATTGCAACGCCACCGCCATTATAAAAATTGCGATAAGTAAGGATATTAAAACTATCACTATCCACCACCTCGTTAACAAAGTTTATCCCCGTCTCTTCTGGCTTTAGTAAGGTAAATAATGAATTGGGGTTATTTTCAGAACCAGAGATACCATCTGATCCCCCGTTATTACATGAACTGATTAGGAAAAAAAACAACAAAAGGGGTGTATATACAAACTTCATGAAAGTGATTTTAAAATTTTAATAATTTTGGTATTTAAATTCGAACATACAATCTGTTGTTTGAAAAGAAAAAATAGGATTAAATTTTTAAATTGAGGTAACAAAAATGTTAGTTTACGAATAAATTAATGAATCAAAAAATATTACCTGATTACATGATGACCTTCATCAAACACTCCATCTCCCCTAGAACCCAAATATCCTCCCCACAAAACAGACTTCTTAATTTTAACAGGCAAATCAACTCGTCTAATCCTCATTCCTAAAAAAGAGACGAGGTCTGAATGATGAAAGTATTGACAATAAATAAGATCCAAATATCCATCCTTGTCAAGATCGCCAATCCATGGTGTTGAAAAAATATTTTTAAACCCTTGGGCTTGGTCAATGGTATTTACCGACTTATTAGCAAAGTCAATGGCTATCAGTTTATTTTCAATAACTTTCGGGGACTTCGCTGTGTATCCTAATGAGCAATCAAAATTATTAATACTTATAATCACTTCATCCTGTCCATCATTATTCAGATCATAAATTACTGGAGAAGAAAAACCGGTACATCCTATTGAATCCATATAGGCTATATTACCATTTTTTCCATCCAGCATCACCTCCACTGTTCCCGAACTATTTGGCCATTCACCTTTACTGATAAATGTGAAAAAATCAGGAACATCGTCATCGGTAAAATACCCGGGTGCAAAACTATTGCTACATTCAGTTCCGGGAAAAGTTCTGGACCATAAAACATGTTGATCTTTTCCATCAATAGCTATGGCTTTACTTCCATGGGTGATTACAATGATATCAATGTATCCATCTTTATTAATATCAACAAGTGTTGGCGGGGCAATAAAACCATGCCCTGTTTCAGTAGCAATCACTTTCGCAGCAGAAAGTTTTTTAGCCCGTAATTCTGCCATCGTGGTTAGGTAAAGTTTCCCGTCAATCGTTTCACCTCCTGTTCCAAAAAGGATAAAAATCTCCTTGCTACCCGGTTGGGTAAAGCTTATGGGGGTCATATAACATTCCTTACGGTCAGGCATGGTATCTGCAGCAATAACGGCTCCTGTTTTTGAGTTGAATAGTATCAAAACACCAGGATAACGGTCTACTGTAGAGTTAGGCTTTGCAACTGCATTACCTCCATTGATGGTAAGAAAGTCATTTACGCCATCACTATTTTGATCGGGCACTATTATACTGTTATTGAAATTAAAGTGGGCATAATGAAGTATGGGATCGTTTGAATATTGTTCGTGTTTATATTCCCAAATCAGCGCTCCATTGCTACCATTAATTGCTTTAAGCTGGGGCGACCTTCCGCCTATAATAATATCATTCACATTATCTCCTGTTATGTCGCAAAAAGTAGCAGACCCGAAAACCTGGTCGATGGCATCTTGTTTCCATATCATGTTTCCTGCTTTTCCATCAAAAGCAAGAATTCCCATGTCTGATTTTTCAAATTCATTTTTTCCTGCACCCATCACTATATCCAAGACTCCGTCGTTGTTAAGATCGGCAGTACGAGGTGAAGACATAGACCCAATCAAAGGGATATCCTTTGTCCAAACAACTGCACTCTTTTTTTTATTTGATTGGGTACATGCAGAAAAAATTACCAACCATATTATTGTCAGCGCAACAAAAGGAAAATAATTGATTTTCATAAAATAAAATTTAAATAATAGTAATTGTCCCTTAATTTTTAATGGCAGATTATTTTTTTATTTGCTCAGAAAAATTTGTTTTGCCTTTCTCCACTGCTAACCTGTAATCTGAGATATGTGTAATAACGAACTTGCCAATTTGTTCCCCTTGTTTTACACCGTTTTCAATTGCATCCCTGAAATGGATCCCCCCATACAATCTAGAAATTGATGCCTCATTGGATGCAGAAGAAAAAGAATTGAAATTTCTTATAGGGAGGCCGAATTCTACTTCAGTATCGTCATTAAATGAAAAGTTGTCTCCAAATAATTGAGTTAGAATAGCAGCTGCAGTTGAAGAAATCACACTATGACCCGATGTGTACTCAGGAAAAGGAGGGGTTTGTAATAATGGTGTCCAACTCCGGTCTAAGATTTTTTTAATAGCTGTTTCAGGCCTTACCCTATTAAACTTGTATTTATTGTTCCAGCATGAGATAAATGCATCTGCTATTCCGATTGAAACCAATGCATGCACATAAGCAGTTTTGGATAAATTTAATTTTTTCATTTTACAGCAAATACCCGTAATCCCCATCCAATGACCTCCAGGAGATATTTTTTTAACTCCATATTCAAGATGTCCAACCTGTTGCAAAGCAAAGGGATTACAATCCCAATACATCGCGATATCAGACTGTTCTTTAGAAAGATTTTTACCCAAATCATACACTTCCTTTAATTCTTTATAAAACAATGAATTGGTATCAGTACTGTATTTATTTGGAGCTCCGCTAGTGAATTGTGAACAAGAGTCAAGAATAAATGTTCGAAGCGTATTCCATCTTGGTTCTATCGCTGAAATAAAACCAGGGGCAGTTGGCTGCCAATATGCATCCCCAGCTAATGGAGTATATTTTCTTAAACCACTGAGCTTAACAAATCCATCAGCATAAGCATAAGCTAGCACCTGCACAACTACTTTATCAACAAGTTCAGCTGTAGCATTTATTTTTTCAATAGAAATTTTTCTTTTTTTCGCGATAAGTTTTAAAGAGTCGGAATTGTTTTTTAGCAGATACCCCGAAGGTAGCAATCTGGTAGCTGATCTATATAAGACAAGGATTACCGCTAGCTCTGGGTCGCTTTTTTTAATAAGACTATCATCAACAACAATGTTATTTAATCCCTTCAAGATTCCAGCAAAATGGGGCTGAAGATGGTCGAATAGGGCAGCGGTTTCAATAGCAGCTAGGTTAATATATCCATAATACCTAGAAGCGGCTACGGGTGAAGTAACATCGGTTACCATCACATCAGTTGCATGTTTTAATGCAAGAACATAATCATTTGTAGAAAACGATGGGCCTTTCTGGCTATAACCAGCGTTCATAAATATAGCACCCAAAATAAATACAATAATCTTCTTCATGATTCAACCATTCAATATGAATAAATTAAAGGCACCTGATTATTGACACCAAATATCACACGATTTTCCTTCTTTCCTTTTAGCTGAATAAGATCCCTGGTACATCCCCTGACTGACAATCCGGATTTAAGCTGGGGCACATATTCAAAATGCCCTTTTCCGTCCCCCTTTAATAATACACCGTACCCCGCATCCATCTTTCCGACTTTTATTCTTGCATGATCAGTATTTCCTGCTAACAAAATATCTGCTTTGCCATCGTGGTCAAAATCGCCCGTGCTTATTGCAAAAACAGGAAAGAAATTTGCTTGCAAAGGAAGTTTTTTAGCTTGGAACGATCCTTTGTTATTTTCAAAATAAGTGGTTTCAAAGTAATTGGCCGTTAATTGTTTTGCCGATTTCAATTGGTCGGGCGTTAGAATATTGTCAATATTTGTGTTGGCATAAGCAGCATACGTGGGGAATTTTTGCCGCAAACTTACCATTTGGTCAGTCATTTCATCCCGGCTAGCCATTGGGTAAGACTTCCCTTTAATAAAATAACAAATCAATGGATCAACAGAACCGTTGTTGTCAAAGTCATTGTACAACATAGTAGCTGGCTGCTCTTCACTTACCTTGATAGGACTATTTAAACCCCAGTTACCTGCAATAAGGTCCAGATCGCCATCATCATCCATATCTGCAAGTTGCAATCGGTTCCACCAACCTTTTAAAGCATCTGGAAAATGTTGGTCAGACAGGTCGTTCAACTTTCCATTCTTATTGGATAGTAAATGAATTTTAGTCCACTCTCCGCATACAACCAGATCCTTCCAGCCATCATTGTCTAAATCAATCCAGGCTGCATCCGTTACCATTCCCAACGAATCCAAAGCAGTCTGCAAAGCCTCCGGCGCATTGGTGAATTCTCCTTTTCCATTATTTATAAATAGCAAACTTTTCGGTGATTCTGGATATCTTCCAGGCACAACCCTGCTTCCTACAAAAATATCCAAATCGCCATCGTTGTCAATATCTGCTACCCGCACACAAGAACCACTCAAGGCTTCTTTCGGTAATGAATTGACAGTTTTGTAAAACTTGCCTTTATCGTTTATGTACAAGCGATCTTGTAATTCATTATCGCCCTGCACAAAATTATATCCCCCGCTCACAACATACAGGTCCAGGTCACCATCATTGTTTGCATCAAAAAAAATAGCATCAGCATCATCAGAAAGGGCATCTTTTGCAAAATCGGGTTGTGCATCTGCGATGAATTGGCCATCAATTTTCTGAATAAACAACTGGCCTTCCTGTCCCTGGGCTCCACAAACAAAAAGATCTTCCAAGCCGTCATTATTCACATCTGCTTTTGCAATTCTAGGCCCATTGTAAGAAATCATTGATGGCATAAGCGGCTGTTCTTTAAAATCATTTGTTTCAGGCGAAATATGTTTGTATGGAAAGTTAGTAGATGATGTAGAAAAAATCGGATTGATTTTTTGGGGAATCAAAGGATCTTTGAGCTCAGCATGGTAACTGAAATTATTGTTCGTATTCGGTTGAATATTCAAGATTGTTTCTTTTTTACCATCTGGCCATTGAATCATCATAGAATCTAATGGAAAAGAAGGTAACCCAATATGAAGTGGCCCTTGCATCGAACTTTGGAAACCATGCACTGGGTAATTTTCGAGTTTGATTATTCCTTGTTGAGTATAGGCGGTAACCACGGCACCAATGGCAGCACTATTAACGCCATTGCCCTTCAAGCTAACGTTGACCCAATTACCTCCATTTCCATTTTCTACAATCATATTGCGGAAAATTTCTGCAGGCGCATTCAAATGATTAATTACAAGGTCAAGGTCGCCGTCATTGTCTAGATCGGCATAAGCAGCACCATTTGAAAGGGTAGGCTTATCAAATCCACTTGCATTTGATACATCCGTAAACTTCAAGTTGCCGTTGTTTAAATAGATGTAATCATGAATGGGTGTAATCGGAATGGATTGCAACATCTGAAACATATTTTCACTAGGTTCATCTCGCTGATATTTCAATCGCTCATTGGCATAAAATTTTACGAAATCGCGGTTTGTCATGTCGCGGCCATATCCATTGCTAATAAAAAGGTCTTTATTCCCATCATTATTAAAATCAGCAAACAAGGATGCCCAACTCCAGTCAGTACAGTACACACCACTCAATTGAGCAATTTCACTAAAACTCCCATTACCGTTATTCAGTTGTAACATATTTTTCATCAACTGGTTACCGAAACCATTCTTTATCTGATTATTATACAGTTCATAATTATCAGGCATATATAACAATTTCTGCCTTAGGTTGTCCTCAGGCAACATGTCAAGCGTAAACACATCAGTCCATCCATCATTATTGATATCAGCAATATCACATCCCATGGAGAAATTAGAAAGATGCCCCATTTGCTCTTTTAATTTTTCTGTAAAAGTTCCGTCATGGTTATTAATATACAAATAATCTTCTTCCACATAATCGTTTGTTACATAAAGATCAGGCCAACCATCGTTATTAAGGTCGCTAACAGAAACCCCCAATCCATACCCCAGTGGATTGGAAATGATTCCCGCTTGAGTAGTTACGTCTTTGAAAAAATTTTGGTCATTGCGGTAAAGTCGATCGCCTGCATCAGGATCAACCATTTGTTTTACAAAAGAAGCATCAAAATTTCGGAAGCTTTTATTATTATGATTAATTACAAACAAATCTAGATCACCGTCCCGGTCGTAGTCAAAAAAAACAGCCTGAGTTGAAAAACCAGCATCAGCAACCCCCATGCTAACCCCCTTTTCGGAAAAGGTAAGATTACCATTGTTAATAAATAACTCATTGGCTCTATTTTTTCTATCCAACGGTCCCGAATAGCACAAATAGATATCTAAAAAACCATCTCCATTTACATCTGCAATACTAACTCCAGTTTTCCAACCTTTTTTACCCCCTACTCCTGCTTTTGAAGTGATATCTTCAAATTTAAAATTTCCTTTATTCAAGTAAAGCTTAGCTGGCTGCAAGTTTCCAGAGAAATAAATGTCGATTAATCCATCATTATTAAAATCCCCTAATCCGACACCTCCGCCATTATAAAAATATTCATATGCTATAATATTTAATTCAGGCGACTCCTTAAGCATATTTGCAAAATTGATGCCTGTTTCACTTTTGGGAACTGATTTAAATAATGGTGTCGGAGGGTTCTGAGCAAAAATTGAGAATGCCGTAAAAAACAGTAAAAACAGCGAAAAAAAACGTTTCTTCATAATGACTGTATTATATTATCCTCAGAAAAATTTTAATTTTCCCAGGGATTTATTTCTTCTATTAGAATAAATGACAACCCAATGAGCTCTTGCAAAATCAATCATCGTTTTGCACACGTAGGAAATCTTTAAAACAATATTTTGAAAAGCTAAAATGGACATATAAAAAGCAAAAAAGTTTTATTTTAATTTGAAATTACTACTAGTAAGTATTTTAATATATATCCTAAAAGACTGCCGATGCATCTTTAGAAAAAATAGTAACTATTAAATTCGTTTTATTCTCCTAGCCCTTAGTACCATCTTAATTTTTTTGAGATTGAGATTTAATTAGACCCATAGAAACTGTTTGAAAATATCCTTTTTAAAAATACGCCATAACAGTTCCATCATTTTACTAAGAATATAATTATTTTTACCCAGATCAACATTTATTGAACCGATTCCCATGATGAAGGCAGAAGTCAAAAATGAAAAAAGGAAAATCTTTTATACCACCATCCAAAATGGAATGTAAGGTAGGATAAATGTGGCTAAAAAAGCCAGAATTGCCCCAAAATTATCTCAAAATACTAGTTCTAGACAATGGTTCATTAAGCCGCTTTTCCACTGTTACAAAATTCTTCACTGTAGTGTTAATTTCGACGCAAGATTATTTTATAATAATGATAAGTTTAATTAGCATCATTGAATGCTTGAGTTCGATAATGTATAAACTTTTGTTGATTTTTTTATTTAATCAAAACACAAGTCGAGTAATAAGGTAAAGAGAATTTATAGAAAGTGTCCCCCTATTTTTATCACTAGTTCTTTGCCACCTATTTTAATTTTTCAAGGCGCAAATGATTATCTGCTTTCATATTCACAGGCTGTATTTTTTTGCAAAACTTAAAGATTATAATGTTCCCTGCCAGTTCATAACAAAAGAAGATGCAGTACATAGATGGAAATATATTACTTCCGATGATCAAGAAATGATCAATTGGTTTAAAAAGTATCAACAAAAAGCTGGCATTATAATTTTAAAACTAACAAATGGCTAACCAAGTAATAGTTTGCTTTTTATTGAAATCATTAAACTGAAAATTATTCCTAGTTGGAGTTTGAAATGAATACTTACTCAGTCACCTTTAATCATTTGATCACAATAAATATTTTGTAATTGATTTTTTACAACATAGTAACGTTTCACTTACCCAAATATGCTTGCGTATTTTACCATTCAATCAATAGAACACAAAGGCCCCACCCATGCTCGGTCGCCGGGCTTATAGTCAACAATGCCATTAAACCCTCCAGGAATTGGATTATACCTGAGTGCTTTTGTTTGCCCAATTTCCGAAGTAAAATAACCCCAAATGGTTAACTGTTTGAACATTGTGTAAAAATGCGGCTTACCCGTAACAACTTCTTTCTTCGATTCTTTGTCAATAACCGTAAGTAATGCAAATCGCTCATTATCTGAAATAGTCAAAAAATCCTTATTAAATTGCTGATTGGCACGATTTGTAATTTCAAGCAACCCATATTTGAATATTGATTGTTCGCTTTCGCTATAACAATCCGTTACAATAACCTTCATAAACTTTCCGATTTCGGCGGCCTTGGCGCCAGGCGAGCGATCTGAATCTGGCAAAATAGTTTCGCCAATCTCGTCCATCAAAATCAGATCCTGGTCCTTAAATAATTCATTCTTCTTGGAAGTCTGCCGGCATCCTGCCAAAAAAACTTCTGATCCAAATACCGCAATTCCCATTATGGTTGCAGTTAGTTGAAGGGCTTCTTTTCTTTTCATTGTGAAGTTCTAGTGTGAATACTATGATTTTTACAACTCACCTTTCATGAACAAATTCACGGCATGTGTTGCCGCTCTAGCAGTTATTGCCATATAGAAAACCGAAGGGCTTTGATTACCTGTACTTGTCATGCAGGCGCCATCCGTTACAAACACATTTTTGCATAGATGCATTTGATTGTTTGCATTTAACAAGGAAGTTTCGGAGTCCTTTCCCATTCTCACTCCCCCCATTTCGTGAATATCCAATCCTGGCGATTGTTTGTTGTCAATGGTAACAATATCTCTGCACCCAATTTTTTTTAGCATTTCTTCACTTTCCTTCTGAAAATCCTTGACCATCCTCTCGTCGTTATCATCGTAGCTGATATCAATCTCTATCTGAGGAATACCCCATTGATCAATTTTATTTTTGCTAAGTGCAAGCTGATTGGTTATTTTGGGGATGGTTTCACCTTGCATATACATGTAAACTACCCAATCTCCGGCTTCACTGAGTTTATGTTTAAAATCAATCCCTAGCTGCGACTCGCTTTCCGGAACCTCAGAAACTTGATTTCGGTGTGCACCAGCAAAGCTGGTATATCCACCCATGAAATTGCTGTCGCGCTTATTGAAATTTCTAAAATTTGGAATGATTGGACCTGTAGGATTNCGACCATTGACATATTTATTTTCAAACCCATCAATCTTGCCATAGNAGGCTNCGCGATAGTTCTGAAAGCACATATATTTTCCTAGCAATCCGTTGTCGTTACCAAGTCCATTGGGAAAACGATTGGATTTGGAATTAAGCAGAATAAGATTGGTATTGATAGCTGAAGCGTTTACAAAAATAATGCGGGCTTTGAAAATGATTTCTTCTTTTGTATTTGTATCAATCACTTTTACACCAATAGCTTTCCCTAATTTTTCATCATACAATATCGAATGAACAACAGAAAATGGTCTTAGCGTAAGGTTGCCGGTTTTATTAGCCCAAGGAATAGTAGATGCGTTCGAACTAAAATAACCTCCATAAGGACATCCACGGGTACATAGATTTCTGCATTGACACTTGCCCCTGCCCTGTTGCAAGTGAATTTCTTCCGGCTCACTCAAATGCGCCCATCTTCCCTGCACCATATGACGATCTGGATAATGTTTTCGTAACGTCTCCTGCATGTGAATTTCTACCGCATTCAGTTCAAACGGTTTTAAGAATTCTCCATCCGGCATTGATTGTACGCCATCGCGGTTGCCACAAATACCAGCAAATTTCTCTACATGCGAATACCAAGGGGCAATATCCGAATAACCAATTGGCCAGTCAATTCCATAGCCATATTTTGCAGGCGCTCGAAACTCGTTTTCGCTCCAGCGTTGACAGGCCCTTCCCCAGGTAAGCGATTTTCCACCAACTTGGTAACCCCGAATCCAACTGAAAGGTTTTTTCTGAACATAGGGGTGATCTGCATCCTTTACAAAAAATTGCGCTGTTTCCTCCGCATAATGCCAAGCTTCTGAAATAATGGGATTGGCGGTGGCAGACGCAAGTGTAAGTTTTCCTCTGTGCGGTAATTCCCAGGTATTTTTCATTGAAGTGGGATAATCCTCAATATGCTTCACCTCCCTACCCCTTTCTAGTACAAGCGTCTTTAAACCCTGTTCACATAATTCTTTAGCAGCCCAACCTCCTGAGATACCTGATCCAATTACAATGGCATCAAATGTATTCATATCATTTTTTATTTTACTTGCAAAAACACGGTTTACAATAAAAGCAAACTATCACCTTATCCTTCTATCAAAAGTTAGGTTGATCATATCTGTGGGATCTAACCCATTGTAATTCAAAAAGACTTAAATAAAAAAGTGTTGAGTTACTGCTGAATGCAAAAAGTTAATTTAAACAAATCATGCTGATATGCCCAATCCTTCGATCTAAAAAAATTAATGCTTTTTCAGCAGATCCAGCATTTTTCTGTCTAGCTTATGACCATACCAATCTTCATACTGCACATCCTTTCTTCCTGAATCCAAAACGCCAAAATCTCCTCTGAAATTCCAGAGTGCATACCCAATTTGGTTTTCAGTAAGGATATCCAACACATCCCTAAACCATACTAAGAAAACTTCATGTGGAGTTTCTCTCCAACAACCACATTCTCCACAGTGAACTCCAACACCTTGCTTCACAAGGTCTATCCAAGGTTGATATAATTCTTCTAGGTTTTTCCGAGTAAATGATTTTCCGTCTATAGTTCCGGGCCAGACTGGCTTTGGCGCATCATCCGGATTTTTAAATACCCATGGAGCACGGTAATGCGAGATATAATGAGGAAAATACCCACGGCAGCTTTGTGCAATTTTCAGATCAGAGATTTCAGAAATTACATTGGAACCCCCACTATTGCCGTCGGCAATTACTAAGTGGTTGGGATTCGATTTACGTATGGCATTGGCTGCTGCCATAGCTACTTTACGATAAGCTGCGCCTGGAACGGCAGTGCTTTTTGAGAACTGGTCATTCATATCTTCTTTCAACAGCGGTTCGTTTACCAGA
>JGI25920J50251_10000385_pt1 | contig 14920 bp, 12 predicted proteins | sample LauGreBMM110DCMD_2_FD_50251 | JGI IMG/M metagenome (IMG submission 50251) | reverse complement strand
GGCGGATCGCCAACCCGCGACACGGCAAGTCTGCGCCACCTCTCCCGCCGTGTCCGCAGCTTCCGATCGCGTCGCCGGCCAAGGCGGTGCTTGCTCCGGGCGCTCCGTCGGGTCGCCTTGTCTTCCTTTTGCCTTCTTTGCCTTTTGCCCCTTCTTTGCCTTTTGCCCGCGGCTTGCCGCGCGCTCGGTCGGGTCCCTAAGATTCCTGCGTATGATGGATCTCGATCGCCGTGCCGGAAAGGTCGCCGCGTTGCTCGGTCTGGCCTTGATCGCCGGTTGCGCCTCGACGGCCCCGCCGGACACCGCCGCGGCCGTCCCCAAGAAGAGGCGCTACGTCTATCTTCCTTCGGAGACGGGCAGCCACCTGCCCCGCCGCGTCGCAGTGGATGACGACGGCGCCACGAACTCCGTCTCGGGCGCCGTGATCAAGGTCGATCCTGCCGCGCTGCGGGAGATGCAACGCTCAGGCTCCCTGCCCCAACGCGGCGGGAACTGAGCCGCGATGCTGGACCGGCAAGCTGGACCGGTGCCTCTGCCCGGAGGCACCCGCGGATCACTTCGCGCCGGGCAGCTCGAACTTCAGCGGGTTCTCCGCGCCGCCACCCGCACCGGCACCGGGCAGCCCGTCGGCCTTCTTGTCGGCGAACAGGTCGCCGCGGTTCTTGAGGAAGGCGTCGATGGACCACTTGCTGACGCTGTAGGTCCACGCGGAGAAGGCTTGTTCCGCCTTCAGCTTCTCCTGCTGCTTCGCGAGCTTGTCGGCGAATTCTTTGTCGAGCTTGGTCTTGTCCTCGGGTTTCTCGTCCTTGCCCGGCGTGCGTTCCTGGGCCAGCGAGGCGTCCACGGAGACCTGCACCGGGTAGCTGTCGTCGGCCGAGGCCTTGCCGACGCGGAGCTTGTAGGTGAAGCCGGCCGCGGTCTGGACGACCGTCTCGACCGGTTGGTCGAGACCGAGCGCCTTGAGATCAGGCGCGATGATCACGTCGTTGAAGCTCGGGCCGCTGAGGATGCTGCTGAAGCCGGCGGCCTTGTTCTTGTCGAGGTCCTCGCCGGCCTTGGCATCGGCCAGGGCCCAGTCGCCGAACTCATTGGTGCGGGTAAGACGGAAGCTGTTGGTCGCCTCGGCCCGGGTGATTGTCACGGCGACCGGCAGCTCGACCTTGATGAACTCCTTGGCGATCCAGTCCTCGGCCTTGGGGTTCGCGCTGGTCAGCGGATCGCCGACCACGGCCACGGTGGCGACATCGGTGCCGACCATGACGTAGCGGCCGTCGGGGAACGCGCCACCGCCGCCGAACGGCGAGTTTTCCTCGGCTGCGCCGCCGCCCTTCACGTGTTTCTTGCCGACGGTCAGCGTCTTCAAGGTCTTCCCGTCGGCCCCGATCAGATCGACCGTCGTGGCGGTCTCTTGGGTCAGCTCGAGCATCGGCAGGCGCGACGGCCCGACCTTCACCGGTTGCGCGACCTTGAGATCGGCGAGCTTGCGGACGAAATCGGCGAGCTCACCGAAATTGGCGGGATAACCACCGCGCTCCTTCACCGACCAGCCGTCGCCGGACTTGGCGATGTTGAGCGCGTTGGTGCCCTGGGTGAGGCGGATGGCGGCCACCGCGTTGACATCGATCTCGCCGAGGACCTTGCCGCCCATCTGGCCGGACGATGCCTGGTAATCGGCCTTCTTGGAGTTGAGGACCATCAGGCCGCCTCCGCCGAGGACGACGGCGGCTGCCAAGAGCAGGAGGAATTGCTTCGACTTCATAACGCGAGAGGAGAGGGATCGGGGTTCACTTCGCGGCGACCTTCTTGCGGCGGGCGACGGCCAGCGCGATGCCGGTCGCGGTCACGAACAGGGGCATCAGCGCGATGTTCGCCCACTTCAGCCGGTTCTCGAGGGCATCGACATCTTGGCGCAGGTTGCGGCGTTCGACGCGGAGCTCCTTCTTGGTCTCCGCCTGCTGCTTGCTGAACTCCTTGAGCGCGGATTGCTGCTCGGGAGTGAGGATGACGCGGGAGGTGTTGCCCTCCTTCTTCACCTGCATCTCGCTGAGCTTGCCTTGGAGGTCGGTCAGCTTCTTGTCGAGCGACTCGATCTTCGCTTGGTAGCGGAGGCGGGCGTCGGTCTCCATCTTCTGGACCACCGTGAACGGCCGGCGCAGCGAGGCGCGGCCGCGGGCACCGATGAGGTTGGAATCGCCGGCGGCCTGCTCGACGAGGTTCTGGAGCAGGTTGAGGTTGCCGTTGCGCGGCACCGCGATGCGGAACATCGGGTTGACCTCGACGCAGTACGGGTCGTAGAGGAAGTCGGCGTCGCCGAAGAGATAGACCACGCCGGCGCCCTTCGATTCCTTGAGTGGATCAGCGGCGGCCGGAGCGTTGGTCGCGCCCGGAAGCCCGTCGGCGAAGGCCGTCTTGAACTTGCCGCTCAGGCGCATGCCCAAGGTGTAGCTGACGCCGCTGGGCTTGAAGTCGTCGACGATCTTCTGGCCGTTGAGCTGGGCGGTGACGCCGTCGACGATCTGCGATTTGTCGGTCGTCTTGAGCAGCACATCCTGGGTCAGGCCGTCGGCTGCCTTGCCGGTGAAGGCGCCGGCGAAGGGGATCCACAGGTCGTCGCTCTGGCTGGTGACGGCATCGTCCTTGTTGATGCCGGTGGTGTTCATGAACAGGAACGACGGCACGTATTGCGGCTGTCCGTTGCGGCCGCCGAGCTGGCGCATGAAGTTGAGGTCGGCCACGACCTTGGCGGTGTCGAACTCATAGCCCCAGGCCTTGAGCAGCTTCGGCAGGGACGAACCGCCGCCCATGTTGAAACCCATCGGGTTCGGCTGGCGGTTGTCGGCGAGGCAGAGGGCGTCGAGGAAGGCGACCAGCTTGCCGCCGCGCAGCACGAACTGGTCGAGGGCGAACTGCGCCTTGTCCGTGATGTCCTTCGGGTGGAGCACGAGCAGCACCTTGATCTTCTCGTCGATCGACTCGACGTCCATGCCGACCGGCTGCACGTCGAAGTCGCGCTTCAGCTCGTTGATGAAGACCCAGGGCTCGCTGCCCTGTTGGCGGCCCATCTGCATCATCATCGGGTTCGACGGCTGGCCGAAGATCGGCAGCGGCGACATCACGCCGACGACCGGCTTGGTCGTGGTGAGGATCTGCGAGAGGGCGCGGGCAAGGTCGTACTCCAGCAGCTTCTCGCGCTGGGGCGAGAGGAAGGGCAAGGTGGCCTTCTGGGGCGGATATTCGATGGCCACGCCGAGGTAGAGGGCCTCGCCGGTCGGGAGCATCTGGGGCTCGATGCCGTCGAGCTTGGCGGAATCTTCGGCCTCGGAATCGGGCTCGGGATCGAACTTCTTGATCTCGAGGTTGCCCTTGGCCTGCGCCTTGAACTCAGCGAGCAGGTCCTCGACCGACTGGGCGTAGGTCTTCAACGCGGCCGGCATCCGGTCCTTGCTCTGGCTGATGTAGAGCCGCACCTGCACCGGCGAATCGACCTTGGCGAGGATCGCCTTGGTGCCGTCGGAGAGCGTGTGGAGCTTGTCCTTGGTGAGGTCCACGCGGGCCCGGACCTGGCTGATGATGAGGTTCGCGCCGATGACGGCGATGGCCACCAGCGCCACACCGCCGGCGGAGTAGAGGATCGTCTGAAGCTTGGACTGTTTCATGGTCGCTCGGGAAGAAAAGGGCTCAGGCGCCGCGGAGGCTGCGCAGGATCACGCTGGTGCTGAAGAGGCTGAAGACCATCACGCTCCCGAAGAACACGATGTCGCGGAGGTCCACCACGCCGCGTTGGAAGCCCGCGAAATGCGGCATCACGCTGAAGGCCGCCACGGTGTTCACGAACCAGTCCGGCGCCCAGCGGACGAGCAGGTTGGTCACCGGTTCCCATCCGCACAGGATCAGGAAGAAGCAGATCACGACGGACAAGATGAAGCTGATCACCTGGTTGCGGGTGAGCGCGGAGGTCATCACCGTGACCGCCAGATAGGCGCCTGCCAACAGCAGGCTGCCGACGTAGCCGGCGAGGATGGTGCCGAAGTCCGGCGCGCCGAGGAACCCGACGGTGAACACCACCGGGAAGGTGAGCGCCAACGCCAGCGCCAAGAACGCCCAGCAGGCGGCGAACTTCCCGACGATCGCCTCCCACGGCGCGATGGGCATGGTGAGCAACAGCTCCAAGGTGCCGACGCGGCGCTCCTCGGCCCAGAGCCTCATCCCGGCGGCCGGCACGAGGAAGAGGTACAGCCACGGATGCCAGGTGAAGAACGAGTTCAGATTCGCTTCGCCGCGCTCGAAGAACCCGCCCAGCATGAACGTGAAGAACCCGTTCAGGAGCAGGAAGATCACGATGAACACGTAGGCGACCGGCGAATTGAAATACCCCGTGAGCTCGCGCTTGGCGATGGTCCAGACGTTGCGGAAAGAATCAGGAGACATGGGAACGATTTCGAGGTGAGAGGTTCGGGTGACGAGGTGCGGATGCCCGGGACCGCCTCGGGTCGCGGGGCGGTCGGGAATCCGGATCTCAGCGAGGCTAGGCTTCCTTGGCCTGGACGGTGTCGGGCAAGGTGATGGCGCGGAACACCTCGTCGAGGCGGCCTTCTTCGGTGTGCAGCTCGTCGAAGTGCCACGCTTCCTTCGCCGTGAGCTCGGCGACCGCCTTCGCGAGCTCGCCGTTGACGCTTTTGTCGCGCGGGAAGATCCGGGCGGTGACCGATGGGCCCGTCGCGTTCGCGTGGACCCGGCCGGCGACCATCAGGCCGCCGAGCTTGGACCGGACGACGTCCACCGCGACCCCTTGGACCCGGAGGCTGACGCTGCCCGCGACCTCGGACCTGGCCTTGAGCTCGGCCGGGGTCCCGTTGGCGACCACCGTTCCGCGGTCGATGATGATCGCGCGGGAGCAGACCGCCTCGACCTCTTCGAGGATGTGCGTGCTGAAGATGATGGCCTTCTTCTCGCCCATCCGCTTGATGAGCTGGCGGACCTCGTGCTTCTGGTTCGGGTCGAGGCCATCGGTCGGCTCATCGAGCACGAGCACCTCGGGATCGTGGAGGATCGATTGGGCGAAGCAGGTCCGGTGACGGTAGCCCTTCGAGAGGGTGTCCACCGATTGATGGAGCACGTCGCGGAGGAAGCACAGGCCGACGGCCTTCTCGATGGCGGCGTCGCGCGCGGCGCCGCGCAGCCCGCGCATCTCGGCGGCGAAGCCGAGGAAGCCGGCGACCGTCATGTCGCTGTAGCACGGGGCGCTCTCGGGCAGATACCCGATGAGTTTCTTGGCTGCGATGGGGTCCTCCGCGAGGTCATGGCCACCGACCGCCACCCGGCCGGAGGTCGGCGGGAAGAACCCGGTGATCATCCGCATCGTGGTGGATTTGCCCGCGCCGTTGGGCCCGAGGAACCCGAGGATCTCTCCGCGCTGGACGCTGAACGTGACGTTGTTGACGGCCTTCTTGGGGCCGAACTCTTTCACCAAATTCTCGACTGTGATCATGACAGGAACGTTGTCTTGGCACCGCGCGATCCGCCGTGTCGGCCGGATAGGAAAATCAAACGCCCGCGACCTCATCAAGAGGGCGCGGGCCGTCAGGCCGGCCACCACAGGATTCGCTGTACGACAGCACGGGCCGAAAGGATGTTCAAACATTGTCGGCGCATAATTGTGGGGAGGGAGGGGCCGGTCATGGGCCTCGCATTGAATTCAACCTCTCCGCTGCGAAATCTCTCGCCATGACTACGATCTCCGCGACCGCCACGAGCGGTGCCGATGGCTGGCTTCAGCTGCAGGTGCCCGAGGTGCTGCGGGGGCAACCGCTCGAGATCGTGGCCGTCCTGCAGCCTGCCAAAGTCGCCGACCTGGATGCCCCTGTCCGCCGGCAACGGGCCTACGCCGCCCTCGAACAACTTGCCGATCTCGGCGGCCTCGCCGGCATCGCTGAACCGGCGGCTTGGCAACGTGCGCTGCGGATGGAGCGGCCCTTGCCGGGAAGGGAGGACTGATGCTGCTCGACAGCAATATCCTGATCGACGGGGCGCAACCGGCGCACCACGCGTTGCGAGGATTGATCCGGGACCGCGATTGTTCCTTGTCCGTCATCAGCCGGATCGAGGTCCTCGGCTTCCATCGTCTGGCTCCGGACGAGCGCATCGCCTTGGAGGCTCTGTTCGGTGCCATGGAGGTCTTCCCGCTTTCAGAGGCCGTGACCTTGGAAGCCATCCGGCTCCGTCAACGGCGTTCCATGACCTTGGGCGATGCCGTCATCGCCCCGACCGCCCGGGTCCAAGCCCGGACACTGGCCACCCGCGACACCCCCGACTTCGATGGGATCCCCGGATCGACGGTATGGAATCCCTTTGCGGACGTGGAGCCTGCTGACTGAGGCCTATTTCTCGGCGTTGCCCATGACGGGACCGCTGCCACGATCAAGGCGGCAGGCAAACGCGAAGTTGCGCGCCTGACGCTACGACAGCTTCACGCCCTCGCGGCGGAAGTGTTCATCTTCCACGATGGCCAGCGTCAGTTTCTGTCGCCGCATATATTCGAGGCTGATGGCGTCCGTCAGGCTGAAACGCCGCTCATGGATTTGCTGGCAATAAGCCGCGCCGGCGGCGTGGAGCGCCAAATCCACGAGGACAATCTCGCAACGGGGCAGCACATCCAGCAGCAAGACCTCCAAGGCGGCCCAACCCAGCCGTCGCTGGATCAGCGCCCAAGACTCGTGGACGACGTAGTTCGTGGTGACGAGTTGTATGCCGCCCGCTTCGGCCCGCTCAAAGCACAGCCGAGCCGCGGCATGGAACGGGTCCGTGCCGTCCAGCAGCGCGTAAAACCCGGAGGTGTCCACGAAGACCCGCTTCATGGCACCGGCTCACACCACTCCGAGTCGTGCGCTTTCAGGGATGCCTGCTCCGACGCGGGCAGCGGCTTGAACTGTCCCGCAAATTCCCCGAGCAGGCGCGGGGTGCGGACGCCGCCGAACGGCAGCAACCGGGCCACCGGATGTTCCCCGTTCGTGATGACGATCTCGTCGCCGGGGAAAAGCTTGCCCACCAAGTCGCCCAGATGGACCTGTGCCTCGGACAATGTGACGGTCTGCATGGTGCCAACGTGCCCGCCGGCAGACCGGTTCCGCAAGCGCTCATGCGTAGGAGTCAGTCGAACTCCCGCAAGATCTCCGCATTCAAGAACCTCAAAGAAGAGAAGAGGCCCCCTGGTTCCTCCCGCCCATCAGCGGCTGGAAAACTGCTTCGCCACCCGCACGGTATCCTCGACTCGCCGGACCACGCCGGCCGCACGGCACGAAAAAGCCCGCCTTCCGGCGGGCTTCTCGTGTCGCGTGTCGCGAGACGGGCGGCTCAGTACTCGCGGCGGCCCTTCAACCCCGGCATCGGCACCGGATAATTGCCCGTCGCATCCGCCAGGACCGGGGCGGCGGAGTCCATCGTGAACTTGTCGGCGTCCGGCGCGAACTCATGGTCGGAGTTCAGCATCTCGTCCCAAGAGATCTCCTGTCCGGTGTGCGCGGCCATCCGGCCCATGGAGGTGGCGACGCTGGCATCGACGCCTCGTTTGACCTCGTTCCATGGTTTGTCATTGCGGATCGCATCGATGAGCGAGTCCCATTCNTTCTGGTAAGGACTGGAGGTGTCCTTGCTCTGCCAGGTCATGTTCTTGCGGTCGGGAGCCTGGCTGGAATAGATGCTGGACGGCGGCTCGCAGTCGCCGTTCTTGGCGATGATGGCCGATCCTTTGGTGCCGTGCGCGAAACTGTGGTACATCGGCACCGCGCCGACCATGCAGCGGCCGTCCATGATGAACTTGGTGTTGTCGGCGAAGGTGTATTCGACGCTGTAGCTGTCGAAATTCTGGTCCACGTTGCTGCCGCGATAATGCCGGCCGCCGATCGCGTGGGCCTTCACCGGCCACGCATTTTTCATCCAGCAGCAATGGTCGATGTGATGGATGTAGAAATCGCTGAAGCAGCCGCCGCTCGCCCACATGAAGCTGTGGAAGCGGCGGATCTGCCAGAGCAGCTCGCTCCCCGTGCCCGGCCATTTTTCGGAGAAGGCGGACGCCAGCGGCCCGGCCATGCGATAGCCGCGCATCAAGATGATATCGCCGATTTCGCCGTTCTGGATGCGGTCGTGCAATTCGATGAGCGACTTGCTGTGCCGCGACATGAGCCCCACGCCGACCTTGAGGTTCTTCGCCTTGGCCTGCTCGCCGAGCGCGTACATTTTCCGGGCGGACGGTCCGTCAGCGATCAACGGCTTCTCCATGAACACGTTCAACCCCTTCGAGATGGCGTAGGTGAAGTGGACCCAGCGGAAGGCGAGCGGCGTGGTCATGATGACGACGTCGCCCGGCTTGAGCGCGTCCATCGCGTGCTTGTAGCTGTCGAAGCCGATGAACTTGCGCTCGGGCGGCACGTCCATCTTGGCGGAGTAATCGCCGCTGAGCCCTTCATAGGCGGCCTTCATGCGGTCCTCGAGCACGTCGGCCATCGCGACGAGCTTCACCGGGCCGTTCTTGACGCTCATCGCGTTGGCGGCGGCACCTCCGCCGCGTCCGCCGCAGCCGACGAGGGCGACCTGGATGGTGTTGTTCTCGGCAGCGTGGACGTGCGGGACGACCATGCCGGCGAAGGCCGTGGCCGCGGCGATGGTCCCGGTGTTCTTCAGGAAGACACGCCGGGACGTGGGGAGAGCGGGAGATTCAGTGGACATGGAGATAGGTTCCGCCCGCCGGCGAAGCGGTGTCAACTTCGTAGACTCGTCCCGGGCAAGAATCCTGGTGCGCCGCGGGCGCCAGCCGGACGGTGGGATCAGAGGGCGCTGCGAGGCGCGGACGGCCGCCAGCCACGCCACGCCGCCGCGAAGCTCGCGCCGATGCGGAGCCGGGTCAGCAAGGGCGCCTTCACGAACGGACCGCCGGGACCGGACGCGGCAACCGCGTCAGCGCGACGAACACCCGCGCGACGGGGTCCCGTGGGCGAGGTCGAAGTCGGGGTTTTTGAGAAGGTGATCCATGAGGCGGATGAGCTCACTCATGACGGCTGTGAGGGCGACTTTGAAGGGTTTGCCCCCCGCTCAGCGACGACCGCGGATGTGCGGGTCGCCGGGCCCACGCGGCCCCGGGGCAACGCGGAGGCCCCGACCCGCGATGCGTCCTTGGCCGCCAACGGTCGGCGACCGCAGAATCGCGGGGTGAGCCCGACCGATCACCTGAAGGCGAAGCTGCAAGCCAAGTTGCCCGAAACGCTCGACCTGCTCCGGCAGATGGTCGGCATCAACAGCTGGACGCGGAACCGCGCNGGNGTGGACCNCTTGGCNCGGGTCACCGCCGAGGCGTTCGCGGACCTCGGGTTCACGGCCGAGCCTGTCCCGTCGGTGGAACCGGCGTACGGCGACCATCTGGTGCTCACCCGACCGGGAAGGTCGGCGAAGTCGGTCGCGATGGTCGCGCACCTCGACACGGTCTTCCCGCCGGAGGAGGAGGAGCGGAACGATTTCCGGTGGCGGCCCGAAGGCGACCGGATCTACGGCCCGGGCACCGAGGACATCAAGGGCGGCACGGCGATGATGTGGATGGTGCTGCACGCGCTCCGGGAACAGGCGCCGGAAGCCTTCGACGCCGTGACCTGGAAGCTCTTCTGGAACTCGTCGGAAGAGGTCTTGTCCGAAGATTTCGGCATCTTGTGCCGGTCGCGCTGCGACGACGGCACGCTCGCGGCCCTGGTGTTCGAGGCGGAAGGCCGGAGCGGGGACACGCGCCGGTTGGTGGTGGCCCGCAAGGGCCGGGCGACCTGGCAAGTCGATGTCGCCGGGCGCGGAGCGCACGCGGGCGGCCGTCATGCCTCGGGCGCGAACGCCATCGTGCAACTCGGCGCGACGGTCGGCCGCATCGCGGCGCTGACCGATCTGGCGCGGGGCCTGACCTTCAACGTCGCCTCCGTCTCCGGCGGCGGCGGGCTCAACCGCGTGCCCCACGCGGCGTCGGTTTCGGGCGAGTTCCGCGCCTTCGATACGGCGGTGCAAGCGCAGGCCAAGGCCGCGCTGCTCGCCTTGGCCGGGCCCGGCGAGATCGCGAGCGTCGAGGGCGGCCATGCCTGCCAAATCAAGGTGACCCTCCTGGACGAGAGCCCGGCGTGGCCGCGGAACGTGGGCACCGACCGGTTGCTGGCGCTCTGGCAAGAAGCCGGCGTGGAGGCCGGCGTGCTGATCGAGAGCGAATCGCGCGGCGGCCTGAGCGACGGCAACCAGATCTGGCACGCCGTGCCGACGTTGGACGGCCTCGGTCCGTCGGGCGACAACGCGCATTGTTCCGAGCGCAGCGCCGACGGTTCGAAGCTGCCGGAGTACGTGGAACCGGNNTCGTTCGTGCCCAAGGCGGCGGTGAACGTGCTCGCGCTCCGGCGCTTGGTGGAGCACGGCGGGGCGGCTTGAGCCGCCGCCGGTTTCTCCGGTGCTCGGAGGTTGCGCGGCACGCGGCCGGGGGCGCAGGATCCGGACGCACCACGAACGAAGCCCTATGAAAGCCGTCGTCCTCACTGGCATCAACGCACTCGGTCTCGACCACGTCGCCAATCCCGTCGCCATGCCCGATGAGGTGGTCGTCCGCCTCAAGACCGCCGCGCTCAACCATCGCGATGTCTGGATCAAGACCGGCAACTACGCGGGGCTCCGGTTCCCCATCACGCCGGGATCCGACGGCGCGGGCGTGGTCACCGAGGTCGGGCCGGGCGTGGAAGACTCGTGGCTCGGGCGCGAGGTCATCATCAACCCTTCATCGGACTGGGGCCACCACGAGCGCGCGCAGGAGCCGCGGTTCAGCATCCTCGGCCTGCCCAAGGCGGGCACCTTGGCCGAGGCCATCCACGTGCCGGTCTCGCAGCTCGCACCGAAACCGCCCCATCTTACCTGGGAAGAAGCGGCGGCGTTGCCGTTGGCCGGCCTCACCGCCTACCGGGCGCTGTTCAGCCGCGCCGGGTTGGAGGCGCACGAGAAGATCCTGATCAGCGGCATCGGCGCCGGGACGGCGGTCTTCGCGCTGCAGTTCGCGGTGGCCGCGGGCGCATTGCCCTTCGTGACATCGAGCTCTCCGGAGAAGCTGGCCAAGGCGCACCAGCTCGGCGCGAAGCACGGCACGCTCTACACCCACGGCGGTTGGGCGAAGGAGTTCGGCGACCACTACGGGCCGTTCGACGTGATCGTGGACAGCGCGGGCGGTCCGGGCTTCGGCGACCTCATCGAGCTCGCGGCACCCGGCGGCCGCATCGTCTTCTTCGGCGCCACCCGCGGGAACCCGGCCGAGCTACCGACGCGCAAGGTGTTCTGGAAGCAGCTGAGCCTGCTCGGCACGACCATGGGCAGTCCGGCCGATTTCGCGGCGATGACCGAGTTCGTGACGCGCAAAGGCATCCATCCGGTGGTGAGCGACGTGTTCCCGCTCGACCAGGTGGACGACGCTTTCGCCCTGATGGAACGCGGCGGACAGTTCGGAAAGATCGTGGTCCGCATCTCCCCGGATTGAGTGCCGGAATGCGGAGTCGGGACCGGAAGAAGGAATCTGGAAAGCAGGAAAGCAGGAAGAAAAGCCCGAAGGGTCCGTTCTATGACCAAGACTCCGGAGTCCGGAGAGGACCCGCTGTTCCATTTCCTTTTCCTGTGTCCCTGCTATCCAGAGCCTCTCCCCAACAACACCACGGTGGGCGGTCCGGCGAGGTTGTTTCGATCGCGGACGACATAGATGAAGAACGCTGAAGGGACATCGTACGGGGCCGGACCCCGTCGGGGCGGACGGTCTTGGCGGGACGGTCTCGTGCGGTGGCCTCACCGGCTACGGCGCGGGTCGGCCTGGGTCTTCGTCGCGGCTTGCGCCCTGGGCCTGTCGGCCCGGGCCGCGGACGGCGCTCCAGTCGATCCTCCCGGTGTGCGGAGCACGGCCGTGAGCCTGGGCTCGGGCGGCAAAGCGGGCTTCACGCTCCTGGACCCGGGGGCGACCGGGGTGCGCTTCACGAACCAGCTCGGCGGCGACCTCGCGCTCACCAACGCCGTGGCCCACAACGGTTCCGGCGTGGCCATCGGCGACATCGACGGCGACGGCTGGCAGGACATCTATCTGTGCAACCTCCAGGGGAGGAACCAGCTCTTCCGCAACCTCGGCGGATGGCGCTTCACCCCGATGGACCTGGGCGAAGCCGCCTGCGCGGGACAGCTCTCGACCGCGGCGGTGTCCGCCGACGTCGATGGCGACGGCGACCTCGACCTGCTGGTCAACGGCATCGGCGCCGGCACGCGGCTCTTCCTCAACGACGGAAAGGGGAAATGGACCGAGGCGAAGGACTCCGGCCTCTCGCGCACCGCTTCCGCGATGTCGATGGCCCTGGCCGACATCGATGGCGACGGCGACCTGGATCTCTACTGCGCCCATTACATCGACGTCCTGTATCTCGCCGATCCGACCACGCAGCTGACGATGGGGCGGCAGAACGGCCGGATGGCCGTCGCGAAGGTCAACGGCCAACCGGCGGACCGGCCGCCATGGAAGGACCGCTTCGAGGTCCAAGCGGACGGCTCGGTGCGAGAGCTCGGCGAGGCCGACGGGTTCTATCGCAACGACGGGCACGGGCATTTCACCGCCATCCAGGATGTGCCGGGGACCTTCCGCGACGAGCAGGGAGAACCGGTCCGGCCGTTCCGCGAACTCGGGCTCGGCGTGATGTTCCGCGATGTCGACGGCGACGGCGCGCCGGATCTCTACGTGTGCAACGACAACGGGGCACCGGACCGTTTCTGGATCAATGACGGCAAAGGTTCCTTCCGCGCCGCGCCCGCATCGGCGCTGCGGCACGGCAGCCATTCCTCGATGGGGATCGATTTCGCCGACGTCGACCGTGACGGCCGCGACGATTTCATCGTGCTCGACATGCTGGCCCGCGACCGTGCGAAGCGCCTGACGCATCCCGGCAAACCGGAACCCGGGACCGAGGTCCGGGAGCGTCCCGGCACGCGGCCGCTGGTGGGCCGCAACACGCTCTTCTTCGGGCGCAAGGACGGCACCTATGCCGAGGCCGCGTTGATGGCCGGCGTGGCCGCGACGGATTGGGCCTGGTGCCCGGTCTTCCTCGATGTCGACCTCGATGGCTACGAGGACCTGCTGGTCACGAACGGTTTCGAGCAGGACGTCCTGGACCAGGACAGCGTGGACCAGATCGGGCGCCGCAAATGGACGCCGCAGCAGATGAAGCGCTACCGGCAGATCCATCCGCGTTGGGACCACGAGAACCTCGCCTTCCGCAACCGCGGCGACGGCACCTTCGAGCCGAAGGGACCCGACTGGGGTTTCGCGCTGCGTGGTGTGTCCAACGGCATGGCCGTCGGCGACCTCGACAACGACGGTGATCTCGACGGGGTGGTGAACAACCTCAACGCGCCCGCGAGCCTCNANCGCAACGACGCCACCGCGCCCCGCGTCGCCGTGCGTTTGAAAGGCGCGGCGCCGGACACCCAGGGCATCGGCGCGCGGATCACCTTGCGCGGCGGTCCGGTGGTGCAGAGCCAGGAGATGATCAGCGGAGGACGCTACCTTTCGGGCGACGCGGCCATGCGCGTCTTCGCCGCGGGGACCGGTGCCGCACGGCCGATGTCGCTCGAGATCGGCTGGCGCGACGGGACGACCCGCCTCGTCACCAACGTGCTCGCGGACCGGGTCTACGAGATCNACCAANCCGCGACCGCGAAGACGCGGAAGGCGAAGGAACCGCCGGTTGCCGCGGCATTCGTCGATATCAGCGCGCGGTCGGTCCACTCGCATGTCGAGGACGCCTTCGACGATTGGGCCCTGCAGCCGCTGTTGCCGCATCGGTTGAGCCGCGGCGGACCGGGCGTGGCGTGGCTCGACCTCGACGGCGACGGCTGGGAGGACGTGATCGTCACCGGGGCGAAAGGCGGCAAGCTCGCGGTGCTCTCGAACCAAGGCGGGAAAGGCTTCCTCGTGCGCGAAGGCGCCGATCTCGCCGGGGCCGACCAGACCGCGGCGATCGCTTGGGCGGATGGCAAGGGCCACCGCGATTTCCTTCTCGGGCTGTCGTCGCAGGAACTGCCGGAACCGCAGGAAAGCCGCATCATCCGCTTCAACCAGACCGTCGGGCCGCGCGTGGTCGCGGTCGGGCGCTCCAGCATCGGCACGATCGCCATGGCGGACATCGACGGCGACGGCGACCTGGACGTCTTCGTCGCCGGCCGGTCCGTCCCGGGGCGATATCCGGAGCCCGCGTCTTCGACGATCCTGCGCAACGAAGACGGCGAACTGGTTCCGGACGCCACGGCGAGCGCGCCGTTCCGCGGTGTCGGACTGGTGACCGGAGCGGCCTTCGGAGATCTCGATGGCGACGGTTCGCCCGACCTGGTGCTGGCCTTGGAATGGGGACCGCCCCGCGTCTTCCTGGACCGGGGGGGGCGCTTCGAGGATGCCGCCGCCGCCCTGGGCCTCGCCGAGCACACGGGTCTCTGGGGCTGCGTCGCGCTCGGCGATTTCGACGGCGACGGCCGGCTGGACATCGTGGCCGGGAACCGCGGGCGGAACACCGTCCTCGAACTCGATCCGCCCGGCCGGTCGGCGCTCTTCTTCGGCGAGTGGAACGGCGACGGCATCGTGCAGATGATGGAAGCGCGGCAGATCGGCGACATGTGGTTCCCCATCCGGGACCGTTCATGGCTGGAGCGCGGGATCTCCGACCTGCCGCAGCGCTTCGCGACCCACGCGGCGTTCAGCACGGCGACGGTCCCGGAGATCCTCGGCATCCGGTCCGCCGCGGCGGGACGGCTCGAAGCCGCCGGGCTCGAGTCCGCCGTCTTCCTCAACCGCGGCGACCGGTTCGTGCGGATGCCATTGCCGCGCGAGGCGCAAATGGCGCCCGCGATG
>JGI25920J50251_10000369_pt1 | contig 15198 bp, 16 predicted proteins | sample LauGreBMM110DCMD_2_FD_50251 | JGI IMG/M metagenome (IMG submission 50251) | reverse complement strand
TCCNGNGGAGCCCGCCGGAGTAGCAAACCGAGTTCTCTGGCGTTTAGCCGGTCTCTCGCGCACCGAGCTGTCAGCAGACTCNGCGGTAGCCGCTGGCTCAAACGACGTAGCGATATTGGAGCGCTGGCACACCTCGTAGACCAGGCCAATGACGCCGGCGTGGAACTGGTAGGTAGTCTCGAGGCGGGTCATCTGAGGGTCTTCGTCGAGCGTAAAGCCAAACACTGACTCTGCAACTCGCACGGCCTGGTACCGATGGGTAGACAGGACATTATCGACATCGATAAGCCAGTGTTTGCACAGAGAGTCTAGCACTGTCTTGGCTTCCTTTTTTAGGGGCTTCTGAAGATCGGCGAGTTTCCGGGCAGACGCAATCATATGCAAATAGCCCTCGTTGAGCGACAGCGGAACATTAAAATTTTCCATCTGAGGCCCAATGTAAATGCCGCCGATCTGAGTGCTATGGACTCGCTCGATTCGTTGCGAAGCAGTGTTATCTGCAAATTGACTAAGCCCTTGAAAAAAATCGTCAAAACTTTCAGGACCAATGTCCATCCACTGTCACTGAAAATTTTCTAATTTTTTTTTTATGTATTTATTTTTTATAATTTTTAAGATCCGAGAAAACACAAAAAAAAAAGTCTACTGCAGCTCTTTGGGGTCAAGAGTGTTTTTTCCAATGTAGGAGCTGTTGGAGTAGTCTGGCCCAACAAAGTTACGGTCCGAACAGGTGATGTGGTAAGAAATGGGATCCTGGATGCACCGGTACGGATAGGCGCCGTAGTAGTTATAGTCGGGAAAGTTATAGGCGCACGTCGACGAGCCAGGCGTGTATCCCGGATGTTTAGAATTTTCTTTGGAATTCATTATTTTATAAATGATATTTTATTTTATTTTTCAGGAGAAATTTTGGTCTTTGCTATGCTACGAGTTAATGCNCGTTCGTCACGCTCGATCACCGCCTTGCTCTTGACCAGCGGCGCAACGTTCCAGTTGCGCANTGTATTCCAGTAGCCAGGCCCGTAGTCTACAATAATTTCTTCGTTCCTGGNGATATCTCTGGTTGCCACGATTGAAAACATGCCGCGGCCGTCAGTAAAGCTCTGCTTTGTGGCCAAATTAAATCTTGCGTTCTGGACGACGTCGGCGCAGTCCGAGCGCACCGAGTTTGCGTAGAGGCCCAGGTGCTGGAGCGAGTCGCCCACCAGCTTGAGGCCTCGACCCAGCTCAAAAGATACAATGTAGGTCGGGTTGATGTATATGGCTTCATTGTAGTCCACCAGCGTTCCACTGTAGTAGCAAATAAAATCATTTGTCTTGAACCGTTTTTTTGCAAAAAGACCAAGTCCTGCATTAACGATGCGCGACGGAGCCACATAGACGAGAGCCATGGTTTTTTTTTATACAATCGTCAATTGAACAGATAAAATTAGGACTCCGATACACATAACCGCGATACAGGCGCACTGGTAATAAAACTTGGGGTTATCGCCCTGCAGAGACGAAATGGTAAACGGCATGCCACTGGCCAGGAAATCGTAGCCGCCGAGTGCAAGCCCGCCCAAAAGGACCATGAAAATTGCAGCCAGGCTTAGTCTGGGACCGAGTCCATCTTTCCAGGCGAAGATACGAAAGGCCGCAATCAGGACTCCTAATCCAATGAGAATCCCACAGCCCAATTGGTAGTAGTACTTGCGCGATTTACCGGACAGGAAAGTCAAGTGATTTGAGATGGTATTGTAGAGAAATAGAAGAATTATGGGGACGGCGATGAGCACGGAAATCAAAACCCACGGTAGCATTGATTTTTTTTTTAAATAATTATAATTCTAATTATAATTATAAATTTAATAACAAAAAAAGTAATGCCATATAATCCGCAAGCTTATAGCTCGGCCCACGTAGGAGCCCCGACACCAGGTCCATTAAGTGAATTTCACAATAATGCACAACAGCAGTTCCAACAGCTTTATCCCTGGCTTGGAACAGTAGCCGGTGTCAATATACCGACGACTCCAAGCCAGCCGGGAATAACAAGCGAGAGTCTGGAAGACGTCCGTCCAAACGCCGACGACACCACTCGGAAAGTAGAAGAAGCGCCGAGTGGTGGCACAGTGGTATCGACACGAACTAGTAATCTAGTAAGCTGTCCCAACGCTGACGGCGAAGTGAGCCTGGGATGCTGGTTGCTGAGCTCCGACAACGACAGGTTTGCCAGGAAGAACCTGGAGACCGACACGATGCCGGGCGAAAAAGAGCCCCGGGACATTATGGTGGTGCCGGGCAACTGGATGGACCTGCAGAATGATCCGGCTTCCCAGACCTACACTAATGTAACGGCTGACCTGTACAACCAGGAGACGCTAGCATCGGAGCAGCGCATCTTTACTGGCCTGATGGTGAACTCAAACACTGGGCAAATGTACGAAACCTACGAGGACGATGTGCCGCCCCCAAATACTGACAGGGCGCGGCACCTGCCCGAGGAGTTTACCATCCAAAACCCAAAGATGACGTCGCTCAACGGCGGCTGGGACCCGAACTTGCCTGCCCGACATAAAACAGAAGTGCTTGAGGTAGAGTACGGGGCCGACGCCGGCCGCAATATCTGGGGCTCGGGGCTTTATGCCTCCAAAATCCGGGACATCACGGAGCAAAAAGACGTTCGCCAGCAATTCAATAACCGCGACGGCTTTGTACCAATCGAGCCGGCCTGGGACACCCGAGCCGTTGGATTTGTGGGCCACGTCTCGGCGTACCGCGGGACCCCGTACATGCCCCCGACCCAGCGCGAAGCCACCATCAAACCAATTACTTTTAACGACACTGTGACAAATGTGCAGAACATTGACTTTGATCGGCCAGCCGATAGGACAAATCCGGTGTACAGTAGCGACGCCCGTCAAGGAAACCGGGAACACTTGGCAATGTTCCAGGGCGGCACAATGTCGATGGCCAACCAGGCGCCCGGCCGTATTAATTACAGCGCAGTGGATATTCACCAGACCCCCAGGAATACCCTGGTATTTGACCCAACAGTAAACGCCGGACAAATCTACATTGATGGCGAAGTCGTGCTCAAAGATGAGCAGCGCTACAGTAACTATGTGGCGGGTGCAGACGCCCATGCTATAAAAGTAACTCCGGTTACGCGGGGTCAGCGACGCAATGCCGCGAGACAGGACACGTCGGAGGGCAACCAGTACTCGGTGGGACAACAGATATCGACCCAGGGCTTGCAGCAGTCAATAGACCGGGATTTCATGGCCACGGTTCGGCTTATAACGGAGACTACCGGGGCCCAGGAGGCCAGGAGTCCAGGGGCCCAGCAAAGTTCAATCGGAGATGGAGACGGGTTGCCACAAGGCCGCGCCAGTGTCCGGTTAGTAACGGATCGGTCACTTGGCTCAAATTTAGCGTCAACTAAGCGCCAAACACTAGCTTCGACCATNGGGGCTGCCGATGGGCGTCTGGCCGATGAAATGGCCTTTTTGTCGTCGGTACGCCTCATAACCGATGCCCGGGATGCCACACTTACCGGGTTTCGCACTTTTGATGAAATTGAGACGTCAAATCGCAGTGAGGCCATCACAAAATTGGCCAAAGAAAGGGCTTTGGCGTCGCGCTCTACTGGAATTTCCGACGGCCAGGCCGACGGTGGATTTGTCAAAATTATGCCCGAGTTCAGTGGGAAAATTGACAGAAGCCACTCGGTCGCGCTGGCGGACAGGGCTTCGGTTGGAGGCGCGCTAGAGGGCGAGCGACGGGACGAGTCTATGCGTGCCGTTAATAGGGCTTCGCGATTTAAAAATTCCCCTGAGTTTGATCAAGAATTTTCCCGGATAACCTATGGAGCCATCGAGCAGATTGGCAACGGCTCAACTCAGGGACCCGAGGTTACCGTTTACAAAAAACATTTTGGAGATGCCCTTCCCAGAATTCAGCCCTCATTCATTCCAGTGTGGTAAATAAAATTGCAAAAAAAAAATATATATTTTTATTATTTATATAGAATTTGCTAAACCTAAAAACTGCGACACTAAATGGTCCCGGGAAATCGAGTCGTTGATGCTCACAATTGTTCCCAAAACGGTTGCCGCCAGGTTTGCCGTGGCCTTGTCGTGGCGAATTTTAACGGGAACTGCGGTAGTCTCAGAGACCAGTGAGATTTTGAGCAAGCACTCCATTATGACGGCAAATGACAGCAGCGACGGCTGAAGAAAATCCTCCAGCGTCTTGATTAAAGGACAGGAGGTGTCGATCGTGACGCGACCAATTCCAAGCGGCTGGATAATTTCCCACTGCCACTGGCCATTAGCCATGTGGCGGGCTTCGATGAGCAGATCGACGGTGTGGTGCTCTTTCCACTTGAACGGCAGCGTCTGAGTCAGGGGTTTGTTGCGCGGCATAAAAATAAGCCCATCGTCATCGGACACCGGCTCAAATTTTGTGAGGAAGTCGTGTAGCGAATAGTATGGCTTTGGTTTAAAATCAATATTTTTGATGGCAAAATTTCCGGCAATAACTTGTTCTTCGATGAGTTGAGCAGCGGCCATTCGTTCAACGTACCCACTGGCAAGAAAAGACTCTCCGGAAACGGCCACAACATCAAACACCAAAAATAGCTTTTCGTGGGATTTTGACGGCAAGACTTCGCCAGTCAGTAGAGTGCCCTTAAAATAATCGGGGTGACAGGTAACTTCGTAGAAAAATACAGCGCCGGTCCGATCAAGGACACAGCAGAAGCGAGTTCTATTTTCGTCTGGAAAGGTGCCGAGCACAAGCGTCATGTGAATGCCATTTGCTTTTTGGGAAACAACAAAAGACTCAGGATTAACAAAGATTCTTTCAAGGCTTCGGTGGTCGATGCTCTGCGGCTGTTGGGAGGGAAATAGCTTTCTAGGATGGCGATAGAGTCCACGGACAATGCTGTGCACCGCTTCTTTTAAATCCGTGCTCATCTACGTACCTCGCAAAAAATTTTTAAAAATTGGAAAAAAAAAAATTTTTTTTGTGTAATAAAACAAAAAAATAAAAATGAATCGAATTACCCCTACTGCTGATTCCGCTAGTAGCAAAAAAATGACCTCTATGGTTATCAGTGCTGTCGCTGGTGTTGTCTTGGCCATTCTTAGTGGCTGGCTTGCCCGCTACCTTATGGTCCACAAAATCAAAAAGACTCAGTCATACAAGTCAAGCACACAGTGGATCATTGCCATTGTCATTGCCCTTCTTGTTGGTGTTCCCACTTACTTTATCACTTACAGTATGATTAAGCCAGTTGGCGCTTAAAAAAAATACATATTTTATAAAATATAATTTATTTTACTCCGTAGGACAAAGCAATGAGCAGCGAGTCGGCCAAATCGTCTTTTTTTTTCGACAAATCAAAAAGCTCCCGCCCCGACACCAGCGCTTCCCCAAAAAACTCAATCTTTTCTGTGTCTAACAGGTAGCGACACGACAACACTCCGTCTTTCTTGTTGGCCGCATACCGAGCCCGGGTTGTTGCCTTTTTCGTTGCCGCATCTTGGATGCTCCTCCGGTTGACGCAGGACTCTTCATGCACCTTAAATTTTTTACCGGCGGAAACGAAGTGCACCGTCGTGTTCCTATTGATTTTGGTAAACACATGACAAGCCGAGAAGACGCTGGCGCCAAGCGCCTTCATCCGGGGATTGCAGTTCGGCTGTCGCTCAATTGCCACCACAATTGGCAGGTCGCTGGCGTTCTGTTTAATTTCTTCCAATGTTTCCCAAATCTTATCGACAGCGCTTGTAATAAGTCTTCCCAGTTCAATTTTGTTGACATTCTTCGACGCCGGAAACAAATCGACATTGCTCCACTTGTGAACCTGGATTTTATCCTGGGTGCCTGGCCGCGCCACCCGCACGACACACACCCCGAGGTTCCGGGTGCCCACATCTACTCCCAAAATAAACATTGCAGAAAAAAAATTCTTTTATTAAAAAAATTCTTTTATTGTATTTTTAGTAATATTAAAATCCACACTGGGCACGGAAGCTCCGGGCTTCCTCGTAAATAGTCGCCACCAGTTCCGGGCTCACCAAGTCTTTTGGCTTGAGCCAGTCAGGATTCGGACCAAAACGGTCCGAGGTGTCCAGCAGCTCAAGCGACTGCATCACGACCGCCGGCACATAGCGATCAAAGTAGAATGCCGTGAGGCGCGGCAATAGCACCGAGTCCCAGAATCCCTGGTTCTTCGGGAAACAGTCGATGCTGGCCTTGTTTGGCGTCCACACATAGAAATGACTGTAGGGCAAATCCAGGATTTGCATACAGCCCTGTATCTGGGCGTAGTAGTAGGGCGGGATCGGTCCGTACAGTCGCTTCCGGAATGGGCACTTGATTTCCAACAGGTACTCGTGGGGACCTGAAAGGGTTGTCGGTGGACTCCAGCTGGGCATCGACACCAGTCCCCGGGCCGGATCAAATATGGTTTGCTGCAGGCCGTGCTCCGGCGCTACGGCGCACCGGTAGTTTACTGGGACAATAGAGGAAAACGCTTGCGTCGTCATTATTCCATCAGGCGACGCCCCCAGAAATGGCCACCGGGGGTTAATTGAGAGGCCCGAGTCGCGCCACTTTGGCGGTTCAGCGGCTCCGTGCCCATATATTATATCGTCCCCAATCGATGCAACGTATTGCTCGCAGGCAACCGACTCGTACTTGGTTCCATAGGCTGTTGCCTCATTTCCCTCAAATGACTTGTAGAGGAGCTGTACCAACAAATCCTCGGGTTTACAGTAGGGATTAAGTCCGGTTGCAGACCCAAAATTTGATGCTGTCAGTCGGTTCACTCGCGCCGCAAGCCACGCGGGACTACGTTGCTCTAGCGCTTGCATCGCCAGGGCTTCTTCTGGCTGGAGCGAAAACACTGGCCCAAAGATTCCGCGGATTACTTCAGGGATTTCCATTTAAAAAAAAATATATTCTGAAAAATATTCTTTATTAAGCAATTTGTATTTATCTTGCTTGTTTTATTTATGCATCCTTAAGCGCGATTTCCTTGTTTTTTCATGACGCCGTGATAAATCAAACTAGAAAAATTTATTGGCCATTTTTTTTTTATTTTTTACTAATCCTGGCCATTAATGAGAACAATGTTCTCGTTTATGGCCATTTTTTTTGTAACACTTTTTTTTTGATTTACTACTCAACTAGCAAAAGTATTAAATCTCAGGCAATATATGGTGTCTCAAGGATGTGCAAAAAATCAGGGGCGTCATGATTTCGGCTTTTCAAGCTCGCCTGCGGCGCATAAGCAAGCCTGCGGAGCATGAAGCCTAATTTTTTTCTATTTTTTTTCTTTATTTTTTTTTTGATTCACTACTCGACTAGCAGAAGAATAAAATCCCAGGCAATATATGGTGTCTCAAGGATGTGCAAAAAATCAAGGGCGTCATGATTTCGGCTTTTCAAGCTCGCCTGCGGCGCATAAGCAAGCCTGCGGAGCATAAAGCCTAATTTTTTTTTATTTTTTTTTATTTATTTTTTTTTTAATTTACTACTTGACTATAGCTAGCAGAGGAAATTCCAGAAATATATGGTGTCTCAAGGATGTGCAAAAAATCAGGGGCGTCATGATTTCGGCTTTTCAAGCTCGCCTGCGGCGCATAAGCAAGCCTGCGGAGCATAAGGCCTAAATTTTCTCTATTTTTTCTTTATTTTTTTTTTGATTCACTACTCGACTACAACTAGCAGAAGAGTAATAAAGTCCCAGGCAATCAAATAATTAATTTAATTATTAAATATAAATTCCTAAAATTATCCAACAATGCTATCCCAAAAAAAATTAACATAATAAAAATGTATTCCGTTGCAGCTGACCAACCTCTTTATTGCGTCAATGAAAAAAACGTCTGCGTCGTGTGCACTTCCTGCGAGTACTATAAAAATGATCCAGGCAACGTGCGGGGTTACATGACGATGGGCGACTGTCAGATTTCGCTGCAGCAGCAGCTGGGCAAAGATAACGGTGGCGGGGCATGGTCAGAACCTCCAAGCGCCCCAACCCCAAAGTGCGCCTGCGACGACTAGTAGTACTTTGTCTCTTCGTGAAACGGAAGACATTCCGAAAAAAAGTCCTGGTGTTCAACGAGGCAGCAGTACTGGACAACCAAATCGGGCGAGTCGGGCACATTGCGCAGAAACTGGCCAATGTCGATTGANGCAGGGCCATCAACCTCAGTGACGGCGCGGAATAGAGGCATCGCATCCTCCAATAACGAGTCACAGTAGTCTGCGCAAAATTCAAAGCAGGGTAAACAGAGTCCACTGGAGTCGGTTGATGGAAGCGGTAACCCTAATAGAAATGGGTGATTGGCCAGGCATTTTGCAGTAGGCCTTTGCTTTGGATCAAAGTCTAGCAGTGGCAAAATAAAATTAGCCAGCTCCAGTGAAGACTCGTCACAAATTCTTTTAATGTATTTGGCAATTCTGACGCGTCCGCGATCGTACGACGCTTTTGTAGTGGTTCCAAAAAGCTCTCCCGCCGACGGAAGCGCCACCCGCAGCATTGTAACCCCGAGCGCAAAAATGTCCGCAGATTCATAGAGCACTATTTTGTCCTTTGCCAAAAAAGCCAGTTCTGGCGGAATGTGGCCCACAGTAAACAGCGTGCCCCGGCTGCTCTTTGAGCCCGTTAGCATTGCAAGCCCCATGTCAATGATCCTAGGCTCTCCGTTGTTAAATAAAATATTGTCCATTTTTATGTCACAGTGCAGGATCCCCCTACCGTGCAGCTTCTCAAGGGCTCGACAAACCGGCAAAAAAATGGAGCGAAACATCCCCACCGGACAGGGCGTATTGGCGCTCTGCATCGTGCCCACTAACGTGAATAGGCTCGTTCCGCAGCGCTCCATCACGATGGCGAGGCTTGATTGGTGGCGAAATATTTTGTCATCAGACCGGGGTTCAACAAAAGGTGCCGGCTCCAGCGCTATAAATTTGATGAAGGTGCCGCTTATTTCCGAAGCTAGACGGGTCAACTTAATTTCTTCGGTAGATGAAAGGTGTGGTGCCAAGACTTTAATTGCAACATGCGTCTTTGTGTATATGTCAATTGCTTCATAGACTGGGGTATCCTTGTCTAAAATTTCAGTGACAATGTACCGGTCGCCGCAAATGTTTTCCGGCGAAGAAAAGAGAATTATTCGCGCCATCTGCAAAACAAAAGAAGGCGCCAAAGAACCCGAGGCTCCGCGGTGACTGTAAGTGTTCAGCTGCTCAAGGATTTCCCGGTAGTCTGCGGCCGTTTGAAGGGAGCGGGGGCTTGGCGGAAGGCCTTTTTCTTGGTAGTAGTTCCGGCTNTCAATAAGCCGTTCCAAACAGGTCATGGTTTCCCGGGCCTCAAGCGCCACAACCGTAAGCGGAATTATTCGGCGAATTAGCTCGGAACGGGTTTGCACTATTCTTCGGATTTTCGGGGTCACCATTGACGAGCAGTGCCGGTCAATAAAATTAAGTCTTTCTCGACGTTCTTCTAGTAATTTTAACAACATTGTTATTTTTTTAAAAAATTTTTTATTTAAATTGCTTTGTGTTTTGTTACCCACACACACACTTACTCCGGACAAATACTTCCGCAGCACATTGGCTTGCCGTCAACCGTGAGGGCAATCCAGTCCATTGCATAAAAAAAGTCCCCGATCAGGTTTCCTTCGCAAATGGGTTCCCAGGGAGCTGCCAGTAGCGTAGTTTTAAAGATACACTGGACCAGTTCATCGTTACATCGCGACCTATTGCCGTGGCCGCAGCATATGTCGTGGGCTTTGCAGCACGAGTCGGCCATCATGTTTTGTGGATCCGGGTCTGATTTGGCCAGACAGTCCTTTTCGTCGATAACCATTCCGTCGCACCACCCGGGGCCGCAATAGTTGCCGCATATTTTGAGCGTCGACGCTGTGCTTAGCAGTAGGAGCAAAAGAAGTAGTCGCATTTTTTTTTAAGATTAATAAAATAATTATAAAAATGGAAGTCGTACAATCGAAAATTGCCCAGGTTCAGCGAGAAGTGCAGAAATTAGAATCAATTAGAAGGAACCTTCCATGGTCAGAAGCCAATAAGCTTAATAAACAAATCATTGCACTCTACAAAACCGAGGACCTGTTACGCAACGAATTGATTGAGCTGGAAGACAAGAAGAGAATCAATAAATTTATAAATTAAACCAAATCATACTTTTGAACCAAATGCAATAAATCACTATTCATTATTTCCTCCGTTATAAAAACTGACAGTAAAATGCCTATTCTACTTCTCACATTACAGGGATAAGCAAAAACTTCGTTCTTTGACATGCCAATCTCTGGCATCATTTCCCAGGGCGTAACCATATCTAATTGAGGATTTTTTTTTAAAATAGAGTGTGATACAAAGGAACCTCGCAACACTCCTTGGATTTTTCCGTCCAGTAGGTCACGGATGTCCTGCTTGTCGCTTTTGCCTTCCTTTAATAATTTAATTTTTGAGCCTAATTTTTGCTTGCCATCTAACCAACCATTTGATCCTTTCGTTCCCCTTATTATCCTGGTAACGTCTTCGGGGAAGTTGAATATTGGGTCTAATTTATTATAAATGAGGGTTCGCTTCACATAAAAATAGGGAATTGTCCATTCGGTATCAGCCCGAGAGCGTTTATCAGACATCCCAATTCCACCAACTGCTACGTCGGAAATATTACGCACAGGATCAAACCAAATATCAAAAAAATTGGGTTTTATTATAAATTTTATTTTAAGCTTGCAGCGTTTTGCAAATTCTTTTATAATATCTATGTCCAATCCTTCCAGCTGGTTGTTTTCGATATAGCAAACAGGAAAAAAATTTGGATAGCACGATACTGTCAACGTACCTGGAATTATAGTATTAAGCAAACTATGATGAAAAATTTTATTCAATACTTTGTGTGGGTTTTTAAACTCCATTTTTATAAAAATTCTAAAATTTTTTATTTTTTTATTGCGGAAATAGTTTTGTGTAAATGTTCATTCCCTGCAGTTCCTGGACTAACAGCTTCATACAGTAGGGCAGTACAATGGGCACAACGTTCTCCGAGCTGTCGCACAGCCGACAGTGCGCCTCCTGGGCGTCAAACGAATACTTGGCGTCAAATGGCCTAGCAGGCGTTGCAAATTGTCCACATTTTTTACAGTAAACAGTTTTAAATTCATCCGAATTCTTGACATAGCGATCGTTGAGAAAAGCCGCGGCTCCGTGCGCAATCATTGCGTCGCGCTCCATTTCNCCCAACCGAAAACCACCGTTTCGTCCTCGACCGTGCGGTGGCTGTCGCGTNAAATCGTGCACCGGGCCTTTGGCTCGCGCATGCAATTTATCTTTTACCATGTGCTTGAGCCGATTGTAGTACACGATGCCCATAAAAAGTTCTCCCTGCATCATTTCTCCAGTTTTTCCATTAATAAACTGCTGCTTCCCCGAGTCTTTGAATCCTTGGGCTCGCAGTGCTTTTTTAACGCTTTCAATGTCGTGATTAACAAATGGAGTAGCATCGGCAATCTTACCGGCAAATGCCGCGTTTTTTCCTACAATTGACTCCAGCAGCTGAGCAATGGTCATCCGGGAAGGAATCGCGTGAGGACTAATAATTATGTCGGGGACCATGCCATCAATCATGGAAAACGGCAAATCTTCTTGGTCAACAAGNACCGAACATACTCCTTTCTGAGCGTGGCGCGATGCAAATTTGTCGCCTACCGACACCAGCCGCTGGGACACTGTTGTCACGTGAGCAAGCCTGTTATTATTGGGCGTTGTGGTAATCGCCACACTATGCACTACCGCGGTATCGTGCTGGTGCTTTGCAATTGTTGAGCGATCCATTTGGGTCTTGTCAGACTGACCGTTACCCAGCGCTGTATCCGTTACTACCACTTTTCCAATGACCGGGTCTCCGTGCGCCACCCGCATTCCAGGAGTCAAAAGGCCGTCCTCCGGATCAAGGCGCTCATAGCTTTCGGCGCGGATTGCTTGCGTTACTGACAAATTTGGGGGACAGAATTTTTGGGCGTCAGTGCTGTTGTTTGAAATTTCGTCCGAGTAGGTGCGAAAAATATTCAGGTTGTAAAGACCGCGGTCTACCGAAGCCTTGTTGAAAATAACGGCGTCTTCCATGTTCCAGCCGTCGTACGTCGCAATCAGCACAACTGCGTTGCATCCGCCAGGCATTGTCTCCATATTGGCCAGAGTGTCGCCCATTGTCTGCACAATGGGTCGCTGTGGATAGCAGAGCACATAGGATGTCGGGTCAACTCGTTCCAGAAAATCCAGGTGGGGAATGCCAGTGGCTTGTTTTCCCATGCAAGCCGAGTAAATATTTCGCGGCGCCTGGTTGTGCTCGGCATTGGGAATCATGTTGGCAAGCAAACCTAAAAAAGCGCTAGGATGAATTTCCGAATACTCAAAAACATCGGCACTGTGACTCCCGGATCCTGCCAACACGCTCGGTAATAAAACATTGGGCGCAATTCGCACATGAGCGTCTTCGGCTTTATCAATAAATACAATAACGCCGATTTTCATTAGGTACTTCCATATGCCCGGCGTCGAAAACTGCTTTGCGTAGTCTTGATTGCTCTTCAGATACCGCCTAAACGACTCCAAATGAAAAACGGGTCTTGTTAGCGTTCCGGCATCGCAATTTACGTGAACGCCGCAATCATTTGTAGAGATACTGACGAAGCGAGAAACATAGCCCTTGTGTTTAAGAAAACGGGCCCGTTGACAAAAGCCTTCAACGTCGCTAGTTGTTCCAATAATGATACCATTTACAAAAACATATTGCAGCAGCCGGACGCTTGCAAAGCCAATGGGGACAAGCAGCGGAGGGGCAATGTAGCGAAACAGGTACTTAATCAAAACCGGGGCAGAAATTGAAATCTGGGTAACGGCAAGAAGAGCCAGTGCTTTAACAAGGCCAGACGATTTGCCTTCGGGCGTTTCACAAGGGCAGACGACTCCCCACTGACGCTCGAGCAGCTGCCGCGGCTTGGACTGTTTGCCGTCTCGGTTGAGTCCTGAACTAAATCGTCGGCCATGTGAAAGAGTGCCAGTACGCGAGTCCCGAAATAGTGGCTGCGAAACTCCGACGATGCTGCACCCCGCTTTAAGAATTCCCCAGTTTCCAGTTGCCAGTGAATAGCGCAGTGATGTGGTTAGTTGCTTAAATTCGCAAAAGTTAATGATGTGCTCAAACTGAATTCGGCCAGAAGATATTTTTCCCAAATGCAGAGCCAGCTGATTAAGCATGCGGCGAATAAGTTGACGAAACAAAACAGCCAAAAGAACGCCGGCGGGTTGGATGCGTTTGTTCATGTACTGGTCTCGGTCATCGGGCTCTTGTTTTCCAGAAAAGACGCGCACAATTTTGGCCATGCACACGCCTAAAAACCTGGCTTTTGTCAGTGCACAAGATTCATCAAATCCCAGGTGGGGAAATACTTCAACGTCAAAAATGTGCGAAACTTGGCGAAACGCTGTCTTTAGCGATAAATCTTCTTCTGATTCTGCAACAGGCACTGTGGTTGCCGTGGCCGTAACGACGCAATCATTGTCGTCGCCATCTTCGGGCGGAACAATTGCTGGCGCCTCAATGTCCAGAATATCGACAGCTGTATCGGACGCATTATCGACCGAAGCTTTAATTGCATTTGTCGCTATTTTTCCGTGCAAATGCGCTATGTAATCAAACGCCGATAGTTTTCCAACAGGACCATTGCATTTGCTGGCAAACGCTTTACCCTGGGCATCTAAAATTTTTTCAATAAATACTCGATCTTCAACGTCTTCATTTTTATTGCACAGATTTACCATGTCTTCAAGCGACTCAATGCCCAAAGCTAAAAATACNATNTACGCGTCAATTGACACCGAGACAAACGGAATTGCCACGACAAGCGAAATGCCTTTGCGGTGATTCCGGGCAAGGTAAATGTTAAGGGTACTGGTGCTTCGCCATTTTTCAGTATTGAGAGCTCGCAATTCAAGTCGGGCATTGCGGTGGTCAGTTTCTGGGGCGTACAGCGAACAACAAGGCCAGTTGGTGCGCATCGCTTCTTGGCTAATCAGTATTTTTTCCTGACCCGAAACAATAAAGTAGCCAGTATAAAATCCCACCATTTTTTCAGGGCTGCAGTAGAGCTCGGGCTGTCGCTGTCGCAGATAACAAAAAGCAGAACCAATCATGCAAGGAATTGCGCAAAGCATAAAATGATTATAAGAACGGCTAAACAGCATAGTGCCGGCGGCGTCGTAGAGCCGGTGCACAATGTCGACATAAAAGCCAAGGGCATAAGTTAATTTTCGCTGAAGAGCTTCGGAAGGCCACAGAGGGTAAACGCGGTTGTCAGAGTTGCGGACCGTTGGTGGTTCGAAAACAGGATTGCTGAATACAATGTGGTGGCGGCCGCCAGATTTAACGTTGGCGTTAAAGTTTCCCAGTTCCTCAAGAATGTTTGGGACAATGATTGATATAAAGTGGTTGTAGGAGTCCAGATGGTGGGCAATCAGGCTATTGCCATTCACAAAGTCCTTGATGAGGTGCTGAAGGGCACTGGCGAGTCCTTCAAAAACGTGCTCCGTAGCCTCTTGCATTGCACAGAAAGTAGTGAAATGTTGCTGCTCAAGAAAAAAGAAAAAACAAAATTTTTTAAAACAATTTTATTATTTTTCGGGAGAATGACGCACGCTGGAAGCACGCTCTTCGGGCCCTTTGAGTTCTGCGACGACTGTTACCCGCTTCCATCAACCGACTTATTCGCAGACCCTACTGGGACGTGCGCGCACTCCGAACGTCCCGGGGAGTTTTTTCAGCGACTTGCCCGAAACTTTCCAGAGTCTGGTCCGGCTGAGAATACCTATGTCCACCACCTGCTCGAGACGTCTCACGGCCCCGGTGCCGATATAAGGGCTTTGGCCAGCGTCCGGCACCTTAATATTTACGCGATATTTCTGACGCTGCCCTGGCGCCAGATGCTCTACCAAATCCCCAGCCGGTGCCCGGTGCCGGAGACGGCGCTATCGATGCGCATGATTGATNNNCCCTGGCGCCAGATGCTCTACCAGATCCCCAGCCGGTGCCCGGTGCCGGAGACGGCGCTATCGATGCGCATGATTGATAATCGGCTCTCGTACTTTGCCTCGCTGGTCTCTTCAAAG
>JGI25920J50251_10000368_pt1 | contig 15204 bp, 15 predicted proteins | sample LauGreBMM110DCMD_2_FD_50251 | JGI IMG/M metagenome (IMG submission 50251) | reverse complement strand
CCGCCGGTGTCGCGGCCGGCTGACTGGCCGGGACCTCGCGACGCGGGTCCGGCCGAAGTATCGGCGGCGCAGCAGCGCCGCCCTATCTTGGGGGCAGTGGTGCGCCGGGAACGCACCCTTTGGTGTGCGCGCTGCCGGTGCCGAAACTCGGCGGCAAGTTGCCGCGGAGAACGGCCAAGTTGGCCGTGCCACCCGGATCCAATCGCATGGTTCCGGCTCAAACCTTCGGTGCCCGGCCTTTGCGGTACTCGCGGCCCCAGAGGCGCTTCATCTCGGGGGTCGCGTCCTGGATACGGCCGGTCGCCGGATCCACCGTGAGCGTGGACCGTGTCCGATAGGCGATGTTGCCCAAGTGGCAGAGCATCGTGCTTTTCTGCCCTTCGCCGATCTCCGAGTTCAGCTTCGCGCCGTCGCGGATGGCCGCGAGGAAGTTCGTGAAGTGCGGGATGTCGCTGAACCTGCCCTTCACCTCGCGCACCATTTTGCCATCGAGGCCGGAGACCCGGTATCCCGCGCCGCTGTCGAGCGCGAGTGAGCCTTTGTCGCCGTAGAAGGTCACGAACGGATGCGCTTCCTCCTTCCGGGGCAGGCAACTGCTCGCGTCCCAGCTCGCGCCGCAGTGGCCGAAGTCGTAGGTGGCGACGGTGGTGTCCGGCGTCTCCTGGTCATCGTCGAAGTGGTAGCGGCCGCCGTTGACCGTCACGCGCCGTGGATGATCCACGCCGAGGCCCCAGCGCGCGATGTCGAGCGCGTGGATGCCGTTGTTGGCCAGCTCGCCGCCGCCCCAGTGCCAGCGCCAATGCCAGTTGTAATGGATGAGGTTGTCCACGTACGGCCGCTCCGGGACCGGTCCTTGCCAGAGCCCGTAGTCGATCTCGGCGGGGACGGACGATGGCTTGCCGCGGCCGATGGTCTTGCGGTCGGCATCGTACCAGCAACGCGCGAAGCGGACCGGACCGATCTCGCCGGACCGGAGGCCGGCGATGGCTTCGATGACCTCCGGCACGCTGCGGCGCTGGTTGCCCATCTGCACGTGGCGGCCGTGCTTGCGCGCGGCGACGGCCATCAGACCGGCCTCGTGGGCGTTGTGGCTGCCGGGTTTCTCCACGTAGACGTGCTTGCCGGCCGCGCAGGCGAGCAAGGTCATCGGGGCGTGCCAGAAGTTCGGCAGCGCGATCGACACGGCGTCGATCGACTTGTCATCGAGGATGCGCCGGAAATCGCCGAACGCCCGGGGCGCCTTGCCGGATCCCGTCTCCACCGCCTTCACGCCCTTCGCGAGGCGGCGGGAATCCACGTCGCACACCGCCGCGATCTCGGCGGTCGGGATCTTGAGATACGCCGAGATGTGGTCCATCCCGCGGCCGAGCCCCAGCACGGCGACGCGGACGCGACCGGTACCCTCCGCGGCGCGGAGCACCGCCGGCGCCTGGCGCAGCGCGAGCAAGGTGGCGAGCGTGCCGGTCGTCTGGAGGAAACGGCGACGAGGGATCGACGGGATGGACGTCTTCATGCGGTGAGAGGACGTCAGCACGCACCGGCGCGGTCAGGAACTCAAGGAAAGGATCGCGGATCACCCCACCTCGGGGCGGTCGAGATGCGGTCCGGGCGGCAGCTCGTCGAAGCCCTCGAAGTCGCCCGGCGTGAGCGACCGCGACAGCTTGTGCTCCTCGTTGAACCATTGGCCGAGGTCGATCAGCCGGCAACGCTCCGTGCAGAACGGTCCCCATTTCGCGGCGAACCAATGGCCGCGCTGAGAACAGGTCGGGCACTTCACGCTGGGATTGTTGCGGTCTTCCATGGGCGGAGGGCTTCTAGCGGGGCGCCCCCGGTTTGTCATCGGTGCCGTTGGGGGCAAGATCGGTCTGGAGAACAAGAAGCAGGAAAGCCGCACCGGATCCGGGACAGAAGAGAACGAGGACCGCGAAGCGACCGAGAGGACGTCTAGAGGGACTTTGACCGTGGCCGGTCCGCGGATACGGCACGTTTTCAGCCGGAACCCTGCAGATGGATCTGGGTGGCACGGCCAACTTGGCCGTTCTCGGCGGCAACTTGCCGTCGAGTTTCGGCACCGGAGGCGAGCAAACCAAAGGATGCATTCCCGGCGAACCCAGGGCGCCGGGCGAGTCGCCCGCCACAACAGGCCGGTGGCCTGTTTCGCCCGGACCTCTACTGCATCGTTCCGGCTCAGGTGCAGGATCGCCCCGGCTTTGCTCTTCAGCTCCAGGTTTTCTGTGTTCCTGTTCCCGGATCCGACTTCTCCCGGCTCCGTGGCGTCGGCGGGATTCCGCTCGCCGCGTGGTCGCGGGTGCCGTGTCATCGGTCCGTGCTGTTGGCCTTCCACAAACCGTATGGCGTGCTCTCCCAGTTCACGCCCGACGGCTCGCCGAACCGTCCGCTCGCCGGGTTTGGATTCCCGCCGCGGGTCTACGCGCTAGGCCGGCTGGACGCCGATTCCGAAGGGCTGCTGCTGTTCAGCGACGAGGCGGGTCTGAACACGCGGTTGCTCGATCCGGAGCGCGGACATCCACGCACCTATTGGGCGCAGGTGGAGCGGGTCCCGGGACCCGATGCGCTCGCGCAGCTCCAGCGAGGCGTGGAGATCCAGGGCTACCGGACGCGCCCTTGCCGTGCGTGGCTGCCGGATCCGCAGCCTTCGGTGCCGCCGCGCGAACCGCCCATCCGTTATCGCAAGAACGTCCCGGACTGCTGGCTCGCGCTGGAGCTGCACGAGGGCAAGAACCGTCAGGTCCGCCGCATGACCGCCGCGGTGGGACACGCGACGCTGCGGCTCCTCCGGGTGCAGATCGGGGCCTTCGCCTTGGGCGACCTCGCGGAGGGGAAGTGGCGCGAACTGACGCCGGTGGAACGGCGGCTGGTGTTGGCGTGAGACGGGGGCGGGTCGCGGGTCCAAGGTCTCACGTCCGGCGTTTCACCGCGCGCGCATGGCTTGTCCCGGTGCGCTCCGTCTGATCTTCTTTCGCCGTGCTTCCGTTGCCGCACAAGATCGCCACGCTGCTGTACGCCTTCGATGAGGCGGACGACGTGCTGCTGCTCCAGCGGGCGCAGGAACCGAACCTCGGCCTCTGGTCGCCCCCCGGCGGCAAGCTCAAGACCGATCTCGGGGAATCGCCCTACGCCTGCGCCTGCCGCGAAGCCTGGGAAGAGACCGGCCTGCGCTTCTCGCCGTCGGATCTCTCGCTCACCGGCATCGTGAGCGAGCACGGGTTCCTCGGGGAGGCGCACTGGCTGATGTTCCTCTTCGAGGTCCGGCCGCGTCTGCGCGTGCTGCCGCCGCCGCACCGTGAAGGCACGTTCGGATTCTTCGGCCGCGCCGCGCTCGGCGCGTTGGCGCTGCCGCCGACGGATCGCGAACGGATCTGGCCGCTGTTCTGGGAGCATCGAGGCGGGTTCTTCTCCGCGCACTGCCGCTGCCACGTCGGCGGAGAGAACGAGTGGACCCTCGAAGAGTCGCGGCCCGGCCCGGGATCCAGGACCTAGAAGGGATGGACCCGATCTTCGGGTCGCCAGCGAGGCAGATTTCCTTCCGGACATCGGTTCGATCCTGTCAGACCCTTCTCCATCGATGAGCGACCTGGAAGCGGACGAGATGTTCATGGGCGAGGCCTTGCGGCAGGCGATGCGCGCGTACGATGCCGGCGAGGTGCCGGTCGGTGCGGTCGTCGTGCGCGGCGGGAAGGTGATCGCGCGGGCCTGGAACCAGGTGGAGATGCTCAAGGACGCCACCGCCCACGCCGAGATGCTGGCGCTGACGATGGCCGAGGCCGCGGTGGGCGACTGGCGACTGACCGATTGCACGCTCTACGTGACCAAGGAGCCGTGCCCGATGTGCGCCGGAGCGCTCGTCCACTGCCGGTTGGCGCGTGTGGTCTTCGGTGCGCCGGACGCCAAGGGCGGCGCGGCCGGCGGCGCCATGAACCTGCTCCAGTTCCCCACGCTGAACCACCGATGCGACATCACGCCCGGCGTGCGCGGCGACGAATGTGCCGGCGTCCTGAAGGCCTTCTTTGCCGAGCGCCGGGCGGAGAAGGGGGATTGATCGAGGGGCGCGCGAGCCGAGCGATGCTTCCTGGGGTGCGATCAGAAGTGGCGGACATGTGTAGCGCAGTCTGCCATGTCGCCGGCTGGTAGCCGGCCAGGGCGGCGGCAATCCGTTCGCCTTGGAAACATCAACGCCCAGCGGGTTGCCAACCCGCGACACGGCAGACTGCCAGTCTGCGCTACCCCGGCCGACGTGTCCGCCACGTCCGATCGCACCCTGCCTCCTGCGCCCGCAAGGCGTCCGAGCGATGCTTTCGGACCCGTCAGCTGACGAGGAGCAGCGATACCTTCTCGCCGCTCTCGTTGCGGGCGAGCCCTTGGGCGCGGGGATCGTTCACCCGCTTGCCGTCCACGAGGAACTGATAGTGATGGCCCCCGTGACCGAGCGTGACCGAGAGCCCGAAGGCGCCGTCGTGGCCCTTCTTCATCGGATGGCTCGACGGGTTCCAGTCGTTGAAATCGCCGACGAGGAACACCTCCTTCGCCTGCGGGGCGAGGTGGATGAAATTGATGGGCTTCAATGTCGCCTTGGCCTGCAGGCGTTGCAGCGGAGAACTCGCGGGACGGAGCGGATGCATGTCGTTGACCATTGTGAACGTGTCGGTCGCGATATCGCTGTCCGGGTCGAGCGCGACATCGCGACGCGCTAAAAAGCCGAAGCCCGCGCGCCCCGCAAGCGGAAGTTGGCCGGCGGCCGGTTTATTTTTATCGGAGGTCCGGGACAGGGGCCGGCACAAAGACAAGGCGGTCGTTTCTGCAAGGCCTCTGCCCGTGCGCGATCCGTGCGCGCTGTCTGCGATTTCCAGGGACTGTTCCGGCACGGCCCGGGCCTGCGGAAACCATGGCGAAGGAACGAGCCGCAACCCCGGATGTCCAGTCCCCGCGGTCCCCTCGATACGGCCGTGCGGTCAGGTCACTTCGCGCCTTGATCGATCCAAGCGCGCACCCGGCCGACCTCTTCGGCGGGTCAGCGCCTTGGGCCTCTTGGAACCGCCCGGACCGCCCGGACCACCAGGACCGCCTTGAGGGCGATCGCGGCCGGGTCTGCGCTTGGGAGGCATCGTCTTCTCCTCGTCGAGACCCGAGATGGCGACGACGAGCGCGCTTTCCTTGCTCTTGTTGGGCACCACGACCTTGCTGTCTTCGCCGCCCTTCAGCACCGCGGCCAACGAATCGAGCCGGAGGTCGCCCTGCTGCTTGTTCTCACCGTGGCAGCCGATGCAGGAGGCCTCGAACAAGGGTTGGATGTCCTTCTCGAAGGTCAGGCCTTTCTGGGAGGAAGGAGGAGGCAGCTTGCTCAGGCCGGCATCTGCGGACGCGGAGCCGGGCAACGCGATGGCTCCGGCAAGGGACAGGAGAGAGGTTTGTTTCATGGGATGAGGTCCGGTGACGCGGTCTTGATCGGCGCGGTGGTGGAGCGGTTGCGGAGCGATTCCAGGTCAGCGCAGGGCATCGTTCGGCAATCGTGCGGGCGGCGGTTCCCGCTTGAGCCGGCGTCCGCCCGCCGCGATAAAGCGCGTCTCCGATGAACATCTTCGAAGACCTCCAGTGGCGCGGCCTCGTGTCCGATTGCACCGATACCGAGGCGCTGCGGCAGCGGCTCGCGACGGGAGCGGTGACGGTCTACTGCGGGTTCGACCCCACGGCGGACTCGCTGCACGTCGGCAGCCTCGTGCCGTTGATCACGCTCCGGCGCTTCCAGGACGCGGGGCACATCCCCATCGCGGTCGCGGGCGGGGCGACCGGCAGCATCGGCGACCCGAGCGGCAAGACCGCCGAGCGTCAGCTGCTCACCAAGGAGAACATCGCCGCCAACGTCGCCGGCGTGCGCCCGCAGCTCGCACGGCTGCTCGATTTCACGGCCTCGCCCAACACCGCCCGTCTGGTCGACAACGCGGATTGGACGGACGGCATCAGCTTCATCGGTTTCCTGCGCGACATCGGGAAGCATTTCACGGTGAACCAGATGGTCGCCAAGGAATCCGTGCGCGCCCGGATGGAGGACCGGGAGGTCGGCATCAGCTACACGGAGTTCAGCTACATGCTGCTCCAGGCCTTCGATTTCTACGTGCTCTGCCGCGACCAGGGCTGCGACCTGCAGATCGGCGGCTCGGACCAGTGGGGCAACATCACCGCGGGAATCGACCTCATCCGCAAGAAGCTCGGCAAACCGGCGTTCGGACTGACCTTGCCGCTGATCACCAAGGCGGACGGCACGAAGTTCGGCAAGACCGAGTCGGGGACCGTCTGGCTCGATCCGCGCCGCACCAGCGTCTACCGCTTCTACCAGTTCTGGGTCAACGCGGACGACCGGGACGTCCTCCGCCATCTCAAGTTCTTCACCTTCCTCGGCCACGAGGAGATCGAGGCGCTCGAAGCGCGGCACACAGCCGACCCCGGTGCGCGGGTCGCGCACAAGGCGCTGGCGAAAGCCGTCACCGACCTGCTGCACGGCGAGGCGGCGACGCTGGAGGCCGTCCGCGCGAGCGAGATCCTCTTCGGCGGCGGGCTCGACGGCATCGGCGAGGGCACGTTCGGCGATATCGTGGGCGAGGTGCCGACCAAGGACATCGAAGCCGCGAAGCTCGCCGGGCCGGGCCTGTCGCTGGTGGAGCTCTTCGTCCACGCCGGCCTCGCGCCCAGCAAAGGTCAGGCGCGGAAAGACCTCGAGGGCGGCGGACTCTACCTCAACAACATCCGCGTCACGGACGTCGCGGGATCGGCCACGTCCGCCGACCTGCTGTTCGGCAAGCACCTGCTGTTGCGGAAGGGCAAACGCAACTACGTCGTCGTCACCGCGCGTTGAAGGAAGACGTGCGTTTGGGATAGCCGGCCGTGCCTCCGCGGCATGGTTGTCCGGCAGGCCTTGGACCAACGTCATCCCATCCCGTAAAAAGAATCGTATGCGCACACCCTTCCTCCGGTCCGCCCAGCGCGGCGCGTTCACGCTCATCGAGCTGCTGGTCGTCATCGCCATCATCGCGATCCTCGCGGGCATGCTGTTGCCGGCGCTGGGCAAGGCGAAGGGCAAGGCGCTCGCGACCGCCTGCCTGAACAACCAACGCCAGATGGGCCTCGCGACCCTCATGTATGTGGGGGACTTCAAGGCCTATCCGGGCGCGATCGACGCCCGCAACTCGGTCGATGGCAAAGCCAACCCGGGATACTTCTCGTACATCTGGGTCAACCGGCTCTTCTCGCAGATGGGCACCAACCGGGCCGCGTTCTGGTGCCCGGCGAACAAGCCGGAATCGAAGTGGGACACGAACGTGAACAAGACACTCAAGGGCCAGCTCGAGTACATCGGCACGCCGGTCTTCTCGAAGGGCGCGGCCGCCTTCAGCTACGGCTACAACGACTGGGGGCTCCGCGCACCCGGCGCGCTGCCCCAGCTCGGCCTGGGCGGCGACATCGGCGTCGTCCCCGAGGTCCGGGAGAGCGCGGTCGTGTCGCCGAGCTCGATGATCATGTTGGCCGACAGCAAGACGGACGCCAGCTGGGACGGCAACATCGACCCCAAGGAGTCCGACCAATGGCCCGCGAAGCGCCACAACCAACGCAGCAACTTCATGTTCGCCGATGGCCATGCCGAATCCGCCCTGCGCAAGGAGGCCGTCAACCCGAAGAACGTCGAATGGCGGCGGCGTTGGAACAACGACAACGATCCGCACACCGAGATCGGGAACTGGACCGGTGACGACGGGAAGTCGAAGGACTGAACGGTCGCGGTTTCCCGCGGAGCGGGCGACCGGAGGTCCGACAGACAGATCGCCTGCGTTGCCAACGCGCCGATCGCTTGCGAACGTCACCGGGCATGGGTGCCCGAACCGAACTCCGGATGCTGCTCGCCAAGGCGTCGCCGTTGCGCTCCGGCGACCAGTTGGCCGGCCTCGCCGCACGGACCCAGGAGGAGCGCGTGCGGGCCCAGATGGAGCTCGCGGACACCGCCCTCCAGCGGTTCCTGGATGAACCCGTGGTGCCCTACGAGACCGACGAGGTCACGCGGCTGATCGTCGACACGCATGACCAGGCAGCGTTCGAACCGGTCCGCGGGCTGAGCGTCGGGCAGTTCCGGGAACATCTGTTGGCCTACGGGACGGGGCCCGCCGAGCTTCGCGCCCTCGCTCCGGGCATCACGCCCGAGATGGCGGCCGCGGTGACCAAGCTGATGGGCAACCAGGATCTCGTCCTGGTCGCGAAGAAGATCTCGGTGGTGACGCGTTTCCGGAACACCTTGGGCCTGCCCGGGCATCTCGCGGTCCGGCTNCAGCCGAACCATCCGACCGACGACCCTCGCGCCATCGCTGCGAGCATGCTCGACGGCCTGCTCATGGGCGCCGGTGATGCGGTCATCGGGATCAACCCGGCATCGGACAACGTCGCGTCGCTCGAGCATCTCGTGAGGCTGATCGACGAGTTGGTCACGACCTACGGCATCCCGACGCAATCCTGCGTGCTCGGCCACGTGACGACGCAGATCGCGGCGATCGCGCGCGGCGTGCCGGTGGACCTCGTGTTCCAGAGCATCGCCGGGACGCAGGCGGCGAACGCCAGCTTCGGCATCGACCTCAAGCTCCTCGGCGAGGCGCGCGCGGCCGCGTTGTCGCTCAAGCGCGGCACCGTGGGCGACGACGTGATGTACTTCGAGACCGGCCAAGGCTCCTGCCTTTCGGCCGACGCGCACCACGGCGTGGACCAGCAGACCTTGGAGGCCCGGGCCTACGCGGTCGCGCGCGCCTTCTCGCCGCTGCTCGTGAACACGGTCGTCGGGTTCATCGGCCCGGAGTATCTCGCGGACGGCAAGCAGATCATCCGGGCCGGGNTGGAGGACCACTTCTGCGGCAAGCTGCTCGGCCTGCCGATGGGCTGCGACGTCTGCCACACCAACCACGCCGCCGCCGACCAGGACGACATGGATGTCTTGCTGACGCTGCTCGGCGTCGCCGGCGTGAACTACATCATGGGGGTGCCGGGAGCCGACGACATCATGCTCAGCTACCAATCCACGAGCTTCCACGACGCGCATTATGTGCGGCAGGTGCTCGGCGCGAAGCCTGCGCCGGAGTTCGCCGCGTGGTTGGAGCGGATGGGGATCTCGGGGGCGGACGGGAAACTGCGCGCCGCCGCGGGGGATTCCGCGCTGCTCCGGCACCGGTTGCTCTCCTCGTCCGCGCGCTGAAAACGCGCCGGGATGTTTCCCGCTTGTGCGCGCCCGGGCGGTCCGCTTAATCGCGCGCCGTGCGATGCGCCGATCTGTTTCTCCTCTCCGCCTTGGCCATCGCCGTCGTCGCGGGATGCCGCACGGCACCGGACGCCTCCGCCTCACGACCCGCGGCGTCCCCGGCGCCTCCGATGGAAGCCGTGGCCGTCCCGATCGGACCTGCGCTCCAAGCCGCCCGTGATCCGCTGCCGGTCCCTGAAGCGACGGTGCCGCAGCCGGCGACACCGGACGCGCCTCCGGAGGTCCCCGGCGCGCCGGAGGCCCCTCCGCAAACGGTGTGGGTGGATTGGGCCGCATGGCTTGCCGAGCACGGCCAGCCTCCGGCCAAGGTCGTGCCCGGCAGCCAGCGCGCCCTGTGGGACGGCACCGCGGTTTATCTCGGCATCGGGCCGCGGACCCAGGACGGCCGGGTCGAGGTGTTCCATCGCGACATCGAGAAGAACTTNGTCCCGTTGCTCGGCCCGGAGCCCGCGGTGCCGAAAACCCCGAGGCTCGTGGTCATCGATCCCGGCCACGGCGGCACCAACTCGGGCAGCCGCAGCATCGTCGGCGACGCCTATGAGAAGGAGCTCACGCTCGACTGGGCGCGCCGGCTGAAGCCGCTGCTGGAAGCCCGCGGATGGGAGGTGCGGATGACGCGGTCCGAGGACGCCAGCGTGGAACTTTCCGGGCGCGTCGCCATCGCGGAGCAGGCCGGAGCGGCGCTCTTCGTCAGCCTCCACTTCAATTCGGCCTTCCCCAACGCGCAAGCGGCCGGGCTCGAGACCTATTGCCTCACCCCGCGGGGACTGCCGTCGAACGTCACGCGCGATTTTCCGGATGATGCCTCGCAGGCCTGGCCGAACAACGCGTTCGACGCAGCGAACCTCCGGTTGGCGTTCCGGGTCCATCGTCGTCTGCTCGCGGCGACCGGCGCCGCGGACCGCGGCGTGAAGCGCGCCCGGTTCATGGGCGTGCTCCGCGGACAGAACCGCCCGGCGATCCTCGTCGAAGGGGGCTACCTCTCGAACCCCGAGGAGGCCCGCAAGATCGGGACCCCGGCTTATCGGCAGAAGCTCGCCGAGGCGGTGGCCGCCGCGCTGGAATAGGTGTTTGCGCTTTTGCCGCGACCGGGCCGCTCACATGCTCAGCGGGTGAACAAACCAGTCCTCGTCACCGGCGGCGCCGGGTTCATCGGCTCGCATCTGACGGAGCGGTTGCTCGCGGACGGAGCTTCGGTGGTGGTCATCGACGACCTGTCCACGGGCAGCTTGGACAACCTTCGCGCGGTGGCCGGCCACCCGGGCCTGCGGGTGATCGGGTCAAAGGTCTCCGAGTTCGCCGGCCTCGCCGGACTGGTCGCCGGATGCGGCTTCATCTTCCATCTCGCGGCGGCGGTCGGCGTCGAGTTGGTGGTGAGATCCCCTATCCGCACCATCGAGACGAACTTGCGCGAGACCGAAGCGGTCCTGGCCGCGGCCGCGCCGGCAGGCGTCCCTTTGTTGCTGGCATCGACCTCGGAGGTCTACGGCAAGAGCCCGAAGATGGTGTTCAGCGAGGAGGACGACCTGTTGATCGGGCCGCCGACGCTCGGACGCTGGAGCTACGCCTGCTCGAAGCTGATGGACGAGTTCTTGGCGCTCGCGCACATGCGGGAACGCGGCCTGCCGGTCACGATCGTCCGGCTCTTCAACACCGTCGGCCCACGGCAGACCGGCCGGCACGGGATGGTGCTGCCCCGCTTCGTGGACGCGGCCAAGGCCGGCCGGCCGCTCCGCGTCTACGGCGACGGGTTGCAGACACGTTGCTTTTGCCATGTGGCGGACACGGTGGAAGCCTTGGTCCGGTTGCGAGCGTGCGACGCGGCCCGGGGCGAGGTCGTCAACGTGGGCCACGACGAACCGGTGAGCATCCGCGAGCTGGCCGCGCGGGTGATCCAGACGCTCGGGACCGGTTCGGTGGTCGAGTTCGTCAGCTACGAACAAGCCTACGCCGCCGGGTTCGAGGACATGAGGAACCGGCGCCCGGCGCTCGAGAAACTGGCCCGCCTGACGGGGTTCCGTCCGGAGCGTTCGCTCCAGCAGATCATCCAACAGGTCGCGGCCACATCCTCGGCGTAGGCCTCGCAGAGGGCGGCTCCGGTCGGACCGGACGGCTGCCCTCCTCGCCCACCTCGCGCCTCCTCAATGCGGCCGTCGGCCTGCGGTGAGGCAGTCGAGGTAGTAGACCAAGCGGTCCTTCATCTCCTTGCGGGAGACGATGGCGTCGATCAACCCGTGCTTCTGCAGGAACTCGGCCGTCTGGAAACCTTCGGGCAGCTCGGCTTGCGTGGTGTCCTTGATCACGCGTGCGCCGGCGAATCCGATGCCGGCCTTGGGCTCGGCGAGGATGAGGTCCCCGATGGTCGCGAAGCTGGCGATGACTCCGGCGTAGGTCGGGTCGGTCAGCACGGAGATATAAGGGAGCTTGTGCTTGGCGTGGTAGGCCAGCGCTCCGCAGGTCTTGGCCATCTGCATCAGGCTGAACATGCCCTCGTACATCCGGGCACCGCCGCTCGCCGAGATGATGACCACCGGGAGCCCCCGGTCGGTCCCGATCTCGATGAGACGGGTGAGTTTCTCTCCGACGACCGAGCCCATGGATCCGCCGAGGAAGGAGAAATCCATCACGCCGAGCGCGACCCGGTGGTGGCCGATCCGCCCGATGCCGGTGACGACGGCGTCCTTGAGCAGCGGCGATTTCTTCCGGTTGGCGGCGAGCTTGGACTCGTAGCTGGCCGCACCGGTGAACTGGAGCACGTCGACCGCCTCCATCTGGGCATCCATCTCCTCGAACGAGCAGGTCTCGACCAAGGAGTGGATGCGTTCGCGCGACGCGATCGGGAAGTGGTGCCCGCACTTCGGGCAGACCTTCAGGTTGTCGTCCAACTCCTTGTCGTAGATGAGCTCCTCGCACTCCGGGCAGCGGATCCAGAGCCCCTCGGGCATGTCGCGTTTGCGGGACTTCGGTGAGAGCTTCGGCTTGGTCAGGAAGGTCGTCTCCGGGCTTTTCGGCGGCGGCGTGACCGCCGGCTCGACCGGGTCGGTGACGACGGATTTTTTCTTGAGGGCTCTGGAAGGCATGGACTCAGGCCGTTGCGGCGGCTTCGGCGGAAAAGGGGATAACAGGCCGGAAGGACCTTGGCCAGCGCGAGGAATCCGGAGCAGGCAAGACCTGGGATCTCCGTCCCGGACCCGGGCGCATGCGGCCGCTCAGAGTCCGCCGAAACGTCGATGGCGCCGGGCGTACTCCTCGAGGGCCTCGAAGAGCTGGGCCTTGCGAAAATCCGGCCAAAGGGTCTGCGTGACCACGAACTCGGCGTAGCTGATCTGCCAGAGCAGGAAGTTGCTCACGCGCATCTCTCCGCTGGTCCGGATGAGCAGGTCGGGGTCCGGGAAATGACGGGTGTAGAGATGCTCGGCCAGCACGCGCTCGTTGACCTCGGCGGCCTCGATGGCTCCGGCCTTGACCTTGCCGGCGATGGCGCGGACGGCCTCGACGAGCTCGGTGCGGCCTCCGTAGCTCAACGCGAGCACGAGCGTCAGGCCGTTGTTCTTGGCAAGCGCCGCCTTGGTCTTCTCGATCTGGAGCTGCACGGCCTCGGGCAACCGCCAGATCTGCCCGATCGCCTCGAGGCGGACGTTGTTGCGGTTCAGCTCGCCGATCTCGTTCTTCAGGAACCGGGCAAGGTACTTCATCAACATGTCCACCTCGTCCTTGGGCCGGTTCCAGTTCTCGACCGAGAAGGCGTACAAGGTGAGGTACTTGATGCCGGCCTCGCCGGCGGCTCGGACGATGGCCCGGACGGATTCGACCCCGATGCGATGGCCTTCGACGCGCGGCAGGTGGCGTTGTTTCGCCCAACGCCCGTTGCCGTCCATGATGACGGCGACGTGCTGCGGCAGGTTGGCCTGCGCGGCGGGGGACAGCTTGGGTTCGGCGCTCAAGCGAGGTCGTGGCCGTGTTCCGCACCCACCGATCCCAAGCGGGCGCCCGGGTCGGGACCCTCCCGTCGGTCAAGGCGCGGAACGCTCACAGGAACATCGTCTGCTCGCGGGCAGGGCCGACGCTGGTGATCGTCAGCCGCGCGTTGGTGAGCTGTGCGAGCGTGAGCAGATAATGCCGGCAGTCCACCGGCAGCGCATCCCAGGTCGTGATCTGTTCGGTGGACGTCTGCCAGCCCGGGAACTTCTGGAACACGGGCTCGCAGCGGGCGAGGATCTCGCAGTCCGCCGGCACGTGGTCGATGAGGCGACCGTCGACACGGTACGCGGTGCAGACCTTGATGCTCTTGAGCGAATCCAGTCCGTCGACGTTGGTGATGGCGAGCTCGTCGATGCCGTTGACCATGGCGGCGTGCCGGGTGGCGACGGCGTCGAACCAGCCACAGCGGCGGGCGCGGCCGGTGGTCGCGCCGAACTCGCGTCCCATGCCGTGCAGCATGTCCGAGATCGCCGCGTCCTCGGTGGGTAGCGGTCCCTCGCCGACGCGGGTGGTGTAGGCCTTCATCACGCCGACGACGCGGTCCATGCGGTTCGGCGGGACGCCGGAACCGGTGCAGGCACCGCCGGAGGTCGTGTTCGACGAGGTGACGAACGGATAGGTGCCGTGGTCGAGGTCCAGGAAGGTTCCTTGGGCCCCCTCGAAGAGCATGTTGGCATGCCGGCGGGTCGCCTGGTGCAGGTAGAGGACCGTGTTGGTGACGAACGGGCGCAGGCGGTCCGCGGCCTTCGTATAGTCGGCCAGCAACGTGTCGTGATCGATCGTCTTCGCGCCGAGCGCCTTGAGCACCTCGTTGTTCTCGTCGAGACGCTCGCGGAGCTTCGCAGGGAAGCGGGCGGCGTTGATGAGGTCGATGACGCGCAGGCCGACGCGCGCGGCCTTGTCGCCGTAGGTCGGGCCGATCCCGCGCTTGGTCGTGCCGATCTTGGCGTTGCCTTTGCGGACCTCGCGCTGGCCGTCGAGCTCGCGGTGCCACGGGAACACGATGTGGGCGGTCTCGGAGATGAGCAGGTTCTTGGGCGACACGGCGACACCGAGCTTTTCCAGGCCGTCGATCTCGCCGACGAGGCTCACGGGATCGAGCACGACGCCGTTGCCGACCACGCAGATCTTGTCCGGCCGCAGGATCCCGCTGGGGATGAGGTGCAGGACGTATTTGACGGGCCCGACGTAGACGGTGTGCCCTGCGTTGTTGCCGCCCTGCGTGCGGACGACGATCTCAGCCTGTTCGGTGAGGACGTCGATGATCTTGCCTTTGCCTTCGTCGCCCCATTGGGCGCCGACGAGAATCGTGTTGGCCATGTGTGTGTGCGCGGTGCGTCGGCAACAAAAATGCCCCGGAGGTAAACTCGGGGCAGCGGAAGCCGGTATTTACTGGTGGAACCTAGAGAGCGTCCACCCGGCGAGTCAATCGCCGCGTCACGGCGAGGAAACGGTCCTGGCCTGGACGAAGCGGATGAGCCCGGCCTTGCCGCCGGTGCACCTGCCTTCGACCACGACCTCGGTGCCGACGCTGGCGAACGTGACGCGCTGGTTGCCGCGTTCGCCGACGACCCGGGCGCGGTCGCCGGTGAGGTAGACCTTGCCGAAGCGGTCGTCGGGCGAGACCGCGCATTCGAGCGCCGCGGATCTCCCCGGCAACCGGAAGATGACGAGGTACGGCGCGGTGAACATGGCCTTGTCGAGCTGCGCGATGACCCCTCGGACCCGGAACTTGCGCCCGGCGTAGCGGGCTTCCGCCGCGACGGGGTCGGTCTCGTAATGGTTGAGCAGGTCGATGACGGAGACCTCGGCGCCCGGGGCGAGCGCCGGCAAGGTGCCCGCGGCCGGTGTCGGCGGCGCTTTGGCGACGGCTTGCTCGACCGCGGGCGGCACCCACGCGGCGGGACGCCCGGGCGGGG